>ERZ773133.380-NODE-380-length-64044-cov-8.133164_pt1 | contig 64044 bp, 52 predicted proteins | sample MGYA00580861_ERZ773133 | MGnify/ENA primary metagenome ERZ773133 (study PRJEB29015, sample SAMEA2737844) | human gut metagenome | biome: human gut; feature: human-associated habitat; material: faeces | place: China | collected 2012 ...
CCCCGCGGATGCGGGGGTGAACCTAATGATGGTATTTTTCTCTTTGTTTCTTCTGTATATTCCCCGCGGATGCGGGGGTGAACCTCAGTTCCGATAGCTGTGGATATGTCTTTCTTAATATTCCCCGCGGATGCGGGGGTGAACCTCCCGTCGGCTTATTTCATCTCATCGGCGCGCAATATTCCCCGCGGATGCGGGGGTGAACCTCTATTCATTGTGGAATTGATGGATCAGGACGTATATTCCCCGCGGATGCGGGGGTGAACCACCAGGCTGATCGAGAACGAAGAGTATTGGAAAATATTCCCCGCGGATGCGGGGGTGAACCTCAGCATCAATTAAAGCGCGCACTGAATAACATATATTCCCCGCGGATGCGGGGGTGAACCAAGGGTCTCTGGAATAGTAGAGTCAAAGAATCAATATTCCCCGCGGATGCGGGGGTGAACCTGTGAACAAAATTGCAGCGATTGTTGTCAATTAATATTCCCCGCGGATGCGGGGGTGAACCTTTATATGGTAAAAACCTGTGTTGGCTCTCTAAATATTCCCCGCGGATGCGGGGGTGAACCCTATTGCGTACCTAACAGATATTATCGATGTAAATATTCCCCGCGGATGCGGGGGTGAACCTATCCCCCGGTTCATACGGAGCTCTGCACAATCATATTCCCCGCGGATGCGGGGGTGAACCTACGAGGAAAGCCTAGTAAATACTGGAAAAACTATATTCCCCGCGGATGCGGGGGTGAACCTCGTAAATATTTTTCTTAATTTTAGCCGTAGTTATATTCCCCGCGGATGCGGGGGTGAACCTGATTATGTTCATATCCATAAAGCATTATCTAAATATTCCCCGCGGATGCGGGGGTGAACCTAAGTCAGTGAATCATTCGCAGCGGTTTGAGCCATATTCCCCGCGGATGCGGGGGTGAACCCGTACACACAGGCCGTCAGAGAAGCTGTGGAAGATATTCCCCGCGGATGCGGGGGTGAACCTGCTAGGAAATGGCTGCAGGAGGCACTAGTGAAATATTCCCCGCGGATGCGGGGGGGAACCTTGTGCAAGAGGGAAGCGATCTCCTCACTCCCCATATTCCCCGCGGATGCGGGGGTGAACCTGAATGTGACATGGCATATAGAAAGGTCATCACATATTCCCCGCGGATGCGGGGGTGAACCTCAGTAAATTTTGACCGTAGCGGCGCAGCATCAATATTCCCCGCGGATGCGGGGGTGAACCTTTGCCGTTGCAGTACGTGTCCGTTTAATACAATATTCCTCGCGGATGCGGGGGTGAACCTATGAGGGAGCTACAGAGTATGACAGTGTAGTAATATTCCCCGCGGATGCGGGGGTGAACCTATAGGTCTCATGCTGCTTGATCCGGTCAAAGTATATTCTCCGCGGATGCGGGGGTGAACCCTGTTGTCCTTTTCCTCCCATCCAACAGTGATTATATTCCCCGCGGATGCGGGGGTGAACCTTAGGAGATCAGCATGAAACATTATAGCGAACCATATTCCCCGCGGATGCGGGGGTGAACCTGTTTCTGCAACTCCCGGTTCTTAATATCCGGTATATTCCCCGCAGATGCGGGGGTGAACCTATAATCCACTGCCAAAAGCCTTAACACCGCTGATATCCCCCGCGGATGCGGGGGTGAACCGTAGTACCAGCCAGAAGTTCCAGAAGCCTTTTCATATTCCCCATGGATACGGGGTGAACCTTGGTTGGACAGGTTCTCACGAATAGAGTCAACATATTCCCTGCGGGAGCGGGGGTGAACCTTGCTGTATGGATAGGCATTTGCAGATGGCAATATATTCCCCGCGAGAGCGGGGATGAACCTAACAGAGGAGAAGGCTATAAGGATAATACGAAATATTCCTGATAGGTGCGATGTGAACCTTATGCTAACCGTATCAATAGATATTACTATTAAAGCATTCCTTGCATATGCGTGGAAAACCTGGTATTAAATGTTTTATATGATATTAATTTGAGTTTATAAATGATAGTAGTTGATCAAATCTTTCTTAAACAAAAGAAAGATTTATGATGGGCAGATGATTAATATTGATTTCATAATATATATATGATAATTTAATATATGTTATGGATAGCGAGAGTGAACTCAATTAGCCGTGGAAGGTTAATAGCAGCATTAGATATTCCTTGCAAATGCAAGGGTGATCCAAGGCAATTTTAGTGAGAAACAATCATTAAAGGAATATTCCCTGCATATGCAGGGATAAAATTAAGCATTTGTCCTAGAAAAACAGGTGCTCCATTAATATCTTCCCTCCAATCAGAATTAAAATCACTCCCCCGGCAAATTCCGCTTTTGACTTATATTTCATCCCGAAAACGTTACCAATCTTCACACCCAGAACAGAGATCATAAAGGTAATGATTCCGATGGTGGAAACAGCCGGAATCAGGGATACCTGCAGAAATGCGAAGGTAACACCAACAGCCAGGGCATCAATGCTGGTGGCAATGGCGAGAATCAGCATTTCTTTGAAATGGATGGAAGGGCTGCTGGTCTCGGTCTCGTGGTCGAAGGACTCTTTGATCATGTTGCCGCCTATGAGGGCCAGGAGAATGAAGGCGATCCAGTGGTCGTAGGCAGTGATGGACTGCTGGAAGCGGGAGCCAAGGAGATAGCCGATGGCGGGCATCAGGGCCTGGAAGGTGCCGAAATAGAGGGCGATGATGACGGCGTGTTTTTGGTTGAAGTGTTTCGAGGATAAGCCTTTGCAGATGGCAACGGCGAAGGCATCCATAGATAAGCCGATGGCAAGAAAAAGCAGTTCAAATGGTGACATAGGAAAGCCTCCGGATGTTTAGGATTGTGGTATGTGCCGGAAAGGGATGATATGATGTAATTGTTCAATAGGACTGTACTTGCTGTGTTGACCGTGATCTTATACGAGCAAGAGCGGACTGAGCAGTTACGTTACGATAAAGTATATGGAAAATGATTGAATCTTATCCATAGAGTGAGTGTGTTTCTACTCACGATCGTATTATGATTCGATATCAGGGGCCAAAAGTCAGAAATCAGATGCAATTTCTTTATAGGAGAATTTTGCCCATATTTCATAATAAAAAAATATTAATAAAAATTCAACGTGTACGGTTTGAAAAGTGGGCCTGAGAGATTAATTTTTTAAACTTCTAAAGCTTAATTTTATAAAGTTCTGAAATTAACTCTTGCAAATAAAAATTGATTGTGCTATGATTCAGTCAAAATTTTTAGAGGCTATGAAAGAGACTCTTACCAGGAAACTTGACAGGAAGAGGGCGTCACCGACTGAGAGCGCCGTCATGAGGGAATCGGTAAAGGGAACACTCTGGAGCTGATGCGTCGAAGGTTCAGAAAATGATGATGCGGCAGGTATGAAACCTGAATGGCAGAAGCAGATAACTGGCAGTAGGCGTATCCGTAAGCATGCGTTAAGTGCAGAGAGTGGAGTACCGGATTGTTAGATCTGGCTGCTCAATGCGGGTGGTACCGCGGGAAGATGTTTGTTGATCCCGTCCCGGAATATGTAATCATATTCCGGGACTTTTTGATTTCATAGGAAAGTTCGTCCTATGAAATCAAAAACGCTCCGCGAGGATCGCACTGCGGCGGAAAGGAAGAGTGCCGCTGTCGCGCCCCGCCGCAGGCGGAGAATCCTGCAAGCAGGATTCTCTTTTATGCGTACAACGAGCCAAAGTCCTGGAATATAAAACATTCTTAAGCAGTGCTGGTAATACTTAGGACAGCATGCCATGGACAAGGAGGATACCGAATATGATGGAATTTATGGATGGAGTAAAAAAGAAAGAGACACTTGGCATCAGCCAGATTTTAGAGGGCGATTACACAGGAAAGACTGTGGAGATGGAAGGTGCAGTCCATACGATCCGTGATATGGGTGAGGTTGCGTTTGTGATCTTGCGAAAAGCGGAAGGACTGGTACAGTGTGTCTTTGAAGAGGGCGTTACCGAGTTTGACTTAAAGGATCTGAAAGAGGAATCCGCAGTGGTGATAACCGGTGTGGTTGCCAGAGAAGACAGGGCGCCCCATGGATTTGAGATCCGTCTGAGAAAGATTAAGGTCTTATCCCAGCCTGCGGAGATTCTTCCAATCGCCATCAGCAAGTACAAGATGAACACTTCCCTGGAGACCAAACTGGCGCTTCGGCCGGTTTCCCTGCGGAATGTGAGAGAACGGGCGAAATTTAAGATTCAGGAGGGAATCGTCAGAGGCTTCCGGGAGTTTTTACAGACCCAGGGCTTTACCGAGATCCATACGCCAAAGATCGTAGCCCGCGGTGCAGAGGGCGGTTCCAACGTATTTAAACTGGATTATTTCAACAAGAAAGCGGAGTTAGGACAGAGCCCGCAGTTCTATAAACAGACCATGGTCGGCGTGTTTGACCGGGTATTTGAGGTAGCTCCGGTGTTCCGTGCGGAGAAGCACAACACCACCAGACATCTGAATGAATATGTGGGTCTGGATTTTGAGATGGGTTACATCGATGGATTTGAAGATGTGATGGCGATGGAAACCGGATTTTTACAGTACACCATGGTGCTTCTGGCAAAGGATTATCAGAAAGAGCTGGATATGCTGGGTGTGAAGCTTCCGGATGTAAGCCGGATTCCGGCAGTGCGGTTTGACCAGGCCAAGGAACTGGTATCTGAGAAATACAACCGGAAGATCCGCAACCCATACGATCTGGAGCCGGAGGAGGAAGTGCTGATCGGACGGTATTTCAAAGAGGAGTACGACAGCGATTTCGTATTTGTTACTCATTATCCGAGCAAGAAACGTCCATTTTATGCGATGGACGATCCGGCAGATCCAAAATTCACACTGAGCTTCGACCTGCTGTTTAAGGGCCTGGAGGTGACTACCGGAGGCCAGCGAATCCATGATTACCAGGAGATCTTAGCGAAGATGGAGAAGCGGAACATGGATCCGGAGGACATCGCTTCTTATCTGATGATCTTCAAATATGGTATGCCGCCGCATGGTGGACTGGGAATCGGACTGGAGCGTCTTACTATGAGACTGTTAGATGAGCAGAACGTGAGAGAGACATCTTTATTCCCAAGAGATGTCACAAGATTGGAGCCATAAAAAGGGCGGAAAGGAGATCATTATGGCAAACATTATCAGCGATGAAACCATCGATTATGTAGGCATTTTAGCCAAATTAGACCTTTCTCCAGAGGAGAAGGAAGCGGCCAAGAAGGATATGGGCCGGATGCTGGATTACATCGATATGTTAAATGAATTAGATACCAGTGCGGTAGAGCCTATGTCCCATGTATTTACCATGACGAATGTATTTCGTGAGGATGTAGTGACCAATGGAGACGACCGTGACAATATGTTAAAGAATGCACCGGAATGCAAGGATGGTTCTTATAAGGTTCCAAAGACCGTGGAATAGGGCATGGACAAATGACAGGAGGAACGGAAAAATGAGTGTATTGGATTTGACCGCAGTAGAACTGGGGAAAAAGATAAAAGCGAAAGAGATTACCGTTGTGGATGCGGTAAAAGCGTCTCTGGAGCAGATAAAAAAACTGGAGCCTGTAGTTCACGCCTATGTGACTGTGGATGAAGAAGGCGCTTTGAAAAGGGCCGAAGAGGTTCAGAGACTGATTGATGATGGAACATTAACCGGCCCGTTAGCCGGAGTTCCGGTGGCAATCAAGGACAATATGTGTACGAAGGATCTGCTGACCACCTGCAGTTCTAAGATTTTATATAATTTTGTTCCGACCTTCAGTGCAGAGGCTGTGATCAACCTGGAAAAGGCAGGGGCCGTGATCTTAGGAAAGACCAACATGGATGAGTTTGCCATGGGAAGCACCACAGAGACTTCCGCTTACGGCGTCACCAGAAACCCATGGGACCTGGAACACGTACCGGGCGGTTCTTCCGGTGGTTCCTGTGCGGCAGTGGCAGCGGAAGAATGCTTCTTTGCGTTAGGCTCTGATACCGGCGGTTCCATCCGTCAGCCAAGCTCCTTCTGTGGCGTGACCGGCATCAAGCCGACCTACGGAACGGTATCCCGTTACGGATTGATCGCTTACGGTTCTTCTCTGGATCAGATCGGACCGATTGCCAGGGATGTGACCGATTGTGCCACCATTCTGGAAGCGATTTCTTCCTATGATAAGAAGGACAGCACTTCCATTCCAAGAGAAGACATGGATTTCACATCTGCCCTGGTGGATGATGTAAAGGGGATGCGGATCGGTATTCCGAGGGATTATCTGGGCGAAGGTCTGGACGAGGAAGTAAAGGATGCCATTTTAAAAGCAGCGAAGGTTCTGGAGGACAAGGGAGCTATCGTGGAAGAGTTTGATCTGGGTCTGGTAAAATACGCGATCCCTGCTTACTACGTGATCGCTTCCGCAGAGGCCAGCTCCAACCTTTCCCGCTTTGACGGTGTGAAATATGGACTCCGGGCCAAGGAATATGAGGGCCTTCACGAAATGTATAAAAAGAGCCGTTCCGAAGGCTTCGGGGAAGAGGTTAAGAGAAGAATCATGCTGGGTTCCTTCGTGTTAAGCTCCGGTTACTATGACGCTTATTATCTGAAAGCCCTGAGAACGAAAGCATTAATTAAGAAGGAATTCGATAAGGCATTTGAAAAATACGATGTGATCCTGGGACCGGCGGCACCGTCTACGGCCCCGAAATTAGGTGAATCCTTAAGCGATCCGTTGAAAATGTATCTGGGTGATATTTATACGATTTCCGTAAACTTAGCAGGACTTCCCGGCATGACCGTTCCTTGTGGAAAGGATTCCGCCGGACTTCCGATTGGTTTACAGCTGATCGGTGACTGTTTCCAGGAGAAGAAGATCATCCGGGCCGGTTACGCGTTTGAGCAGAGCCGGAAATATGAGGCGCCAGCCATGACAAAGGAGGGCAGATAACGATGAGCAAACAGTATGAGACAGTGATTGGTCTGGAGGTTCATGTAGAGTTGGCCACCAAAACCAAGATTTTCTGCGGATGTTCCACCGCATTCGGCGGTGCGCCTAACACCCACACTTGTCCGGTGTGTACCGGTATGCCTGGTTCTCTGCCTGTATTAAATAAGCAGGTAGTAGAGTATGCTTTGGCAGTGGGTCTTGCCACCAACTGCAGTATTAACCAGTACTGTAAATTTGACCGGAAAAACTATTTTTATCCGGATAATCCACAGAACTATCAGATTTCCCAGTTATACCTGCCCATCTGCCATGATGGCTGGGTGGAGATCGAAACCACCGCTGAAAAGAAGAAGATCGGTATCCATGAGATCCATATGGAAGAGGACGCTGGTAAATTGATCCATGACGAGTGGGATGACTGTTCCCTGGTGGATTACAACCGAAGTGGTGTACCGTTAATCGAGATCGTGTCTGAGCCGGATATGAGAAGCGCCGATGAGGTGATTGCTTATCTGGAAAAATTACGTCTGATCATCCAGTATTTAGGCGCTTCCGACTGCAAGCTGCAGGAGGGCTCCATGCGTGCCGATGTGAACTTATCGGTGCGTGAGGCAGGCGCGGAGCAGTTCGGTACCAGAACGGAAATGAAGAACTTAAACTCCTTTAAGGCTATTGCCAGAGCCATTGAGGGCGAGCGGAAAAGACAGATCGAGCTGATCGAAGAAGGAAAAAAGGTGATCCAGGAGACCAGAAGATGGGATGACAACAAGGAATCCTCCCATGCGATGCGTTCCAAAGAGGATGCCCAGGATTACCGTTATTTCCCGGACCCGGATCTGATGCCGGTATGGATCAGTGATGAGTGGATCCAGAGAGTGAAGGATCGTCAGCCGGAACTGAGAACGGAGAAATTGATCCGTTACCAGAAGGAGTTCCAGATTCCGCAGTATGATGCAGAGATCCTGACCAGTTCCAAGCATATGGCGGATATTTTCGAGGCTACCGTGGAATTGTGCAGTAAGCCAAAAGAGGTATCCAACTGGCTGATGGTGGAGACCATGCGGTTATTAAAAGAGCATGAGCAGGATCCGGAGGAGATCCATTTCTCACCGAAGCACCTGGCAGAGCTGATCAAACTGGTCGATGCGGGAACCATCAACCGTACTGTGGCGAAGACGGTATTTGAAGAGATTTTTGCAAATGATGTGGATCCGGAACAGTATGTGGAAGAAAAGGGCTTAAAAGTGGTCAATGACGAGGGAGCGCTCCGGACGGAGATCCAGAAGATCATCGACGCAAATCCTCAGTCTGTGGAAGATTATCGCAATGGCAAACAGAAAGCCATGGGCTTTATCGTGGGCCAGACCATGAGGGCTATGAAGGGAAAAGCGGATCCGGGACTGGTAAATCAGATCGTAAAAGAATTGATGGACAAGGCTTAAAATGCAAAAATATTCATGCGATTGTTTCTATAACGAGAAAACAGGCACAGATTTCCAATTATAAAAACGTTAGAAAATTGACACTCAGGTATTGACGAAAAGGGCGGTCTGCGGTAAAGTACGAAGTAACTGTAAAAGTAATCGTTTCGTTACTTGTAAAATACAGATCGCCCTTTTTAGGGACGAGGTAACTGTTCAGAAGGTCTACGCACTTGAATAGCTACGAGACGAGGATGAGGAGGAGATACATGAAACCGTATGCTGAGATGACCAAAGCGGAGCTCCAGGCTCTGAAGAAAGAATTGTCTGCAAAGTACAGAGAGTATCAGGGAAAAGATCTGAAACTGGATATGTCCAGAGGAAAGCCAAGTATCGACCAGCTGGATCTGTCCATGGGAATGCTGGATGTGCTGACCAGCGACATGGATTTAACCTGTGAAGATGGAACCGACTGCCGTAACTATGGTGTGTTAGATGGTATCAGCGAAGCGAAGGAATTGTTAGCTGATATGATGGAGGTAGCTCCAGATCACATTATTATCTATGGCAACTCCAGCCTGAATGTCATGTATGATACGGTATCCCGTTCGATGACCCACGGCGTGATGGGAAATACGCCATGGTGTAAGCTGGATAAAGTAAAATTCTTATGTCCAGTACCTGGTTATGACCGTCATTTTGCTATTACAGAGTATTTTGGTATCGAGATGATCAACATTCCGATGACTCCAACCGGTCCGGATATGGATATGGTCGAGGAATTAGTGGCTTCTGACGATTCCATCAAGGGTATCTGGTGTGTGCCGAAGTATTCGAATCCACAGGGTATTTCTTACTCTGACCAGACGGTACGCCGTTTTGCAAGACTGAAACCGGCAGCTCCGGATTTCCGTATTTACTGGGATAATGCTTACACCATCCATCATTTATACGATATGGATCAGGATCATCTGATTGAGATCTTAGCAGAGTGTAAGAGAGCCGGTAACCCGGATATGGTTTATAAATTTGCATCTACTTCCAAGATCAGCTTCCCAGGCTCTGGTATTGCAGCCATTGCAGCTTCCCAGAACAACCTGGTTGATATTAAGAAACAGCTTCGCATTCAGACCATCGGTCATGATAAGGTGAACCAGCTTCGTCATGTGCGTTTCTTTGGCGATATCCACGGTATGGTAGAGCATATGAGAAAGCATGCAGATATTTTAAGACCGAAGTTTGAGGCGGTACTTGAGACTCTGGATCGGGAACTGGAAGGGCTTGGCATCGGTACCTGGACCACACCAAAGGGCGGTTATTTTATTTCCTTTGATTCTCTGGATGGTTGTGCAAAATCCATCGTGGCAAAATGTAAGAAGGCTGGTCTGGTGATGACAGGAGCAGGAGCGACTTATCCATATGGAAAAGATCCTCATGACAGCAATATCCGTATTGCCCCATCTTACCCTCCGTTAAACGACTTAAAACAGGCCATGGAATTATTTGCCCTTTGTGTCAAATTAGTCAGTGTGGAGAAGCTGCTGTCTGAAAAAAAGGATGATGCGGTGACTGTTACAACAGAAGCATGAGCAAAAGAATCCGCTAAGCAGCAGGGTTCTGATGCGTAGAACAAGAATGGCGCGGATCATAGGATGTATGGCCGCAGCCGAGAAAGAGAAAAGAGCGGCTGGTAACGGAATTACCGACCGCTCCTTTTGTGCAGGTGAAAGTTTTTATGATTTCAAAATTAATGAAGAAGGTATTAAACAGGGAATCTATTTCCTACATTATTTTTGGGGTACTGACAACTCTGGTGGACTGGGCAAGCTATGCGCTGTTCTGGTCTCTGGGTTGGGATTACAAGGTTTCCACTGCCTTAAGCTGGGCGGCGGCAGTATTATTTGCCTTTGTGACCAATAAATTCTGGGTATTTCGCAGCTTTACGTTAAAGTTTTCTTATTTATGGAAGGAATTCGTTTCTTTTGTGGCGTGCAGAGCAGCCACAGGAGTCCTGACGATGTTGGGGATGATCCTGATGGTAGATGGATTCCATTGGAACGAATTTTTAGGGAAATTAATGGTTTCTGCCATGTCTCTTGTGTTAAACTATATTATGAGCAAACTGTTTATCTTCAAGAAGAAAAAGGATGAGGAAAAGGAACATGGAGCTGGATGAGATCAAGCAGGTATCGAAGGAGTTGGAGGACATTTTAGAAGGATTTCCGGATGTGCCGAAAGAGCCGATGCTGCAGAAAGTGAAAAACACGGAAAACCAGCCTGAGGACGAAGTGGCGGCAGCTTTGGATTCTGAGATAGATGACCAGGAATCGGAAGCAGGAGAAGACCTGGAATTAGAACCAGACCTGGAATTAGAACCAGACCTGGAATTAGAACCAGAAGAACTGGATCCGGAACCGGTCTGGGATCAGCCGGAGAGCCGCAGCCAGGAGGCGGTGCTGCTTCGGAGGGCGGATGAGCGCCAGGAGGCGAGAAAACGGAAAAGGGAGAATTTTGCCAATGGAATCTTAAGGCCGGGAGACAGTTATCTGGCGGCATTTCTGGTTCCGGTGGTCATTATGGTGATCATTTTTGCACAAAGAGGGATTTTCCCATTTGGAGACGAAAGCTTTTTGAGGACGGATATGTATCACCAATATGCGCCATTTTTTGCAGAGTTCCGTCATAAACTGGCAGATGGAGGAAGTCTTCTGTACAGCTGGAATGTGGGCATGGGTGTAAATTTTGCTGCTCTTTACGCTTACTATCTGGCAAGTCCTTTGAACTGGCTGATCATGTTGTGCCCCAAAGGCTATGTGATCGAGTTTATGACCTACATGATCGTGCTGAAGACGGGACTGGCAGGTCTGACATTTGCATGGTATTTAAGTAAGCATTGCAGGACCAGAGATTTTGGCACGGCATATTTTGCAATCTTTTATGCCTTATCTGGATATATGGCGGCTTATAGCTGGAATATCATGTGGCTGGACTGTATTCTGCTGTTCCCGGTGATCATGCTTGGACTAGAACAACTGGTAAAAGAAGGAAAAGGACTGCTTTACGGCATATCCCTTGGCATCTGCATTCTGTCCAACTATTACATTTCCATCATGATCTGCATGTTTATGGTGATCTATTTCTTTGCTCTCTGGATTCTGGAGAGCGGAAGAAGCGGACGGGATTTTGTGGTCAGCGGATTGAAATTTGCAGGGTATTCCGTATTGGCTGGCGGTCTTTCCGCGGCGGTTCTGCTGCCGGAGATCTTTGCGTTACAGATGACGGCATCTGGAGACGTGAATTTCCCCAAAACGGTTACTTCTTATTTTTCAATCTTTGATATGATCGCCAGACATCTGCCGATCGTGGAGACGGAGATCGGACTGGATCACTGGCCGAATCTGTACTGTGGTGTGGCGGTGCTGTTATTTTTCCTGCTATATCTGGGCTGCAGGCAGATCCGGGTGAGGGAGAAAGCGGTTTATTGCGGACTTTTGCTGCTTTTTATGGCAAGCTTTTCTATCAATGTGCTGAATTTTATCTGGCATGGGTTTCATTATCCCAACAGTCTTCCATGCAGACAGTCCTTTATCTACATTTTCCTGGTGCTGCTGGTAAGCTATGAGGCTTATACGCACTTAAAGGAGACGCCAAGATCCCATGTGGCATTTGCCCTGGGCGGTTCTATAGGATTTGTGATCCTGGCGGAAAAACTGGTGGATGTGGATGATTTCCAGTTTTACACCTATCTTGTGGCCATTGCATTCCTGGCTTTGTACGGAGGTCTGATCTATCTGTACAAGAGTGGAAAACGAAGAACGGGGACGGTGCTTTTAGCGGCGTTGGCCCTGGTTTCTGTGGAAGCTGCAGTGAATATGACAGTGACCAGCGTGACCACGACCAGCCGTTCCGCTTATGTAAAGGACAACCAGGAGGTAGAGACACTGACCCGGTCCCTTCTTCCGGCAGACACCTTTTATCGTATTGAGAAGGTGACCAGAAAAACGAAAAATGACGGCGCGTGGATGAATTTCCCGTCCGTATCCTTGTTTTCTTCTGTGGCTAATGCGGATCTGACGGCATTTTTTAAGACAGTTGGCTGCGAGGGAAGCACCAATGCTTACAGTATTACGGGAAGTACGCCGTTGATCGACTCGTTATTTTCAGTAAAATATGGTCTGTATTCGGAACCGCAGGAGGGCAGTTCTAATCTGATCCTGATCCGTCAGGAAGGCGGTACTTATCTGTATGCAAGAAGAGACACGCTTCCAGTTGGTTTTATGGTGCCATCGGATATTGATTACAGCTGGCAGCGGGACTTAGGAAATCCGGTATCGGTGCAGAATGACCTGTGCGGTCTCATCGGAGTGGACCGGGTGCTGGAGCAGGTAGATGTGGAAAATAATGAAGATACCGCCCGTTTTACACCGGAAACTGCCGGCATGTATTATGTATACATTGCCAACCGGAAGGTGGAGCAGGTAGATGTATCTCCAACCGGGGAATCGGAACGGAGCAGCAAGAAATTTAAAAATGTAAACCGTGGCTATCTTTTAGAGCTTGGCTGGTGCCATGCAGGGGAAGAGTTGGTGTTAAAGGGTGAGGACGAGAGCCAGTCCCTGAATGCGGAGATTTACCATTTTAATTATGATGCTCTTCATCAGGTGTACAATGCCCTGAATCGTTATCCGCTGCAGGTGACCAGCTGGACTGATGATTCCCTGTCCGGTGTGGTAAATACAGATCAGGCAGGAACATTATTTACCAGCATTCCATATGACAAAGGCTGGACGATTCTGGTAGATGGCGTTAAAATGGAAGCATCGAAGATTTTTGATACATTTTTATGTGTGGATCTGACAGAAGGAACCCATACGGTAGAATTCCGGTTTGAACCGCAGGGACAGAAAACCGGCATCTGCATCACGGTGGTATGTGCGCTGATTCTGGGAATCATTGCATGTATTGACAATCGAAATAGAAAAAGGAGATTTTAGACGTATGAAATTATGGGGCGGACGCTTCACGAAGGAAGAAAATCAGTTAGTACACAATTTTAATGAGTCCCTTTCCTTTGATCAGAAGTTTTATCATCAGGATATTCAGGGAAGCATGGCTCATGTGAAGATGCTGGCAAAACAGGGCATTGTTTCCAGCGAGGATGAGAAAGCCATCTTAGACGGCCTGCAGGGGATCTTAGAGGATATTGAGGCTGGAAAGCTGGAATTTACCAAAGAACATGAGGATATCCATTCTTTCGTGGAGGCTAATCTGATCGAGCGGATCGGCGATGCAGGAAAACGCCTGCATACTGGCCGCAGCCGTAATGACCAGGTGGCGCTGGATATGAAGTTATACTGCAGGGATGAGTTAAAAGAGATCGACGGTCTGGTAAAGGATCTGCTGGCAGAGCTGTTAAAGATCATGGAAGAGAATACAGAGACTTATATGCCTGGATTTACCCATCTTCAGAAGGCACAGCCGGTGACTCTGGCTCATCATGTAGGCGCTTATTTTGAGATGTTCTACCGGGACTGTACCCGTCTCCATGACATTTATGAGAGAATGAATTACTGTCCATTAGGTGCAGGCGCTCTGGCTGGGACGACTTATCCATTAGACCGGGAGTATACAGCAGAGTTATTAGGTTTTTATGGTCCGACCTTAAACAGTATGGATTCCGTTTCTGATCGTGATTATGTGATCGAGCTGTTAAGTGCCCTGTCCATCATTGCTATGCATTTGAGCCGTTTCAGCGAGGAGATCATCATCTGGAATACCAACGAGTATCGGTTTGTGGAGATTGATGATGCGTACAGCACCGGAAGCAGCATCATGCCTCAGAAGAAGAATCCGGATATTGCAGAGCTGGTCCGTGGCAAGAGCGGTCGTGTTTATGGTGCGCTGGTGTCCATGCTGACAACGATGAAGGGAATCCCGCTGGCATATAATAAAGATATGCAGGAGGATAAAGAACTGACCTTTGACGCGATTGATACCGTAAAAGGATGTCTGGCGCTGTTTACCGGCATGATCTCTACCATGACCTTTAACAAGGATATCATGGAGGCCAGCGCAAAGAACGGATTTACCAATGCCACAGACGCGGCGGATTATCTGGTAAATCACGGCGTTCCATTCCGTGATGCTCATGGAATCGTGGGACAGCTGGTTCTGTTCTGCATTGACAAGAATATCGCTCTGGATGATATGACTCTGGATGAGTTCAAGGCCATCAGTCCGGTATTTGAGGAGGATATCTATCAGGCCATCAGCTTAAAGACCTGTGTGGAGAAGCGTATGACCATCGGCGCTCCGGGACCTGAGGCCATGAAGAAGGTTATTGAGAGCTGCAAGAAGAGACTGGAAGAGTTGAAATAGAAAGTGTGATAAAAGAAGACTGCCGCAAGGGAAAAGCATCTCGGTCAGATGGACAGAGGATGGGGCATTCCCTTGTGGCAGTTTCCATTTCTGTGATTACAGTCTAACAAAAGATGGATCGTTTTTCGTGACATCCTGTGCTCTGAGATGTTATTTTTGAAAAATATTCTGTTTTTTTCTGCTAATATTAGTATAATGATGTTAGGGTCAAAAGCTTTTGATCCTGGTATCAGTATAATATAAGTATGGAAAAATAGATATCAGATTTCAATGATAAAGCAGGAGGAATAAACATGAGGTTTGAGGAGAAGGACGGTGCGCTTTTGGCGTACCATCAGGGGGAAATGCTTCGGATCGAGAGTTGGGGAGAGGATTCCCTGCGTGTGCGGGCAACGAAACTTGGGGGATTTACGAATGAGGACTGGGCGCTGACAGAACCGGTTCCTGCGGGAAATGCTGTGGTGAAGATCGGGGAGATGGATCACCGGTTAAGCAGCGGTGTTGTAGAAAAGCGGCCTATGGCAGTGATCACTAACGGCAGAATCCAGGCGAAGGTAAATTTTGCGGGAGTCATTACATTTTATAGGGATGGAACTGTATTTTTGCAGGAGTATTTCCGCAATTATGATGGAACCATCAGCCGGGAGAGCCGTTGCCTGAAGGTGATCAACCGGGAATGGAAAGGGATCATCGGTGGAAGCGAGTCAAAATTAATTGTAAAGTTCGAGAGCAATGACGGGGAGAAAATCTTTGGAATGGGCCAGTACCAGCATTCCTATATGGATCTGAAAGGCTGTACACTGGAACTGGAACAGAGAAATTCCCAGATTTCAGTTCCATTCATGATATCCAGTTACGGATATGGTATGCTGTGGAACAATCCGGCGGTGGGACAGGTGACATTTGGAAAGAATTATACGGAGTGGAATGCCCGTTCTACCAGGCAGATGGATTACTGGCTGACCGTTGCAGATACGCCCAAGAAGATTCTGGAGCAATATACAGAGGTGACTGGACGGGCTCCTGGTTTTCCAGAGGACCGCATGGGGCTGTGGCAGTGTAAACTTCGCTACCGCACCCAGAAAGAGGTGTTGGAAGTGACCAGAAGATACCAGAAAGAAGGCATTCATATTGATCAGATCGTGATCGATTTCTTTCACTGGACTTTGCAGGGTGACTGGAAATTTGACCGGAAATACTGGCCGGACCCGAAAGCCATGATCGATGAGCTGCATTCCATGGGAATCAAAGTGATGGTGTCTGTATGGCCGTCGGTGGATAAGAAAAGCGAGAATTTTGGCCCAATGATGGATCGTGGGCTGTTGATCCAGACGGAACGCGGCGCGGTTCAGACTTATGATTATCAGGGAGACTGCATGGAAATCGATGCATTGAACCCGGAGACCAGGAAGTATGTGTGGGAGGTCTGCAAAAAGAATTATTATGATTTAGGAGTTGATGGATTCTGGCTGGACAATTCGGAACCGGATTTTGCCGTGTACGACCATGAAAATTACCGGTATTTTGCAGGACCGGCACTGACCTGCAGCAACATTTATCCACAGATGTACAGCCGTGTATTTTTTGATCCTATGAAGAAAATGGGAAACGATGCTGTGGTGAATCTGCTCCGCTGCGCCTGGGCGGGAAGCCAGAAGTATGGCAATGTGGTCTGGTCTGGAGATGTGCCGAGTACATTTGAGGCATTTTATGATCAGCTTCAGGCAGGGTTGAATATGGGACTGGCAGGAATTCCATGGTGGACGACAGATATTGGCGGATTTATGACCGACGACTGGGAAGACCCGGATTTTAAGCAGCTTCTGATCCGCTGGTATCAGTTTGCCGTGTATTCACCGGTTCTTCGTATGCATGGAGAGCGCGGTCCCATCAATATCCCTCCGTTAGACGACCGGGACTGGGGCGGCGGATACCTTCACACAGGCCATTCCAACGAACTTTGGAGTTATGGAGAAGAGAATTACCGCATTATGAAGCATTATTACGAAGTGCGTATGGCTATGAAAGAGTACATCAAGGGGCTTTTTGAAGAAGCTTCGGAAAATGGTTCGCCTCTGCTTCGTGCCATGTTCTATGAATTTCCGGAAGATCCGAAATGCTGGGAATTACAGGATCAGTATATGTTCGGTGACCGTTATCTGGTGGCGCCGGTGTTTCATCTGAATCAGTGGCAGAGAGAGGTGTATCTGCCAGAGGGAACCTGGAGAGATACCAGAGATGGAAAAAACTATGAGGGCGGTCAGCTGATCATAGTGGAAGCGCCGCTTGAGACCATTCCGGTATTCGAAAAGGTGGACTAAAATTACATAGACGAAAGAAATCTGGGAAAAATACCCCACATAAGGAAATCCTGAAAGGAGATCAGATTATGTGGGGTATTTTGATTGCGCTGCTTTCTGGCGCGCTTATGAGCATTCAGGGAGTGTTTAATACGGAAGTGACCAGGCAGAGCAGCATCTGGGTATCGGCTGGCTGGGTACAGCTGACTGCGTTTGTCACCTGTCTGGTCATGTGGTTATTGACGGGAAGGCCGGAGGTCCAGGGAATCTGGCAGGTGAGGCCATGGTATATGTTATCAGGAGGTGTGATCGGCGCATTGATCACATGGACGGTGATCCGCAGTGTGGAAAGCCTGGGACCTGCCAGATCTGCCCTGTTGATCGTAGTGGCACAGATTGCTGTAGCTTATGGAATCGAGGTATTTGGGCTTTTTGGAGTAGAAAAGAGCGGCTGGGAGTGGAAAAAAGCGATTGGGGCATTGACTGCCGTGATTGGAATTATTATTTTCCAGAAATAATGCTTGTATTTAGAAAATGATTTGGGTAAAATAGTAAATAAGCGGAAGGTGGTGCTCTCTGGAAAGGAGAGATACCATGAAGAAACAAAGCTTGAAAATCATACTCACTGTCATATGGCTGTTGGCTGCAGGCATATGTTACAGCTGCAGTCATGTTCCATCTCATTCCACAGATTCGGAGTGGAAGCTGGAACTTTCAGATGATCCAGAAGATACCCAGGAAGAGACTACAAGTGATGACCGCACGGAGAGTGATCCGGCAGTTCTGTATGTATATGTATGCGGCGAGATTCAGAATCCCGGCGTGTGGGAACTGCGTCCTGGAGACAGGATTTTCCGGGCTATTGAGATGGCTGGGGGAGTGACAGAGGATGCCGCAGTGGACAGTTTAAACCTGGCGGCAGAAGTGACAGATGGGATGAAGCTGTGGGTTCCATCCAGAGAAGAGATGAAAGCTCTGGGAGAAAAAAACGGAGACAGCGCAGTGTTTACAAAAGATGGCTGGTCCGGACAGGAAACGGCGGAAGGTATTTCCGGAGGAAAGGTGAATCTCAATGCGGCAACGCTGGAACAGCTGATGACTTTAAGAGGAATCGGGGAAGCCAGAGCCAGGGATATCATCGCTTATCGGGAAAAACATGGTGATTTTCAAAGGATAGAGGATATTAAGAAGGTGTCCGGGATCAAGGATGCCGCTTTTCAGAAGATAAAAGACGATATTACGGTTTAAGGGAAGATGAGGTAGCGTACCATGACAAAGGTGCTGGTTGTAGATGATGAGAAGTTGATCGTAAAAGGAATCCGGTTCAGCCTGGAACAGGATAACATGGAGGTGGACTGCGCCTATGATGGCGAGGAGGCCATGAGTAAGGCGAAGGAAAAAGAGTATGATGTGATCCTTCTGGATGTGATGCTGCCGAAGGCAGATGGATTTGAAGTCCTTCAGACAGTAAGAGAGTTTTCGGAGGTTCCGGTGATCATGCTGACTGCCAAGGGCAATGACATGGATAAAATCTTAGGTCTGGAATACGGAGCTGATGATTACATCACCAAGCCATTTAACATTCTGGAGGTAAAAGCCCGGATCAAGGCCATTTTAAGAAGAAATTCCATGAGAAACCGCAAGTCGGAGGAACCGAAAAAACAGGTGATCGTGGCAGGAAGCCTGAAATTAGACCGGGATGGCAGACGGGTTTTCGTTAATGAGAAGGAGATCAATCTGACTGCTAAGGAATTCGATCTGCTGGAGCTGCTGGTTTGCAACCCAAACAAAGTGTACAGCCGTGAGGCACTTCTTGCCTATGTGTGGGGCAATAAAGCTATGGATTCCGGCGATGTACGGACGGTTGATGTGCATGTCCGGAGGCTGCGGGAGAAGATCGAACCAAGTCCAAGTGCACCGCAGTTTGTGCATACCAAGTGGGGGGTCGGCTATTATTTTGCTGCAAAATAGGCAGCACCTGGAATAAGAAAAAAGGTAACGATGTTTTTGGCAGGTCAGCGCAGGAAGTACGCAGATCTGCTCACGCATTGCAAGAAAGGGTGTAACTATTCAGTAGGTCTGCGCACATGCTGCGCTGACCGTAAGAACACATAGGCTAGAAAGCAAAAATCCCATCAGCGAAGCTGATCTGGAATGGATTTTTGCTCGTAACTATGAAGGTACTGAATCGTTACGAAAGGGTACAAAAGATGAATTCTATGCAGGAAATCACCATCCGTCAGGTACGTCCTGAGGATTTAGATGCAGTGACGGAAGTAGAGGCGGTCTGCTTCCCAAAGGCAGAAGCAGCAGACCGGGCATCCTTTGAAGCGCGGATCAAGGCTTTTCCGGACAGCTTTTTTGTGGCAGAAGAGGAAGGAAGGATCGTTGGTTTTATTAATGGGGCGGTGGTGAATGAGACCACCATCCGGGATGAGATGTTTGAGGATGTTTCGTTTCATAATGGAACTGGAAATTATCAGAGTATCTTTGGATTGGATGTGATTCCGGAGTATCAGCATCATGGTCTGGCCTCCAGATTGATGCGCCATATGATCGAAGAAACGAAAAAACGTGGGAAACAAGGACTGATCCTTACCTGTAAGGACCGGCTGATCGGATTCTATGAGACCTTTGGATATCGGAATCTTGGCGTATCGGAATCCGTTCACGGCGGGGCTGTGTGGTATGACATGATCCTGGAGCTGGAAGCATGAAGATTACGTTAGTTACAGTGGGAAAGATCAAGGAAAAATTTTTTGAAGATGCCATCAAGGAGTATTCCAAGCGGCTTAGCCGGTATTGTAAATTAGAGATTCTTCAGGTGGCAGATGAGAAGACACCGGAAGGCGCCAGCGAAGCGGTGGAGCTACAGATCAAGGAAAAGGAAGGACAGAGGATCCTTTCGCTGATCCGGGATGATGCATATGTGATCGCCTTGGCGATTGAGGGAAAGATGCTGGATTCGGAAGAACTGGCAGAAAGAATTGAAAAATTAGGAGTCAGCGGCATCAGCCAGATCGTATTTGTCATCGGAGGTTCTCTGGGACTGTCAGCCCAGGTGATGAAGCGGGCAGATTACGCCCTTAGCTTTTCCAGGATGACATTTCCCCATCAGCTGATGCGGGTGGTGTTGTTAGAGCAGATCTACCGGAGTTACCGGATCATGAACCATCAGCCTTATCATAAGTAAAGACAGTTCGAATCGAACGTCTGTTCTTCTTGGCTGAGATAAACAGAGCAACAGGCGGTTGAAAGTTGATCAACCGCCTGCTGTGCTTTAACTTGTTTTTACCAGCTCATCGCCGGGTTCCAAAATAGTATCGCCTCTTGGAATGATAGTCTGTCCATTGCGGCGGATCAGGATGATCAGGTTGCCGGGCGACAGCTTCAGATCCTTAATCTGGCGGCTGCACCAGGGGTGGGAGGCATCCAGAGTCAGTTTACTCAAGTGAATATCTTCTTGTCCGGTATAGGCGGTTGCGCCCAGGACCAGGACATCGCCAGAGCGCAGTACGGTTTCTCCATGAGGAACCGTATTTTTTTCGCCCGGATGACTCAAAAATACTAAAAGGGTGCCTGGTGGGAGCTGCAGATCCCGGACCTTCATGCCGTTCCATGGGTGGTGTTCTGTGACCGGGATATCGATAAAACGAACATCAGTTTCTTCGCTATAATCGGAAAATGTGGTCAGAATGTTACCGCTGGTGTCCAGCATTTCTGTCCGTCTTGCAAACCAGGGAAGCAGCGTTCCCTGGATGGCAATGGAAAATAATACGACACAGAACACAATATGGAACAGATCATGTTCCAGTGTAATGCCACTCTGAATGGCCATAATGGCGAATACAATGGATGCAGCGCCTCGCAGCCCCGCCCAGGAAACCAGGATCTGCTGGCGCAGAGAAGATCTCAATGGGGTCAGCAAAATCGCGGTCACGAGCGGTCTTGCAATCAGGGTCAGGAATGCGGCGATGGCAGCAGCCGGAAGCCACACGGCGGCGATCCTGGAAGGGAAGGAGAGCAGTCCCAGGATAAAGAAAATCAGCATCTGCATCAGGCTGGTAAGGCCGTCAAAGAAATTGACCAGGGTTTTCTTATTAGGCAGTGGACTGTTGCCTAACAGGATTCCCATGAGATAGGCGCTTAAGTATCCATTTCCCCCAATGGCCGAAGGCAGGGCATAGGCAAGTACCGCAGATGCCAGAACAAATGCCGTGTCAAAACCGCTGGTCTCAAAATCCACATGGAGGAGAACCCAGCGGACAACGAAAGCCAGCACTGCACCAATGGCAAGGCCAAAGAGAATCTGGGTGGCCGCAGTGGTCAGGATCTGAAGAGGAAGACGGCTGGAAACACCCTGTTTCATGGCGGTTAACAGGATAATGGTCAGCATATAGGCCGCCGGGTCATTGGAACCGCTCTCCACCTCTAAGAGGGAGTCTGTGCTGTCCTTTAAGGAAAGATTTTTCGAGCGGAGGACGGAAAAAACACTGGCAGCGTCCGTGGAACCTAGTACTGCTCCGGTCAGTAAGCCCTCCAGCAAGCCAAAATGCAGGACATAGTGACAGAACAGACCGGTAAACAGCGCCGTGAAAATAGTGCCGAAGGCAGACATCGCCAGAGCCTTTAAAGCAGCAGGCTTTGCCGTTTTCCAGCGGGTGCCGAAGCCACCGTAAAACATGATGAAGATCAGGGCGATGGAGCAGATCGTTTCTGCAAATCCAAAATCCGCGAAATCGATCCGCACAAGTCCTTCGGAGCCAAAAACCATGCCGAGAAGGATAAAGGCCAGAAGCATAGGGATACCAATCCTGCTGGAGAGCCGGTTACATAAGATACAGGCCAGGATCACACAGGAACCGAGAAGCAAAAGCTGGATCACAGGCAGCCCCCCTTTCTGATCCTGGAGCCGGTCAGCTCCCGGACAATTGGATGATTGATAGTTCGTGCAGTGGGTGAACTGCAGTGCTTTATTGTGTCAAATTTGTACATATGCGGTCTCCTTTGCTGTTTGAGGTTGATCGTATTTTGATTCTGGTATTTATAGTATACAGACTAACAGAAGATTTGTCAGTTGAAAAAGGCACAAATTCAAGTCGAACGTCCGTGAGACTTGGCGCGTGATTCTGGTCAGCGTAAGCTGACATATTCTTTACAGAATCACTGCGCATCCTCGCGGAGCGCTTATCTCAGTCGGAGACCCACCTCCCACTGAGAATAATTTGTTATTACTCACCACCTGAAGAGGTGGGAGTCTTCTCGACTGAGATAAGAAATGGTGTATTGTAACGGGATTTTCAGCTCATAGGATGAATTTTTCCATCATATATTGAGATTAAAGAAAGCCTGGGACACGGTATCAGATCTGGTCCAGAACCGGGAAAAGATAAAGAAGAGGGCTGCGGAGGGACAAGATATGGGAGCAGAAGTGGTGATCCGGAGTTTTCCGGCAAAGCTGAGGGAAATGCTGGAGCCCCTGAAAATCAGCCATTTAGAGGAGGTACGCCTGCGGGCAGATCAGCCTCTGATGGTGGTATGGAATGGAAAGGATTACTTCGTGACGGACCAGGGGCAATTGTCCACGGATCAGAGCCAGTCCTGGAAGGTACCGGAGAGTCTTCTGAGAGAAGCGGTAGAAGCTTTCAGCAGTCATTCCCTCTATGCTTATGAGGAGGAGCTGCGCCAGGGGTTTTTTACCATTCAGGGCGGCCACCGGATCGGTGTGGCGGGGAAGGTGGTCCTGGAGCATGGGGTAGTCAAAACCATGAAATATCTATCCTTTTTAAATGTCCGGATTGCCCATGAGATACGGGGGTGTGCGGATGGAATTCTTCCATATATATATGAAGCAGATAGGTGTGAAGCTAATCGTGAAATTTTTCACACGCTATTAATCTCACCACCCAGATGTGGCAAAACCACTCTGCTGCGTGATCTGATCCGCCAGATCTCCAATGGAAACGCATTCCATCCGGGAATGACAGTGGGCGTGGTGGATGAGCGGTCAGAGATTGGCGCCTGCTATCATGGAATCCCACAAAATGATCTTGGGATACGGAGTGATGTACTGGACGATTGCCCCAAGCATCTGGGAATGATGATGCTGATCCGAACAATGTCGCCTAAGGTGGTGGCGGTGGACGAGATCGGAAGCCGTGAGGACTTAGAGGCGATGGAGTATGTGATGAATTGTGGCTGTAAACTTCTTGCTACAGTCCATGGAAATTCACTGGAGGAGATCCGCAGAAAGCCGGTTTTGGGCAGGATGGTGGAGGAAGCGTGGTTTGGCCGTTATGTGATCCTGGAGCGGAACGGGACGCCGGGTCATGTGGCGGTGGTCCTGGATGGACAAGGGAGGCGTCTATGATATGCTTAAAGATCATGGGAGGAATTCTGGTGGTGCTTTCCGGAGGCGGTCTTGGTTTTGTCAGGGCAGACAAGTGGAGGAGCCACCGGAAAAATCTGGAGGAGCTGCGGAAAATGACCTTACTTCTGCGCAGCCAGATCCTATATGCCAGAGGTACATTAGAGGAGGCATTGGAACAGGTGGGGAAAAAATCAGACGGACCGGTGGCGCAGATTTTTAAAGAAACAGCAGAGCAGTTAAGATGCCAGGATGGGCGTTCGTTCTATGAAATCTGGCAGATGTCTGTGGAACGGCACTGGAAAGAGCTTCTTCTGACCACGGAAGAATGCCGGGAGTGGAAGGAATTTGGCCGTCATCTTGGGTTTATGGATCTGGAGATGCAGGAAAAAAATATGGAGCTTTACTTAGAACAGCTGGAGCTGTCTGTCCGGTTTTACCGGGAACAGGAGAGGGAGCAGCAGAAATTATCCATCAGTCTTGGGATCATGGGAGGTCTGTTTTTAACGGTGCTGTTATTTTAAAAGGGGGAATGACCATGGGAGTAAATGTGATTTTCCGGATCGCGGCGGTGGGAATCTTAGTCTCCGTGCTCTGTCAGGTGTTAAAACACAGCGGGCGGGAGGAACAGGCATTTTTAACCAGTCTGGCGGGACTGATCCTGGTGCTATTATGGATGATCCCGTACATATATGAATTGTTTGACACAATTAAGAATCTTTTCACCTTATAATGGAGGAGAATGTCATGTCGGTTCTGACCATCGGGATTCTGGGGATTGCCGGCGCCCTTCTGGCAGTGGAACTAAAGGGCTTAAAGGGAGAATACGGGATCTATCTGGTGGCGGCAGTGGGTCTGGTGATCTTTTTTTATGGCGTCACAAAATTAAAGACCGTGATCGAGACCATCCGCCAGGTCCAGAGCTATATCCGGCTGAACCGGGTGTATCTGGAGGTCCTGTTAAAAATGATCGGAATTACCTACATTGCGGAATTTTCATCTGGAATCTGTAAGGATGCAGGTTATGGTTCCTTAGGAAGCCAGATTGAGATTTTTGGGAAATTGTCGGTGCTGGCAGTCAGTATGCCGATTCTTTTAGCGTTATTGGATACGGTGCAGCAATTTCTGGCATGAAAGAGATTCAAGGCATACGGCAAAAAAGTAAGCAGCAGAGATCGGATGAAGCAGGAGGAAGAAGCATGCTGGAAAATGGGCTTTCCATTGATCTGACAGAGATTGAACAGTTTATCCGCGGCCAGGGGCTTGGGGAGTCTGTTTCCTTCCAGAACCTGGTGGAGCGGCTGATGGCAGGAGATCTGACGGGGCTGTGTAGTCAGCTGCTTTCAGGTCTCCAGTCTGCTCTTTTTCAGGAAATCGGTTCTGGTGGAAGAATCCTGGGCCAGATCCTGGCTCTGGGAATCTTTGCGGCAGTATTTACCAGCTTTTCTGGGTTGTTTCAGGAAAGTCAGGTGTCAGAAACGGGCTTTTTTGCCGCATATCTGCTTCTATTTACACTTTTGATGACCGGTCTGACCCAGAGCATCCAGGTAGCAGCAAAAGCAGCGGGAGACATCATGCAGTTTATGAAAGCCATGATGCCGGCTTATTTTCTTGCGGTAGCACTGGCAGGTGGAAGCATCTCTGCGGCAGCCATGTATGAATTTACCATGGGACTGGCAGGGGTGAGCCAATGGCTTCTGATCACGGTGATGATCCCCCTGATCCGTCTGGAGCTTCTGATGAAAATGACTGGAAACATGGTAAAGGAAGAGACCTTGTCGCGTCTGAACGACCTGTTAGACCAGGTGATCCGCTGGGGCATGAAAGTCTTGTTAGGTGTGGTGGTCGGCTTTCATGTGGTGCAGGGGCTTCTTCTTCCCTACGCGGATTCCCTGAAAAATGGAGCTGCCCAGAAGCTGGTCGGCATGATTCCCGGAATTGGCCAGGGAGCCGCTGCGGCAGCACAGATGATCTTAGGGTCCGGTGTCCTGTTAAAAAATGCTGTTGGCATGGCGGGAGCTGTGGTGGTATTCCTGATCCTGGCGGTTCCCATGTTAAAGATTCTGGTGCTGATGCTGTTTTACCAGTGCGCTGCTGCAATCCTGGAGCCGATCTGCGATAAACGGATCATTTCCTGCATCAGTGCTGCCGCCAGGGGGCATCAGCTGTTATTACAGATCGTGCTGACGGCGGCGTTATTATTTCTGATCACGGTTTCTTTGGTGTGCGCGGGAACCAATGTCTCTTATTATGTATAGACGATCGGTAACTATTCAGTAGGTCTGCGCACATGCTGCGCTGACCGTAAGAACACATAGGCTAGAAAGCAAAAATCCCATCAGCGAAGCTGATCTGGAATGGATTTTTGCTCGTAACTATGAAGGTACTGAATAGTTACGACGATCGAATGGATGGAAAGGAGGGACATATGGGAGCAGTGTCGGAGTGGGCGGGCAGTATTTTAAGCTTCCTGATCCTGATCACGGTGATCCGCGGGATACTGCCATCGAAAAAGTATGAGCCTTATCTAAGGTTATTTTCCGGTTTGATGCTGATCCTTCTGGTCTTACAGCCCGTCACAGGGGGGCTTGGCCTGGAGAGGCAGATCGACCGGGCGTTTGAGGCATTTTCCTTTCAGATGGATCATGAGGAGTTAAACACCAGGGTCCTGGGAATTGAAAAAGAACGGCAGGAGCAGATCCTGAAGATTTATGAAAATGATGTGGCTGGTCATGTGACAGCCATGGCGGGAGAACAGGGACTTCAGGCGGAAAGCGCACAGGTGAAGATCAACGGAGATCCGGAGAGCACCGATTATGGGAAGGTGGTATCGGTGAAAGTAAAGCTGCAGAGCGGGGAAGCGACTGGAAAACAGGAAGGGCTTTGGAAAAATGATGAGGTGAAGGAGGTTCAGCCAGTCCAGAACATAGAGGTGCAGTCTGTGCAGATCGGACAGGAACCGGAAACAGATGCCCAAAATCATTCAGAGGAAACATCTGGGAAAGCCTTGGAATCGACCTTGCAGGATCAGCGGGCAGAGGAGAATATCAGTCGGTCAGCATCTGGGGAAAATAATAACAGGATTCTGGAATTTCAAAGAAAGGTGGAGCAGTATTATGGACTGGAAAGCGGCGCTGTTGAAATTCAATCTTAAACCGGACATCCGTACAAGGAACGGCCGGTGGCTGGTGATGCTGGCAGTGGGTCTGATCTGCCTGATCCTGGCGTGGCCGTCCGGCAGAAAAACATCGGAAAACGTGCAGAATGGATCCAGTCCTGGACAGAACAGCCAGAGTGAAAGTACGGATATGGGTGATTCCTATGAGACTCAGTTGGAAACCCGCTTAAAACAGCTTCTCAGTCAGGTCGATGGCGTGGGACAGGCAGAAGTGATGATCGTTTTAAAGGAATCCGAAGAAAAGATCTGGAGGACGGATATCACTACTTCTATTTCCAGTACCCAGGAGACGGATCAGGGAGGTGGAACACGAAAGATTGAGAGCAGTGAGCAGTCAGAGGATACCATTTTATCCGGTTCTTCCGGCCAGGGAGCGCCGATTTTAGAAAAAGAGATCCGTCCCAGGATCGCCGGCGTAGTGGTCAGTGCCCAGGGTGGAGGAAATCCAAAGGTGCAGGCAGAGATCACGGAGGCGGTAGAGGCATTATTTGATGTGCCTTCTCATAAAATCAAAGTGTTAAAGATGGTGAATGGTTCATAGACTAAAACAGGTAAATAGAAAGGAGCAGTGTGGATGAAGCGAAAAGTGGATCTGCAGAATGTGAATATGAAAAAACTGTTCAGGAGAAACCAGATCATTGTCACAACGCTGGCGGTGATGATTGCAGTGGCGGGATACTTAAATTATATGGGAAGCCAGTCAGATGGGGATCAGGGCGCATACACAGCGGGAAACACTTCCTATGAAGCGGGAGCGTTGGAGATTTCTGACGAGGACATTTTAAAGGAAAATCAGACAGTCCTGAATGGAGCCGGAGATTATCAGGAGATCGCCAGCTTAGATGGGGATCAGGGCGATGGATTGACAGAGTCAGTTTCCGCTGCAGAACTGACTGCAGTGACCGATTCTGCAGGGCAGGATGGAAACCAGAATCGTGGACAGAATACCGGTCAGAACTCCCAGACAGAACAGACAGGACTGGAAAATCCGGGTGAAGCGATTCTGACCAGCGGCATGAGTGTATCTGACTACATAGCCAGTGTCCAGTTAAGCAGAGAACAGATCCGGGCAAAAAATAAGGAAACGTTGTTAAATATCATCAATAACCAGAATATTGAGGAGACTGCCAAGCAGCAGGCGATTCAGGATATGATCGCTTTAACGGAGGTGGCAGAAAAAGAAAACGCAGCGGAAACCCTTCTTATGGCCAAAGGATTTGCTGATCCGGTCGTCAGCATTTCTTCCGGTAAAGTGGACGTGGTGGTCAATGCGCCATCTATCACAGATGCCCAGCGGGCGCAGATCGAGGATATCGTAAAAAGAAAAGCAGAGGTGGGTGCAGAAAACATAATTATCACTCTATTAAATCTTTCTGATTAAAGCCCTTTCCAAACCCATGGATTTTTGCTATAATAATTCTACTATAGAAACATGAGGAGGTAGCGAAAGTGGCAGAGACGGAAGGCAGAAATACTCATAAAGTATATGAAAAAGATAAAATTGGCGAAGTACAGATTGCAGACGAGGTGGTAGCGATCATCGCGGGCCTGGCTGCAACCGAGGTAGAGGGCGTAGATTCCATGGCAGGCAACATTACCAATGAGTTAGTTGGCAAACTCGGCATGAAGAATCTCTCCAAGGGAGTAAAGGTTGATGTGACAGAAGAGCATGTGTCTGTTGACTTATCCCTCAATATGAAGTATGGTTATAACATTCCAGATGTTTCCGAGAAGGTTCAGGATCGTGTGAAAACCGCTATCGAGAACATGACTGGTCTCCATGTGCTGGATGTGAATATCAAGATCGCCAGCGTGAACATGGAAGCAGAAGAACAGTAAAACTGACTTCAGACGCAGCCGCTTTATGCGGCTGTGTTTTTGGCGTTTTCCTGCATCAGCAGGAGCTGTTAGTGGCAGCTTCTGCTGATAAATAAGACGCTGATAAAAGCGAAATAAAAGCGAAATAAAAGCGAAGGTAACTGTGAAGATATGGCACCGTTACGAGAGAAGCAAACAGAAGAATCGATTTAGGAGGATACGAAGATATGACCAGAAGAGAACTGCGCGAGCATAGTTTTAAGGTGTTATTCCGCGCTGATTTTTATCCGGTGGAGGAGATGGACGAGCAGATTGAGCGTTATTTTGGAGCGCCAGTGGAAGATGATGTAACACCGGAAGGAACAACGATCCTCCACGATTCCAATCTCTCTGAGGCAGAACAGGCAGTGGTAACAGAGAAAGTAAAGAAGATTTTAGAAAAACTGCCGGAGATCGATGAGAAGATCAACCAGGTAGCCGAAGGCTGGAAGACCAGACGTATGGGTAAAGTGGAGCTGACGATTCTGCGTCTTGCTGTTTATGAGATGCAGTATGACGAGGAGATTCCGGAGAAGGTCGCGATCAATGAGGCAGTGGAACTGGCGAAGAAATTCGGCAGAGACGAGTCCCCGGCATTTATCAACGGCGTGCTGGCGAAACTGGTAGCATAAAAAACATTCGGCAGATCGATGCATCTGATGCGGCGATCTGCTTGGAGTATGATTATGGCTGGAAGTATTTATTCCGTTGCACAGGTGAATTCTTATATTAAGAACCTGTTTGTTCAGGATTTTCTCCTGAACCGTATCAGTGTCAGGGGAGAGGTATCCAACTGCAAGTACCACACTTCCGGACACATATATTTTACACTAAAAGACAAATCAGGGACCTTATCCGCGGTGATGTTTGCCGGTCAAAGGAAAGGTCTCACTTTTCAATTACAGGAAGGACAGCAGGTGGTGGTGACTGGTTCCATCGATATCTACGAGAGGGACGGCAGATACCAGCTGTATGCCAGGGAAATTAAGCGGGATGGTGTAGGAGACTTATTTGAACGTTTCCAGAAACTGCGGGACGAGCTGGAAGAGATGGGCATGTTTGCCGCAGAGTATAAAAAACCGATCCCCAAATATGCAAAAACCATAGGAATCGTCACGGCCAGTACCGGAGCGGCGATCCATGATATCATAAACATTACGGCAAGACGGAATCCTTATGTCCAGCTGATCCTTTATCCGGCCCTGGTACAGGGACAGGATGCCAAGTTCAGCATTGTCAATGGAATCCGTACTCTGGATTCTATGGGACTGGATGTACTGATCGTGGGAAGAGGCGGCGGATCCATGGAAGATCTGTGGGCCTTTAATGAGGAGATCGTTGCCAGGGCGATCTTTGAGTGTGAAACTCCGGTGATCTCTGCAGTAGGCCATGAGACAGATGTTACCATTGCCGATTACGTGGCGGATCTGAGAGCACCGACCCCTTCGGCGGCTGCAGAACTGGCGGTATTTGATTACAGACAGTTTGAAAACCGGCTGGAAGTGCTCAGAGAAGCATTGAACCGGGGTGTGGAGCGAAATCTGGAGCGGAAGAAAGCCCAGGTGGAGCAGTATCAGATGAAATTAAAGCTGCATCATCCGGAACGGATCTTAAATGACCACCGCCAGCGGCTGGTTCAGATCCAGGATCAGATGGAGCGAAGGATAGAAGAGAGATTAACTGACCGGAAACACCGGCTGGCGCTGCTGGCAGGACGGCTTCATGGTCTGTCTCCATTGGAGCAGTTAAGCCAAGGTTTCGGGTTTGTCACAGATAAAGACGGAAAGCCGGTGGCTTCCGTAAAGGAACTCCAGAAAGAAGAATCCTTACAGATCCGTCTGGCAGATGGCCGGGTGGAAACCAGGATTTTGAAGATCGAAGGTCTGGAACCGGGTAACGGGGAACTGGAGGAGGAAACGTATGGCGGAAACTAAAACAAATCAGGAAATGTCTATCGAGGAGACCTTAGAGGCCCTTGAGATGATCATAGAGAAAATGGAAGACCGGGACAGTTCGTTGGAGGAAACATTTGCCAACTATGAGTTAGGGATGAAGATGGTAAAAAGCTGCAGCGACCAGATTGACCGGGTAGAAAAAAAGATACAGGTATTGGCGGAGGAAAGCCGGGATGGAGAATTTTAACGAGGTTTTAAAACAATACACAGAAGAAGTCTGGAAGACAGTGGAGCAGTATCTGCCGGAGGAAGAAGGACATCAGAGGACAGTTCTGGAAGCAATGAATTACAGCATGCGGGCAGGCGGTAAGCGTCTGCGTCCATTATTTTTACGGGAAGTATACCGGATGTTTGGCGGTCAGGGAAGAGAAGAGGAGCCTTTTATGGCGGCGATCGAGATGATCCATACCTTTTCCCTGGTCCACGATGATCTGCCTTGTATGGATAATGACCGTCTGCGCCGGGGACTTCCGACCACCTGGGCAGAGTATGGAGAGGACATGGCAGTACTGGCAGGCGATGCCCTGTATGGTTATGCCTTTGAGACGGCATCGAAGGCCTTCGATCTGACAGAGAACGCAAAGACTGTAGGACGGTGTATCCGCCTGTTAGCCTCTAAATCCGGTATTTTTGGCATGATCGGTGGTCAGTCTGCGGATGTGGAACTGACTGGCGGTTCTCTGAGCGCAGATCAGCTGGAGTTTATCTATCGTTTAAAGACCGGAGCTTTATTAGAGGCTCCTATGATGATCGGAGCTTTGCTTGGCGGTGCGGATGAGACGCAGTTACAGACTGTGGAGCATATGGCAGCCTGTGTTGGCAAGGCATTCCAGATCCAGGACGATATTCTGGATCTGGTAGGAGACCAGGCACTGCTTGGGAAGCCGGTACTCAGTGATGAAAAAAATCATAAAACAACTTATGTGTCTCTTTACGGTATGGAGAAAGCCAGAGAGGACGTAGAGCGCCTGTCAGACGAGGCTGTGAAAGATCTGGAGCAGCTTCCGGGTGATCATGAATTTCTGCATCAGCTGATCTTAAAGCTGGTGACCAGACAAAAATAGGAGAGAACTGTTCAGTAAGTGCACAGGCCTGCTAAACAGATACAATAAGAGGTCAATATGTTAGAAAAGATAAATGGGCCAAAGGATATCAAGGCCCTCAGCTGGGAAGAACTGGATGTGCTTGGTCAGGAGATCCGGCAGTTTCTGATCGAAAAGATCAGCGCTACCGGAGGTCATCTGGCGTCTAATCTGGGAGTGGTAGAGCTGACTATGGCTATTTACCGGACGTTTGATCTGCCGGAAGACAAGGTCATCTGGGATGTGGGACATCAGGCATATACCCACAAGATTCTCAGTGGAAGAAAAGATTTTGATGATTTAAGACAATTTGGCGGAATCAGTGGTTTCCCGAAAAGGGCAGAAAGTCCCTGTGACAGCTTTAATACCGGACATAGCTCCACCTCCATTTCTGCAGGGCTTGGCATGGCCATTGGACGGGATCTGCGGGGTGAGGATTACCATGTGATTTCCATTATTGGCGACGGAGCCCTGACTGGCGGTATGGCCTATGAAGCGTTGAATAATGCAGCCAGGATCAATAAGAACTTCATTATCATATTAAACGATAACAACATGTCCATTTCTGAAAATGTAGGCGGCATGTCCAAGTATTTAAGCGGGATACGCACCGGAGCTGGGTATAATGATCTGAAACGTCAGATCACGGATCTTCTGGAGAAGGTTCCGGTGGCCGGACCGCGGATGATCCGCCGGATCAGTATGATAAAGCAGGGCTTAAAGCAGCTGCTGATCCCGGGTATGCTGTTTGAAGATATGGGGATCACTTACTTAGGCCCGGTGGATGGACACGATGTAAAACAGCTTTCCCGTGTGTTAAATGAGGCAAAAAGACTGGATCATGCAGTCCTGGTCCATGTGCTGACCAAGAAGGGAAAGGGCTATGCACCTGCAGAGAAGAATCCTTCGGCATTCCATGGGGTGAATCCGTTTGACATCTCCACAGGAAAGCCGAAAAAAGCGAAAACAGCGCCAAGCTACACAGATGTTTTTTCTAAGAAATTAGTGGAGCTGGCGGGCAGAGATAAGAGGATCGTAGCGATCACAGCAGCTATGCCGGATGGTACGGGTCTGACCCGGTTTAAGAATGAATTCCCGGACCGGTTCTTTGATGTGGGAATTGCGGAGCAGCATGCAGTTACCAGTGCAGCAGGGATGGCAGCGGCTGGGATGAGACCGGTAGTTGCGGTGTATTCTTCTTTCTTACAGAGAGGCTTTGACCAGATCCTTCATGATGTGTGTATCCAGAACCTTCCGGTGGTATTTGCTGTTGACAGGGCCGGATTAGTTGGAAGTGATGGAGAGACCCATCAGGGCATTTTTGATCTGTCATATCTGACTTGTATTCCGAACATGGCGGTGCTGGCGCCGAAAAACCGATGGGAATTAGAAAAAGAACTGGAGTTTGCATTCCAGTATCCGGGACCGATTGCCATTCGTTATCCGCGAGGGGAAGGCTACCAGGGACTGAAGGAGTATCAGGCTCCGGTGGAATTTCGCAGGGGAGAACTGATTTCAGAAGGGGAAGGCATCGCCCTGCTGGCGGTTGGAAGTATGGTCAGCACAGCGGAACATATCCGGGATAAATTAAAAGAAGAAGGCTATGACCTGACACTTGCCAATGGACGGTTTATCAAGCCGATTGATGTAAAATTAGTGGATCGCTTAGCGGCAACCCATGATTGTATCGTGACGCTGGAGGAGAATGTCCTTCAAGGCGGCTTTGGTCTTCAGGTCACATCTTATGTACACAAACATTACCCGGATGTCCGGGTATTAAATATCGCGCTGCCGGATGCTTATGTGGAGCATGGCAATGTTTCACTTTTGCGGGAAGCGCTTGGAATCGACAGTGATTCGATTATCCGCAGAATGCGGAAGGAAGGGTTCTTAAAAGAATGAAAGAAAGACTGGATGTACTTTTAGTAAACCGGAATCTGGCAGAGTCCAGAGAGAAGGCGAAGGCCATTATCATGTCCGGTATCGTATATGTGGACGGCCAGAAGGAAGACAAAGCCGGAACCATGTTTGAGGATACGGTATCCGTAGAGGTCCGTGGCCATACACTGGCTTATGTAAGCCGTGGCGGCTTAAAGTTGGAGAAGGCTATGACTCATTTTGGAGTGACATTAAATGGCAAGATCTGTATGGATGTGGGCGCTTCTACTGGCGGATTTACCGACTGTATGCTGCAGAATGGTGCAGTAAAGGTGTATTCTGTCGATGTTGGACATGGTCAGTTAGCGTGGAAGCTGCGCAATGATGAGCGGGTGGTCTGTATGGAAAAGACCAATATCCGCTACGTGACGCCGGAGGATATCCCGGACCGGATCCAGTTTGCTTCCATCGATGTTTCCTTCATTTCCCTGACAAAAGTGTTAGGTCCGGTAAAGGAACTTCTGACAGAGGATGGGCAGATCGTATGCCTGATCAAGCCGCAGTTTGAGGCAGGAAGGGAAAAGGTTGGCAAAAAGGGTGTTGTCCGTGAGAAAAGTACACATCTGGAAGTGATCGAGTCTGTGATCGCCTTTGCCAAGAGCATTGGATTTGGTATCCTGAACTTGGAGTTTTCCCCGATCAAGGGACCGGAAGGTAATATCGAGTATCTGTTATATTTGCAGAACCATCCAGAACTGGCAGACGAAAAAGGCGTTGAGATCGATCCAAAGACGATCGTGGAAGAGGCTCATAACACCTTATAGGAGCTTTTATGAAACATTTTTATATTATTCTGAATCCATATAAAAGCGGAGCTGTGGAGATGGCAGAGAAGATCAGTCAGTATCTGGAAAGCAGGGGCTGTATCTGCCATATGCCGGAGCGGATGGAAAAGGCAGATGGAGATCACACTGGTTACCGTTATACGGATTCTGGCATGGTTCCGGAGAATGTGGAATGTGTGATCACCTTAGGCGGTGATGGAACGCTGATACAGGCAGCCAGGGATCTGGCGGGAAGACAGATCCCGATGCTAGGCATTAACATGGGAACCTTAGGTTATCTGACCCAGATCAGCGGCCAGGAGGCAATCACTCCCAGATTAGCGGAACTGGTCAGCGACCAGTTCCAGCTGGAACACCGGATGATGTTAAAAGGCACCGTTGTCAGACATGGCAAGGTGATCGCCAAAGAACTGGCATTAAATGAGATTGTTGTGGCAAGACGGGAGATGCTGCGTCTTCTTCGGCTGAATATCCGGGTCAATGGGGAATTCCTGATCCAGTACCATGCAGATGGTGTGATCGTGGGAACGCCTACAGGATCTACCGGATATAATTTGTCGGCGGGAGGACCGATCGTGGAACCCACAGCCCGCATGACGATTTTAACACCAATCTCCGCTCATTCGCTTAATGGAAGAAGTGTGGTCCTGTCCTCAGAGGATCAGATCGAGATCGAGGTGATGGGGCATGTGCAGGATGGCCAGTCGGCGGTATTTGACGGAGATTCCTATGTAACGTTGGAGGTTGGCGACCGGATCTTAGTGGAGCGGTCGGAGATAGAAACCATATTGGTGAAGCTGAATGCAGGTTCATTCCTTGATAACCTTCGCAGTAAGCTGGCAGGAATTTAAAGGGGGTAAAACGTGAAGGTAGACAGACATGCCAAGATCGTAGAATTGATTGGAAAATATGAGATTGAGACACAGGAAGAGCTGGCAGAGTATCTGACCAAGGCTGGATACCAGGTCACCCAGGCTACTGTGTCCAGGGATATCCGGGAGCTGAAGCTGTCCAAGGTCCAGGCAGAAAGCGGAAAGCAGCGGTACGTGGTATTCCAGAGCCAGGAAGGCTTAAGTGACAAGTATATCCGTATTTTGAGAGACGGTTTTCTTTCCATGGATATGGCCCAGAATATTCTGGTGATCAAGACGGTGTCCGGTATGGCCATGGCAGTTGCTGCAGCGTTGGATGCCATTCATTTCCATGAGATCGTGGGCTGTATCGCGGGGGACGATACCATCATGTGCGCGGTACGAAGCGTGGATGATACGATCCTGGTGATGGATAAGCTGCGAAAATTGATCGCAGGCTGATGATACAGACCAGACATCGAATATGGAGGAGCAAGTATGCTGCTTAATTTGCAGGTAAAGAATCTGGCCCTCATCGAAAAGGCAGAGGTGTCCTTTTCTGAGGGCTTAAATATTTTAACCGGTGAGACCGGTGCAGGAAAATCCATCATTATCGGATCTGTTAATATGGCGCTGGGTGGGAAAACATCCAGGGATATGATTCGTCAGGGAGCAGATTATGCCTATGTGGAATTAGTATTTTCTGTCGATGATCCGGTGAAAAGAAAGCGTCTGGAAGAACTGGATCTGGATTTGCCGGAGGACGGAACGATCATCATTTCTAAGAAAATCATGCCCACCAGAAGTCTCAGCAAGATCAATGATGAGACGGTGACAACGGGGCGTCTGAAAGAGATCACCAGCTTATTGATCGATATCCATGGACAGCACGAACATCAATCATTGTTGTATAAATCCAAACATCTTCAGATACTGGATGCCTACGCCAGATCCCAGACCCAGCCGTTAAAGGAGAAGATCTCTGTGAATTACCATCAGTATCAGGAGGTCTTAAAGGCGTTGGAGGAGATGAACCAGGATCAGGAGAGCCGATTGAGAGAGGCGGATTTCCTGCGCTATGAAATCGAAGAGCTGGAGAATGCAGACCTGAAGGAAGGCGAGGAAGAAGAACTGACATCATCCTATCGCAGGCTTTCCCACGCCCAGAAGATCATGGAGTATTTATCCAGTGCTTACCAGGCCATCGATGGGGAACAGATCGGACGGGCATTGCATGATGTGACTCAGGCGGCGGAATATGACGAGGCGGTTGCAAGAATCCGGGATCAGCTGTTTGATGCGGAATCCATCTTAAGTGATGTGGTGCGGGATATCAGTGGTTATATGGACCAGTTCTCCTTTGATGAGGAGGCATTTGTCCAGATGGAGAAACGTCTGGATCTGATTCATAATCTTCAGGCAAAATACGGAAGTACCGTTCGTGAGATCATGGAGAAGCTGGAAGAGAAGCGGAAACGCCTGGATGATCTGGAGCATTTTGATCTGATCAAGGCTCAGAAGGAGAAAGAACGGGAGAAGACGGAAGAAAAATTGGAGCAGCTTTGCACAGAACTTTCCAAGGTTCGTCAAAGTGCGGCGAAGATTCTGACAGAAAAGATCCGTCAGGGACTGGAAGATCTGAATTTTATCGATGTGGCTTTCGAGATGGAGTTCCGGCGGCTGGAACAGTACACAGCATCTGGTTTTGATGAGGCGGAGTTTATGATTTCCACCAATCCTGGTATGCCGGTGCGCCCACTTGGTATGGTAGCTTCTGGCGGTGAGCTTTCCAGAATCATGCTGGCGATTAAAGCGGTGTTAGCAGATACGGATGATATTCCGACTTTGATTTTTGATGAGATCGACACCGGTATCAGTGGCAGAACTGCCCAGAAAGTATCAGAAAAACTTTCTTATATTGCCAGAAACCATCAGGTGATCTGCATTACTCATTTACCACAGATCGCAGCTATGGCAGATACGCATTTTGAGATTGCCAAGTCCGCGGCAGCCGGCAGTACCACAACCACCATTCATCCGTTGTGTGGGGATGAGATGGTAAAAGAACTGGCCAGACTCCTTGGCGGCGCAAAAATAACGGACGCTGTCTATGACAACGCCCGTGAGATGAAAGTTCTGGCTGACCAGAGCAAGCTATATAAAACGGTAAACAATTAATGCCAGAACCACACCGATCAGGCTGGCAAGAGTGATTTTGATGGACAGTCCGAAGGTGATGATCAGAACGCCCAGATCCAGAACCAGCGGATCATTTAACCCGAAGGACTGTCCAAAATTCAGCCAGGACAGGAACGGGACGGAAGAGGCCAGACTACCGATAAAGCCGCCTAGCACAATGCCGGAAAGCAGTAAGAGAAGCAGAATCCAGAAATTTTTGTTTCCAAAGTTTTTCATATGCACATCCCCATTTAAAAGTCAAAATGATTGTTCCATTGCTCTAAGTTTATCACAACAAAAATTCATTAACAACTATTGACATCTAAAAAATAACAGTCTGTTTTCAGAAATCATGACACATACTACCTATGTAAAGATGATAGAAAACGCTCCGCGAGGATGCGCAGTGATTCTGTAAAGAATATGTCAGCTTACGCTGACCAGAATCACGCGCCAAGTCTCACGGACGTTCGACTTGAACCGGTTTACGTATGGATCAGCGATGACCGTAGAAACATGTAGGTAACAGTTGACGAACACATAGGAGGCGTGGCATGGGAAAAAGACAGATTGCGGGAGTGGGTGGAATCGATAGAAATTGTGGAATGGATCAGGAACATAGAGAACGCAGGAGAGGGAAGCTTTATAGGAAGATCCGTCTGCTTTTTACCGGAACCGTGCTTCTGGGTGCAGGGATTGCGGGATTTTATAGTTATACCATGCGGCAGATCCCGGATAAGGTCAGTATCGTGGAAAACCGGGAAGAGACCATGAGTCTGGATCTTCCATTTCAGGTGACGCTGCAGAGTGAGAGCGAAGAGGTGATCCTGGGCGGCAATCCGGCCATCCCAGAGGATCAGATTACCATTATTCGCAACGAGCCTTTTCAGTTAAAGGGAAAAAGTCAGGGCAATTACCAGCTTGGCGTGGATCTGTTCGGCATGATCCGCCTGAAAGAAATCCAGGTGGATGTGGTGGAGACCCAGTATGCAATTCCCTGTGGTACTCCGGTGGGAATCTATCTGAAGGCAGATGGTGTTATGGTGATAGGAACGGGAAAAGTGACCGGGGAAGACGGAGAGACTCTGGAACCAGCGGCGGGAATCTTGAAAAGCGGCGATTACATTGAAGCAATCAATGGGAAAAAGCTGGAGACCAAGGAGCAGCTTGCCACGGCAGTATCGGAACTGGATGGAAGTGAGGCAAGACTAACCGTCCGCCGGGGAGAAGAACATATGGAGGTGGCCATGGATCCGGTGATAACAGAGGATGGAACAGGAAAGCTGGGTATCTGGGTTCGAAGTGATACTCAGGGGATCGGTACCATGACTTATCTGGATCTCAATGGCCGTTTTGGTGCTTTAGGTCACGGCATCAGTGATTCTGATACGGGAGAACTGGTGGAAATTTCCGATGGAAACCTCTATGATACAAGGATCGTAGGGATCGAAAAAGGCAGTACCGGCAACCCTGGTGTCATGTCCGGTGTGATCTACTATGGTCCGGGTACTATGATGGGTGAGATTACCGCCAATACCGATCAGGGGATTTTTGGGCAGGTCAATCAGCGTTTAAAAAGTCAGATTACTTCTGAGCCCATCGAGATTGGTTTTCACCAGGAAGTCAAGAAAGGAAAAGCCTATATCCGAAGCGGTGTTTCCGGTGAGATCAAAGACTATGAGATCGAGATCATGAAAGTAGACGAGTCCAATATTCAGGATAACAAAAGCCTGGTGTTACAAGTCACCGATCCGGAATTATTATCTTTAACCGGTGGGATTGTCCAAGGCATGAGCGGCAGCCCCATCATCCAGAACGGAAAGCTAATTGGCGCGGTTACCCATGTTTTCGTTCAGGATTCGGCGAAAGGGTATGGGATTTTTATTGAGAAAATGCTGGGGCATTAAACGTATGTATGAGCGTTTACGGCTATTCAAACATTGTAAATTGTGTTAAAATTGTCTTATTCCTAAGAGGAAAGGAACAAAACTGTTACAAAAGATCAATGGTAACTATTCAGCAGCTCTGCGTGCATGCTGCGCTGACCGTAAGAACACATAGGCTAGAAAGCAAAAATACATGGTAGGAAGAACATATGAATAACATGAGAAATGAGCAAACCATCATTAAGATAAAAAACATCATAAATATAGGGATCTGGGCGGCATTTTTTTGCTTTTTAATATTACAGTACCGCAAGGTTTTTCTGTATTATGATGATTATGGATATATGTCCATGTCCTATGGCTGGGCGCCGGCAGATTGGGTATTTGGGAACAGACTGCTTTTTATTTTCCGCTATATGTATCATTCCTATTTTCAGGTCAATGGTAGATTGTATACGAATTTTCTGCTGATTTTGTCAGCAAATTTAGGTGGTCTGAGCTTTATGCGGCTGGTCATGCCGGTAGGAATCCTGTTGACCTATTATCTGGGTTACAGGTTGATTACTGCGGGAGATTTTAAAGGCGAGAAATGGCTGGTCAGCTTATTTTTAATGATTTCCTACGGCGCGATTCCGCTATCTGTTGCGAACAGTGGCCTGTACTGGTTTGCGGCGGCTTATGGGTATGTGATCCCGATATTCAATTTTTTACTGCTGGTGTCGATCTATCGCAGTAAAAAATATACCGTGTTGAAATACATTCTGGTTTTTGTACTCTGTATTTCCAGCGAACAGGCCGTGGTCATGACTGGATCCTGGATTGTATGCAATCTGATCTATGATTATTGGAAAGAGCATAAGTTCAATCAGGCAGATGGTCTGTTATTGGCAGATGCAGTATTCAGTACCCTGATCCTGGTTGGTTCCCCAGCCTCCAGATCACGGATGACCGGGTCGAATGACTATACCAGGGGATTTGTGGAGCGGACTATTGACTACATCAAACGAACCATTTTCCAGATGTTTTCCCTTGATGCAGCCATCCAGTTTCTGATTTTGTTTACGCTGGTGCTCCTGTGTGTACTTTTATTTCAGAAGACGAAGAAAAAGTGTGCTTTGGCCGGTATTGGATATGTGGCTCTTGCCTGTGCAGGCTATTGGATGAGAACCCAGGGAAGGATTTCGGATACCCCGTTTGGCATTTTGTGGGGCGGCGTGTATCTGTTGCTTTTTGTATACGGATTCTGGTATTTTATGATCCGCGATCACCGGATGGCATTTGTTCTCGTATCCATGTATAGTGCTGTCGGGATCATGTTCCTGATGCCGGAAGCGCCTATGAGAATTTATATTCCGTTTTTATTTCTGTTAACCATGGTCTGCGGGGATCTGTACATCCAGGTCGCAGGGAAAATGGAACGTCTTCTGGTTTTTAGCGCCCTGGTGCTGTTTAGTCTGAATGCAGTAGGAAATGCGAAGATGATCTATCAGGGCTATTGTGAAAATGCTAAAATTTTAACAATCAATCACAGCAAACTGCTGGAAGCATCTGACCAGATAGCGGCGGGGGTTGAAGTAAAAGCGGTGGATCTATACCGGGTCAAAGATAGCCGGTACAGCGGACAGCAGCCATATTTTAATGGATTGTCCTATATGCTTTTCTGGTATGACAATTATTACAACCTGCCATACAAAACCCAGTATAATTATGGCGAATACCCAACAGGAGAGGGAAAGATTGAAATTAAAATTGTAGAATAAAAAAACGGTTTTATTCCGTTGATAAGCCGGAGAGGAGAGATTTATTTTGTTCAGCTTAAAAAAAGCGCTGCTTCAGGGCAGTCTGCTGGCAGCAGCAGTGGTCATGCTGTGTTTTGGAGCTATGCGGGGAGAAGCAGCCACCGTGTTAAGTAAGGCAATCAGATTATGCTTGGAGTGTGTTGGGATTGGATAAAAAGAAAATGACAATATCACATGGTATCAGCCGTTTCCGCAGCTGGATCCAGGCCGGAGCCGCTCTGTTGACCAATGTACATCTGCCGAATTTCTTAAGTGGCAGAATCTATCAGGGAGATGGGAAGGCAGTCTGCGTGCCGGGACTGAACTGTTATTCCTGTCCGGCGGCCTCAGGCGCCTGTCCGATTGGCTCTTTTCAGGCAGTGGTAGGTTCGTCGAAATTCAGCTTTTCCTACTATATAACCGGTTTTTTGATTCTGTTTGGCGTATTGCTTGGCCGTTTTATATGTGGATTTCTATGCCCATTTGGCTGGTTTCAGGATCTGCTGCATAGAATTCCTGGGAAAAAGCTGTCTACCAAAAAGCTGAAGCCGCTGACATATTTAAAATATGTGGTGCTTCTTCTGACCGTATGTTTCTTGCCTGTATTTGCAGTTAACGATGTGGGAATGGGTGATCCGTTCTTTTGTAAATACATCTGCCCGCAGGGAGTTCTGGAGGGAGCAATCCCGCTGTCTGTTGTGAATAAGGGAATACGATCAGCACTTGGAACGCTGTTTACCTGGAAGCTGGTGATCCTGATCACCGTGATCGTTCTGAGTGTGCTGTTTTACCGTCCGTTTTGCAAATGGATCTGCCCGCTTGGGGCGTTTTATGCACTGATGAACAGGGTATCCCTGCTTGGAATCCGGGTGGATGGACAACAGTGTATTTCCTGTGGAAAATGTGCAGGAGTATGCAAAATGGATGTGGAGATCACAAAAACGCCGGATCATGGAGAATGTATCCGGTGCGGCAAGTGCATCAACGTCTGCCCGGTCGATGCGGTCAGCTTTCAATATGGCTTTGGCCGATCGGAAAAACAATAAAAACATAGAAAATGGAGAAATGGATATGAAACGATTTCGATTTGCAGCAATTTGGCTGGTAGCGATGCTTGTGTTCAGTCTTATAGCCTGTTCACATGCGGAAAACCTGATGACGGAAGAACCGAGTAGTGAGAAAGAGGCTGCAGAGCTGTACCAGAAGCTTATGCAGAAGGAGGAAGAGATCCAATCGGAAGCTGCAGAACTTTGGGAGAAGCTGTTTGCAACCGTAGATAAGGATAATCTTTCGATCACAGATAACAATAATTACGGTGATTTTTTACTGAAGATTATTGAAGATGCCAGGGATCAGTTTTCAGAAAAGGAGCTGAAGATTCTGAATGACGGAGCGGGGCAGATCAAGAAGATTGAAGAAAAGCTGGCATCCCTGGAGGAAAAATATCCGGATTGTGTGAACATGCAGGGCGCAGGTGACAGCGTGGATGCCGCACAAGCAGGGATGGAAAGCAGCGGGAACGGACAGAATCCATTTCCTGGTTTTCAGGGCTGGGATCTGGATGGCGCGGAAGTGAACAGCAGCGAGCTTTTTGCAGGGAATACGGTAACCGTGGTGAATTTCTGGTTTACCACCTGTAAGCCATGTGTGAGCGAGCTTCCGGAGCTTGAGGCACTTCATCAGGAGCTTGCGCAAAAAGGTGGCGCAGTCGTAGGGATCAATGCGTTTACGCTTGATGGAGAGGAAGGGGCGATCTCTGATGCGAAGGATCTTTTATCAAAAAAAGGGGTATCCTATCAGAATATCTGGTTTGCGTCAGACAGTGAAGCTGGGAAATTTACCAGCGGGTTATATGCATTTCCAACCACCTATGTCGTAGATAACAATGGAAATATCGTAGGAGAGCCGATCGTAGGTGCTGTTACAGCACCGGATCAGATAAAAGCACTTCAGGCATTGATCGACCAGGCAATTTCTGATTAAGGGCTTGACAGAGCGAATGCTTTTGATATATGATTATATCCGTAACTATTCAGTAGGTCTGCGCACATGCTGCGCTGACCGTAAGAACACATAGGCTAGAAAGCAAAAATCCCATCAGCGAAGCTGATCTGGAATGGATTTTTGCTCGTAACTATGAAGGTACTGAATAGTTACTTATATCCTAAATAAAAGGGAGTAACCTACACTTGGTGATCTGTGTTTGTGGTATCGTCAGTACGATGGAAACATCCGGTGCCACAAGAAAATGGTGAGACTTTTATTGCATGTTTCATGCAATAAAGGTTTCTTTTTTTCATTATCGAAGGAATTCTTCATTGCATAAGAGATACAATTGGTAAGTATTTAGAAAAAGGAGGAAGAAGATAATGAAAAAAATATACCAACAGACGGTAGAAGAAGTTTTGAATCGTGTAAAAAGCAGAGAATCAGGTCTTACAGATGAAGAAGTAAAAAGGTCCAGGGAAGCCTGTGGCTGGAATGAGCTGACGGAAGGAAAAAAGAAAAGCATCCTGCAGATATTTTGTGAACAATATAAGGATTTCCTGGTACTGATCCTGATCGCATCGGCAGTTATATCCGGCATACTCGGAGATGTGGAGAGTGCAGCAGTGATCATGATCGTGATCACCATGAATGCAGTTTTGGGAACTGTGCAGACGGTAAAAGCGGAACAGTCCCTGCAGAGTCTAAAAAAGCTTTCTGGTCCCCAGGCAAAGGTATTGCGCGATGGTGCAGTTGTCCTGCTTCCTGCAAGAGAACTGGTTGTTGGTGATGTGATCCTCTTAGAGGCAGGCGATATGATCCCTGCAGATGGAAGGCTGATCGAAAATGCAAGTCTTAAGGTGGATGAGAGTGCTCTTACCGGGGAAAGCCTTGCTGTTGAAAAAAGCATAGATCCAGTTTTAAAGGAAGCAGCGCTGGGAGATCGTTCTAATATGATGTTCTCCGGCAGTTTTGTGACATATGGACACGGCAGAGTGGTTGTAACAGACATCGGAATGCAGACTGAGGTTGGAAAAATTGCGAGACTTTTAAAAACAACTTCAGAAAAACAGACGCCACTTCAGGTGAGTCTGGAAGAATTCGGAAAGAAGCTGTCGATTCTGATCCTGGTCTTCTGTGGTATTTTGTTTGCGGTCAATGTGTTTCGTGGTGAGAAGATCAGCAGTGCATTTATGTTTGCGGTAGCACTTGCGGTTGCAGCGATTCCAGAAGCATTAAGCTCGATCGTTACCATTGTTCTTTCCTTTGGGACACAGAAGATGGCCAAAGAGCATGCGATCATCCGGAAACTTCAGGCTGTGGAAGGTCTTGGAAGTGTTTCGGTTATTTGCTCGGATAAGACAGGAACATTGACGCAGAATAAAATGACAGTAGAAGATTATTATATCGATGGGAAACGGATTGCGGCAGCTGCAGTTGATGTTTCAGATCCGGCACAAAGCTGTCTCTTATATGATAGTATTTTGTGCAATGATTCTACGAATGAAAATGGGATGGAGATCGGAGATCCAACGGAAACGGCACTGATCAATCTGGGAAAGCGATATGGGGTCGAGGCTGCAGAGGTAAGAAGGCTTTCCCCTAGAAAAGGAGAAATTCCATTTGACAGTGACCGGAAAATGATGTCAACACTTCACCAGATCGATGGTAAGAATCGAATGATCGTAAAAGGAGCGATCGACTGTCTGATGGCACGGACAGAATGGATCTGGACCAGTGCCGGAGTTCGGGAGCTAACGGAGAAGGACAAGGAGATCATCCGGCAGCAGAATCAGGATTTTTCAATGGAAGGGCTCCGGGTACTGGCGTTTGCCTACCGGGATATCCCGGATAAGCATCTATTAACGGCAGAGGATGAGAACCATCTCGTATTCCTTGGACTGATTGCGATGATGGATCCGCCGAGAGAAGAATCAAAGGCGGCAGTTGCAGAATGTATAAAGGCGGGAATCCGACCGGTTATGATTACGGGAGATCACAAAATCACGGCAGCTGCGATAGCGAAACGAATCGGTATTCTCCATGATCTGTCGGAAGCCTGTGAGGGTGCCGATATTGAAAAGATGAGTGATGATCAGCTGAAGGAATTTGTTCCCCACATTTCCGTATATGCGAGAGTTTCACCGGAGCATAAGATCCGTATTGTCCGTGCATGGCAGCAGAGAGGGAAAATTGTGGCAATGACCGGTGATGGAGTGAATGATGCTCCGGCATTAAAGCAGGCAGACATAGGTGTTGCAATGGGAGTGACTGGAACCGAGGTTGCCAAGGATGCCGCTGCTATGGTGCTTACAGATGATAACTTTGCAACGATTGTAAAGGCAGTGGAAAATGGACGAAATCTATATCAGAACATTAAGAATGCGATCCAGTTTCTTTTATCTGGAAATTTTGGAGCAATTCTTACGGTTCTTTGTGCATCGGTTTTGGGGCTTCCGGTCCCATTTGCACCGGTACATCTACTGTTTATTAATCTTTTGACGGACAGTCTTCCGGCCATTGCACTAGGAATGGAACCACATCATGGGGAAGTGATGAAAGAAAAACCAAGATCTGCTGACGAGTCAATATTGACCAGAAATTTTCTTAGCAAGATCGGTTTAGAAGGTCTGGTGATTGGCACAGTGACGATGATCGGATTTATGATGGGATATCACCAGGACGGTGCGCTGCTTGGAAGCACGTATGCGTTTGGCACGCTTTGCCTGGCACGCCTGTTCCATGGATTCAACTGCAAATCGGATCATCCGGTGATCTTGACAAAGCAGTTTTTGAACAATCCATGGCTTCTGAGTGCATTTGCACTTGGAGCAGCATTCATTACGGCAGTACTGACGCTTCCGGGACTTCATCATGTGTTTAAAGTGGAGACTCTGGATCTTGTACAGCTTGGTTTTGTATATCTGTATGCATTTGCCAGTATGCTGGTCATCCAATTACTGAAATGGATTCGCATAAAGTTGAGGTAACTGTGAAGGTACTGAATAGTTACGAGAAAAGGTGGGAAAAATAGTGGATTTTAACAACATGTCTATGAAAAAACTTCGGGAACTGATCGTGTTTACAGCACTTCTTGTTGTGGCTCTGTGGAAGTTTAACGTTGTGCTCGATGTGATCAGAACGATATGGAACATCGTATTTCCGTTTGCACTTGGCGGGGCGATTGCATTTGTGATCAATGTGCCCATGAGCTTTCTTGAGAAGAAGCTGTTTGATAAGAGCAAAAAAGGCAATAAGACGGGCAGAAAACTGGCAAGACCGGTCAGTCTCATTCTTACTGTGGTGTTATTGTTTGGTGTGATCGCCTTAGTGATGCTTGGCGTGATCCCACAGCTGACACGGACCATGGGAAGTCTGATGCTGAGTATTGCTGATTTTATTCCGGAGCTGCAGAACTGGGTCCGGGAGTTTTCTCATAATAATCAGGAGATAATGCAGCTGGTAAACCAGCTGCAGTTTGATCCTGATCAGGCAATCAAGTGGGGAATCGGTATTCTGGGAAATGGTGCAGGAAACATGATGAATACAACGGTATCTGCAGTGGGATCGATTGTGAATGGATTAACAACCTTTTTTATCGCCTTTTCGTTTGCCTGCTATATCCTTTTTGAGAAAGAAAAACTGCAGCAGCAGATGAAAAAAGTAGTATTTGCATTTGTGCCAGGAGAAAAAGCAGATGCTTTTCTGAAAATCTGTTCCCTGACCTACCGGACATTTGCAAGCTTTCTTACCGGGCAGTGCCTGGAAGCAGTGATACTTGGAAGCATGTTTGTCATCACATTAAGCCTCTTACGTATGCCATACGCGCTTTTGATTGGAGTGCTGATTGCATTTACTGCTTTAGTTCCGATCTTCGGAGCCTTTATCGGATGTGGGATGGGCTGTTTTTTGATCTTTATGGTAAGCCCAAGGCAGGCAATTTTATTTATCATTGTATTTTTACTTTTGCAGCAGATCGAGGGTAATCTGATCTATCCACATGTGGTTGGAGGCTCCGTAGGTCTTCCGTCCATCTGGGTGCTTGCAGCGGTAACCATTGGTGGAAATCTGATGGGGATCGTAGGAATGCTTGTATTTATCCCTATGGTATCTGTATTTTATACGATATTCCGGGAAGTCGTATATCTGCGTTTGAAAAAGCGGCACTTGTGATTTTTTCTGGCAGATGATAAAATAGTGTTACTGTTCACGCGTTGCGCAAACAGCAACGGATTTTGCCGATGCTTCGCATTCTAAATCGGCAAAATCTGTTACCATCACCGTATCATACGGCATTTTCAGTTCAGAAAATGCCTACCCGTGTACAGTAACAAAATGATCCCATGGTTCATGGGTCAGAAGAAAATTGGACAGTAAAAATCGGAAGGGCGGAATTGATATGACAAAAGAGCAGCGGACGCTGGAAATCATCGATCGGTTAAAAAAAGAATATCCAGATGCCCAGTGTACTCTGGATTATAAGGAAGCATGGAAATTACTAGTCAGCGTCCGTTTAGCAGCGCAGTGTACAGATGCAAGAGTGAATGTGGTTGTTGCGGGACTGTTTGAAAAATATCCATCCGTGGAGGCTTTGGCAGCTGCAGATGTGGAAGAGATTGAGCGGATCGTCAAGCCATGCGGGTTAGGACACAGCAAAGCAAGAGATATCAGTGCCTGCATGAAAATGCTGAGGGATGAGTATGGAGGGCAGGTACCGGATGATTTTAATGCCCTGTTAAAGCTACCGGGGGTAGGACGCAAAAGTGCCAATCTGATCATGGGTGACGTCTTTGGAAAGCCGGCGATCGTAACGGATACCCATTGTATCCGCCTGGTGAACCGGATGGGGCTGGTAGATGGGATCAAAGAGCCTAAGAAGGTAGAAATGGCTTTGTGGAAGCTGGTTCCACCAGAGGAAGGAAGCGATTTCTGTCATCGCCTGGTGATGCATGGAAGAGAGATCTGTACAGCCAGAACCCATCCATATTGCGAACGGTGCTGCCTTTCCGATATTTGCATGAAAGCAGGCGTAGAAACGTAAGCGCATAATCCAGATTATGAGCCAGGCTGTTTGTAAGCCTGTCAGGAACAGATGGGAGAATACCGAATGAAATTGATTCATTTATCAGATCTACATCTTGGAAAACGGGTCAATGAGTTTTCCATGCTGGAAGATCAGGCATTTATTTTGAAACAGATTTTAGAGATTGCCGACCGGGAAAAGCCGGATGGTGTGCTGCTGGCTGGAGATCTCTATGATAAACCGGTTCCGCCTGCAGAGGCGGTTGGTCTTCTGGACTGGTTTTTAACAGAATTATCTGTGCGGAAGATTGCTGTATTTGCGATCAGCGGTAATCACGACAGCGCAGAACGTATCGCCTTTGGTTCCCGGCTGATGGGAGACAGAGGCGTTTTCCTTTCCCCGGTCTACGATGGGACAGTGGAGAAGGTGGAAATGCAGGATGAGTACGGAACTGTATGTGTATATCTGCTGCCATTTTTAAAACCGGCAGTGGTGCGGGGAGTATGGAAACACAAGTCAGATGGGGAGTCAGGGGCGGAACATGGAGAAGATGCGGAATATGGAGAAGATACGGAACATGGAGAAGATACAGCTGTGGATCAGATCCGTACATACGATGATGCACTTCGAAGAGCTGTATCCCGTATCCAGTTAGATCTTTCTAAGCGCAATCTTCTGGTCTCCCACCAGTTTGTGACCGGTGCCAGCCGATGTGAGTCAGAGGAGATCTTTGTAGGTGGTCTGGATCAAATCGATGCATCGATCTTTGACGATTTTGATTATGTGGCGCTGGGGCATATCCACAGTCCTCAGCATGTTGGCAGGGAAACGGTCCGTTATTGTGGAACGCCTCTGAAATATTCTTTTTCCGAGGCTGGACAGGAGAAATCAGTTACGGTAGTGGAACTGAAAGAAAAAGGAGATGTTTCTATTTCCACAATCCCATTACGTCCATTGCGGGATCTGCGTAAGATCAAAGGAACTTATCTGGAAGTGACTTCCAGGGACTTCTATGCCCAAACCAACACCAGCGATTATCTTCAGATCACTTTGACAGATGAAGAGGATATTCTGGATGGGCTTCAAAAACTGCGGATCATTTATCCAAATCTGATGCAGCTGGAGTATGATAACCAAAGAACCAGGGAAAATCAGGAGATTTTGCAGGTTCAGGCCATGGAAGAAAAAAGTGAACTGGAATTATTTGAAGAATTTTACCAGCTGCAGAATAATCAGCCTATGAGTGAAGAACAAAAAGAATTTACCAGCAGGCTGATTCAGAAATTAAAGGAGGAAGGCCAATGAAACCTTTAAAACTGGTGATGAGTGCGTTTGGTCCCTATGCAGGCAGAGTGGAGATTCCCTTTGAGGCATTTGGCGGCGTGGGGCTTTATCTGATCACAGGAGATACAGGAGCTGGTAAAACCACGATTTTTGATGCGATTACTTTTGCGCTTTTTGGGGAAGCCAGTGGCCAGGTGCGGGAATCCGGGATGTTTCGGAGCCAGTATGCACAGCCCAAAACACCGACTTTTGTGGAACTGACCTTTCTGTATCATGGAAAGCCATATAAAATCACCAGAAATCCAGAATATATAAGACCAAAGGAACGGGGAGAGGGCATGACCGTTCAGAAGGCAGATGCAGTACTGGAGTTTCCGGACGAGAGACCTCCGGTAACAAAAGCCAGTGAAGTGACTCGTGCAGTGGAACAGCTGATCGGCCTGGATTATCGTCAGTTTACGCAGATTGCCATGATCGCACAGGGAGATTTCCAGAAACTCCTTCTGGCGGGAACGGTTCAGCGGGCGGAGATTTTCCGACAGATTTTTCATACAGGCATTTATCAGCAGATCCAGTACCGGTTAAAGGATGAGGTCAGAGGATGCTGGAAGGAATATGAGGAGAGCCTTCGAAGCATCGACCAGCATCTTGACGGAGTCATTCTGGTGAATGCTTCGGCTCAGGAAACGGAATGGCAGGAACTGAGAAAAGAAGGATTTTGCGGAAAGATCGAGCAGAGTCTGGAATTATTGGGCCAGATGTTGAAGTCACAGCAGACAGACAGTCAGTGTCTTCAGAAGCAACAGGAACAGGTGGAAACACAACTGGAAGAAACCAATCAGCTGTTAGGAAAAATCAGTCAGCACCAGGCGATTGCCGAGAAGCTGAGAGAACAGTCAGCCCAGTTAAAGACCTTAAAGGATACACTTCCGGTGCTGGAGCAGGAAGAGAAACGGGCAGTCGAAGCAGGATTACAGAGAGCTGCATTAGAAGAACAGGTTCAAAAACAAAAGAAGCTGCTGGAATTAATTCATAAATTGCAGGAAATCATCAAACAATTAAAACAGACAGAACAAGACAAACAACAACAGGATCAGATCTGTCTGGAGGGTGAGTCAAAACGGCAGGAGGCAAGGGAATGGCTGAAACGCGCCAGGGCAGAGCAGGAGGCGGTCAAGGATGCGGGACAGCAGCTGGAAATATGCAGAAATCATCTGGAGCAGCTGCAGAAGCAATCAGAAGAACAGAAACATCACCAGGAAGCGATTGAAGCATGGAAAAAGCAGCTGGAAACAATTCAGGGAAAATATCAGGAAGCAGCAAAGAAGCGGGATCGGCTTCGAGAAGAATATCAGCAGCTGGAGCAGGTATTTCTGGATGCCCAGGCGGGACTTCTGGCAAAGAAACTGGAAGAAGGAAAGGCATGTCCGGTCTGTGGTTCCATCCATCACCCTCACCTGGCTTCGTATGAGGGGCGGATTCCTGAAAAACGGGAATTAGACCAGAAGAGGGATGAGATGACCAGAAGGGCAGAAGAAACTCAGAAATTTAGTGGAGATGCCGGTCATATCAGAGAACTGATTGCCGGAGAAGAAAAATTGCTTCTGACCGCAGAGGATGTACAGAAGCTGCTGGAAGAGCAGGATAAACTCCGGCAGCAGGTATTACAGGCATCCCACAGTCTGGAGCGGAAAAAGAAGCTGGATCAGCAGATTCCATATATTGAACAGAGGACAGAGCAGCTGGAACAGAATATGGCACAGGCCAGAGAGGATGCGGTACGACTGCAGACCAGGATTGAGGAACTGTCGAAAAGAGTAGAGGAACAGACGGAGGAAGCACGGGAAATCGCAAAAGCCTATGGAATTGCCAATATTGCCAGTATGGAAGAAATGCTTCTTACCGGCCAGATAAAAGAACATGAGAGGCAGATCGGAAATCTGGAGAAGCAGATTGCTGATGCCGGAAAGAAGAGGGATTCTTATAACCGGCGGGAGGCAGCACTTTTGGCAGCGGTAGAGACATTGACGATCCAGCTCCAGAATATAGAAAAAGAACAGCAGCTGCCAGATGAAACCGGATCAGATCCAGAAGAGGTGATCCGTGGAAAAAAAGCAGCGCTGATGCAGGAAAAACAAAGGATTTCTGACCAGTATCAGGAGGTTTACGCTGCTGTGTCAAGGAATCGATCGATCATCCAGGCGGTAGAGAAGCGCAAAGAGGATATGATCCGCGCGGAAAAGAAATATGTCTGGGTGAAAGCATTGTCAGATACAGCAGGAGGAACTTTGAACCAGAAGCAGAAGGTGGAACTGGAGACTTACATCCAGATGACTTATTTTGACCGGATCTTAAGAAGGGCCAATCTCCGTCTTCTGACGATGTCTGGTGGCCAGTATGAGCTAAAGCGGCAGGAGACCTCTGGAAATAAAAGAGAAAAAGCCGGTCTGGATCTCAATGTGATCGATCATTACAATGGAACCGAGAGAAGTGTCAAGACACTTTCAGGTGGTGAAAGCTTTCAGGCATCCCTGTCCCTGGCGCTGGGACTTTCAGATGAAATCCAGTCCATGGCAGGAGGAATCCGGCTGGATGCCATGTTTGTAGATGAAGGTTTTGGATCTCTGGATGAAGACGCCTTGAATCAGGCGGTCAACGCATTACATGGACTGACAGAGGGCAGACGCCTGGTAGGGATCATTTCCCATGTTTCTGAACTGAAAGACCGGATCGAGAAAAAGATTGTAGTTACCAAGGAACGAAACAGGGAAGAAATTGGCAGCAGGGTTGAAGTGATCACGTAAAAGAAAAGAACAAGAAGGGAAGAACGGCTGTTATCTTCAGAATTGTTAGGAAAACTTAAATAGTATTGAAGAAAATCCTGTGGTAAAATGAGGAAAAGGTGATTGTGAAAGTATGGAACAGTTACTGGGAAAGGATACAGGAGGGATTTTGCGGATGAAGAAAAAGAAAAAACCGGTCCGATGGCTTTTTTGCCGGTTCCTGTTCTGTCTTGTATTACTGACAGGATTTTTTTGTGGCAGTCGATTGGCAGAAAAATGGAATGGATCCGAAAGTCTGGCGGCAGAAGGTGTGGATTCCATTGTCCGTTCCGGCCCTGGATATTTCGGGGAAGATGGAGAACTTCACGGTGTATGGATTTCTTATCTGACCTGGAACAGTCTTCCAAAAGAAGAACAGGCATTTCAGGCTGCTGTAGATCGGATGTTTGATCATTGTAAAAGCTGGGGAATGAACGCGGTATTTGTCCATGTCCGCTCCCACGGTGATGCCATGTATCCGTCTGAGTATGCGCCATGGTCCAAATTTGCGTCGGGAATCCAGGGGAAAAGTCCAGGCTATGACCCTCTTTCTTATATGATCCAGTCGGCCAGGGCCAGAGGGCTGAAGTTTCATGCATGGTTTAATCCGTACCGGATCACCGGCTACCAGATGACCTGGGATGAAGTATCCGCAGACAGTCCGGCGAAAAAATGGCTGACAGATGGTGACACTTCCAATGACCGAAACGTGCTGCAGCAGGATGGTTCCTGGTATTACAATCCATCATCGGAAGCAGTGAAACAGATGGTGGTTGGCTGTGTGACAGAGGTTTTAAAAAAATATGATGTGGATGGCATCCATTTCGATGATTATTTTTATCCAGGTGTAGATGACAGTCTGGAAAGCCGGTGGTTTGATTATCCGGAATACCAGAAATCTGGAAGCACAAAAACAGCTGCCCAGTGGCGGAGAGATCAGGTCAGTGATCTGGTGGCGCGTGTATACCGGGCGGTAAAGGCAGAGAAACCATCGGTGACCTTTGGAATCAGTCCACAGGGATATTTTGGAAATCTACGGAGCGATACCAAGCTGTTTACGGATATTGACCGCTGGCTGACTCAGGATGGTTATGTGGATTATATCATGCCGCAGTTATATTGGGGCTTTGAGGCAAAAACCAGCGATGGGAAAAAGGCAGCTTTTGCATTTCAGGAGAACTTAAATGCGTGGACCAGTCTTGTGAAAAAGGGTCATGCAAGATTGTATCTGGGTCTTGCCATGTATCGGGCGGGAACGGATGTGAAGGACTATAACGAGGTTTCCGAGTGGCTGACCCATGAGGATATCATCAGTCGTCAGGTTCTTGCTGGAAGAGCGGGAGGTGTGGTATCCGGATATTGTTTCTACAGTTATGAATCATTTTTGGAACAGGCCGCCCAGAAAGAGAAAACCCATCTTCTGCCATTATTGAAAAATAATGATAGATGAGGGTAATTTGTACATAAAAGTAGCTATTCAGTAGGTCTGCGCACATGCTGCGCTGACCGTAAGAACACATAGGCTAGAAAGCAAAAATCCCATCAGCGAAGCTGATCTAGAATGGATTTTTGCTCGTAACTATGAAGGTACTGAATAGTTACGCATAAAATTAGTGAACAGTTATGGTGGAAAAATAAAATGGAATGAGTTATAATCATTCCCATGATGAAAATGGTGTCGTTATCTGAAGACGACGGAATGGAGATTAAGATGAGAAAACATCTGACAATATTAACGACAGCAGCGATGACAGCGGTGATGCTGACAGCCTGTGGCAGCGGAGATGGAATTGTGATCAATGGAACCACGGCGGCAGAGTCCGGAATTGTGGCGGGAGAAACCAGCGGAGAACAGGCAGAGGGGAACACTCCTGAAGAAACCTCTAAAACAGGAGGTACCAAAATTGAGATTGTCACAGGAGAGACAACTGCAGCAGTGGAGTCTTTAGAGGGACAGACAGAGCCTGAGACTACACAAGAAGCCGGGAAGATGATCATTTCTGCAGAGACTGCGACAACAGGAACCACTGCGGCAGCGACAAAGGCAGCGAATCCGACGACTGCAGCAGCGACGAAAGCAGCGAATCCGACGACTGCGGCAGCGACAAAGGCAGCGAATCCGACGACTGCAGCAGCGACGAAAGCGGCAGCTCCGACGACCGCGGCAGCGACGTATACGGTAAAAGATGTGAGCAAGACCATGTATGCGTCATCCTCTGTAAGAGTGCGTTCCGGCTACTCGACAAGTACGGATGTACTGGGTGCCCTGTCAGCAGGAGAAAAGGTGACTGTAACCGGAGAAGTGGAAAATGGCTGGGTCCGGGTGACTTATAAGGGCCATACAGCGTATGTGGCAAAGAATTATCTGACTGAGACAGCACCGGCCACCACCAATACTTCCAGTAGTGCCACTTCTGGTACATCAGGAACCAACAGCAGTTCTGCTGGCAATAAGAACCAGACTACCACCAGTCCGACAACAACCATCAACAATGGGACAACACCGGGTGGCAGTACTTCTGGACACACAACTGCTCCAGATGGTTCTCAGGTTCCTGGTAATACAACAGCTCCAGGTGGAACCACCAACAGCTCTTCCGGTAAAACAGTAACTGGTAACGTTACAGCCCTGGACCCGTCCGGACTTACCATTCAGACCAGTGATGGCCAGTCCTATCAGTTTACCTGGGGAAGTGATGTTCCGGCTTTAGCACCGGGAGAAAAAGTCCAGGTGCAGTATTCTACGGACAGTTCCGGTCAGAAACAGGTAACCGGAATTTCCAGATAAAGTTTCAACGAAAAAGAGAGGTGCAGGATTATGAAGATTATCTATGCGATTGTAAGTTCTGATGATGGAACCAGAGTAACGGATGTTCTGACAGAGAATCATTTCAGCGTGACCAGGCTTGCCACCACTGGTGGGTTCTTAAAAAAGGGAAATGCAACTCTGATGATCGGTACAGAGGCAGAAAAGGTAGACCAGGCGATTCAGCTGATCAAGGATACCTGCGGCAAACGCCAGAGGATCACCTGTAATGTGCCGACGCCCAACATTGCATCGATCTCTGCAGGTTATATGATGACGCCAGTGACGGTGGAGCTTGGCGGCGCAACGATCTTTGTGACGGATGTGGAACGGTTTGAGAAGATCTGATGGAGCGTAGTGGCTGAATAAGATGAAAAAAGCGGATATGCTGTTCACTGCTGTGAACGGCATATCCGCTTTTGTAGAATTACCAGTACAGTTTCCAATCAGGATTCAAGAACCGGGTTAATGCCTCCATATAGAAGTAATCGCCCCAGGTATTGCATTCATCCACACCACGGTTTTTGCATGTATTGGTTGGTGTGTCTCTTGCGTAGGTGCCATGGAGTAAAATACCGTTGGATTTTGTGAAATCGGTATTCGCGCATTTTTCAATCAATGCACGCATCAATCTTTCAGCAGCCGCCCGGTAAGTAGCTGCCTTCTCCTCTGGCAGATATTTGCACATTTCCAGGATACCGCAGATGGCTACAGCAGAAGCAGAAGAGTCACGAGGTTCTGTGGAACCGGTATCAAAGTCGAAATCCCAGTATGGTACCAGATCCTCTGGCAGATGCTCTAAGAAGTAATCAGTAACGCGGCAGAACAGATCAATATATTCCGGATTCTTTAAGTAGCGGTAGCTGAGTGCGATACCGTATACACCCCAGGACTGTCCTCTGGCCCATGCAGAGCCGTTGCGGTTGCCCTGATGGGTAACACCGTAGGTAGGCTCACCGGTTTTGATGTCTAAGAAATGGGTGTGATAGGTGGAGTTATCTGGACGTACCACACATTTCATAGCAGTCTGAATGTGTGCTTCTGCCTTGGCAGCATAATCCGGATTTCCGCTGACTTCTGTTGCCCAGTATAACAGAGGCAGGTTTAACAGACAGTCGATGATCAGACGATATTCCTTCGGATCACCGGTAGTTCCCCATGCCTGTAAGAAATTACCGACAGTGCGGAAACGGGAGATTAAGTTATCAGCAGCTAACAGAGCTGCTTTTTTTGCATTCTCATTGCCTGTCAGTTTATAAGCGGCAACGCAAGAAAGACTGTATAAAAAGCCCATATCATGATGGTTTACATCGATCCGTTTTTCAATTCGGTTTAAGAAGCTGTCTACCTGCTTGGTAGCTGCCTCGCGGAACGCCGGATCTTTGGTGTATTCGTAGGAAAGCCAGATACATCCGGTCCAGAAACCGGTGGTCCACTCTACGTTTTCTGTAGGCGGATAGAAGCCGTCCTTGGAGTTGGAATCCGGGAACTTGTCAGTGAAGACAGGAAGATCCTGGCGGACGATGGAAACGGCTTCGTCCATGGCACCCTTGATCTGCTCCGTGGTGGCAGCTGGGTAAGTTTTGATAGATTCGATGGTCTGTGACATAAGAAAATCTCTCCTTTCGGGGTTTATGAATGTTGAATCCGGTCTACATAAGCACCAGGGGTGATGCCCTCGTACTTGCTGAAAACGCGGATAAAGCTATTAGAGGAGTTAAAGCCGACCATAGCGCTCAGATCCACGATTTTGATTGATGGATCATCCCGCAGGATTTCTTTGGCCTTCTCGATCCGGTAGCGGTTTAAAAAGTCTTTAAAATTATTGTCACTCAGCTGTTTAAAAAGGATTCCACAGTATTTTGGGGAAATGTTTAAGTGCTCAGCTAAGTCATTTAACATAATGTCATCCCAGTAATTCTCATAAATGTAATTTAACATCTGATTTAACAGATCCTGGTCACGGCTGTCTTCCCGCTGTCTGACCTTGTTGATCACAGTTTCCAGGATATTTTTCAGCTTTTTGAAAATGATGGCATCATTCCAGTGGCTGTACAGATACTTATAATCAATGGGATCATCCAAAAATGCGTCAGGAGTGGTTTTTAACTCCTGGAAGATCCTGGAGATCGTTCCGATAAATGCATAGATCAGGTTCTGCAGGTTTTCTCTGGACAGATCCTTATTCGCGATATTCTCCCGAATAACATCATCAAAGATGTCCAGTGCCTCCTCCTTGCCATCCAGCACACACTGGATCAGGCGTTTTTCCGTCTGAAGGGGATAGGAGTAGTAGGTCGCTGCATCAATGGAGGAAATATCCCGGTAAGTGATCAGCCGTGTTTTGGCGTGAAGATAACGGAATTCCAGAATCCGCAGAGCCTCGTGATAGCATAAATAGAGCTGGTCAAGCCCCTTATGGATATCAGAAAGCACAACCCGGTGGTCAGAGACAGACAGATCCTCCTGATCCTCTAACTGGTTTAAGAGCTGGGTCAGTAACTGCTTGGCCTCCTCAATGGAATCCGTGCGGATGATCAGGGCATAACGGTTATAATCCAGGTCAATGTAGATCACCTGTTCCTGTTGGATAGAAAGCTCATAAGCGGCCGCTTTCTGGATTGCAATGGCATGAAATGCATGCTCATCTTCTGGATTCATGGTTTCACCAAGAGATACACAATAGGAGGCATCCGGATACTGAAAGTATCTGGAGGAAAGGTCGGGTTTTCTGGTAAATAACAGATCCTTATATGCCTTTGTGTGGGCCAGCTTGGAATTTTCCTCAATGTTATTCCGGATGATCGCAAATTCATCGATGGCTTCGCCAGTCTGGCCTGCCGGGATAGAAGAGGATTCCATAAGCTCTTCCATAGGGCGGTATAAGCGCTCAACCAGGTGATAACTGGTGTACAGAAACAGGCCGATCGTAAGGAATACTACGATGAAGAAGATCAGCAGTGTCTCTGTAGGAAGCTTATAGGAAGGATAAATGGATGCCATCAGCCACTGAAAAGGTGTGATTCCGGTGACCAGTAAGTATCCGCCAGAAGTATTCTGGGCTTTGCCATAATAAAAAGCACTTTTTGAAACTGAAAGCTTCTCGTAGATCTGCTGGCAGTGCTTCTGAAACTCCTCTGTATTATGGGAATAGGCGAAGATCCCTGAGCTGTTGTACAGAAAGAAGTCTTCGTCCTCAGAAGCTGCAACAAAAGTTTCTCTTGGTATCGTCACAAAGATCAGGAAAGCGTTTTTCGTATTTTTTGTATTATTAGCCTTCATGATGTAGATCATGTTTTCAAGATCCTGACTTTCCTGATCGTAGCGTGCAAGAAAGTATGGTTCATCACTATCATAAAAATGGTCGATCAGCCGCAGATATTCCTGCTGGTCGATATGAAGTGTGGATAAAAGCTCCGAAACAGCCATGGTGCGGTTATGTGTCAGCACCATATCCACGATCTTGCCATTGAAGGCTTTGACACTCAATGGCATCAGCGCGCACTGATACTCGATAGGAAGTGTGTTATTTATCGATTCCTGCAGACCTTTGGTGGCTTCGATGGCATTGAAATAATACTCAGGCAGGCTGGAGGAGTTGACCCAGCGGATGATACTCTGGTTGGATGCACATTTTAAAACCGTGTTTAAGATCACGTTGGATGCGATGGTGGCGCTGGACTCCTGGCTTTTGGCTGTCTGCTCTAAATGATACTCATATTCTGCATGCGTCTGCCGCTCCAGGAAAGCACCGCTTAAAACACTGATCAGCAATGCCATGATGATAGCGACTGCAGACAGGATGCGGGCAAGCGTTTTTTGATAAGTTCCGCGAAAATGCATGCAATCAACCCTTCTTTATTGACTGGGCATACACCTCAACAGCACTTAGTCCCTCGTGATTGCAGTATCCCAATTTGTGATGGCGGTAAGCAGAATGATCGGAAACCGCTAACTGGTGGAAATCATCGTGAGTCAGTGCCAGGTGTGCTTCCAGTTTTTCGCGATATTGATCCAGCACGGATGCATAAGAAGGATCCTTTGCAACGTTGATCTTTTCCAAACGATCTTTCTTCAGATCAAACAGCTCTTCACTGTCAGGCTCTCCGTAGCAGATGTATTTGTAGTTTTCATCACAGATCATGCGTCCAGGAACGGTATAACCACGGAATTCATCCTGCCATTCTGCTGCCACATAAGGCGATGCAGAAACGGAAGTGTTACCGGTGATCGCGTCATACTGGCTGGTTCCGGCCAATCCCTCGTAAGAGATTCCGGAGTAATCAAGCATGGTTGGAAGAATGTCTAATAAGGAAGAAACTCCTCCGATTCGTCCCTTTTTGATGCCAGGGCCAGAGAACATAAATGGCACATGGTTACTTTCTTCATAGAAAACACCGTACTTGGTGACCATGTGATGACCTGCCATTCCTTCTCCGTGATCAGCAAAGAACAGGATCACGGTGTTCTCACGCTTGCCGCTTTTATCCAGAGCATCCAGGATCTGACCAATCTGCTTATCTGCCATGGCAAGATAGTAGTAGTAAGCGTAGAGATAATACTGGTAATCCAGTGGTGTCCAGTGGGCGGCGTGGCGCAGCCTGCGGTGTGCGCAGCACAAATACTGGATAAATTCCGGACGGTTTTCCAGATCATCAAAATCGAAGTTCTCCGGAAGCGGAGGAAGTTCACGGTCAAGTTCAAAATTCTCAGGATGACAGCCATCACGCATCTCACCGATATAACCACAGATGTTGTGTGGATTCTGGATATCAGCGACTGCTAAAAATGGCTGATCCAGAGCAGGAGCCTGGTCAGTCAGCCAGGAGACTGTCTTGGCGGTCGTGTCCACATCCAGATAGGTTTCATAGTCGAAGTTGATGGACGGGTTTGTTCGCGGAATATTGATCTGCACATCCGGTACCACATCAAAGCCCTTCAGGGCGCCGTAAGAATGATCCTTACCAAAGTGGATGCATTTGTATCCGGCATCGGAAAAATACTCGCCCATGCCTTTGATCTCATCGGAGATGCGGGCAAATGTCCCTGGCTTTATTGATTCATTCTGCTTATAAATAGGAAATTCTTGAACCGGAAGATTGGTCCGCACATTGGTCTCATGCGGATATCTGGAGGTCCAGAATGACGCTCTTGCAGGCTGACATAAAGGACATGGCGTATAGGTATAGTCAAATACTGCAGACTGAGCGGCCAGCCTGTCCAGATTCGGTGTCTGGGAATAGGTGTTGCCGTAGGCACTCAGTGCAGTAGCAGACAACTGATCACAGAGGATCAGAAGATAGTTAGTATTTTGCATGGAATCCCCCTTCTGTATAAAAGTTATAAAAATCCATCTAACTTCTGTTAATATAATATAAATAATGGCAAAAAGCAATACCGATTTGTCCTTTGTAGATGAAGTTGAAAAATGATGATGGACAAAAAGCAACTTTTTTGCCGGCATATTGAAAAATGAAAATCGTCTGGAAAATGAGAGATTTACTTTTGAAAACAGGCCGGGTATACTTAAGCCATCGCAAGGGAGAACACCTACCACGTCAGGGATGACGAAAATAAGAAAGGGGGATTCTGATGCAGAACAAAGAAAATGCAAAGGCTGGAATTGGAGAACGGTTCATAGCCGGAGCAAAAAGCATTGGAAAGAATTATCAGCTGTACTTATTATTACTTCCGGGTCTGTTATGGTACCTGGCATTCGCTTATCGGCCGATGACCGGATTGCGGATCGCCTTTTACGACTACAATATCTTTAAAGGTATTGCCGGAAGCAAGTTTGTTGGATTCAAGAATTTCATTGATTTCCTAACAGGACGGGATTTCATCCGAGTATTTAAAAACACCATTATGATCTCCTTCTGGCAGATCGTTGTGTGTTTCCCGGTTCCGATCCTGCTGGCAGTTGCCGTTACTGAGATGAAGAACAAGATCGTAAGCAAATTCACTCAGATGGCAACGCTGCTTCCATACTTTGTGTCAGTCGTAGTTGTTTGCGGTATGGTAGTTAACTTCTTATCACCAAGTACCGGTATCATCAATATGTTCCTTATGAAACTGGGAATCGAGCCGATCTACTTCATGGTAAAGCCTCAGTATTTCAGAGGAATCTACACAACCATGACCTTATGGCAGACAGCAGGTTTCAACTCTCTGGTTTACATTGCGGCGATCATGGGTATTGATCCTTGTCTTTATGAGGCAGCAACCGTAGACGGAGCAGGCAGATGGCAGAAGATCAAAAACATTACGATCCCGGCTATTTTGCCTACCGTTGTAACAATGTTCGTACTGAATGTAGGTAAGATCGTGAAGGTTGGTTACGAGGCAATCCTTCTTCTGTACCAGCCATCAACCTACTCTGTATCTGATATCATCGCTACCTATTCTTACCGTCTTGGTTTTGAGAATGGTAACTATGGTCTGTCTACAGCCGTTGGTCTGTTTGAGGCATTCATCGCACTGGTATTAGTAGTTGTTTCCAATAAAGTAAGCCGTAAGATTACGGATACAGCACTGTGGTAAGGAGGACGATATGAAAAAACATAAGAATCATGGCCGTGTCATAGGTACCGGCGAACGGATTTTTGATGTGGGAATGACAATCCTTGGAATTTTGATCTCCATCGTTGTACTTTACCCAATCTATTATGCACTGATCGCTTCCTTAAGCAAGCCTTTATATGTGGAAAATGGTACCGTTATGTTTTCCATCAAGCATTTTACTTTAGAAAGCTATAAGCAGGCCTGTGCAAAGCCAGGTATCTGGCTTGCCTATGCCAATACCATTTTCTATACTGCATTTGGTGTCCTGGTCAATATGGCTTTCTCTACCAGTATGGCATATGCATTATCTAAGAAAAAACTGATGTTCCGCAAATTCTTTACCTTATTTACAGTATTCACCATGTGGTTTAACGCCGGAATCATTCCGACCTACTTAAACTTCAAGAATTTCGGACTTCTGGATACCAGAACCGCAATTATCTTCGGTTTTGCCATTAACACCTACAACATGATCATCATGAAGAGCTTCTTTGAGCAGGTTCCGATGGAACTGGAGGAGGCAGCCTTCATCGATGGAGCAAACCATTTCACGATCTTCTATAAGATCTTCCTGCCATTATCAAAACCGGCATTAGCAACCGTTGCAATGTTCTACGGTGTAAACCGTTGGAACAGTTACTTCTGGGCTATGCAGCTGTTACAGGATGACAAGAAAGCTCCACTTCAGGTTATGTTAAAGAAGATGCTGGTTGACCGTGTAGCCAACGCAGCAGATGCAGCTTTAGTGACTGCAGAGTCCATGAGCTCACCGACTACAATTATTTACGCTGTGATCATCATTGCGATCATTCCAATGCTGATCGTGTTCCCGTTTGTTCAGAAGTACTTTAAGACCGGCCTTACCGTGGGCGGTGTAAAGGGATAAAAAAAGGAGGAAAATAAAAATGAAAAAAGATTCCAGAAAAGTAATGGCGCTCATGCTGTTAGCAGCTATGACTGCATCCATGACCGCAGGCTGCTCAGGAAAGAGCAGTGAAACTACCAGCACAACAGCAGCTACACAGGCAGCAGGTACAGAGGCAGCAGGCACAGAGGCTGCAACCGAGTCCGGCTTAGAGGGCAGCTTGATCAGTGCTGAGCCAAAAGAGTTTACGATTTTTGATAACTTCAACAACATGCCATTCGATAGCAACTGGCAGGTATGGCAGGAGGTACAGAAACGTACCAACATCGGTTTAAAGGGTACGATCGCTCTGACCAACTCCAACGAGGATGAGGCTTTCAACTTAATGTTAAGCTCCGGTCAGTTAGCTGATATCATCAGCTACAAGGATAGCTCTGAATTAGAGAAATTAGGCCGTGATGGTGGTCTGATCCCATTAAATGACCTGATTGATCAGTACGCTCCACACATCAAAGCAGTTATGGAAGAGGATGATCGTTTCCGTCAGTCATGCTACTCCTTAGACGGTAACATCTACTATATTCCAAAGAACCAGGAGCTGCTTTCTGCAGAGTACTGGTGGATTCGTAAAGACTGGTTAGATAAGCTGGGTCTGGAGGTTCCGACAACGGTAGACGAGCTGCATGATGTATTATATGCATTCCGCAACGAGGATCCAAACGGCAACGGCCTGAAGGATGAGGTTCCGTTATTTGACCGTGCAGGCTGGAAGATGCCAGAAGAGTACCTGTATCTGTGGGATACCAGTACAACCTTCTACCCAAGAGATGGCAAGATGACCTTTGAGCCGTTGGAAGAGAACTTCAAGACTGGTGTTAAGGGTATGATCCAGTGGTATGAGGAAGGCATCCTTGACCCAGAGTTCTTCACAAGAGGATCCTCCGCACGTGATACCCTGTTAAGTGGTAACTTAGGTGGATGTACTCATGACTGGGTAAGTGCCGGTAACTACAACACTTCCTTAGCAGATGCGATCCCAGGCTTTGAGATGGTTCCATTTGCTCCGCCAGCAGATCAGAATGGCAACGTAAAAGAGCGTGTCAGCCGTTATCCAGGCGCAGGCTGGGGTATTTCTTCTATGTGCTCCGATCCTGAGACTGTGATCAAATTCATGGACTACTTCTTCACAGAAGAGGGCGATGCATTAATGAACTGGGGTATCGAGGGTGATACTTATACAGTGAATGCAGACGGTACCAGACAGTTTACTGATAAAGTGTTAAAATCTGAGTTAACTCCTATTGGTTATCTGCGTTCCATCGGCTCTCAGTATCGTATCGGTATGTGCCAGGATGGTAACTACGAGAAAGCAGTTATGACTGAGATCGGTAAAGAAGCAAGTGATATGTATGATTCCCATCCAGAGTGGTTTGGTACTGATATGCCTCCATATGCAGATGGTGAGATCGAGTTAAAATACACTGCTGAGGATGACACAGAGTACAAGAACATCATGGCAAGCATTCAGCCATATGTAGAAGAGAAATTCCAGTCCTGGGTACTTGGCGTTAATGATTTCGAAGCAGATTATGATGATTTCATTGCTGAGTTAAAGGCTAGAGGTATCGACCGTGCACTGGAGATCAACCAGAAGGCATATGATACTTACTTAGGCAAAAACTAATTGGTGATAAAATGCCGGGATTGGGGAAACTCGATCCCGGTTTTTGGTTTGAACGCAGATAAGCATTCCCCCGCTTCAAGTGCGCGGAGCACTAAGCGGCGG
>ERZ773133.383-NODE-383-length-63415-cov-36.661490_pt1 | contig 63415 bp, 76 predicted proteins | sample MGYA00580861_ERZ773133 | MGnify/ENA primary metagenome ERZ773133 (study PRJEB29015, sample SAMEA2737844) | human gut metagenome | biome: human gut; feature: human-associated habitat; material: faeces | place: China | collected 2012 ...
ATGGCCTCCCTGGATCAGTTTTCAGAATTTGAGCATTTGGAGCGCATACTGCTGGATGCGGTTTGCGATGAGCCGATTGATTACAGTGAGGAGAGCTTGGAGGAGCCGACTGAGATCCCGGAGAAATACCGCAAACATCAGAAGGAGCCTTATGTACCGGAGCCGCATTACCGGCGTGAGGAATAAAAGGAGCGCACAGCGGAAGAAGATCCGTTGTGCGCTTGCTTCATTTTGGTGAGGTGCCTGGGGCGACGAATTTGTAGCCGTGGCCCCGCACTGTTTCTAGGATGCCAGTCCCCAGCTTGCGGCGGAGCTTGTAGACCATGCTGGAAATCCCTGTCCAGCTGGCGTCAAAGGAGTCCGCCGCGACAGCCTCATAGATTTGGCGGGCGGAGAACACCTGCCCTGGCCGGCGGGCCAGCAGGAGAAGAATGTCAAACTCCATCGGCGTCAGATCCACCGTCTGGCCGGCCTCCCGGACCAGCCTGCGCTGCGGATCGATTTGCAGAGAGCCAAAGAGCAATGGTGTGTCTGCGGAGGTGGCCACCGTGGAGAAATCTGCGACAGAAGCAAGGGCCGTCACGGTGTTTGCAAAGATGGTGTCCTCGCCGTCACTGAAGGATAAAATTATAAACTTCCCAAGTGGATCACCTCCAAGTATAACAAGGCACTTTAGTTACAGGTCAACAAGTTCAAAACGCTTCGATGCAACGCGATAGGTCAAAATGTTGCTGATAATATAGATCAAGATACCGATGCCCAATATGGGAAGCTGCCTTATCAAATCGCCTGTCTGTAAACTGTCAAGCCATGTAAAGAACGGCAGATGTACGCTGTATTCCATCAACGCGATTACCGCAGTTGCCGGGATAATGGCAATTACAAACGCTTTGCCTACTTGGTATGCAGACTGAAAAAGCACAGTTAGGTACAGAAAGTTAAATATGGCATAGACAATCAGGCCAAAGCCAAAGTATGCCACATTCGCCTCAATGCCAACAGGATTGCCGTCAGGGAGCGTCCACAAGCGGATGATTGAAAATGGTATGCAGATAATAAGTTGTGCAATCTCGATGCTAACGAACAGCAGGCATTTACTTTTTACCACATGGCGCTTTTTGATGGGAAGCGTAGCTGTGTAAAAGGCGTCGGAATTTTCTCTGGCAAATTGGGAGGTAAAATATAGTCCGAGGCAACCAAAGAAAAAGATCATGCCATACGGATATGCGGGAACCAGAAGCAGTGCCCCGATCAGCAGGAACAGATAGACAACGGAATGTACGGCAAGGTGCCACTCTTTATAGAGTAAATTAGACATTATAAGTCCCCCTTTCATTTCTCACCATGATTTCCTCCAAATTCAGGTTATCTTCGCCGGGAGCTTTCAGGGATTGGAAAGCCTGAATAAAGGAAGCCTTATCCGCACTGGCGATGATTTCACCATTTTTGATATAGGTTATATCGTCAGCGCATTTGTCCAAATCCGAAGTGATATGCGTAGAAAATAAAATGCTTCTTTTCCCGTCCTTTACCAACTGCTGAAAAAGCTCCAACAAATCCTCACGGGCCACAGGGTCAAGGCCGCTGGTCGGTTCATCGAAAATAAGCAGTTTGGCGTCGTGCGAAAGCGCAAGGGCAATTAAATATTTCACCTTCATGCCTTCTGAAAGCTGCTTTACCTGTTTTTGTTCGTCGAGTTCAAACATAGACATATATTTTCGGTATGCGGTATCATCCCAGTTTTGGTAAAAACGCTTCGTCACGCCGGTAATCGTTTGCAGTTTTTTGTCTTGGTAAAACTGAATACTCCCTAAAACAACACCGACATTTTGTTTGCAGCTTTCTTCATCCTGCCGGAAATCGTGACCGAGCATTTTAATACACCCTTTGTCCGGGTAAACCATGTTGAGCATGGATTTAAGCGTTGTACTTTTGCCAGCACCGTTTTTACCGATCAGGCCCATAATTCTCCCTTGCTCCAAAGAGAACGAAACATTCTTCAATGTGAATTTGGGGTACTTTTTCGTCAATCCCTCTACTTCAAGCAATCTCATAAAATCCTCCTTAAAAATTAGTTAGGTGATGTGCGGAAAAGATCGTCAAACAAATCACCAACCATATCAAGCGGTTGAATGGCGATACCGAGGGAGCTATCAGCTCGCATCAGGAGCATATCACCCGGTTTAAGGTGCAAAAGCTGTCGTGCCTTTTGCGGTATGACAATCTGACCTTTTGAACCGACTTTGACGGTAGCCATGTAACGGTTTTTCCCGACAGATGTACTATTCTTTTTTTCTTCTGTCATCCGGTTTCCTCCTTTTTATAGTGTTATAAGTTTTACTTGTAACACCATATTTGCATTATAGCGCGTGAGGCGGTGAAAGTCAATACAAGTTTTACAAGTTTTACTTTTGCGGCAAAAAAACACCGCGCCTCGAAATGAAGCGCGGCAATATATTCTCCATAAATTATTTCTTTCCCGGAAACAGATTTTCAAACATTTCATTCGTGGTATTGAATGTTTGGATAGCAATACCCTGTTCGACATCGGCCAACATCAACAGCATATCGCCCGGCTGGATATTAAACATATCCCGAACCTCTTTCGGGACAATGATCTGTCCTTTCGGCCCGACTTTGACCGAAGTAACAAACTTTCCCTCTACTGGCTTTTCCTTTCCCATTGTTTCACTTCCTTCCCAGAGAGCATAGTTTTACTTGTAGAAAAAAGCTTACCATAAAGATGGAGTGAAGTCAACTAATCCCGGATTATTTAACAAGGTATAAAAGAACCTAATTTATCTAATATTACAGCAGCGCCGCCCCGGTAGAGCCGGGACGGCGCTGTTCTGCTATGTTCTGCTATGTTCTGCTATTTAGGTGCGAAGCGGTAGCCGTGGCCTCGGACGGTTTCGATGATACCGGCGCCCAGCTTGCGGCGGAGCTTATAGACCATGCTGGAGATCCCCGTCCAGCTGGCGTCAAAGGAGTCTGTTGCAACGGCCTCATAGATTTGGCGGGCGGTGAACACCTGCCCTGGCCGGCGGGCCAGCAGGAGTAGAATATCAAACTCCATCGGCGTAAGGTCCACTGCCTGGCCGGACTGCCACACCAGCCTGCGCTGCGGGTCGATTTGCAACGAGCCAAAGAGCAGCGGTGCGTCTGCGGAGGCGGCCATTATGGGGAAGTTTGAAATGGCGTAAATGGCCGATATTACTTTGTTATAAAGGGCTTCTTCATCATCTCTAAACGATAGAATTATAAGCTTCCCAAGCAGCTCACCTCCAGTCATTCAAACTTCGCCCGCTCATTATCTTTTGGAATGTGCGGGACGAATCATCAACAGGACTATGCCCACGGCAAACAATGCGCACTGGACGATAAGAACTGCAGCCGGCATAGAGAAGCCAGGGTCTAAAGTCCCAAGCGTTAATGGGTACTCGCCAAAGAACTGTCCATTCCAAATTTTCAAGGCGTCAGGCAATGGTAGGGCCATGCACCCGAAGGGAACTACCATCCATACATAGACCAGCCAAGGCCGGACTTGGCCTAACAGCCAGCCACTCCCCAGTGCGAACACAAGGGCGGGCAGAAGGGTCGCCAAGGCCGGGAGCAGGAGACTGCCCCAGCCGTACCAGCCAAACATGCGGCCGTAGAACACTGCCGCCTCTCCCATGCACAGCAGACTCAGCAGCACACCGCCCGTCAGGGCTGCGGCGCACCGGACCAAAGCGTACTGCTTGGGTGGCATCGGTGTAGCATCCATGAGAACTGCCGCCCGCCGGGCTTTGGGCGAGGTATAGAAGGTCAGAAAGAACAGCATTCCGATCCACAGCAAGGGCAGCATTCGGGAAAGATAATCTCCAAAGCTCCAGGGGGAGAAGGGGGCGGTGTGGGATACCCCCAGGATGGTTACGGCATGGAGTATCAGCGCCCCGTAGAGAAGCAGCACAACCGCCAGCCCGATAAAAAACTTGTTCCACAGCAGCCTGCGGCATTCATATCGAAAAATCTTACTCAAGGTTCAAATCCTCCTCCGTCAGCCCGCAGGCATCTAAAAATTCTTGGTAGGTCAGATAGGGATACATGGGGTCCAGTTCCCGGTTGAACAGGTCATGGAGAATCTGATCCATAGCTTCCTCGCCGCCCACCAGCTGCTCCGCTTTCCAAATTTTCAGGGGCATCTCATTGTACTGCCGAACCTGAGACAGACTGTTGGAGATGGCAAGCTGCACCTGCTCCGGCAGCATCTCCAGATATTCAGGGTTGCGCACATAGAAGTTCAGGTAGTAGTCGTCCACCGTCTGTTGCCACTGATCTATATAATGCTCCCGGGCGTAGTCCTCGCCGTACAGTTCCTTGACGATGCGGTAGGTGGTGTAGACGGTCAGGCCCTCGGCAGACCAGGGGCTGGTGGAATCGGAGGTATCAAACATGTTTCCCAGGCCCCACCACTGATGGACCAGCTCGTGGATCATGACCTCACCGGCGCCGCCGCCTTTTTCGGCGTTCCCCAGGTTGGCGATGGTGAAGTCCGCCTCGTCCAGCAGGCTGGCCCCGCCCACGGCGTAGCCGCCGCCGGCCACCCGGCTCTGGATGAGCTTCAGGGTTTCGCCGGCGCCGAAGGAGAGTGAGCCATAATGCTCGGTGCAGTAGTCCACCACTTCCTTCACCGCGTCCACGGCTTTGGCAGCCTCCATGACGGCCTGATGCTTGCGGCCGTAGTAGAATTCGATGGTCATGCCCCCGGCCTCGATCTGCTCACAAATATAGTCACCGGCATACAGAATGCCGCCGGCGCTGTTGGCCTCATAGCGCCAGGTCCTGGTGCCGTCCTCATTCTCTGATATGACCTCCGCCTCGCTGGAACTGAAGGGAATGGCAATCATAGAGGCGGGCAGGGTGATCTCAATCGTCGTGGGATAGCCCGCCTCTCCGGGCATAACATTCATCACCCGGGGCGAGAGGGCCGAGTTCTCCAGGCAGAGGTATTCCCGGCTCAGCTCCTTGCCGCCCTGCATGGTGGGCAGGCTCTCCTGGGGGAATCCGCTGTACTCCATGGTCAGCTCCACCTCCTCCTCGGCGGGAATGGTGACTTCCAGCCGGGCCTCGTTGTACTCCTGGTAGTCGCTCACCGTGAAGGGAACATCGGCGCCATTGGCTTTCACATTGGAGATCGTGTACCCCGGGTTGATGCCGAAGGAGACGCTCTGCTCCTGGCCGGAAGTGTTCTGGAACTGGTAGGAGGCCCGGCCCGTTACGGTGCCGGCATCGGTGTCCGGAAACACCTGAGCGGTGCGGCGGACAAAAGTGACGCCCTCGGCATAGGGGATCTCATAGAAGGACATCACCGTTAAATCCGGGTTGCTGCGGTCGATAAAGGGCTGGGCGGCATAGGCGGTGCCGGAACAGGCCAGCAGTGCCAGGGCGATCACCGGGCGGTAGAGCCGCCGGGTACTCCGTGCAAGGGAGCCAAACACGCCCTTCCCATATTGCCGGATGCAGAGATAGGAGACTGTCCAAACTCCAGCCAGTGTAAGGAGCCAGGTGAAGCGCATCCAGGCTACCGACCGAAACACACGGAAGTTGGAGAAGTCATCGGACAAAGCCCACACGCAGGGATTGAGCCAGCATAACTGCCAGTCCGACGCCCACACCGTCAGGCTCAAGGCGCAGAAGGCGATAAACAGGACGATGGACAGATCCGCCCGGCGGGTGAACTGGTAGGCTGCGGCCGCCGCCAGGACGCCCAGGGGCAGCGCCAGCCCCATGAGCAGCAGATAGGCCAGCACATAGTTCGCACCGGTGAACACAGAGCCGATCAGCTCCGCACTGATGGGCAGCCAAACCAGCATCGTGAGGCCCACCGTCAGCACCGCCGCGGTCAACAGGGCCAACAGGCGGGTCAGGGCGGTGGTCAGAGGGGACACCACCGCGTCGGTGAGAATGTCCACTCGGCTGCGGCAGGCCCTGTCCAGTTCAAAGATGGTCAGCAGGCCGAAGAGGATGGCGCCGGCCACACCGCCGGCAATAGCGGGGTTTGCTAGATACATGGAGAGCATGGTGGTAGATGTGGCGGGCTTGTAGAGTACCAGCCCCAACACCGGGGAGAGGACCGTCAAAGCCATCATCAGCCAGGTCAGGCGGCTTTGCAGCAGCCGCTTTAGTTCCAGGGGAAAGAGCCGCATTGTCTTCATTGTGCCGCCTCCCTGGAGATCAGATAGAGGTAAGCGTCCTCCAAAGAGGGCTCCTCCGCCTGAGCATAGGACGGCAGCTTGTCTGCCACCGCACGGCAGCGGATGCCCTGGCTAGTGTTTACCCGGGCGGTGATGTGCAGCCCCTGCTCCAGCGTCTCATCCTTCTCCCAAAAGACGCCCACATGGCCGGTAGCCGACTGGATCAACTGCTCCGGTGTGCCGGTGAACAGGATGGTTCCATGATGGATGACGACGATCTGGTCGCATACAGACTGTACATCCTCAATGATGTGAGTGGAGAGCAGTACCAGATGCTCCTCCGCTGTACGGGAGAACAGATTGCGGAAGTGGATGCGCTCCTCCGGGTCCAGTCCCACGGTGGGCTCGTCAAAGATCAGGAAGGGAGGATTCCCCAACAGGGCCTGGGCGATGCCCACCCGCTGGCGCTGGCCGCCGGAGAGGGTGCGGATCTTGGATTTTGCCTTTTCTTCCAGATTGACCGCCTGGATCGTCTTTTGGATCGCGGCCTTTGGATTTGAGATCCCTTTGAGTGCGGCCATGTAGTCTAAAAACTGGGTGACCGTCAATTCATCGAACAAACCGAAGTCCTGGGGGAGATAGCCGAGACTGGCCTTCAACTGGCTCTCGGCTTTGCTTAACGGCATCCTGTCCACCAGGATGTTCCCCCCGGTGGGCTGCAGGGCCGCCACCAGCAGCTTCATCAGGGTGGATTTGCCCGCCCCGTTGGGGCCCAGCAGGCCGATGAGGCTGGGGGATTTTAACTCCAGATTCAGCCCCTTTAAGGCCTGCTTCCCGCTGGGGTAGGTCATACTGACATTTTGAATCTTGATTTCCATATTGTCGGATTCCTTTCTGCTTGGGATGAGGAAAGAATACCAGGGCAATATGGAGTGAAGATGGAGGGAATTTGTGATTTGTATGGAGATTGCTATGCGGATTAGTCCCTTCTTATTGGCGAGGAAAACGGCGGCTTGAAATTTGTTCTTTCAAAACCGCCGTTTTCGGCTCAAGTATAGCTGTTCTACAACGGTTTACTCTTAAAGCTTTTTTGTCTTTGGATGATATTGTTATTTCCGCTTAATGAAGATAAGCTCTGCAATTCCAGCAATAATGACTATACAGCCACTAATAAGACATATTTTAGAGGCAGTATGGTTTCCGTTGTCAGACAGTGGAAACGCACTTGCGATAAGCCCTGCTCCTGTTAAAAAGGTTAATGATTTAGCAACAATGCGTACCGGGCGGTGGCTCCATGCTTTATTAGCTGCTCTGTCAACATTTTCTTCAATAACATTACCCATATGTTCCATAGCAGCTTCTATTCTTTCTTCCGTCATTGGTTTTCACCTCCTTCAGTTGGGGGATTGGCATAGTTGTGCTGTGTCGAAGTATAGGATGTATCCTTTCGTGTCAGCACCTCCAAAATGGCGATTGCCGATACTGTGGCAACAACTGTGAATTTAACCCAAAACCATAGTGTTCTCATAGATAATCCTCCTTGCCAGTTTCAAAATCAATCTTTTGAAAGGAACAACATTTCTGCAATTTGGGCCGCTACCACAATGCCACCACCGATTAAGCACGCTTTGGCAGTCTTGTGATAACCTCTTTCTTCGAGCGGTATAGAACCTGCCATCAGTCCCGCACCAGTCAAAAAAGTAAGCGATCTGCTAACAAATCGTACTGGGCGGAACCCCCATGCAAAGTTCATGGATTTATCCAATACCGCTGCTGCACCTTCCGCTGTCTTTTCAACCACATCTCCAAAGTGTTCCATTGCTCTTTCAACTCTGTCCTCTGTCATAAAAAACACCTCCATAAATACATTTAGTTGGTATGAAAAACGGCTGAAATGAAAGGGCATAGCCCCGTCAAATACCTAACGAATGAATGTATATAGGTTTTATAAAAGTGCCGCCCCCGACACTTTTATATCCTTTATTCCGCAATTTCTTTCAAATGACACTCTACAAGTTTTGTAAGTTCATCGTCAAATAGTGCAACACCCATTGTATTCAAGATTGTACTAATACAGTTAAATTTGTTCATTATCTCCTGTACGGTAGCCGGATATACAGATGGCGACAACCACAGGTCGGTCAGTAAAGGAAGCAGTTCTGAAAGTTCTTTTGCATATTCCGTTTGAATGGAGCCATCCCGCTGCCCTTCTTCTATCAATTCAAGCCATAACGGTGTGATAAGTTTTCGATCTGTGTCAATCATTCCAGCTAATATGCGAGGATTTTTCAAAACGGGCAGGGTATGTTTGCTTAACTTGTTACGGGCAGCATCAGCATAGTTGATTTTGATCACTTCACGCATTTTTTGTAATCCATTTAAGTCCTTCCGTTTTTTAACAATGACAAATGGATTATTTTCAAAAAACAACTTCTCACTTAATGCGTCAATAATTTCTTCTTTTGACTTAAAGTGATGGTAAATCGCACCTTTTGTTAATCCGCCGAGTTCGTTTACAATATCTTGTATAGTTGTATTGTCATATCCTTTTTCCAGAAAGAGCCGTTGAGCCACATCCAATATTTTTTCAACCGTGACTTCTGGATATTTATTTCGTGCCATGTGCCCACCTCTTTCAATAACATACTTTCGGTATGATTATATTATAAGCATTTCTCTCACTTCTGTCAAGATACATTCGGAAGGTATTTAAAATAACAATTACTCTGAAATATATGGGTAGGCCATCACACCCGAAACGGAAGATTGCTTTTGATGATATTCTGTCCTTGTATTGACACAGGATATATGCAAAAGAATAGAAGACAGGAGTAAAAAGCTCCGGCCCCCTATTCTTCCGTGCAAAATTTATCCGACTTGCCCATGCCGTCAATCGCGCGGGGCCGGCCCATTGGCGAGAAAAATGATTTCAGCCCGCACCCCGTCCTTTGTATTCTCGATGGTACATTCCGCCCCATGCCGGGCTAAAATCATTTTCACCAGATACAGTCCCAGGCCGCTGCCGCCGGTAGCCCGGTTCCGGGAACTCTCTTCCCGGTAGAATGCCTCGAACAGATGGGGCAGGGCATCCTCACTGATGTGGACCCCGGTGTTCTCCACCGTCAGGGCCGGGCGGCCGTTCAGCAGGCCGCACCACACCCGTACCTCCGCTCCCTCCGGCGAGTAGAGGGCGGCGTTGGACAGCAGGTTCCCCACTGCTTTCCCCAGCAGAGAGGCATCCCCGGCGATAACGATCCCCGGCGTCAGGTCCTTTGCCAGCCGCTGCTCCTTCTGCTCCAGAAGTGGCACGTCCAGGGCAAGCTGGCGCTCGATCAGGGCGGACAGCTCCACGGGCTCCCGCTTCACAGCCACAGAGCCGCTTTCCATACGGGAGATCGCCAGCATCTCCTGTACCAGATTTTCCATCCGTCCCGTTACCTGAAGCGAGCGAAGCAGGTACTTATCCCGGTCCTGGTAGATGCCCACACCCTCCAGCATACCTGAGAGCTGTCCTTTCAGGATGGTCACCGGAGTTTTCAATTCGTGAGAGGCAGCGTTGAAGAAGGCCATCCGCTGGCGGTCCAGCTCTCGTTCCCGTTCCACCTCTCCCCGGAGGGCCTGGTTGGCGCTCTCCAGGTCGGTGAGAGCAGTATCCAACCGGCGGGCCAGCTGATCCAGGCTGCGGCCCAGCTTACCGATCTCGTCCCTGCGCTTTTCTCCACATTCCCAGTGGAAGTCCAGCTCTGCCATTTTCCCGGCGATGCCGCTCATGCGCACGATGGGCCGGGTAATGTATCGTGAGTAAATAAAGGCGCACAGCAGGGAAAATATCAATAACACCAGCAAAAGCCAGGGGGCCATCTGAACCAGCGCCCGCACCGCCAGATTTTCCACTTCGATTCGCGGGGTGACATAGAGGGTATAGCTCTCGCTCCGGCCTGCAAACACCACCTCGGCGGTGATGGTAGCCTGCTCAGACATGGTGACCGCTACCGTATCGCCTTCCCGAATGTCCTGGCTGTGATAACCGACGGCGCTTTCCTGCTCTGAGGTGGTGACGATCATGGTATCATCCTCATACACAGCCTGCACCGTCAGCTTTGCCCCAGTATCCACCAGCCGCCCATCCGGCCCCACCAGCATGGCGTTGGCCCCGGAGGAAAGTACAAAGTCATCCAGTAGCTCACCGCAGTCCGCAGGAGTTGTGTCCGCCAGTTTCCCCACCAGGTCATCTACCTGAGCGGTAAGGTCATCATTTACTACGGCGGTATAGGTGCTGGGGGAGGCCCAGGCGATAAAACTGAAGGTGACCGCCCCGGCCGCGAGCAGGACACCGGCGGTAATGAGAAAGATACGGGCTGTCAGGCTTTCAGCGATCCTCTTTCGAAGCACGATAGCCCACCCCCCTCACTGTATCAATATAGTCCCGTCCCAGCTTGTGGCGAAGATTTTTGATGTGGCTGTCCACCACCCGTTCATCTCCATAGAAGTCATAGCCCCACAGTTTCGCCAGCAGCATCTCCCGGGTGAACACCCGGCCCGGCGCAGCCAGAAAGGTGTGGAGCAGTTCAAACTCCCGGGCGGTCAGGTCCAGGAGCCGGCCATCCAGCAGAGCCTCCCGGGTGTCCAGGTCCAAAGTCAGGTCCCGGTAGCGCAGGCGGTTGTCCTCGCTGGTATTTCCACGGCGGCGGAGGATGACCCGGATCTTTTCCAGCAGTACCGGCATGGAAAAGGGCTTGGTCACATAGTCGTCGATGTCCATACCGAAACCCCGGAGCTGCGATTCTTCCCCGTCCAAGGCGGTGAGCATCAAAATAGGAACCTGGGACTGCTGGCGGATCAACTCGCAAACTCCAAAACCATCGATTTTCGGGAGCATCAGGTCCAACAGAACCAGGTCGAAAGTCTGTCCGCCAAACAGTGCCAGGGCTGCCACGCCATCCCCAGCTATGGCGGTCTGATAACCGGCGTCCTCCAGGTAGGCACGCAGCAGCTCCTGGATGTCCGGCTCGTCTTCAACAATCAAAATGCGTTTCATTAGTAATCACCCAATCGAAGTATATCATGGGATTGTGAATTTATCATGGAGAAAAGAAAGTAACCATCAAAAAGAAGCGCACAGCGGAAGTAGATCCGTTGTGCGCTTACTCTATTTAGATGAAATGCTCAGGGCAACGAATTTGTACCCGTGGCCCCGGACGGTTTCGATGATACTGGCGCCCAGTTTGCGCCGGAGCTTGTAGACCATGCTGGAGATCCCTGTCCAGCTGGCATCAAAGGAGTCCGCCGCAACAGCTTCATAGATCTGGCGGGCGGTGAACACCTGCCCTGGCCGGCGGGCCAGCAGGAGCAGAATATCAAACTCCATCGGCGTAAGGTCCACCGCCTGGCCGGACTGCCACACCAGCCTGCGCTGAGGGTCGATTTGCAGAGAGCCAAAGAGCAGCGGCGCGTCTGCGGAGGCGGCCACCGTGGACAAGTCTGCGACTGAAGCAAGGGCCGATATTGCTTTGCTAAAAAGGGCTTTTTCATCGTCCCTAAACGATAGAATTATAAACTTCCCAAGCAACTCACCTCCAAATACTTAAATTCCTGAAATCGCCTTTGTCACGCTAAACCCTAATTTGCTAATCCTTTATTGACAAGCAAAATACAATTTTTCGCTAACATCAATATCCCAGATCATATAATACCGTTCCTTTCAACAATCTCTATCTTATTCGGGCCGAAGAATTACCTTTTTGAACAGGAACATTGTTGCTCCAAAATAGGTCAGGTAAATAGCACAGAATAACAGAATTGTCACCATGCCATAGAACAACACAAGTCCTTCCTGCAAAAACGATTTCCCGAAAAGGAGCTGTGTTCCTGCAATCAGGAAAACGGTAAGTATGATGGGAAATAGCAAGGGGATAAAAAACACAGTGGAAAGTTCCTTGCGTATCAAGGCAACCTGTTTCTGACTTGATACGCCCAGCCGATCAATCACCGCATAATTTTTCCGGTTTTTGTCTATAGAAGAAAGCTGTTCAAAAGCCAGAACCGAGCAGGAAAGAATGATAAAAATAATACTCAAATACAGCCCGCAGAAGGAGAGAGTTGTAAATCCGGTCAGTGAATTGGCAACACCCCACGCTTTTACTGTTATCCCCATTGTCATTTTCTCCGGTAGTTCCTGTCCGGGTTGGATGTCTGGCAACCATTCTCCACTATTCAAAAACTGTCTTAGTTCGCTTCTAAGTTCCGGGTATCCACCATCCGCCAGTTTCATCACAAGGCGAATTTTCTCCCCGGATAGCTGTGAAGCCACTTTATCCGGCAGGACAAGCACATATCCATTTGTTCCTGCCATTTGATACTGCTCCATTGGCTCAGTCAGGATCGGCGTTTCCGCTGCGGTCAAGGTCTGACCATTCAATGTAATTTCAGACTGCTGTTCCAATCTCTGCTGGATGTCATCCACATAATTCCATGTATCACAGTGAACTAAAAATTCGTTATTACTTATGGAAACAGATGAAAGCCCTAAAATCTCTCGCAGGCGATTATAGTCAGACAAAGACAAGGCTTCGATGGATTTACCGGGAACTGTATATAAGTAATAGGTTGCACTGTCCTCCACCTTGCAGCGTTCCTCCACAAAGGAGAGGACAGAATTCATGCTATCCTTGGTCAAGGGTGCGTCAATGGCTACACCGGCGTCATAGGGATAATACGCCTCCATATTGGCCTTATAGCCTGCGCCCATTGTCAGTCCTATAAACATCGTTGTAAGAGAAATCGTCAACAAGATTGCCACAACAGCCATTGTACGCCCGGAAGATTGAATACGCCTGCCAATCTGCCCCAAGAAAAACAGATTTTCCTCTCGATATTTTCGCTGGGGGTTTCGTTTGGCAAGCAGGTACAGCAAAACTGGGATCTTTCGGTGTAGCTCATAAACAGCCACAAGAATTAGCAGACAGGCTCCGCCACAATACAACAATGCTTCATTAGTCTGGATGTGAAGTCCTTTTTCCAGCAGAATTACACCTGCAACCATAACAGCAATCGAGAGTAAGCCAGTTAGAACACTCCGAAGCAAAGAATGAAAACCGATTTCCTCGTTTTTTTGGTTATCGTAAAGCAGATCAATCACTTTTTGCCGCCGGATAACCTTTGCTGCGCGAAACATTCCAAATCCATACATCAGAATGAAGAAGAAAAGTGTCATTCCCCATGCGCGGAAAGAAAACAAAACCCGATAAGTGTGCGGAACCTCGAAAATATTCTGGATAACCTGATTTAGCAATCCGGATAAGCCGGTTCCGATCAAAGCTCCCAGCAAAAAAGCTACCCCGCCAATTATGCCATTTTCCACCAAAAATAGATTGCGGACGGTTTTCACTTCCATGCCCATCAGCTCATAGGCAGCAAATTCCTTTTTGCGTTGGCCCAACATGAAGCGAACAGCATATCCAATGACAAACGAGGACATAAAGGCAATTAGTGCCGACAGTATCAAAATGCCAGTGGTAAGCATTGACATATTTTCTGTCATGGCAAGAATGTCCGGGGAAAGTCCCAGTGCCAAGAAAGAATACATCAATGCCGCAGTCAGCGTAAGCGTCACAAAGTAGATGATATAATCCCGAAGGCTCCTGCGAATATTCCGAAATGCAAGTTTAGCATACATCACTCACGCCCCCTCCCGTCATGGTGAGGACATCCAGAATTTTTTCAAAGAAAGTCCTGCGGGAATTGCTGCCTTTGAAAATCTCCGTAAAAATAGTACCGTCACGCAAAAAAAGAATACGGTTTGCGTAACTTGCGGAAAAAGCATCGTGTGTTACCATTAAAATTGTCGCTCCAAGCGTTTCATTGATACTCTGGATAGCGGAAAGTAGCATTTGGGATGAATGGCTGTCCAGAGCGCCCGTAGGTTCATCTGCCAAAATCAGTTTGGGTTGATTGATGATTGCCCTGGCGCAAGCACATCGTTGCTTCTGACCGCCAGACACCTGATAGGGATATTTGTCAAGAATATCCGTGATGTTCAGCTTTCCGGCTATTTCTCGTACCCTACCATCAATCTCACCTGCGGGAACTCTATTGATTGTCAATGCCAAAGCAATATTCTCGCTAATGGTCAGAGTGTCCAGCAGGTTAAAGTCCTGAAACACAAATCCAAGGTTCTCCCGGCGAAACCGGGCAATCTGCTTTTCATTGATTTCCGTCACATCGGTTCCATTCAGATAGATATGCCCTGCGCTGACCGTATCAATAGTGGAAATGCAGTTGAGCAGAGTGGTCTTGCCGGAACCGGATGCCCCCATAATCCCCACAAATTCCCCTTCCTGAACAGAAAAGCTAATATCCTGAATTGCTTTTGTGGTTGGCTATGCTGTTGCTCTCTCCGTCCAAAGCGTCCTCTTGGGAAAGCCTCGCATACAAAGCAGTGATGCTGTCGGGATAATTTTTCGTTGTTGTCATTGTTCATTCCTCCTGTAATGAACGCCCGACAAACAGGTTGCTATCGCTATTATAACGCTCCGTCATTTCCTTGTCAGTAGGCGTTTTCACGGTTTCCGATTTTATAAGCCGTTTCATTTTGTCATAGAGCAGTTCGGAGCCGCCGCAGGAAGTTTCAATTTCAAAGACCGTCCCGCCGATTTTGTAGCAGACGGTTTCATGCAAGGGATTACCCTTTTTCGGCAGTAAATCATTGTGTTCCGTTTTTCGTTTCCTCTCCATTCCTTTCCCGTCCTTTCCTTTGTTTTGAGTAGGGAGCAAGCACAGCAAATGAGTACCCATTTGCGATTTTGGCTTGTTGGGAAAATCCCAAACCCTTTACTTTCTCTCACTCAATATCCCGTTTGAAAGGCAGCTTTTGTTGCACTTTCCCCCCTCACTATATAAAAATGAAAATCCGGAAAATGATATTGACTTACCATGCAATTTGTGATATTCTAAATAAAAATATGTTTCTGCCGAGAAACGCTTATTCTTACTCCAGTCGGCCATGGAAGGAGTAAAAAAAAACGTCTATTTTTTTGTGGAGGTCAATATGATATTTCGAGAAATGAGGCAAAAAAAACAGGAACTATCGCGGCAAGAGATTGCGGATATTCTGCATAAGGGGACATCTGGTGTGCTTGCCCTTTTGGGCGACAACGATTATCCCTACGCCGTTCCAATCAGTTATGTGTATGACGACGGGAAAATCTATTTTCACGGCGCAAAAAGCGGTCATAAAATAGACGCTATTCAAAGAACTGAAAAAGCGTCGTTTTGTGTGATTGATAAAGATTTAGTTGTGCCGGAGGAGTACACAAATTATTTTAGAAGTGTAATTGCTTTTGGACAAATACGGATAATCGAAGGTGATCTCGAAAAGAGAGCAGCGATAGAAAAATTGGCAATCAAATATGCGCCGGAAGATACTGCCGCAAGCCGCGATCATGCCATAAACGGTGGGTGGAAGTCTCTTTGTGTGTTGGAAATGACAATCGACCACATAACAGGAAAAGAGGCGATAGGACTTGTAAAAGAAAAGGAAAAATTAAATAGACTGTAAATAAAATCAGCCCGCCGGGGTTTCATTTTATTGTGTAGTAGGCCAGCGTTACACAAACGCTGGCCTTTTTTTATTTGTTAGGAGGATTGATTATCATGTATGAAGGCAAATCACACACTTTATTTGCCAAATATGCCGTACCGCAAATGATAGGGTTGCTGTTTAACTCGGTCTATATGATTGTTGACGGTGTATTCATTGGCAATCGACTTGGCCGCGACGCTATGGCCGCCGCTGCCGTTTCTGTTCCGCTTGTCGAGATACTAATTGCATTGTCTATGGCAGTTGCCACAGGCGCGGGCGTTTTGATTTCCTCACATCTCGGTCAAGGTGAGAAAGAAAAAGCACGCCATATTTTTAGCCTTGCCGCCCTATGTACGGCCGTTATGGGGCTGCTGATTAGTGTATTGGGAAATATTTTTATCCACCCGCTTGCCGAACTTTTAGGCTCAACTCCGGTTATCCATGATGAAGCAATCAGTTATATGTGGTACATCATTACTTTTTCCCCATTCCTGCTTTTCAGTTTCTTGTTAAGTGGTCTGGTGCGTAATGATAACCGTCCAAAACTTGCCATGTTTGCCCTCATGTTTGGCTCTGTATCAAATATTGACATTACATTTACTGCCGTAATATTTTTGGATATGTTCCAGTTTCAAAACTTCATTCATATAGGCAGACCTCCTTCATCGTTTTTAATAGCTTGATAGCGGCACCCCCATTCAAAAGAGCCGATAACCACAAGAAATTAGACCTTGTGTGTTATCGGCTCTGCGGCTGTGCGTCTGGCGCTTTGATAACGGATATATGGAATTGTTCAACATCAATTAGACATTCGCTTTTACATTTTGGACAAAAGAGAGGAAAATTTTTCAGAATAGTATCTTCTCTAACTTTGTCGCGCGTTTTATTTCCACAGATCGGGCAGCGTATAAACTCTGTTTTTTCCATATCCATCATTTTTCATCCCGGTTTTTATCCTGTTTCTTTTTTTCCTCCCGATATTTACGGATAAGTTTATTCCGAACAGGAATACCAACACCAATCAGAAGCACTACTGCTAAAATCGTGAAATCCATACTATCCACCTCACATTTCTTTATTTTTCATAATCTGAACAGAGAACCAGATCGACACAGCATACATAACAATCACCAGCGCAATCGCAAGAGTGAGAAGCAGCACAGGTGAACTGGCAATCGCGTTGATAATGGGGTTATCAGCAGGCAGTTTAGGAAGAAGAAACAAAGTCACTAAAAATCCCGCAACCGGAATATACATAAACACCCGGCCTTTGATAGAGCCAAATTTGTAATATCCGGGAATTTGAAATACCGTGTAAAGTGCAAACAAGAACAGGCCGCCAATGGCCGCACTGATAATGTCAAACGGTTCAACGGTTTCTCCCAATGCCCGTAATACAATCGGCTGTGTGATAAGAGACACCACCAAAGCGATAACTCCAAGCACAACAACAAAAAGATACCGTCCCATCACCATTTCACTTTTCTTTACAGGCAAAATACCATATAGGCGTTCCATGCTATTTTTTTCTGTGACGGAGAAAGTATAGCCGGTTGTCATGGCGATAAAGCACATGGCGAAAGAAACTCCTGTCAATATAGATCGGTTGATTGCTGCAAAAGCGATGGGGAGAAGCATAGTAAACCCAATCACTTTGACATACGGTTTTACAAGGGAAAAATCCAGTCTTGTAGCTTTCAATATATTACTCATAATCCTCACCTTTCTTGCTTGTAAACACAACGATTTCGTCAATGGTAGCCGGTTCAATGTCCAATGCAGTAAATGAGCCAATATCCTCGGTTTTTACCAGAGCTTCAAAACCAGTCGGGAAAGTACGAACGCCAACCGCCTTCGCTTGTAGATCAGCGGAAAGTTCATCCATACCACCCTTAACGATGCGGAACATATCAACAAATTCATCCTTGCTGCCAGTGAAAAAAAGTTCCCCATAACTGATGTATGTGATATAATCAGCGGCTCGTTCCAAATCGCCAGTAATATGGGTGGAAAATAAAACGCTGTGTTCTCCGTCCTCAATGTATTCCGAGAGGATCTGAAGCAATTCATCTCTGGAAACTGGATCAAGGCCGCTGGTAGGTTCATCCAAAATCAGCAGCTTTGCGTCATAGGAGAACGCACAAGCCAGCATCAACTTCATCTGCATCCCCTTTGACAGTTCTTTGACCTTTTTGGTCGGAGCGATATGAAATTTCCGTAGCATTTCACTAAAACGCTCCGTGTTCCAGTTGGGATAGAAAACAGAGATGGATTTTTCTACCTCAGAAACTTTCCAATCATCACTGAAATAGTTGGTATCAAACACAACGCCCAGCTCGGCTTTTGCCTTCTGTTCGTCAGCGATATTGTCCAAGCCCATGATTTTGATTTCTCCGCCGTTGCGTTTGAGCATATTCAGAATGAGCTTAATTGTAGTTGTTTTGCCGGAACCGTTCGGCCCGATCAGCCCCATGATATAGCCTTTGGGGAGCGTAAAAGTAATGTTATGAAGCTGAAAACTGTCGAAAGATTTTGACAGATTTTTTACTTCCAAGTAATTAGTCATCTGTATTCGCCTCCAATAAAATATCTAAAAGATGATGTAGTTCCTCATTAGATAGGTTAGCAATTTTTGCTGCTTTTATAGCTTCTGTTAAGCTATTTTCCACTTTGCAAATTAGTTGCTCCTTCATAAGTTCGGAACCGCTGCCAAGTACAAAACAACCGCGGCCCTGAACATTCTTGACAAACCCTTCCTGTTCCAGTTCTGTATAGGCCCTTGTAACTGTCAAAACACTGATCTTTAAGTCCTTTGCCAGAGTGCGGAGAGAAGGCAAGGCTTCTTCCTCTTTTAGTTCTCCCGACAGGATAGCGGCTTTGACCTGCTGTTTAATTTGCTCGTAAATGGGTACACCTGATACATTTGAAATAATTAGCTTCAATCCATCCTCACCCCTCCTGTTTCAACTGTTATGCTTTTATGTATAACAGTATAACACACAAAACAGAAGAAGGCAATATATATTAAAAAGTTCACAATTAAGAGCAACGGAATTTTTGAACGCAGCATAGTCCTGCGCCAAATTTCACCAGTGATATTTGCAATTTTTCTGCATTTTTGGTCGGCAATAACGCCTAAAAAGTAAGTATGTCTATAATAGCAGCCGCAGGCTGGGAAATCCCCAACCTGCGGCCTCGCTGCGGCAAAATCACTCTGCCGCAATTTCCCATTCTCTCAAATTGAACTCACTCAGCGGATAAATTTCCGAGGCAGATGCCTCGAAGCCAAGCGTAATATCTCCGCTGCTGTTGATGCCCTCCAGAACGCGTTCGATAGCGCCGTCATCATGGCGCAGCAGCATTCCGGCTTGAATTTCTGTACCATGCTTGTCGTAGTATCTCAGCCGCATTACTTACCTCCAACAGCCGCCTTATCGTAATAGTGAACATAGACATTGTAATCCCGGGATCGGGTGATCATCCGAATCCAGATATATAGGTGGTCGGTTTCGGAATAGAGGTTGAACTCCGTCGCCTCGCTGGTGGCCTGCGCGTACCTGCAGAACCGCCGCATGGTGTCCAGCGTCTTGAAAGCCGGCAGCTTGAACAGGGCGTTCTGGAACTCGTCGATCTCCTTCACCAGCTCCGGCGCCGGCTTTTTCCCAGGCACATTGTGCCAGGTTGTCCACCACCGATAGCCGTCATAATCCGAGCGGGAGTAAACGACCTCGCTGACAGGCCGGCCAGTGAGCTGCATGGGCGGCGTATCGGTGTGCTGAAATACTTCCTCAAAGGTGCAGGAGGTCTTCAGATAGCAGACACGCCCTTTTGCGGGTGCCGGGAGTCTGCCGCGCTTCACTGCATCCCATTCTGTGAGGGGCAAGGGGGCATGGGCGGCATCACGAAGGGCCTCATCCATGCCACAGGCTTCACAGATCTGCACATCCGCATAGCGGCTGAGGGCATTGACCATCAGGTGGGCTGCCAGAGGGGCGCCGCACCGCAGGCATTGGGGCGGCTCTGCGGCGTCGCCGTCCGCGTACAACTTTTTGTCCTTACGCCAGGCCGCTTCTAACAAGTCCTTGGGATATAATTTGATCTTCATGATTTTGTGCTCCTTTTTCTGGATTTCTTTTTTGTTGCCTTTTGGCGGACTTCGGTTGTTTCTTTGAATGTCTGAGCAAGGGACGGGTCATGCCTTGCGTCACTTTTCCTGCGGCGTTCTTCAGACCAGGGCATATAAACAGGTAATTCGTTTTGATACAGAGCCAGCAGGTCAGACGCCATATCTTCCCGGCGGCGATACAGACTGCTCCGCGCAATATTGGTGTCACAGTCTGTGATGGTGGTTCGCAGCATGATCCCGCGCTGCTCAAAGGTAAAGCGCCGGTGATGTGCCGGATCTTCGGCCTCGATCCGCAGCGGGGGCGTGTCATTGGAATTTTGCAGCCTGCGCCACCCGCTGTAATCTGTATAGCAGAAATCCGGAATGTGGTTTGCCAGCCGCTGAAGTGCCTGATAGAGCCGCTCATATCGCCGGCCGAGTTCTCCCTTTAAGCGCCGTGTATAGTAGGTGTAGCCGTCTGGGTCCAGCTTTTTCAGCTTTTTGGCGTTGAAGAGGTATTCCACATATTCCACGCCGTCTTCCAGCCGGACCTGGCCGGTGCGTTCCCCCAGGCTATTGCGCTTGATCCAGGCGTAAAAGCGTTTGCCAGCGGACCTGATATTGATATATCCACAATCTTTGGGACACAGGCCGCCCAGATTGACCGTGAGGCTGTCCCAGAAGACCAGCTGGCCGAAGCTTTCCTGATAGAGTTTGATGGCGAGATTGCCCTCCGGATAGGTGGCAATCTTGATGGTCAGGGCATATTCCGTTCCTTTCATGTTAAATGGTATTGGTTTCATGATTTCCCCCGGAACAAGGACCAGCAGGCCGCAAAGAGCAGCCTGCCGGTCCTCGTGATAAGCCTGCCGCCGAGGGCAGGGTGGAGGAGGCGTTCAAAACGCCCCCGTTTCTTTGAATTCTAAACTGATTTTGGGCGTTGCTTACCGGCCCCTTGATGCAATTAGGCCGCATCGCTGTCAAACAGACGGCGCAGTTCGGCGGCCAGCTCCGTGCGGTTCCGGCACGATATGTGATTCACCGTGCCGCAGTTGCCGCCGTTCTGGTCCATTTTGCCGACAGTGATGCTCAAATCTCTGCCTTCCTGTGTGATCCACAGGCGGCGGCTCAACGAGGGATCTTCCGCCACGATCCACAGCGGCCGCTGGCGTGTCATGTAGGACTGCGTGGGAGACCGCCATCCGCTGTAATCAGAAAAGCGGAATCCCGGAACATCCATCCGTCGCTTTGCCAATGCGGCATAGATTTCTCTGTACTTCATGCACTGCATCTCCCCGCTGCGAGAGGGCCGCCGTCAGAAGCATCGTCTGTCAGGCCGAGTTTCCAGCACAGGGCAAGAACCTCGGAATCAGAAACACGATAGAGCTGCCGCTTGGCGTACTTGGGACGGAAGCAGAAGATGCCATTATCAAACAGGAATTTCCCATCCTTACTGCCGTAGGTGCAGCTGCGGCCCGCCAGCAGACATTTCATCCGGTCAGCATCTTTTTCAATCTTCTCATAGTCGTACCAGATGCTGTGCTGGACGGCAACATCCAGATTGCGGTTTTTCCGGCAGCGGTGTTCCAGAAACTGCAGCAGCCGCCAGCAGACCTCGGCACGCTTTTCCACGGTCTGGTTTTCGTTGAAGCTCAATGTAAAGTAGGAGTAATCCCGCCCGGACAGGCCATAGCCGTGAAGCGTATTGCTGAAATCATTGCACCAGAAGAAAAGATCCCACTGACAGCTCCGGAAAGGCGCCGGCTCGGTATCCTCATACTGATAACAGACGAAATTTTGGGCGATGGCGTCCATGAGGGGATTCATGACAGAATTTCGTGCTTCAGCGGCCATGACCAGGGCTTGGCCCTCATCAGCCACTGTATGCGCACGGCGGTTGGCTTCCTTCTGTTCTTCCGTATAGACGAACTGAATGCGCACGGAATGAACATCGTACATAGCGTAGCCCCGTTCGACCCATTCCGGGCCTGAAGGCGCAATATAAGATTTGTCATGCCATAGATTCATTTGTCTCTCTCCCTTACAATCATAATTAGAATTCTCTCCACCCGGTTGTTTTTCCGGTCTTGTTGTGCCGTGCCATGATCAGGCGGGTAGTCGGTGCTGAGGGCTGTACCACCAATTCCCCTTGCTTGTAGGCAGCTTGGGCTGTTTCCAGCGCATGAGAAAGGTCATAAGCCTTCACGGGAAACTCCTGAACAATCTGTTCTTCAATCGTTACGGTGTATTTCCTCAGCATTGGGTGAGATGGTTTTTTCTTCATATTCTACTCCTTTATAAAGAAAGGGACCGGCAGACCATAGCGGTACGGTTTGCCGATCCCTTTGTAGTAATGCCCTCTGCCCATTTGGCAGAGCATTTGGCAGGCGCAGGAAAGCTAAGACTGTGAAGCCTCCAAATCCTCGGATTTGAGCACACGGCCCTGTTTCTCCCGCAGTTGGGCAATATGTGCCTTCCATTCCTTTCGGGCCTGTTCTGCGCGCTGCAGTTCCACGACCTGTTGCTCCGGTGTGAGAGCGGAAAACTCACATTCCCGTTTGTCCGCCTCTAAATCACGGATGACCTTCCGCACAATGGAGAGCGCCATTTCAGAGATGGTGGGAGGATGGTCCTCTATCACTTCTCTGCCACGGCGGAACAGATCTAAATAGGCATGATACTGTGCCTCGGTGATGAACTCCCAGCCGTAAGCATCCTGAATTTCCGCCTCGCTGTGGTACTGCATGGCGGCTTCAAAGTCAGCCTGCCTTGCGGCGGCCTCTTTATCGATTCGCCGCTGCAGTTTGGCGGATATGCGCTCCAGGTCTTTGAGGACCAGGGAGCAGGCCTCCGCCTCCCGCAAATAGCCGTGAGCCTCGCTGCTCAAGTATTTTTGCGGCCGCTTCATGCCGCTTCCTCAGACGGCGCAGGCACCTCATAAATGATCTGCACAGGAATCAGTTCGCCGGGGCGGATATGCTCCGCAAGCAGCCATTCCCCGTTCCGCAAGACCTGCGAAGTGACATCATTATAGATCTCCGGGGGAGTGTGGTAGTCATTCATACACTCCGTAGGAACATACAGGCAGAAAAGCGGCAGGCTGAACACATGCAGGCTCTGCAAAACTACTTCACGGAGCTGCCTTGCCAGTGCCGCGATCTCATCCATGTCCTGTCGCTCAAAGGCGGCCTCGGAGATCTTTTTCAGGTAGGGAGTATCTTTGATTGCCTCATTTATGTATTTCACGGCCTCGTCGCCGTAGCGGCTCTTGACGCGGATACCACCGAGGGAAATGTACTGGGTGTATGCGGTGGCGGTCTTGCAGATGCTGTCCTTCAGATCCTTGAAGGGCTTTGCGTACTTTGTTTTCAGATCTTCCATTGAAACGGCCTCCAGGTTGCGCCGGAGCGTATCCAGATGGAATTCCAAGTCTTCACGCAATTTCTTTTCTTTTTCGTCCATGTAGTGAAACCTCCATTCTATTATGGTTTATGTGTCACAGCGTCAGCAGGAGCTATGTTCTGCGGATTGCTGGCGAATCTCTTTCAGCAGAGTGTGCGCCACATCGGACACCGCCTGCCAGTAAGCCTCACCGTAGGCGCAGCTGTGTTCCAGCTGGTTGGTGATCCGCTGCGGCAAATCGGGAGAACGCAGTAGTGCTTCTTTCTGTGTGTCAGAGAGCTCTTGAAAATCGTCACGGTTCTCAATATGCTCCCTGAAATCATCCCGCAGGCATTCTGCGCGGTACAATTCTGCCGTGCTGCGGCAAAATGCAGGGGAAAGAGGCAGCGCCCGCTGTTCCAGCGCAATCGAAAAATGGTTCTCACAGTATTCGCCGTCCAGATAGCACTCATAGCTGTTGTCAGACTCTTCTTCGACGAATTGGCTGTTTTCTTTCCAGCGTGGAATACTTCCAACCAGAAATTCTTCCCGAAGGTCATTGTGAAATTGATGTAGGGCATCGGTGCGCTCCGTGAAGATCGCTTCATAGGAACCATACTCCCCATCGGTAGCCCAGTGGACGACGACTATATAGAGCGTCCCTGCGGGATATACCTGGGCCGGATGCTCAAGGGGAACAATCATTTCAGGCCCCATAATGACCATATCCAGGCCCAGATCCTCGATGTGTTTCTGCTCATGGTAAAGCTGTGAAAAGGTCTGCTCCAGCGCAAGGCGGCCCGCAGAGAGTACCGGCGGGTCAAACGCGCAGTAGATGTCCGGCGTGTCGTTGTCCGTCTCTCGGTCATCCTCGGTGCGAATTTCAAGGATATTTCCGAAGAGCCCTGCGTAATCGCTCGCTTCATTGGCAACAATGCGTCCGCCGACTTTGTAGCAGACACCCTCATGCCAAAATTCTTCTCCAGGCTGATGATAAATCATCATTGCTCCCTCCTTTTTGTGGGGTGGGGCTGGGTACAATACCCCAGCCCCACAGATCAAAAATCGTTCAGTTATCCGCGACGAAAATGGCGGCACCGCTCATACACATGCAAATGAGTGGCAGCAAAAGAGCGGTAGGCTTGCAGCTTACCAGACTGGCGATCCCGATACCCGCTGGGGCGGGTCGTGTTGTGATCAGTCGTCACTTTCCTGTTCGTCTTCGTCCTCTTCCCAGGGAGAGTCATCAGCATCTGCCTCCTTCATCTGCTCGGCGGGCTGCCTTGTCCGCTTAAAGGCCAGAACAAGAGCATCCTCACCAAAATCGTCTTCCTTCTTCTTGCGCTTCTTTTTCCTGCGACATTTTTCCATGGCAGCGTCATAGTCATAGCCGATGCCGGCCTGAAATTTGCCTGCAATTTCCCTCATTTTTTCCGCATGATACTCATAAAGGGCACGATGAAAACCGGTCAGGTCCCATTGCTCACAGGCCATCTCCAGCAGCCGTGCATAGTCCCGTAAGGCGTTGACTGCTTTGCAGATATCGCCATAGCAGGTCTTGAACACATGGGAGCCGTCCAAATCATGAAAGCAAAGGGAGAGTTCCTGCCCCAGCAGGAAGTCTAACTCCATCGGCTGCCGGAGCACAGGCTCGTATAATCCTTTTGGCAATTCTATAGCGTTGTTCTGCTGTTCATCCATTGGCGTGGTCCTCCGGCGGAGCAGATACCAGCCCAGCAAAAAGCATTTGCATGGCAGTACGGTATCCAGACTCAAAAGCCTGTTCAATCACAGCACTGTTGCGCTCACCGGCGGCCGTTTGGTACACCTCGAAAGCTGCCAGAGCTGCAGGAGTTTTGGAGAGTTCCCCGCGTAGGGCAGTCTCAGCCGCAGATACTGTGTGGTTAAGTACCTGCTGCTTTTTGTCCTGCTCCTTAAAAACACTCGGTTCGTACTCGCCGTAATAGAGGTCATGCAGGAAATTGGGCTCAATAGTCATGCCATGCGGCAAAGACATTTTTGGTTGGGTAAGGCCATCGGCAATGCGTTCCAGAGCCTTGATGATATGGGGCAGCTGGGCGTCAAAAAAGCGGCGGCCGTATGTCGTTTCGTGGAAATTCAAAGATTAGCACCTCCTGTCAATGAAAAGCCCGCCGGCGGCATGAGAGCTGCGGCGGCTGTTGATTCAGGCCCCTAATGGGGCGTTCTTTCTGATAGATACTGGAAATCAGCCAAAGCAATCGTGCTGCATAGCTTTTTCACAGGCCAGAGCCAGGCCATCCAGCAGCTGCGGAACAGACTCCATGTACTGAGCCGTAATGCCCAAAGCATCAAGCGTTTCCTGCACATCGCCGGTATAACTGTACTCGTGGTTCCTCAACTCCTGGAGGAACATATCATAAATAAAACCTTGCCCGGTTTTGTCGCTGGCAATGGCATCCTCCAGCTCTTTTCGGTGTCGGGTGAACATTTCATTCAGTTTTGCGACATCGCTTTTACGGCAGTAGCCGCCTCCAAAAATGCTGCATACCTGGCGGGTGTCCGAGAGGGACAAGCCCAGCTTGCGCATTCCTTCAGCAAACTGCTGTTTATTAAAAGCGAAGAACATGGGAAATGTGTTTACTTCCGCCTGCTGGCGGTTGCGCATCTCCTGGTATTGATTGGTACTCATGCGGCACTCCTTTCTTCTGGTGCGCCTGCCGCCAGAGGAATTACCCGCCATTCCTCCGGCCGGCGCTGGTTTTGGCAGACCTTTTCTAAAATTTCATGTTTTCCGCAGATAGCGTACTGTACCCAGCATCGACATGGACGGCAGCCTGTTCCCTGCGCTGAAAAGTGTTCCAGTGCATACATCATAGGCGCCGCCTCAGTCCAGAAGTGCCAGCTGACGAAGATCATGCAGAAGGCTGCGGTTATTTTGTTCATACTGGGGCAGGAACGGCTGATCCAGGTCGAAGTTGTAATAGTGATAGAACAGGATCTTGAACACAGATGCCCGGCGCAGTTCCTCTGGTATGCGGCGCATTAGTTTGCCGATTTCCGGGATGGCCCGGTACTGCTGCTTTAAAAATTCCTTATCTTCCCGGGGAAAGTTGCGGTACAGCCAGTCTTTGACAAGTACCTTCCCGCCGTTGAAGTGATACTGCTGGTTATCATCAAAACAGAGGCAGTATTCAAAATCCCGGCCGCGCTCACCGGGCCCCGCCGAAAATGGGTAAAGGCGGCAGGTTCGAGGACGGGCGGCATAGATATTACACTGGTTGCCCTGAAGAAAAACACAGGATGCTTCTGCTCCAACTGTTTTGAGTGTGTAAATGGGATACCCTTCATCGGTGAGCGGTGTGGGCTCGCAGTATTGGAGAAGCACATCATCCGTACTGCTGACACCGCAATGCTGCTCTCGAAGGTGTTTTGCCATTCGGTAGGCGTCCAGGCTTTCCACCATGACGCAGCCCTCGATGCGGCGGCAGCAATGGCCACATTGGCTGCACTGGTATGTGACAGACTCCTTGGCGCTTACGGAAACAGCAAGGGTTTTGGATTGTTCCATACATTCCTCCATAAAAAAGGCCGCGGCAGACAAGTGCGCCTGCCACGGCCGGGACCTATGGGGCATTACCCCTTATTGTTTTGACTTCTCTACGCGCACGCGGCCAGAACCGTCGGGAGCGGGCTGGCGGCCGCCAGCGGGAAAGGGTCCATCGAAAGGAAGTAGTTGGAGTTGAGCGTTTCGAAATGCACCAGATCCCCGGACTGCTGATGGATCGCCACAACGGGTGAGGTTCGGTAGTCGGAGCCGTTGGCACGCAGGAAGGCGCAGTGGCCGAGAACCAGCGGGCACAAAAGCATTCCGTGCATTACAATGGATTTTTTCGATTTCGTCATAATAGTCAGCCTCCATTCATTTTTGACATTGGCCTGCCAGGGACGACAGGCATTTACTCATAGCACAACTCCAGAAACACCGCGCGGACCTCTTCCAGAAGCTCCTTGATGCGTTTCATGGGGAGCTTTTCACGGCTGGCGATCTCGCGGATGCCGTAGCCGCAGCCCTTCATGCGGACGATGTTCATTTGCTGCCTGGAAACACGGCCAGCCAGGTCATGAAGCAGCTGCTTCATCTCAAATTCCTGCATCAGATCATCCTGCGCCGGCAGCATTTCCTCCAGGGGTACGCCGTCCGGATACAGGCCGATATGGATGCTGAGGATTTCAGCGTTACGCTTTTTGCGGGCCTGCGTCTTAAAATGGTTTGACAGATTACGGGACATTGCTTTCCAGGCAATCGTGGCAAAAGAATATTGACGCAACACTTCTCTGGAAAAATAATCCCGAACGGCTTTCAAATAGCCAAAGATGACCACATCATAAAACTCGTCTTCCGGCAGATGGTTATCGTTCAAAAATTTGTAGACCAAACCGTGATGTTCAGCGGCAAACGCCTGCTGCTCCTTTGTTAACGGTACTTCACATAACATATATATCCTCCAGTCTAAAGCAAAAAAGGGATACCCTCGGCGTGAGCCGAAGGTATCCCTTGATGACATGTCATGCGGCTGAGGCCGCAACAAAACTTATTACGCAGGCAGCTTCTCGTAGTTGCCGTCGATTTCCCCGAGCACATAGCTCCCATCGGGGCTGTCGGGCGCCGTAGCGGACTCCGGGATCACATAGTCGCAGTCGTTGGTACGCTGCTCCTCGTTGATCAGGGCCCGCTGGATGTTGATGGCCTTGATCTGCTCCTTAAAGCCATTGGCATAGGCGCGGATCTGAGCCAGTTCCTCGCCCTGGAAGTCGCGCACAAGGCGGAAGGTGGCAACGCTGTAGTCGTTGCTGCCATTGTTCTCCTTCTTGAGCCCAATCTGGATCAGGCTGCCATAGGTGGCGCGCCGGCGGTAGACAAAGGCCCGGTTCAGGAACTCCTTGAACGGCTTGATGCTGGTAGGCGGCAGAGAAATCAGCAGAGGCATATACTCGCCGCTGCGCAGCAGGTAGATGTCCCGCATATTCTTGCAGGCCTTGCCGCGGCCGCCGTCTCTGGCCGAACCGTATGCGTTCATCGGGCAGGTGGCGCAGGCGCCGCCCGGTTCTCCAATGCCCGTCTTGCCGTCCACAGAAGAGCAGAGAGGCTTGGTGTCCTCGTCATACTCGCTGCCTTCCGGCCACAGGGTATAGGCAGAATGATTGTAGAGAATGACTCCTTCCAGGGTCCGGGCATAATCCGGATTGTCGGGGTCTTCCGTGGGGATCTCGAACTGCAGGGCGCCGCCGGCGGGAATTTTCACCCGCTGGAAACTCATCATCTGCAGGCCGTCCGCATCTTCCGCGATCTCATCGCTGCTGAAATCACCCTCCACCATCGCAGGGAGCAGGAAAGTGTTCCGCTCAGGAGTGTTCATCATAGAAGTGTTCTGTTCGTACATAGTTCGTTCCTCCTTAAAATTGGATGGTTGGCAGCCACTCAGGCGGCCAGCTGGTTGATACGGCTCCACTGCCTTGCCGGCATGGAGAGAATGTTGTAACCGATGCCCTCCAGTGCAGTCGCCCGGTCATAGTCCTGAACATCCTGGCTGTGGCGGGTCACCGCATTGGATAAACCATAGAGCGTCAGGTCGTTGCCCTCGATCAGCCGCTGCAGCACACCGGAGCTTTCCTCATCGGTGATGTGGAAGTCCTTGCTGACCAGCTTGACAATACCGGGGACATCGGTGGTATTTATGCGGGCCTCCTTGGCCTCCCGCATCATGTTGACTACACGGGTAAAGCGCACCTCGTCTACCACGGCCCGCACCGTGTCCTGGATCTTCATGGCAAAGGCTTTGTCGTCGGCCTCCAGCGTCTTTTCCGAATACAGCTGATAGTTCTCCGAAGCCTCATTGACGCGGCCCACATGAGTGCGGCGCGTCTGGGCATCGTTTACGACCATACCGTTACTGCATACCAGCCGGTAGACCAGCGGCTGGATGTTCACCGATCCGAGTCCCACCTCGCTGTTGCTGATGATGATGCCGGACTGAACGATGTCGCCCGGCACGACCTCGGCCTCCAGGCGGGTGTTGACTACCTTGATATACATGCGGCTTTCTGTGAGCTGGCAACTCTCAAAGTGCATTCCCTCCATATCCTGCAGGACGGGAAGGACGATGCCCGCAATATCAAGGTTGTCAATGCGCCGGTAGCGGTTGCTTAAAAATGCCCGTGCCGTACCCTCAATGGTGCGGATCATACGGACAGAGGGCTCCCGCTGGAACCAGGCGTTCACATTCTGCGCCAGCAGCTGGGGATATTCCTCCAGCATCTTGTCATAGTAGGCTGCCGGGATCTTCAGGTGTGTGCCGATCTGCCGGTGGGCAATGGAATTGACCTCCAGCGGTTCAAGTGCCGGGACACCGGACTGGTCATAGGCGTTGAGGTACAGCTTCGAGTCAAAAGGCTCCAGACGAAGGCTGCGGGTGTCCAGCATATAGTCGGCTTTCAAATCAGCCTGGCGCTGGATCTCCTTTGCCATGTCTACAAGACTGATCCCTGATTTCATTGTGATTTCACTCCCCTCTCTGGGTGATGGCGGTCACCAGGAGACCTGGATGCCCTGCGCCGTGGTTTCAGCCGACAGGCCCTTGCTTTCAAACACTTCCACCAAGCGGGGCCAGTAGACCTTCGCGGGAAAGTTCGCAAGATGTTCCTGCGGCACCAGTTCATCGTCCTGCTGGATGCAGATGTCGCCGTTTTCCCGCAGCGTGAGCTTGCTGTGTCCACGGGAATTCAGATCGGCGATCAGCGTTTCCATGACTTCGCGCCCACAGTTTTCGTACCAGATGCGCGGGTCAATGGGCTGCTTATTGGGCGGGATATTGGCCTCATCGCCCTGTTCTGTGCCAGCCTTGGACAGAGGCACGATTTTGAGCAGGTCACACTGAATGGTCGCGTCCTGCCCGAATGTGATGTCTGCATGGTCGAATCCATCTACATTGTGAAGCCGGATACGCCCAGTTCCGTTGGTGCGGATCAGCTCTGCCGGCCGTTTTTCACACCACTCAAAGCAGGCGTCAGCATACGACGAGCGCAGATAGGCCAGAATCCGATGGTTGGCATAACGGAGCAGCAGGTCGTCTGAAACAGGTTCCTCCAGTTCCGGGACCTGGAATGTGCTCTGTGCAATGCCTTCAGCGTGCAGCCGGCGCTCTCTCTGCTGGCGCTGCCGGCGGCGTTTGGCCTGCTGCATATACGGGAGCAGGAGGATCAGAACGACCCAAAGCCCCCAAAGGGTGAATACCCCAATCAGCAGCCACGCCTGCCACGGCCCGCGCACCAGAGCCATGATGGCGATGACAGCACCGATCAAGATGGTGATGCTGCCGCTCAAAAGTCCCTTGTCATTACTCATTTTCTTACCGTCCTTCCTTTAGATTTTTGCCTGAAAACAAAAAAAGAGGGACCGCACCAAGCTTCAGATCATTCTGAAAACTTGATACGGTCCCTCTTGGATGCCGGGAGCTATTCCGGCAGGGGTTCACGGTCGCCGTTCATCACCTCGGGAGGTGACGGAACAGGCGCCGCGTCGTCAGGGTCATGCTGTCCACTTTCGGATTTTGCTTTGGAGGACTGCCCGGGGAGAAATCCAAAGTCCGTCAGCCATATTTTCAGCTTCTTGACTGTGGTTCCGTCCTTTTGGCGAACATCCACCAGTTTTTGCGATCCGGTGAGCCAGATCATGCTTCCCTTTTTGACCTTGAGCCGCATGAGCCGGGTAACATCGTCACCGCGGGCCCATACCTGGTAGTAGTCCGGCGGGGTGTTGCCGGAACGCTCCGTCAGGTCGAAACAGACATATTGCTGTTTTGACTGGCCCTCTTTCGGGACAAGCTCGTGCATGACTCGGCCAAATACAACGATTTGTGCCATAACACTTCCTTTCTTCGCCTCTGGCGTTAATATCTATATATAAAAAGTGCCAGCAGATACCAGCCCCGAAAGGGCGCGGCAATACCACTGACACTTGATACAGCATACAACCTTGACTGCGTGTGCAATGCAGATTTTTAATCTGCGGTACAGAAGCTAAGTCTGTATCCCACAAGGGGAAACGCACAAAAATCAATTACAGGATAAGTGTAACACTATATCTTGTGTTTGTCAAGCGGTATTATACTATATATAGATATTTAAGCAAGGCAAATCACAATATATGGTTCATGTCGCGGTAGTAATCATCCAGCAGATAGAATTTGAGTGCTCGGGCTGCCGGCGTCCCGTAGCCGAATATCAGACGATAGAGATTGCCTGTCCCATCCACGCCGAAGGGACCGAGCCAGTGGGAGATGGTGTTGCCGTCGAGATACCAGAGCTGAATATCCCGGTAATCATCTTCGCTGACAAGACCGGAAGAAGCCAGACGATAAGCGTCTTCCTCGTCGATCATGGGGTGGGAGAGAAAATGGCGGTAGAGCTCCTCCGACAGCCCAAGGGCCTGCTGGTAGGTCAGGGGATTGGGGTGGTCCAGCCACCAGCGGGTAATGTCTTCAAAGGTACGCAGACGCAGTTTGAGATTGAGGGCCCGGAAACGCCGGATGAAATCTTTGATTTCTTCCGGGGCGGCCGGCGGCGGGAGCGGAATCTCACGCACTTCGTCATCCAAAAAGCTGAAAGCAAGCTGCTCGCCGGTTTCATCCTCCAGCAAGAGCGAGGTGCGGGACAGCGGTGAGACCAGGAAATGCTCCATTGCAAAGGTGTCGTCCAGAAAACGCTGGATTTTGTATTGCTCAATGGTGTGGGGCTTATACATTTGGGTGAACCTCCTTTTAAGTATTCCGCCTATTAAATAGGAAAAAGGAATCAATTTTCTGCAAGGCCATTTGCTTTTTTATAGACTGTCAAAAATAAAGGGATACAGCACTGAAGCTATGGCTTTGGTGCCGTATCCCTATTTCTTACTCATGGTGTGATTGCTCACTGCTTGCTATCTCTCCATCAAGGGAAACTGTATCCTCCAGCACCTCATATCCAAGGAAACTATTGGTGGAGAGGGCAGCGTCCAGATAGTCGTTTCCGACGGCAGGCCGGCTCCCTTTTTGAAAATAAAAGCGGTAGCGGGCGCCAATCTGGAACTTGGCGGTTTTGCTCAACAGCAAAGTGCGCTCCGCACCCTGTTCATCAATCAGCTGGATCCTGCGGTAACGACGCAGCATAGGGGTGCTGACGCCGGCGCAGATCCCTTCTACCACTTCGTACTGGCCCCGGGCGGCGGTACTCCACAGGCTTATACCCAGCACCAGAGAAGCGGCAAAAATGAATCCACCCAGCACCAGAAGAATGCGGTCTGCGGCAACAGTGAAGACCACAAGGCTGACTGCTATGCTGGCGATCCCGGCCAGGAATGTCAGCAGGATCTTGCGCCGCAGGACAAAGGGAAATTGACTCCATTGGTTTTTCATGTGCTGATCCTTTCAAAAATGATTTGCTGGCGCAGATACAGGTTGGCAACGGCCAGCGTTACCGCCTGACTGCTCCGGCTGTTCTTCATCAGGCTGGCGATGTTCTGGCAGGTGGTCTCGCTGTCGCCGTACACCTTCTCCATCAGGACCCGCTCGCTGGGGAGGGAGAAGACATCCTGCTCCACACATTTGATGATCTCCGCAGTGGAAAGCAGGGCCTGCCGGGAAAGCCGCATGACGCGGGATTCATAGTCGGTTCGGCGGTCTTTGCGAAATAGCTTCAGCGCCTGCCCGACTGAAACGCGACGGCTGAATACCAGCTTCATAAACGATACGCCGCGCACCAGGGCAGAGCCGCTGGTGGGGATGATGCCCAGGGAACCCAATAGATCATACAGCGCATCATATTCGGTCTCCCCGCAGCCGGAAACCAGCAGGCCGCGGGTAAGCAGGCGGTTCACGCAGTCATCCCAGGGCCGACTGACAGCACCGCCCATAGATGAAGCCAGCTTATCGCACTGAAAAGAAATATCCTCCCACTTGGAGATCCGCCAATTCAGGGCAGTCCAAACGACCAGCTCCTGCATATCCACCATGTAGGGCTGACCGCCAAGGCGGATGACCGGGCAGGACCGGCCGCAGCCATTTGTTTCCCGCTCCAGACGGCCGATTGCAGTATATAAGGTTTTCTGTTCCATCGATCAATGCCTCCTTTTTATATATCCTTTACTGCAGGAAGCCGTGGTTTTCAACAAATTCAAAGCAAGCTTGCCAGAAAGCGGGGGTCGCTGCGCAGTTTGGCGGCTGAGCGCGAGATCCATGCACCCACATGGGAGGGCGGAACCTGGTAGAGTTCCGCAATATCCGTGACCCGCATCCCCTGAAGCTTGAGCGCCAGAGCTTCGATCCCAAGCCGGGCTACACCGTCATAATCCTGCTTGCTGGCCTCCAGAAGCGACAGCGTTTCCATCAAGGATACTTGGGCGTCAAAAGCATCGGACTGCGGCTCCAGGGCCTCGCCGTCGGCGGCCAGTTCCCCATGCTCCCCAATAATGAGCCGGCTGAACATCTTGCCCCTGTTGCAGATCGTCCGGCAATAGGACAGAAGCCCGTTTTTTACGACCGTTTTGGCGTAGGTGGCAAACTGTGCCCGCCCATCGTCCTCATAGGTGGCCGCGGCTTTGCAGAGCCAGACGCACCCCTCCTGGAACAGATCGCTGTACTCCAGGCCACAAATGGTTGGATTCACATGGATATAGTCGCAGATCACCCAATGCACCACCGGCAGGTTTTGAGCAACGAGTTCCTGCTGCTGTTTCGTCAGGCTGGTCATTTGCTCACCTCCTGTCAGGCCGCCGCCTGTCTGGCGGCGGGAGGAGCTGAGGCCTGCCTGCAGAGGCGGACGACCTCATCGCACATCCATTCGGAAAACTGGCCGATATGGGTCTGCCGTTCATCCAGCCCGAGCTTCGCCTGGAGCCAGATGTAGACCTCCCATTTTTCCATGTGCCGGCTCTGCCGCAGCTGCTCCAATGCCTGGTGCGCCAAAATGCGCTTGTGCCGGAGATCTCCATTTGCCAAAGTTCCCATAGGCCGGTGCGTCCTGTCATGGGCGCTCACATAGGTATCGCAGGCGGGCCAGCGGTCGCAGAGGTATAGAAATTTCCCCTGGGACCGGCGGTTCAAGCCGTAAACCACGCTGGCCGGGCGGAGCGAGGCATTGGCGTGGCAATAAGGACATTTGATAGGTTTTTGCTTCATCATAAAATCATCACCTCCAAAGACGCGCCAAAGGCGGCGCGATGGCGTCTTTCTGTGTAAAAATCAGCTGTTCTGACTGCAGCTGAGGTCCAGGCATAGCTGCCTGAGCGTACATGCGGAAGGGTCCGGCGTATGCCATTCGATGTACTTGGAAAAGGCGGCGTCAAAAGAGCGGCGCGACAGAACGGCACTGCACTCGGCGGGCTCTACTTCCTCGCCAGTCAGCTCATGGATGGTTTCCGCAGGCAGAAGCATGACCTGCCCGCACTCATCCACTGTCAGCAGGAATCCGGAACAGGGCTTCTCCCGGCCATACACACAGGTATCGCAGCCACAGCTGACAAAGATGGCATTGCGCCAGTTCCCACGGACGGCCCGCAGAAAGGAATAAAATTTGCAGGATGTTTTCATGTCTGCACCTCCGTTATCCTACATTTTGAAAAATAAAAAAGCGGGGACCAGCTGTGGATGTCCACAGGCTGATCCCCGCTGACGGGCATTTAAGCGAACAGGCCCTCGATCTCCTGCGTGATCCGGGGGATGACCGTATCGTTGAAGATGAGGGTCAGGGCCGCCAGCAGCAGGGCGCCCAGCACAACGGCGATGATGATTTTGACCGCATCAGAGATGTAGAAATCGCCGCGCTGGTTGGAGAGCGCCATACGGGTCCGAAGCGCGAGGCCGTTCGCTTTGCTGCGGATGCAGCTGGTAAACTTCTTCATGGAAATACCTCCTGTAAATGTGATATTGGATTTTGGTATGGTTATGGCCGGTCAGGACCGGCGGATAGGCTTGAGCAGGCTGTTTTTGTTGGAGCGGGGCCTGTCCGGATATGCTTTCGGCTTCTGGCGCAAAAGCCATCGGAACCTGCGCCGCCGCCCATCTTCGCCGTCAGGCGGAATATACTTTTTCTTCGACATGGATTTCTCCTGTTCAGACGGTAGGTTCAGGGCCGGCCTGGGAGCAGGCCGGCCCTGGGGAAATGGATGGAAGGTAGCCGGCATAGCGGCCGCTATGGGAATCCACTGCGGTACAAAACATCACCTCCATCGTAGATTCGCCCCGGGGGGGAGCGGGTATATGAAAAGCCCACACCAGAGGCGTGGGCGGATACCTGTCAGCCGAAGAAAGCGCCCAGGGAACTCATGACCTCGGTGCAGAGGACCACCAGATAGATGATCATAATGCAAATGAGCATCATCATGGAGTAACGCTGGATCTTCTTGGGGCGCTTGGCTGCTTCTTTTTTCAAATTGTTCTGTTCGATCTGCCTCATGTCAAAGCAGATCATCTTGAAGTACATCCGCTGGTCATCGCCGCGCAGCACGCCGATCAGGCCGCGGATTACATCGGACAGCATGGGGCTGCCAATGCGGGTCTCAAAATGGATCAGGGCATTCTCATAGTTGCCGGTTTTCATATCGGCAATGGTCTGGTCCAGTTCCGCGCCGAAGTCCTTGCCCGCTACCCGGCGGTAAGAGGTCAGGATCTTCAGCACATCCCGGTCATTCTCCAGGTTCTGCCCAATGGTCAGTGCAAACCGGGGGATCTCGCTTTCAATGATCTTTCGCCGCTTCTTAACAAAATCAAAGACGCTGTAATAAGTTGAGAACCATAGCGCCACCGCAAGACCGATCAGCACGGGAACCATCAGCGGCACCAGAAACACCATCAGGACAGAGCAGAGACCGACAGCGCCTGCTGTGACCCAAGCCCGGGCCGTGTAGATCTCCGGCGTCAGCTCCAGGCCGGCAATATCCAGCGCCCGCTGCAGCTTGTTCCGTTTGAGCTTATCCAGCTTCAGGTACGGGGCAATCAACCCGGCGATTTTAGTGATGTAGACATCCAGCAGTTTCTCGGCCTTTACGCCCTGCTGCTTACGGGCCAGCATCATCATGCGGGAGGTCTTCTTTGTGGGAATATCCACAAAGGCGCAGGTCAGGTTGTAGGTGGCAAAACCAAAGAAGACGATCGCCACAAGTGCCAAAAGGGTCATGCGCCATCACCTCCGTATTCAATGGGCTTGCTCAGCTTCATGATCTGCGTCAGGGCGAAGAGAATGATGGCCGCGCAGATCGCCAGGGCAATTTTACCGGGTGTGGTGAAGATGAGCGTATGGAACCAGTCTTCATTGAGGAAGTAAAGCAGCGGCACATTGGCGATCACCAGGAACATCATCGTGATGGCCTCACGGCGCGGCCCCTGCATCATGGCCTCCAGTTCAGACTGCACCACACGCACATCACTGAACTTCTGTGCAATGGTGGGCAGCGTGTTTTTCATGGAGCGGTCAGACTGGCACTGAATGAGGATGTTGCACCACTCATGAAATACCCGGTTGGGGACCTTCATCTTCAGCGAGTTGATGGCGCTGGTCAGGTTGGCATTGATCAGTTCCGCCTCGTACACAAATGCCTCGAAGTTGGCCTTCACCGGCTCATTGATGTAGGGCAGGTTTTCTTTGACCGCCCGGATCAGGTCCTCCGTGCGAAGGTAGGAGGTGGTGATGATGGAGATAGCGGTCTCCAGTTCCTCATTCAGATGCTTCTTGTAGCTGGCGGCTGTGCTTCGCAGATACCAGATGGGGGCCAGTGAAAAGCCAATGCCCAGGATCGGCACCATATACACATTGTTGATGAGCAGCGCCAGCACAGCGCCCACCGCAAACAGGATCAGCGACAGCCGTTTGACCGCTTCATAGCGGTCGGCGCGGCCGGTGCCTTTTAAAATCTGCTTCAGCTCATAGTCCTGGTTGAAGAAGCCCTTGGCGGGTGTGCCCATCAGGACATTGAGTTCGTCGGAGAGGGTGGCCGCTTTGCGGCGGGAGCGGAACAGGGCGTCGATGAAATCACCTGGCCGCACGCCAAACAGAGCCAGGAGGCCCGCGCTGATCAGCGCAAAGCAAATTATGTAGATCCACTGCAACCTTTAATCCACCTCCTTCGGGGCGTCCATGAACTCCGCCAGCTCTTTATTGGAGATGCCGTTGTCAAGGAGCCGTTTTTTCAAAGTATCAGAGATCAGGCCCACCTTCCTGTGATGGCCCACCACATGGATCTCACCCTTTTCATCGGTCACATTGTCCTCTACTTCAAACTTGTAGAGCGTGTGGGAAATGAGCTGCCCGTCCCGATAATCCTCACCCTCCAAAATCTCCATGATCTTACGGGAACGGTCCTCCAGCTGCTTGGTAAACACCACGATGGGATAGGCCTCCACCATGATCTCCATGAGTACGGCGTCATCCATGCTGTATTTGCGCTTGGCAAGGGTCATCATCCTGCGGTAAGTGCTGTTGCAGGAGTTGGAGTGGATGGTGGTACAGACGGTATGGCCGGTGCGGGAGCTTTCGGCCGCCGACAGGCTTTCCGCGGCGGATCGCATCTCGCCGACGCCGATGACATTGGGGTGTTTACGCAGCACCCGCTCCAAAAGGAAGTCCTGATTGATGTTCAGCGCCGGATTTTCGCTGGGCCGGGTCAGCAGGTGGATGACGGAGTTCAAGATATTTCCGTTTTCATCCCGCTTGACCAGATCAAACTCGCGGCTGCCTTCCTCAATGGTGATAAGGCGCTGGTTGTTGGGAACATTGGAGAGCAGCCATGCCATGATGGTGGTCTTGCCGGAGCCGGTGGAGCCCGCGATACACACGCTGACGCCATACCGGATGCAGGCCATCAGGAAGTGGAGCATCTCGGCGGTGGCGCTGCCGGAATCCAGCAGCTTCTGTTCGGAGACTGTCTGCTGGTTGACGATACGGATAGAGGCGTTGATGCCCACATCCGGGTCTACAATGGGCGTCTTATCCACAGAGATACGGATGTTTTTGTCCAGAAAGCCCACCACACTGGGCATGGTGTCGTCAATGACCATGCCGCAGGCGTTGAGCATACGGCGCACCACATCAATGGCGTGCTGCGGGGAGGAAAACTTGTCCGGGATCTTGATGCTGCGCCCGCCGGCCTCGATCACTTCGATGTCGTTGTAGGCGTTGATGTTGACTTCCTCAATGCCGGGCTTGTAGATCCATTTCTTGAGGAAGGAGTACCCGGCCATATCCTCGTAGAGCTTTTCACACAGTTCCTCGGTGGTCAGCCCCTCGATGGCGTATTTCCGCTTGACGATGTACTGCACCATCAGCTCTTTGAGCAGTGTGGTGGCCCGCTCGGCGTTGCCCTCGCCGGCCTCGGCAATGGTGGAGGCGTGATTTTCAGCGAAATACCGCTGCACATCCTCCAGCACCTGGTCATAGGTCAGGTCCTGGTTGGCCGCCGGCGCGAAGAATATGTCGTTGAGATTATTCATCGGCGTCATCCTCCTCGAACTCGTCCTCGTCGTCCGCATCCTCTGCCGCCTGCTCGGCCAGCTCCATCTGCTCCAAAGCGTCCAGCACCTTGTTGAGCGAGGCGGTGTACTTGGGATTGCAGTATTTGATGGCCTGGAACATCCCGCCTTCGGTGGCGCAGCGGTCAATTTCCTTGCCGTAGGGCAGCAGCCCATCCCAACCGCCGATGATATAGCCCATCTCATCCAGAGCGTGGAAGGGGCGGGCCATGCCGGCAAAAGTTATGTGCCGGTCATAGTGGAACCGGCCATCCACCAGTAGGGGCTGATGGGCTTTCAGATAGTTGACGCCCTTTAAGTCGGGTGTAAGCAGGCGGATGACCAGATCACCGGACTCGATTGCTGCCGGAGTGAACACATTGGTCATGCTGGAACTGCAGTCCAGAATGACGAAATCCACCAGCCTGGCGGCAGCGTTGACCAGCTGGAGTACCATAGCATATTTGACTTCCGGATAGCTCAGCGGATTCTCACCGGCGGAATAGCCCATCAGGCCGATGAAGGGATAGCTTTTGAGCACCGTGACATGGCTTGCCACCAGAGAGGTGTCGATCTCTACGCTGCTCAGGACCTGCCCCACCGAGGCGTTGGTCTGGATGATCTGCTCCGGCAGCCAGACCGGGAGCATGGGGACGCTGATCTCCGCGTTGATGATGATGGCTTTCCGCTTGTCGCGGGTCAGGGCTTTTGCCAGGATACAGGAAAACATGCTTTTCCCGCTCCCCGGGCTGCCCCAGACGGTAATGACTTTTCCCATAGGAAACTCCTTTCCCAAGGGCGGACTGCCCTTGACTTTTTGCAAAACAAATGTATAATATAAGGTAGATTATCATAAAATAAATTATGATAAAGGAGGCATTAACATGAAGTTTATCGGCAGACAACGAGAACTGGAGTCTCTTGAACGGGAATACCAAAAAGACAGCAGCTTTGTTGTGATTTACGGCAGGCGGCGTGTAGGAAAAACAACACTAATTAAAGAATTTATCAAGAGTAAGCTGGCATTCTACTTTCTCGCAACGGAGGAAGTGGAATCACAAAGCATAAAACGGCTGTCTGGTGTTGTGTCCCGGGTAACACGGAATCCGTTGCTGCAGCGTGCAGCCTTTTCCGACTGGCTGGATTTGTTCCATATCATTGCGGAATTCCGGCCGGAGGAAAAGAAAGTCCTGGTTATTGATGAATTTCCCTATCTGGTTAAGTCCAATCCGGCGTTCCCGTCTATTCTGCAAAACGCATGGGACGAAGTTCTCAAGGACAGCAATGTGATGCTGATTCTTTGCGGCTCCTTGATTGGAATGATGCAAAAACACGCGCTGTCTTATGACAGCCCCCTGTATGGCCGCCGGACTGCACAGATCCGGTTGGCGCCTTTGTCGTTCCCGGATGTGTATGCCGCTCAGCATCTTTCTTTTGAGCGTGCGGTGGAGCAATATGCGATTACCGGCGGCGTACCCAAATATCTGGAGTTTTTCAACGATCAGGAAGGACTGCTGGAACAGGTGGAGTCTGCGGTTCTCTCGAAGAACGGTTTTCTGTATGAAGAACCAAACTTTCTGCTGAAAGATGAAGTGGTATCCGCTGTCAACTATTTTTCCATTATCCGCGTGATGGCGGATGGAAACCACAAGCTGGGGAAAATTGCGGGAGCTCTGGGGACAGAAACTTCCGCGCTGACGCCATATCTTTCCACGCTCAGCGACCTTGGCTTTGTCGTGAAGGAAACGCCGGTTACGGAGAAAAATCCGGAGAAGTCCCGTAAAGGCCTTTATTTCATCTCTGATAACTTTGTGCGTTTCTGGTTCCGGTATGTCTATCCATATAAAGGGGAACTGGAACTGGACAATACGCAGATTGTTCTGGATGAAATCCGAAAAGACTTCGTACAGAAGTTTGTGGCCTTCGCCTATGAAGATGTCTGCAGATCCATTTTTGCAGACCTTTGCAGGGAAGGTGCCATTGACTTTGTTCCCTCGCGGATCGGAGCTTACTGGCTGAATGATTTGGACAGCGATACGGAAATTGATGTGATGGCGGTGGACCATCAAAACAAGCGATTCTTTGCCGGCGAGTGCAAATACCACAATAAGCCGGTGGATGCGCCTGTCTTTTTTGCTCTCCGCGATAAGGTGCAGGCTTCTGGCGAAATCCAAAAGGTATGGAAAGGCTATCAGCCTATTTTTGGGATATTTTCTAAAAGCGGTTTTACCCAGCGTCTTGTTGACTTGGGAAAAGAAAATCCACAGCTTTTCCTGATTAACGAGGATCATCTTTCTAACCAGCAGTGAGGAAACGGGCGGTGAATCTGTTCACCGCCCATTTTTATTCGCCGTCTTCCGGGATGCTGTCCGCAGGAGTTGTTTCCGTACCGCCTTCCGCCCCATCGGAGCCGGTCTCGCCTGTGGACTCGCCATCTGCGGCGCCTTCAGCGGCTTCTCCACCATCCTGGCTTTCAGCATTTTCCTCAACCAGTGTTTCGGGGAAGTAGATCTCCTGAAGCGTCTTGTCCTGCTCGGCCAGCAGTTCCTCGGCCAGCTGGTCGTTGTTGCGGGAGATCAGCGCCACATGGGCCACGCCGTCATTTTCCATCTCAGTAATGATACGGGCCTGCTCCGGGCTTGCCAGCACAGTGATGGTGGCAGACTGCTGCGGCTCTTCGTCCTCGGTAGGCTCCTTGGTGTTGTCCACATTGATACCGTCAGAGTCGGTGACCGACAGCACCTTGACAAAGCGCAGCTCCGGCACCTCTTCCGCCGTCTCCAAGAAGTGATAAATGCGGATGATGTCGCCCGGCTGCAGCTTATCCGACAGGCCGGAGGCCAGCGTTTTCACAGTCAGCGAGATGGCGACCTTGCCGGAGGGGATGTCGTTGAGCGCCACATCCGAGGAAACAGGGACGGTACTGACCTTGCTGGTAAGGATATAGTCGCCCTCTGCCAAATCAGCGGTAACATACAGTCCCTCCACATCCTCCATACTGTGGGCCACATTGGACGGGAGATTGTACCCGCCCACTTCTACGACTTCGGCATTGTCGCTGGTGATCTTTTCGCCCTTCAGCACCGGTTGGGTGATGCGGACGATCTCCGTCTTGCCGTTGGTCTGCCGGGCAATGGTGGGCAGTGCCACAAATGCGATGACCGCCGCCAGAACCAGGGACAGAATGCCGAAGATAAATCGGTTGTTGAGTTTCATAAGCATCTCTCCTGTCATAAAAATAGTTCAGCCAGCGTCGCCACAGAGCAGCCGCAGGCCAGAAAAGGTAAAAACGGGATCGCGGTGGGCTGTTTGTCCCGCAAGAGCCGCCGGTACAGCAGCACCACCGGCATGGCAAAGCCGGCGGCCACCAGGAATACCAGGGCCATGCCGGAGGGACCATAGACCAGACCCAGTACCCCGCAGAATTTGATATCCCCGCCGCCCATGCCGCTGCCGCCGGTCGCCATAGCAGCGGCCAGCGGGATGCAGAAGCCAAGCAACGCGCCCATCAGCGCCTCGGTCACAACGGGCCAGATGAAAATGGGCGTCCGGCCATACTCCAGAATGAAGTAGACATGGATCAGCGGGGCCAGCGCGGCCAGGGGGATAAAAAAGACGAGCGCCCGGTCGGGCACCCGCCTGTATAGGATGTCGTAGACGGCAAAACCCGTCACCACCAGAAAAACAGTGAGCAGGTATGCCATCCACACATTACTCTCGATTGGTGTACCAGTCATCATAGAGGCTCCCGTCAATGGAAACATAGTCATTCAGGTTGATACTCAGCATCCCGTCCGGCGTCCAGGTATCCCAGACCTGGGTGAAGACGGTGTAGTTCGTCGCATCCGGGAACCAGATGGGGGTAAAGTGCACTTCCCGGCTGTAAGTAGAGAACTCATTGGGCTGGAAGGTGAATTTGGCGCTCCGGCCGCTGGACACCCGCTGCAGCAGGCGGAGATAGGTTTCATACTGGAACTCCGGGAACACCGAAAAGGCCGTCTGCGGATGGGTGATGTGGCTGGTGGGCGCGTCGGTGGAGAGCGTGGCTGTCACATCCTGCTTGACGCCGTACCCGCTCTTCATGGACTTTCCGGAGGCTGTCGGTACGATATCGTCCGGCATCAGGGACATAACGCCACTGATGGAGGCAGAATAGCCGGTGTACTCATATTCCCAATAGCCTTCATCGACCCAGTGCCCGCCGTCTTCCCCATGGTCGCACCAGACCCATACCGGCACCCAATAGCAGCTCCAGACGCCCCAGTTAGCGGTGAGCTTCTGCGTTTCGTTGGGCAGGGACGGTACCGTATAACCGGGGTTGGTATCAGTCGCCACCGGGTCGGGCGGGATATGTTCATTCAGGTCCACAATTTCCGCCACAAAGGTATCCTGGGCGGTATAGGCCCCGCTGACGGATACCGTGATGGTGACTGTCTGCGGTGTGGTGGGGGTATGCCACTTGACCCAGACCACCTGGCTGTCACCTGCGGGGATCACCACATCGTTGACTCGGTAGGTGGTGCCGAGGATGTGGAAGGTCACCGAAGCGGGATTATCCGGCGTCAGGTCGGTATCCGTCCGCAGGGTGACAGAGGTAATGACATCGGTATCTACCCGGTACTCCACATCGGGGGCTTCAATATCCCCCTCGGGCGGGGCTTCATCAAACCAGACGATGCCGACGCCCAGTGTATTGATGATGTCGGAATTGTTCTGCGTCCCGGTGGTGTTGCCGGTCCAGGCGGAAATACCAAGGTCACTGAACTCCAAAAACATTGCCAGCGGCAGGTTCTTATGGGTCAGCGAGGTCATGGTCCGGCGCAGATTGCCGCCGGACATCTGATCGTAAAGGCCGGCCTCGGTGGCCGTCATACAGTAATATTGGCCGTTGTGGGTAAAGTAGGCGATGGGCTCGATCAGCAGCTTATATTCTCCAGCGATCATCTGCTCATAGTCCACACCCGCAGCCTGGGCGACCATCATGCAGGCATATTCCGAGCAGAAGTACCGCTTGATGGCGTCAATGTTGCTCTGGCCCTTGCTGCTGACGATGGTGGGCATGGACTGCGCGGGCTTGATGCAGGAATAGGCCACCCCGGACTGGAGGGAGAGGCCGGTGCCGCTCAGGTACTGCAGTTTGTTGACTTTGCCAAAATGAAGGATGCTGCTTTTCTGCGTCCGGTTGGAAAAGTCGAGCGGTGAGGACACGGCAGCACCGCTTGCTGCGTCTACAACCGTGATACGCACACCATCGTTGCCGGGATTCCAGAAGTTTGAGGATGTGCCTTGCCCCATCCCGCCGCCGCCACCGTCAATGTTCCCATTGCCTCCTGATGCAAATGCCGTGGAAGGGACGAGACAGAACACCAGGGCGAGGCTGCATAAGAGGGCGAGAAGTCGTTTCAAATACATCACGCTCCGTTCTTCTTGAAAATAAGAAGGCCGCCACAATCCCGTGACGGCCCTTCAGGTCCATATTCAGTTGTAGGTGGTCAGCCGCCCATGTTGCCGACCTGCTTGTTCAGATCGCCGTCGCTGTCGCCGGTGGACTGCTGCACATCGCCGGGGACTACCCAGCCAAATACCGGATCATAGACAGCGCCGCTGCCATTGCTGGAGCCGGGGGCCGGCTCATTGCTGGAAGTGGATTCCTCTGCGGGAGGAGCAGTGACTTCCGGTACTGCCGGGTCGGGATTGACCTCATGCTCTTCGCCGGGGTCTTCGATCTCCGTCTTGCCTTCCGGCACAGGGGGAGGCGTTTCTTCCGGCTTCTCCGTATCGGTAAAGTCGATTTCAACCTCGCCCTCGGATTCTGAGGTCACCTTGGGATATTCCTCTTCGGCGCTGGAAGACTGACCGGGCGCATAGGCATCTGCGCCCCCGCCTCCGTCGCCAGACTGCACACCGCCATCCGACCAGTCGCTGCTGGTGCTGCTGGGCGGGGATTCATCCGGCCGGAATTCTTCCGTGCGGTCCCGGCTCACGAACCAGCAGATGCCCAGAATGGCAACGCAGAGGACGGCCAGGGCCGAAACAATAAAGCCTTTGGATTGAAAAAACTTCTTCATGTGTGTCCACACTCCTTTTTGCTGTTATATAAAGCCTATACTGCGGAGCTGACTGGATTTCAACAGCGCCGCTAAAATTTGGTGTTGTGGTAGCCGGTCAGCTCCACCCGCTGTGTGATGGTGGGGTAGCTGTGGCCGAACATTCGGATGTAAAAATCTACATCACAATAGAAAATATATTCCACCCGGTCGCCCACCACATTGAACTCCAGGCTGATGTCGGATACCTCATAGTCCTCGGTGGAAAGCGGGATCTTCTCCGCCAGGCCGCCGGCGACAGTGGCCTCCAGCATTTCCGTATAGTCATTGCTGGAATAGAGGGTGCGCAGGTACTCCTCGAAGTTGGTTTCCCGCTGGGAGCGGTAGGTGTCCGCATAGATGGTGGCGCTCAGGTTGTTCAGCTCCATTTTGGCGCCGTTGCGGATATTGATGCAGGTGATCCGCACCGAGGCGTACAGAAGCAGGAAAGAGATGAGCATGACGACCCCGACCACAAAGAAGCAGGCAAAGAAAGTGATCTCGCCCCGCTCGTTGCGAAGTGGCCGACGCAGCCGTGAAAGAAAACGCTTCATAGGTCACCTCACTTCCAATAGTGCTCGCTGACACCGGAGCCGCGTGCTACCACCGTGATGTTGACCAGATCCAGGTTCCAGAAGCCGCCCAGCTTGGCCTCGCCCTCAATGGTGATGTAGAAAGGGGTCCCCAACTGGATGGCCCGGGACATCCCGGACGGCGTAGGCGTCTTGTATGTGGCATCGATGGAGTATGTGATATTCTCCGCGTCCTCGATCTCCGAGCACAGGAAGTCAAAGAGCGAGTCGGTCTCGCTGTTGATGCCGCCAGACAGCTGGATCTGCTTGACCATCTGATCTGCCGCATGGTCTAACTCCTGCTTTGTGGAGATGATGCTGAACAGGTCGATGATAAAGGCCAGCAGGATGACGGCGATGAAGATGAACACCACCGTGGAGAAATAGTTGGCCTCGCCCCGTTCGCTCTTCAATGTCCTGCGGACTTTTTGCAGGAAAGTATGAATGTGAACCACCACCTTTACTTACAAATGAAAAACAGCCGTCCCGACCGGAACGGCTGCATTACAAAGTTTTGACTGTACCAAGTATAGCAGATTTGGATTTACGGCGAAAGGGCAGGACTGCGCCAATGTATGGGCAATCCTGTGCCAATTCAATGTGTTGTTAAAAGCAGGAATGACAATCACACATCATCTTATTTAAAAATAATGTGTGATTGTCGAAGCAACGGAGACGAGTTCTATACGGTCTGCATGATGCTCACGAGAAATCCTACGCACAATTACAGCAGTGATTCAACCAGTTGATAGATGTCGGTGAATGGATTAACGGCGATCCCAAACGGTTTATTGCAGTCATTTTGAATATGGTATTGTTCTACACGCTTGGCGTTCTGGATCGCATCAGTTGTATGTTCAGATAACTGCGCATACACATCGCCGGCTTTTTCATAATCCGAGAGGTAGGCGGTCAAGGCTGTCTTCACTGCAGGGTAATCTTTGAAAAATTTTGTTGTGTACTGGAAATGCAGCAGATACCAAAACTCAAAGCAAGGATTCGAGATCGCAATGTGAATTCCCTTTGCATCTGCCAGTTTCCTTGCTCTGGAGAGTAAGTTGTCTTTGGCGGCGATAGGATCAGGATTATTATAGTTTACATCACCGTCAGCAACGACCCACACCGCATCCCCATTTGATGCAGAAATCTGATTTTTACTTTGATATTCCACGGCTTTCCGAATCAGGCCAAGGTAATCGGTTTCACCTCCTTTGGTGCGGCTGCCGACTACACGAATGTCAATATTGGTCTGGCGGCTGCGATAATGTTCAAAATATTTCGGTTCAGTTTGAGAACCCTCCGTCACAATCAGAATGACAGGTTTTAGTTTTCTGCGCCGCTGCCCACGCTTTTCAATTTGTCCGCGTGCCATTTTACAGCCCTCCCTTGATAAAGGGAATCGCACCAAAACGGCCGATCAAATAACCCTTTTCTACTTTAGTGTCTTTGCGAACAGAAAAATCGTAAAGGGAGAACAGATCGGTGGCTGCTGTCTGCTCGTCTTTTTCTGTGAACCAAATTTGATCTCTTCTCAACAAATCCAGATCAAGAAGATTGGTGCTGTGAGATGTGAAGATCAACTGAGCACCCTTTGGATTGAATTCTGTGCTGTCAAACAGGGATACCAGATGCCTGGTCAATAGAGGATGCAGATGTGCGTCCATCTCATCAGCCACAAGAAGCGTTCCCTGGTCTAAAGCCTTTTTCACAACGCCGATCAGTTTGAAATAACTGTTGGTGCCGTCAGATTCCTCTGCCATATTTAACGCATAGGATAATGCATTTCCATTGGTATCCTGTACCGTGTGAATGGCCTCAATATTTGCAAAGCTGTCACCGTGCTGCGAAGGAGCAGGCTCTGCATCGCGCATTTGCAAAGCCTGTATTCCCAAATCTGCAACACGCAGCATAGATGCGATCACGCGCCGGTAATCATCATCTTTCAGCTGCTCTGCCTCAAGCCCATAAGCGTCCGCCACGGAATTCTTCGTGATAATCTGACAAGAAGCGAACCACTCCAAAACCGGAATCACTTTAGAGTAACTCCAGTTTGATGCAACTGACAAGTAGAGTTTGTTCGCAGAAGTGCGCTCCTTGAGCGTGTTTTGTTCATCTATATCCACCGTAAAACGAAAATCTTTGGTATTTTTTCTCTCAAAAATAAGCGCCTGTCTGCCGTTGGGATAGTAATATAGGTATTCTTCTGTAACAGCCTTATCTGTCACAGAAAAACCATACGCATATCGGATACCTTCAGTGGTAAAGATGACCTCAAAGCTGCTGGGGCGCGTTGGCGTTTCCGGATCAAACTTGAAAGGCGAACGGTCAATGGTCTTATGAAGCTGCTGGTTATGTGAGGTCAGCACATAGTTTACCATGAACCAGAACGCGTTTAGGACATTAGACTTCCCCGAAGCATTGGCTCCGTAAATGACAGCAGACTTCAAATAGCTTTTATTTCCATCCATGATAAGATGCTCTGGATGCTCATTATCCTTGCTGGCCAGCAGGGATAATACAACTTTATCTTTGATAGATAGAAAATTCTCTACACTAAATTGAATCAGCATAAGCGACCTCCTAAACCTTTATTTTTATATATTATAACTCGGATTTTGTGAAAAATCAACGCAAACACAAAATAAATTCTTTGAAATAGGGATTTGAAAGGAAGCCTATGTGATAAAGATATACAGTGGTGGATCTGATAATGACAAAAAAGAAACCTGGAGAGCAGTTCGTCACTACTCCCCAGGCACTTTTGCTTTTACAGGTTCTGCCGGATGATCCGCGTGATGATGCCCACGGCCACGCCCCGCTCCATATCCAGGCGGGTGACAGCAAAGGACACATCATCCTTCTTTCCGGGCATCCGGTAGTCGTAGCAGGAGTGGGCTACCGCATTGACGCCATTGGCGAGCCGGACATAGACCACACCTTTATGAACATCGGTGACCTTTCCTGCATACTTACCCTGGATGCGGCACTTCTGCAGGTTGTCCCGGTCAGTGTTTTCCGAAGTGCTCTTGATGTCGGCCCGGATGCCCAGGTCTTCCAAACTGTTGCGCCGCACACTGAGGATGCGGACCAGCACTTCATCGCCCACAGCAAACCGCTCATGAGCGTCGCCGATCCAGTCCCAGGCAAGGTCGCGGGCCAAAATCGAGCACTCCACCCCAAACACCTCCACACGGACAACCTTTTCCGCCACAGCGATGACCCTCGCCTGGACAATCCGGCCCTCGTAGACGCGGTACATCCCATCGGGGTCAAGGTCGAAATAGAAGGTCTGGCGCTTGCGCATCATGGCCTCCCGGCGGCTGGCTACCACGCTGCGGGTCTTGGAGTCAATGCCCCGCACCACAAAGTCAATGTCGGCGCCCAGCATATTCCCCAGGATCTTGTTCTGGCGTAGCATCAGATCAGTGTATTCCTGGCCGGAGGGGCTGCGGCCCAGATTGATCATCATTTCTTTCAGGGGGATGATGATGCGGAATCCCTTGTAGTCCACCACAGCCACCGTCTTGCGGTTGTCCAGCTGCTCAATGCCGCCCAGCTTGCCGGTGAGGATGCGGCGGGTGCGGTAGGCGTTGTGGATCTCATGCCAGATGATGTCCTCACGGTCTTCCTGCGTCTCCACATCTTCCCGGCTGCGGATGGTCAGGATTGAAGGCTCACTGCGGCGGGGAGCGGCGGTGCGTCTGGGAGTAGAAGCAGGAGCGGGGGCTGCCTCTGCCAGCGGTTCGGCCAGAGAGGCAGGAGCTTCTGCCGCAGCCGCTTCACTATCATCAGACGGCACATCTTCCTCAGCGGGAGCCATCGGCGCAGGAGGCTCTGCTTCTGCGGGAACTCCTTCCGCCGGCTCCGTACTCTCAGCCGGTGCGGTCTTTTTCCTGCGGGTGGCCCGCTTGGGCTTGGGCGGTTCCGGTTCCTCAGCCGCTCCAGAAACAGGCTCACTGGGGACATCGGCTGCACCATCATCAGCGGGAACAGCAGAGGCACCTTCGCCATCATCACTGTCAGAGCCCTCTGTCAGAGCGGCGTCATCATCGCCGGGAAGGGCGTCTGCCACCGTAGCATCGGTGTCCATCTCACCAAACATCTCGCTTTCGGTGAGTTCCGGGAGGCTGCCGTCATCCTCAATGGTGGGTGCTTCTTCATCCGGCTGGTCCATAGAGGCCAGCAGCTCATTCAAATCGCCGCCATCAGCGGGTGCCGCCATATCAGCCTGCGCTTCATCAGGGGGCGGAGCGTTCTCCACGGTAACCGTGGTCTCAGGTGCGGTATTTTCCTGCTCAAGCAATTCTTTTTTCTTGGTTGCCATAAGTAAAAACCTCCTTATGTTGTGAATTTAAGAAAGGATCGAGTCCTTGTCTGTGGTGATGATCCCGTCCGGGGCCTCGGAAGCAGGCGGTGACGGGGGCGATTTCGGGGCAGCCGGCGTACCGGAAGATTTCGGTTTTCTCTTTGCCGCCGGCTTCTTGGGGGCGCTTTCCTTCGGCTTGGGGGCCGGGGGCGGCGCGGCGGCAGGTTTCGGCTGCGCTTGTTCCTCCAACTCGCGCCATTCAGGAATGTGCGCGGAGGCTTTGCAGTCGCGGAGCTTGGAGGATTCCGGATGCTTGGAGTAGTCCATCTTCTCTACCTTCAGGGCCTTTTGGCCGCGGATAATAACCAGCGCCTGTGTAATCGGGAGACGAAGCACTTCATCCGGGGTGAGGACAGGCCGCTTGCCGACGCCGGAGGTCTCCCGGTATTCCGGCGTATAATTGGAGATGCGCCAGGTGCCCAGCTGCTTGGATTTACTGGACACTGACACAGAGGCCAGACCGGTGCGCTCGGAGATGAATTCCGCCGTCAGGCTGTCTGTGCAGCCCAAAAACAGCTGCGCATCACAGTTTCCCAAAATTTCCTGCCAGAGATTGAGCGGGTATCTGTTTTGGAGACCCGCAAGGTTTTGGAAGACGCAGCTCATGGATATGTTTCTGGATCGAATCACACTGAGACGGCGGGAGAGGTCCGGAATGGTCCCGCAGGCAGTGAGCTCTTCCCCCAGGATATGGACGGGAACCGGCAGCTTGCCGCCCTCACAGTTCTTGTCTGCATACCGCACCAGCTTAATAAAGCAAAAGGACAGGAACAGGCTTGCCAGAAAATCAAAGGTGCTGTCCTGGTCGCTGGTAACGAGGAAGTAGGCGCACCGCTCCTGGCCGGGCAGTTCCAGGTCAATCTCATCCCGGGCGGTGATCTTCTTGATAAGCTCCGACTGGAACACCTGCAGCCGGGAGCCAAGGCCGATGATGACGCCGCTGCGCACTGTGTCGCTGGCTTGCTTGAACAGGCTGTAGGGCGCTTTGGCCGGATGGGTGGGCGGCAGAACATCAAACAGGTTGTCCAGGTCGGATTCCCCGTTCAGCGTCAGCAACCGGTACACCTCGCCGATATTCCGGTTTTCTTTTGCATAGCTCTGGTCCACATAGAGGACGAGGGCTTTCAGCAGGTTCATCTCACAGGAGTCCCAGAAGTGGTCGCCCTTGCCGGTGCTGTTGGTGTTCTTGATGATGACATCCACAAAAAGCTGCGCCATCAGTTCCTGCCCTTCCACTTCGGAAAGGCAGTTCCAGCTGTCTGAATTTTCCGGCAACACCAGGTTGAAAACCTTGACACAATAGCCCTGTTCCCGCAGGTATTCGCTGGATTTTTCATAGAGTTCACTTTTCGGATCTGAAATGATCAGCGATTCCCCACGGATCACCGCCTGAAGGATGCGGTTCATACAAAATGAGCGGGTCTTCATGCTTCCGCTGGAGCCGTACACGGCCAGGTTGCCGTTGATGCGGGGATTTTCAGGAATACAGACGGCTTTCCCGTCCAGCATCCCCAGCACAATGCCCTTATGCTTGCGCAGATCCGGCACCAGATCCAGCACACCCTTCATTTCCTTGCGGCCCATCCAGCCGGAGGTGCCATAGGTGCCCTTGGCCGAATAGACAAAGTTCCGGTCTGTGTCATACTCGCCGGTATCACTGTAGCCCATCCGCATGACCATGAGCAGCAGGACCGCCAGCAGGCCAATGCAGATCAGTACCCCGTACACCCCATAGGGGGGATGGAGCACAGAGGTCAGGCAGGTAATAAAATCGGGCGACGCTGCCGCCGGAGATGTGCCGTCTCCGGGGATGCCGCCGCCCTGTTTCCATGCTGCGTAGTTGCCCAATATCTGCCCCAGAAAGCCTCCTGCGTAGAGAATCGCAAGGATGGCGAACGGCGCAGCGATCAGGCCTGCAATGAGTTTCTTCTTATCTATGGGAACAACCTCCCCTCAAATTTTGTGAAATCAATGGTTTGAAAGCGGACCCGGCTACCGCAATAGCGGCGCAGCACATCTGCCTGGAAGTCAAAGCAGATCAGTGTGCCGGGGCGGTCCATCAGGTCGAGGGAGGTATTAAAGCGTGCGATACGTGGCAAGTCGCAGAAATAGCCGAACAGCACCGGCGTGCCGTCCCGCTCCGCGGCATCCTGCTCTATGGCCCTGCCGGCATTTCCGGTAATCAGGCCCTGGGACAGAATGCGGTTAAGCTCTGCGGTTTTCAAGGGATCACACAGTAAAGCAAGGATCACCTCCCCCTGGTGGTTATTTGTGAGAAAATAAAAATGGTCGTAGCTGCCGTCCAGCATGAAATAGTCGTGCTTGGCCCCGCCGGTGCTGGTGAGCATCTGGTAGGCCAGTTCCATGCTGTCGCCCAGCACCAGCCCATGCACATCTTCGGCGCGGTACTGCCCGGCCAAACGCTGCTGGCACAGGACGCTCCACATCAGCGCCTTTACCCGTATCTCGGATTTGCAGCGCCATTTCATCAGGGCAGCGCCGCTGTTGTAGGTGACAAAAATGCCGGTGGGCGCAAGAAGCACCCCTGCGAACCGGGAACTTCGCACCTGCGTAGCGTCGATTCCCATTTCCTTGACTTCACGGGAACTGTAAAAGGCGGGATACTCGATGGCTTCGCCGTGATAGCCCTGCGGCGAAAAAACCTTCGGCTTTTCATCCTGAAAGAGCCCGATCCCCACATTGTCCATTGTGACATAGGTTTCCGCAAGGCGGTGGAGCCGGAGCCGCCGGTTCACCTCGCTCTTGAGGCGGTTGGTGTCGGTGTCGCCGGTCAGGTAGGGAGAGAAACGCTCCGGCCAGCCGTCCAGCAGGGCGGCCTTGGCTTTTGCCCCCAGCCGATAGCCCCGGAGCCTGTCGCGGTAGTAGGTACGCAGCAGCCCGCTCTTTTTGAGCGAGGTCACGACCGCCTCCAAATAGTAGGGGCTGGACGGGAGACGGTTCAGCTGGCTGGTTGGGAACTCTCCAGAGATGGCGGTCAGCGATAAAAGCCGGAACGGGAGCGTATCCGGCTGTGGAAAAGTGCGGCTGTTTTTCCCAAGGGATCACCTCCTTTGTCGGTGCTGGATTTTTACCGTAATGACTGAGAACTTCGGTAAAATAAGGCCTCTCCCAAATGGCCGCAAGCCCCGAAAATCCGGGGCTTTCAGCGGCTTCGCGGGATGTCGGGCCGGAAGGGGCCTAAAATGCTCAAAAATCCGAGATGGATTTCAGGCTTGATTTATGCTCCGCAAGCCACCCGGGAAAGCGGTGCTTCTCCATGACGAAAATCATCGTGCAGTCCTGCTCGTCCAGCTCGGCGGTGTTATAGGCATCACACAGCAGGCCGGTATCATCCGCCATTACAAAAGAGGACAGCAGATCTAAAATCTGCTTTTCCTCCAGATTGTCATAGTCGCGCACCCGCCTGGTGGGGAGCGCCTGGTCATATACCTGGGCGAAGCAGACAACACATTCCCGGTAGTGAGGCAAAGTGTTCTCTTTGGCGTACTGCTCCAGGGCAAAATAGAGGGGGTCCAGCAGAAACTCGGCGCTCTGCCGCTGCCTGCGCTTTGGCAGAAGGCTGGGCAGTGTCACAGCAAGTACCTCGTTTTCATAGGTGATGGTGATGCCGTGCATCACACTGGCTGACTTTAGGTAATCGCCCTTGCGGATGGTCGTGCTGGAATAAATCAAATGCCGCAGCCGGCAGGCAATACGCTCTGCCCGCAGCGCGGCATCGGTGGAAAGGGTCTCATAGTTATCGGGATAACGCTGGATGTCGGTGGTGTCCATCGCATACAGCGCGTTGCTCAGCCGGGATATGTCGTCAAGGATACTCCCGATCCGGCGGGATATAAGTTTTCGGTCCAATCATGTGCCTCCTGCTTTCTTGAAATAGTGTGTCTGGCCGTTTTCCTCTACGGTGCAGAACCCGGAAATGCCGGGGCAGTCGATTTTGGCAATCTGCGCCGGTGAATCGACCAGAATAATGCGGCGGCTGTCACCCTTGTTGCCCCGCAGGGCATGGCAGACAAGCGCCTCCTGCCCGTCCTCAACGCAGGCCACCTCGTAGAGTTCGCCATCGGCAAAGAAAACGAGCTTGACAGGAAAATCAGCGGGAGCATGGTAATCGGCCCGCTGAATGAAGTCCAGCAGGACCCACACTGCCCGGACAAGCGCCCGGTCAAGTTTTGCCGGCTGGCCGGCCGGGAAATAGCCGCCGCTCTCTGCTTGAAAAATGCGGCCCTGCCTCTCCAGGTGGGAGAGCAGGGCCTTGGCCGTTTCTTCTTTGCCAGGGTGAAAACAAAGAAGCTGCTGTTCACTGAGGCCAGGGTACATTGTGACTGTCCGCAGCAAGTCCGCAGCCTCATTTCCATAGATTTCAGCCCTGGTCTTCATGGGGGCTCACCTCCTTTATCAAATGGCGTCATCAAGGCGTCATTGGAACGCCTTATCAAATATTGGAACGCCGGAAAGACGCCATCCGTGTGTCAAAGCGGCGTTTTCTTCATGGAAGGCGTCATATTGACGCACATCCAGCGCGGTACATCAAAGCAAGGGATTCACCTCGCATATATATCATTTGAACCTACGCAGATTCCTGCTCGCGGCGTTTGCGCTCCAAAATTTCACGCAGCTCGCGGCGGTCGGTGGTAATCAGGTCCTTTTCCAGCGGGCTGGCCTTAAACTCCACCATGATGTTGTTGTTATTGGTGGAAATCAAGCCGTTGCCGCGTTCAAAGTGGGTGACCTCCATCGTTTCCGCGTCGGACAGGTGCAGGGTCTCCTGGACCCGTTCTGCCTCGTCATCCTCCAGATTGAGGATGATCTTGGTCTTGCTGTTGTTGATGATGCCTTTCCCAAAACGGCCCTCGTCCAGATTGAAAAAGTCGTTCAGGTCCTGGCTGGCGCAGACCGCTGAACCGCCATAGCCGCGGATGGTTTTGAAAATTTCCAGTACGAAATCGCCGGCCAGCCGGGTGCCCGTGGCGCCGGCGCCGGAAAGGAGCTGCCAGCACTCGTCAATAAAAATGGCTTTTTCCTCAGTGCGGTCGGCTTTGGCGCGGTCCCACACAAAATCGAGGGCAACAAACATTCCCACAGTCAGCAAGTCGCCGGTGAGGGAGGAAATATCCAGCACAGTGTATTTGTTGTCCAGTCGCACATTGGTGGCCTTGTTAAAGGTGCTGGCGGAACCGTTTACCAGGCGGTTGAGAATATGGGCCATGCGGATGGTTTCCGGGGCGGCCTTCAAAATCTCATACAAGTCGCCCAGCACCGGCATTTCCCGGTAGCAGCCCGGATTGGCCGGGTCTTCCAGGGAGGCGTTGTCGTGGGTGATGCCTTTGGCATTGTAGGTGCGGATCAGGGCCTCATCCAGAAGCTGCCGTTCCTCGTGGCTCATATCGGGAATGAGCAAGCTGAAGAAAATGTGCAGCTGCTGGATCTTCGCCGCAAGTTCCGAGAGTTGGATACCGGGGCCGTCCAGCATTTCGTTGACCGACCGATCCACCTTGCGGATCTCCATGACATTGATACAGTGCGGGCTGGCCGGGGAGATCTGGATAAATTCACCGCCCACATTGGCGCAGGCCCGGTGGAACTCATGCCCCTTCAAAGGAGCGATGATGAAAACGGGGATGTTTTTGCGCCGCATCCTGAGCGCCATCAACTGCATGGTGAAGGTTTTGCCTGCGCCGCTGGTACCCAGGATCGCCATGTTGGCGTTCTTATAGATCGCGGAATTGAAAATATCCACGATAATCAGGGAGCTGTTATATTTGTTGACTCCCAAAAGGATGCCATTGTCATCGCACATCTCAAACGAAGTGAAGGGATAACAGCTGGCCGCACCGCCCGTCAGCAGGTTGCGCTTGCCGCGCTCGTAAAGCCCTTTTTCCATGGAAACCAGCGGGAGGGCAGAAAGAAACGCCTGCTCTTCACGGAAATGGCAGGCGCTGACATTCATATCCTGCGACAGCAGGAGTTTTTTCATTTCGCTGACTTTCCACTCCAAATCCTCCACAGAGGGGGCTGTCACAGTAATCAGCAGATTCAGGTAATAAAAATCTTCGTTGTTGGCAAGACCCTCCTTCAAGAAATATCCGCTCCGGATAGCGCCGTCGATGTCATCAAAATCTGTATTGGTGTCGCTGGCGTCTTTGATTTTAGAGCGGTTGATACGGAGCTGCTGGCCCACCCGCTGGATGATGCGTTCTTTAGGTTGGCGGGCAAGGAACATATCCATGTCGATGCCGTCGCCGGCGTTGACGATCAGGCTCAGCCAGCCTGCGGGCACCTGCGTTTTGTACCCGTCCGAAGGAATCAGCAGATAGGCATAGTACAGTCCATCCATGCAGATATAGCGTCCATGGGAAAAATCAATGCTTCGGGGGGCGGCAAACTCCGCCGCCGGGATATGGTCGATCTCACTTTCCCGGCCATGCTCCATATACTGCGCCACCACCTCCTGCGCCCGCACCGACAGCGGCTTGACGGCGCTCTCGTTCCTGCACAGCAGATTATAGAGGACATCAACGGTAAACTCATCCTCATTTTCAGGGACGATGACCTCATTCCCACACTGGCGCAGATAGTTGGAGGCCGTATGGACGGCGCTCTGGAGGGACTGGATCGCTTCATCTTCCTGCTCTGACCGCCGGGTATTGGCCCAGGGCTCATACTCAAAAATCAGGAAGAACCGCCGAGTCACAGCTTCACGGGAACCGACCTGCTGCACAAAGTTCAGGTAATCCTCCTGCATCAAGCGGCACTGTTCGTTTTCCTCATGGGCCATCTCCTGACGCACCGTGTCCAGGTGGCGGTTAATATCCGCGCGGCGGGTCAGGACCTTGATTTGCAGCTTGATGGGCGAGATTTTCAAGTACGAAACGAAGGAGTAGATGATATTCCTCTGCTCTCTTGCGCTCCGCAGCATGAAATTGATGGGGACGACCTCGACCACCTTGACAAACCGATGGTCTTTGGTGTAGATAATGCCGTTCTCCACCTTCTCAATGGGCAGATAATCCGCCACCGGATTGAGGCAGGCGGGCTTCTGCTCCTTGATATGGGCGGAGCGTCTGGGCAGGCGTTCCTTTTCAGGGCGCTTCTTTGCTTTCTTTTTCGCCTTATGGGCCTTGGCAGGGCGCTCCTTTTTGGCTTTTTTCTTGGGCCGGAGCTTTTCACGGATCTCATAGCCGCGTACTTCGTCAAACTCGGCCGGGAAATCCGCTTCACCGGACCGCCGGCGTTTCGAGGCCTTGGGCTTTTTCCCCTTGGGAGGCCGCTGCTTGAGATGCTTGCCTGCCGATTTGGAGGGCGCCGCTTTTTCCTCCGGCTGCGCACCATCACCGCCGACAACGCGGCGGTTTCGCAGGTACTTCAAGAAGATGACCAGGAACTGCGAAAGGCTTTCGCCAGATATGCCGATCAAGGCGACCAGCCCTACCGGAAGAGCGGTCAGGCACAAAATAATGATGCGGGTGGTCAGCCCAAACGGAAGAAACAGAAAAACCGGCATCCCAATGGCAAATACCAGGATGCCGGCCTCGATCACATTCCGCGCACGGAACATACCGCCGAAAAAAGTGCCTGTTTCTATAAAATTCGGCGGTATGATATAAGTATCATGGTCGTTTTTGTTGCTCATGTATTACCTCGTTTCCGCAGCCGAGGGGCAGGTCAGCCTATGATCCAGAAAGGACCGCCCGCTCCTGCACGGCGGCTTGCTTCATTTAGGATGATGGACAGGTCCCAGAGCTGTTCGCTGCGCTTATAGCTGGCCGGGTCTGCCACCATGATCTGGCCGTCTTTCACGCCACGGAGAACGATAAAATGCCCGGACGAAGTAAAATGACCTTCTGACATGATCGCCACGACCAGCTTTCCATCGGCGAGGGCATCCAATATCCGCTGGGGCTCGGAAGTCGTACAGCCGGATACCGGCAGGCCCCATGCCTCAGCGGCAGCGGGGATCAACGCGTGATAGGAGCCGCTGCTCTTGCACCAGTAGCCGTTTTCGTAGGACCACTGGGCCATCGCAACCGGGTCCACAGTTTCGTCCGTGAGGGAGGACACCACAATGGACATGGCGGTAGGCCCACACCCGTAGCCGCCGATATTGTCGGTGCCGTAGGGCTGGCTGGCATAACGCTCGTCCAGCTGGTTGAAATAGACCACCGGCGTCACGCCGTCTGTAAAGGTCACATCGCCCAGGGAGGGGATGCTGTTTCCAGTCCATTCTGTCAGGTTCTGCAGCAGGCCGTCCCCCAGGAACATGCTCAGGTTAGAGGCATAATCGGAGGCAAGCTCTTTCTGCTCATCCGTAAGCGCGAAAACATGGTCGGCAAGATAGGACTCGCCGTTGTAGCGGATGGTGTAGACCATCCAGATCTCGGTGGTTGTGGTTTCCTCCCCGGTCTCCGGGTCTTCGGATGTGACCTCGCGGCTCTCCCGCACGCTGGTATAAGAGTAGAGATGCTCTTTGTTCTCCCGCAGGACAGCGGCCAGATCATCCAGCGAAATGCTCTCAAAATCCTCATCCCGGGCAGCGCAATACTGCGAGACGATGAGGTTGGCGTTGTAGACAGGGCCGGAGGAATAGGGATTTTTAACTTCCATCTGGTCAGCGCCGGAAGAAGCAAAGTCCGCTTCAATGCGGGCCATCACATCGTCCAGCGCCTCGCCCAAGATGGAGTTGATGGTAAAAGTGATGTCGTTGGCGTTCTCCACGATTGCAGTTTCGCTGTTGAGGACAGGCTGCTCTGTGTCCGACGGTGAAAAAGCGTTGATCAAACCGCCGAAAATCAGCCCGGGAAGCATCAAAACAAACAGGACCGGCAACAGAAGCAAAATGACAATGACGGCAACGATCTTGCCGATATGCTTGCGTCCGGCCCAGACCGCCCCGGCCACAGCCCCATAGGGGCCGCCGGCGGCAGCGCCCTTGGCCGCGCCGGAAATCGCCTTGCCGGCCTTGATGGCGCCCTTGACCGTGTGCGCTGCGGAGGCCGCAGTGTCTACCGTTTCAGCAAAGCTGTCTTTGCGTTCTTCAGCCATCAGATCTTATCCTTTCGTTTGGGGGTGGGCGGCAGCTTCTTCACGATGGACTCATTGTAGGCAATCGAACCGTCCGGCGCCATGTAGGGCGTCTTGTCCACAGCGTCCACTGCATACTGCTTATACCAGGCGGTGCCGTCTACTGCATGAACGGTCGTGTACTGGCCCTCCGGCGCAACATACTGGTCCGCATGGTACATACCGAAGGCAATGCCCTCCGGGTGTTCCGGCGTGACCTCTGTGCCGGTGATGCGACCGCCGCCGATCTCGACATTCTGGTAGGTGGGGATATTCTCTGCCCCAGGCCCAAGTGCCGTGTGGCCCATATAGGAGTGCAGGGCTTCAACGGCCTTTTCGCCGGTGATCGTGCCCATTTGGGTGATATTTCCGGTAGCCACGGAACCAATGACATTATTGGCGAAACTGCCGCCCTTGCTCACCGAGGAAGAATAAATGTGGCCGCCGACACCGCCAGCAGCACCACCCACAAGACCGCCGAGGCCGGAAGGCTTGGCGTCCGAGGGCGTTGTGGCCGTCTTGACGGCATTGTTCGTGACATTCCGCTTAATCACGCCGGCCAGACCGCCGCTGGCAAAGCCTGCGCCGAATCCGGCGGCACCGCTTTTTCCACCGCCGCCATTGGCATTGACATGGGTGGAACTGCTGCTGCGCGCGCCACCAAAGTGGTGGCTGGAAAAGTTCTTAAAGCCGCCGATGCCCTTGGCAGCAATCATGGCCTCAGCCAGCATACTGCCGCCTGTGTGGCCCACATTGACGCCCAGGCTTGCCATGAACGAGTCAATCTTTTGCGAGACTTTCAGAAAGCCTATCGCGCACATGAACCAGATCAGGACATTACCGGAAACCGCCTCCTTGCCCACAGCGTCCACCTGGGCCTGCACCTCTTCCTCAGAGATGGCAAAGGCCGGCTGGCAGAACAGGCAGGATAGGGCCGCAACCATCAGCGCGAGGAACAAAATTTTCTTGAATTTTTTCAAAGCGTCCCTCCTTACAAAGAGAGCGGATTGGCAATAAAGGAGCCAACCATAGATGTAAATAGGCGCAGGCACCAGGCATTCATAATCAGCAGAAAAATCTGCCCGCCCAGCATCCGGCACCAGGATTTCCAAATGTTCGATGTGGTCTGGCTTGCGCCCATCGAAAAAGCGACCGGCGCCGTATAGACCAGCACGCCCAGCAGAACATACCGTTCCGCCGCCTCCAGCAGCAATTTCAGGTAGTTCCAGGCCAGGATGATGACGAGGATCAGGGTAATCAGCGCCACAGCGCCATTGGCACAGACGCCGATGATCACCAGCATGACCGAGTTAAAATCGGCAAAGCTGAGGGACGGCAGCTCCGAATCCATGATCCAGCGGTACGGCGTGCCGCCGATGGTCAGGACGATGTTGACGATTTCATCGGAAAAGAGCGCCAGCAGGATGAAAATGACCGACCGGATGCTCAACTTGACCGGATCTTCCGCCTCGATTCCTGCACCCAGGCCGAAGTTTTTGAACAGCTGCCAGACCCAATTCAGCAGGATAATGCCAACAGCCAGCGCCACAAAGACGCTATACATCGTTTCGGCAGCGGGAAAGTACCGCAGAAAAACAGCCATGTCACAGCCCAGAGCGCCCAAAACCGAAGTGGTCACCAGGTCAAGGCCGGCCATTACCTGCTCCGCGATCCATTCAACGATGCCATCCAGGATACCCATAGCTTACGCCTCCTTCCAGTGGGTATATTGCGGCGGCCATCAGCCTGTCCACTGACCACCAGAGAACAGAGGCGTCACATAAGCCATGATGAATCCGAGACCATTGAGGACGGCCCAGGTAATGCAGATGCGCTTCAGCCACGCCCGGCTCTCATCGACTGTCCGGCCGGAGCGCGAAAAGTTCATAAGCAGAAGCGCCACCGAGGCGGTCACGATGGCCGCAATGGTGGAGATGGCGAGAATCTGCGTGTAGACATCCTGCATAATTTCCTTGGCCTTCGTCCAAACATCGGTTGCAGCAAATGCCGGCTGACAGAACATCATCGCCATCATCACACAGAGGAACGCCGTATAGGCGATCCGGCCGATGGAAACTCGACGAGGCGGGCTACTGTCATCTTCCCGCCGCTGCTGTTGAGGTGTTCTCAGTTTTTTCAATTTTGCGGACCTCCAATCCAAATGTGATGTTCATTGCTCAAAAAGCAAAGAAGGAGCCCGCATCCGTTGTGCAGATGTGGACTCCTTCTCAGGCCAAAGACCGTTTGGGCAGCAAAAAAGCACCTCGAAAAAGGTGCTGTTCACTGCCTGTATTCAGTTTTGGGTGCAAGTTTGAGCATATTCAGTCTAACACATAGGGATTTACGGCTCAAGGGCAGGAACGCGCCAATTTCAGTCCCGAATTGTGCCAATTACTTGCCCGCCTGTTTCTCGGAGGATTTCGGCTCCGGGAAGAACTGCTCCAGCACATCCAGACTGTCCTTGGAGGTATAGCCCCACAGCACAGAACTGAGGGCTTCAATGGCCTCCCGCCGCTTGCGGTAGTAGGTGCGGAAGGAGATGTCCCGGATATGTGGGCGCAGGTTCTCGATGATTTCCTCCACATTCTTCAGCTGCTGAGGGGAGAGGAAGGAGTAGTACAGCAGCCAGTAATACGCCTCGCCGTTCTTATGGCGGGTGCGGAGCAATTCGACTGCCGAATCCAGGAGCTTCAGCATCTTGTGGCTGCGCTCAATGCATTTGGCATGGTGCTCAATGTCGCTCCCGTTCAGGTCTGCGCCGGCCAGGTAGACGGAATCCAGAAACTCCTCGATGGAAGTGCCGTATTCAATCTCGAACTTGGCCCGCACATGCTGGACGGAAATCTCCAAGCTCCAAACCACATCGCGGTATTTTTTGAGTAATTTCCAGGTATCATGGTACAGAGGGTTCTCTGCGACATCTTTTTCAACAAATTTCTTCACGGTAAGACCTCCTTGTTCAATTCTCCACCGAGGGAGAGAGTGTAAGTTCAAAAGTGGCGACCTGCTTGTTCCCACACAGAACAGCAAGGCCAAAACGCATCGGGGATTGCTCTCGCGCGCGGGGGAGTAAATCTTCCCGGCAGTCGCCCGATAAGGGATATAACTTGTAGCGAGAGAGCGGGCAGCCAAAGCACGAAATCCCTTGTGCCATCAGGATTTGCGCCATTTTCTGAAGGATAATTTCAATGTGCGATTTTGAAACGCTGGCGAGTTCATCTGAAACGATGACCTCATGCTCCAAAGTAGGGGCGTCAAGATCTGCACTATCCTCCTTCGGAAGCTCCAGGCGAATGTTAAGCGTCATAGCGACCTCCTCTTTATCTACCATCACATCCGAGATCTCAAACATGGTGGACAGATATTTTTGCAGATAAATTACGCTGCCATGCCGGCCCGGGAAGGACATGAGGGAGAGATAGTCCAGCGCGGCAAGCTTTTTCAGGACACGGCCGACTGTCGCCCGGGACAGCCCCCAGCGGGCAGCCAGCTCCGTGTAGGTAACAAGGGGATTGCCGGTGCCGTTGCGGAAATAGACCACTGGCCCCAGGTCTGATCCCTGCACCTGATTGTCGTTGTAGATGGCGGAGATCCACAGATCCAGCACAATGTCCATCTCGGAGCAGCGGTCTGAACTGATAAGATCGGTAGCAACAGAAACCGGCAGGAAGAAAAAGCCGGTGTCCTTCTGGCAGGGGGCATTGTATTCCAGGACTGTATTATGCCGCGCCCAGTCGCAGATTTTATAACGGACTACATTCCCGCGGCCCAGTGTCTGAAAGGAAATAAGGTTCTGCTTCTGCAGCCGTTCCAGTACGGCCAGCGCCTGGCACTGGAACCGGGTACGGAACCATTGGGACAGCTCCTTGAGGGTGCAGACCCATTCGCCAGGGTAGACGGTATAGCTGATGCCGTCGATGCGGCGATATGAGGTGCGGAAGTTTGCGTAGCTGCAAATTACCGTAAAATAAAAAAGGCCGGAGCCTCCGCTTACGCGAATGCTCCGGTCCTCCATCAGAAAGCGGACGAACTGCCGGTAGATCCGGCAGCGTGGGTAGTCCACCACCTGTTTAATTTGTAATTGATAGGTTGGCATGGCTTTCTCCTTTTTATATATAAGGTATGAAATTGGAAGGGCTAACGAAAAAATCGTTGACTTGAACATCTTGGGGGCTTATGTTATTATTGTATTGTAAAAAGAATCGGCTGGGGGCTTTGTCGATTGGGTTCAGCTGATTGCTCTGAATGGCTTTCGTTGTTCTAAGGCACACAGCATTTGGGATGTTCTCCATTGCTCTACAATGTATCAGTCGATTTTTTGGAAATATTTTGCAAAAAATTTTGTTTGGGACTTTTTGTAAAAATGCTCAAAAAAAGGACGGAAAATCGGCCTACAACTTTCTACAACTTTTTTACAACTTTTGCCCCGAACCAGACGGCACAGGAGGACACACTATGGAATCCAAAAAGTTAGAAAAACCTCGTGAAAACGGCACTTTTTCGACCGTACGAGGCGTGATGAAACCGGATGAAGAGGGTAGAAGGGTGTTCCCCAC
>ERZ773133.394-NODE-394-length-62755-cov-12.677624_pt1 | contig 62755 bp, 46 predicted proteins | sample MGYA00580861_ERZ773133 | MGnify/ENA primary metagenome ERZ773133 (study PRJEB29015, sample SAMEA2737844) | human gut metagenome | biome: human gut; feature: human-associated habitat; material: faeces | place: China | collected 2012 ...
GTATAGAGATTGAAATGACAGGACTTACACGAAGTCAGGCGGCAAAAGCTATGGCAAATGTCCTTGACGGAAGTGTTGAACACGAGGGAGGCAGCTATGATAAATACGTTGTCACGGACGCCAAGAACAGAAAGTGGGCTGTAGTTTATGACGGAAGTATCAACTGCTATAACTCAAACGGAGACAGAGCGTCCAAGTCTTACAGCGTGGAAATGAATTCTCCTGTGCTGGAATATGAGGATATTCCGCTTTTGCAGGAAGTTGTCAGAGCGTTGCGCCGTGCAGGCGGAGTAACAGGTCCTCGGTACTGTGCAGGAACACATATCCATATTTCAGCGGACGATTATACACCTCAGCAGTTAAGAAATCTAGTGAACATATTTGCAAGCAAAGAAGATTTCCTGTGGGACTCTTTGCAGGTATCATCTGCCCGTGAAAGCTACTGTCACAAGATGGACAAGCAGTTTATAGAGGACATAAACCGCAAGAAACCCAAAGATATGGAGGAGATAAAAAAGCTTTGGTATCACGGAAGAATGAGCGAGCAGTTTCAGCATTACTCGAACAGCCGATATGTTATCTGCAATCTGCACAGCTTTTTTCAGCACGGACATTATGAGATAAGAGCGTACAATGGTTCTCTTCATGCAGGAGAGGTAAGAAGTCAGATAGTGCTTGCATTAGCCATAAGTAATGCGGCTATGACCAAGAAATATTGCTCTCCTCACGTTTCTCAAAGTGATAATATGCGGTACAGTTTTAGGGTCTGGCTTTTGAATCTTGGACTGATAGGAGATGAATTCAAAAATTGCAGGACACACTTGCTAAAACATCTTGAGGGTGATATAGCCTGGCGACACCCGGAGGACGGCATAGCAGCAAGGGCAAAGCTAAAAGAAAAGCGAGAGCTTGAAAAACAAGCGGCTCGTGAGCGGCGTGCCGAGCCTGTAAGCGACAACAGCACACAAGCCGAAAATGTACCCGAAGAAAACAACGAGCCGTTAGAAAGCGAATGTGACGGCATTGAAGAACTTGAAATGAGTATGTAAATTTGAAAAGGAGATTTTTATGGAATACAGAAGATTATATATCGCCTATGGCAGCAACATCAATCTTGAACAAATGGCAAACCGCTGCCCGAATTCAAAGATCGTAAGCAAGGAGATGCTGAAAGGATACGAGCTTGAATTCAGAGGTGTTGCTACTATTGTTCCGAAAGAAAACGCAGAGGTTCCTGTTCTCATATGGGAGATAGACGGTCGAGATGAGCACAGTCTTGACAAATATGAGGGCTTTCCGAACTATTACCGCAAGGAGCTTTTTGAGATAGATGTTAATGGCGAAAAGAAAGAGTGTATGGCATATTTGATGAACAGCGGTCACATCTCGCCGCCTATGAGCTATTATTACAACGTCATAAAGCAAGGTTACGAGGCAAATGATATGGATACGAGTTATCTGAGAGCGGCACTTGAAAAGTCGGTTTGCGAACAATGTTTTGATGAAATTCAAGATGAAGAGCTTGACGAATATGATGATCTTCAGATGAAGTTTTAAGGAGCGTGGTCAAATGAGATACAAAGGATTTTACATCAAGATCTCAACCGACAGCAACATTCGCAGGGTCGACAAGAAAGGCAGAGATATTCTATGCGAAGGATTTTTGATACAGATTTTTGCGGATAAAAATGAGCATAACGAGATCGATAATTTTACTGCTGCGGTGGGGTTTGAGATACTGGAGGACAGTTTGGCTGAGGCGGAGCAGTTTGCGAAGGATTTTGTGGAGTGTGAGGGGAAGGAGTATTTTAGAATGATTAAATAAGTAATAATTGAATTTGGAAGTATATTGCTATGCTTTCCGGATTATAGTATTAATAATTTTGCAGCTCTATATTAACAAACTGTGACCATTGTAATGTCTTGAGGCACACAAAAGTAGTCTATCTAATAATCAATTTTTATCATTTTGGAATAAAGGAAGATTATTAGTAGTTAGTATTATTGGATATTTCAAATAATAATTAGTAAAATTGCAGATGAACATAAAAATTTGTAAAATTTATAAATACAACTTGCTTATTTGCGATATTTATGTTATAATTAACTAAATTCATAATCTTTAGGCGAAAGGAAATGTATATGATAGACAAAATGTTAGAGAGCCTAGATGGTAACTCATGGGAGAACTTATGTCAAAAATGTTACAAATATAGATATAATACGGAAAACTATAGAGAGATTCCAGCAAAGTCGAAAGGAGATGGAGGAATTGAAGGTTTTACTAGTACGGGAATCGTTAATCAGTGTTATTTTCCACAAGGAAATTATGATGATGAAAAATATTATAATTATTTAAGAGATAAAATGAGTGAAGATATAGGCAAAATGCTTAAGCCAAAATATAAGAAGGTTCTCCAATCAATAGGTGTTCCTAAAATTAAAGAATGGCATTTTTTAATTCCCAAATACAGAGATAAAAGAATATTAGAACATGCCACTAATAAGACAAATGAAGTAAGGAGCAAGGTGAAAATAGATACCTCCTTAAAAGATTATATTGATGAGGAGTTTCAAATTATCGTCCAAGATGCTTATAATTTGTCTAAAGAAATTTACCATTTGTATCGGGTAGATGCAGTGAACAAAAAAATTAGTTTAAATGTTGAGGAATTAACTTGTGACTGGGATAAATGTACTTCGGAAAAAAGAATGGCGATTTCGAATAAAGTCAAGGCAACTATAAAAAATGAAAAGCAAAGAGAAAAGTTTATAGATTTTTATAGTCTTGCATATTTAAAAGGTATTGAACTTATGAATAGTTTGAGCGAAAGCTATAAAGAGCTATATGCAAATTTACAAATTACCATTAATTCATACAAAAAAAGGGCAGAGCATTTAACTGGTTTCAATTCCGATGCATCGAAAAATAGCGAGATATTTTTAAATATCATTGATGAGTTCAGAGATACATTAAAGAAGGAATTTGATTATGTTGACGATACTTCAATTGATGAGATATGTTATGATCTTATTGGAGCATGGTTAGCAGATTGTTCATTATGGTTTGTAATGGAGTGAATATTATGTTTAAATCTTATTTGCCAAATGCAATAACAGGAATTCAGTTTAAAGAGAGACCGGAACCGGTTCCGTTCAACTATAGAATAAGTTATAAAGTAGCTCAACTTTGTATAATACTATTCATGATAAAAAAAGGTGGTTGCTCGTTTGAGAAATTACAAATGATTGCTTCAGCTATTTCAAACGAATATGCTATGATGCAAGTTATAGATTACATAAACGGTAAACTTCCTGATTATTCTATTATTAGCTTTGATCCATCAGTTAATTATGCTTTGTTATATGCAAGAGCTGAAGAACTGATAGTGTTTCAAGCTAATGGCAAAATGAAATTGTCAGAAAAGGGTAAGCAATTTGCAAGAGAAATATTTGATAATGAAATTATGGAAAATGAAAAAAATAGTTTGAAAAAGATAATCGGTGATATTTCAGATGAAGCAGTCGCTGAATTAGTTAAGCGGTGGGGAGGTATTTAAATGCTCAAGATAAACAGATTAAGAATCGAAATACATACCAATGATGGTTTATACGGTAGTGATATTGTGTTTTCTGAAGGCTTAAATGTAATTGCAAGTGATGATAATACAAGAGGAAAATCTTCCACTATAAGTGCTATTTTGTATTGCTTAGGATGTGAAGAACTTTTAGGTAGGCAGGGCTCTAAAGTTTTAACGCCGGTATTTACTAAACAGTTGGAAGATGATCAAAATAATGTTCATACAGTATTACAATCATGTGTTTATCTTGAAATAACAAATGGCACAGAAGTAATTACTATTTATCGTTCAATTAAAAGCGAAAAAAGAGAGGAAAAATTGATTACAGTTTATAACTCGAAGTATGATAATATTTCTGATTCGAAGGTTACTCGAAAGGATTATTATGTTTTGCTAAGGCATGCGGCCACTTCAAATGTTGGATTTCATAAATTTTTGTCACAATTTTTGAATTTACAACTACCTGTTGTTTATGATTTTCAAGACAATGAGCACCTGTTATATATTCAGCAAATAATTGCAGCTTTATTTATTGAACAAAAAAGTGGGTGGTCAGATTTGCTTTGTCGAGTTCCTTATTATAAGGTACAAGGTGCGAAGCAAAGGGTTGTGGAATATTGGTTAGATATACGTAATAATGAAGAAGATCATATTAGGCGTCAGCTTGATAAAGAAGAAAAGGATATTGAGTTAGAATGGGAATATGGTGTTAAGGCTATTGCAGATAAGTTAATTGGTACAGAATTAAAGTTGATAAATATTCCTATGTATCCTGAAGTGCTGACGAATGAACAAATTAATAATGTTAGTATTACGATTAACTATTCAAAATTAGCTGACTATATTCTGCAATTATCAGACGAATTGTCGCAACTAGATAATCAAGAACCTTTGGTTCAGGATAATTTTGATGAGTTGCAAAAAGAACTTAAAGAAACAGAAACTCAAGTAGCAGAGTTGCATTTTGAACTAAAAGGACTTCAAGAACAAGAATACTTTGAGAAGCAAAATATAAGGAAACAGAAACATAGTCTATGTCAGATTGTAAACGACATTCAGAATAACAAAGATGCGCAAAAATTGAAAAAACTGGGTGCAGAACTTGATTTGAATTTTGCAAAAGATGTATGCCCAGTTTGTAAGCAACATATCGATGATGCTCTTTTGCCATTTGAGACTTCTGTAATGAGTATTGATGATAATCTAAAGCATTTAAATGCTCAAAAAAGTATGTTGGAATACTCTATTAATACACATGAGAAGAAGATAGCCTACATAAATCAAGTGATTGAAAACAATAGTAGAGTTTTATCTGATTTAGAGAAAATTGCATTATCAATAAGATCGGATATTACATCAACGGAAAAGAGTTATTCTGAAACTATTGTAAGAAAAAAAATAATGATTAAGGATAAGATTGACAAATGCACTGCAATACAAAAAGAATTAGTAAAGTATAAAAAATCATTAAAAATGCTATCAGATAAATGGAGTTCTTATTTAATTAAGAAAGAACAGCTGAACAATTTACATACAAATAGATCTTATGAAAAAATTAGCTATTTAAGGAAATGCTTTATTGATTTTCTTTATGCATTTAATTTTTGTAGTATTCCAAATGCACAGAAAGCAAGAATAAATATATCCCAAGACACGTTGTTGCCAATAATTGATGAGTTTGATATGAAATTTGGTGCTTCTGCCAGTGATAATATTAGAATGATCTGGGCATATACGTTGGCTTTATTAATAGCATCTGTAAAATACTCTAAGAGCAAACTTAATATAGCTATATTTGATGAACCAAAACAGCAAAGTATAGTTGATGATGATTTTAAGGCTTTTATTCAAAAGGCATTAGATATATGTGATGAAGAAAAATCTCAGATTATTTTAGGAGTAACTGCTAAAGGTCAAACAAAAAATATGATTAATGAAATAGCAAAGCAAGGGGGTAATATAATTAAAATTGATGGTAAAGCATTTAAAAAGTTAAGCTAGACTAGCAAAAGTGTTTATTCTTTCGGTATTGCAGAAGATTAGTATATTGACTTTTTGTAAGCGAAAATTGGAAATGCTTGCGTACAAATATGATGTATGGTTCACGTTTTGATGTTTCTAGAAGTTTTAATTACAGCTTGGAAAACACAAAGGTTTTCAGATCACAGAAAAAACTGATATGTATGTTGTCATATATTTTTGAGGATAATACAAACAAATCCTGTAACTACGCAGGTCGCAGTTTTTTATACAACAGATGATTTATGGATAATACTAAATTTCTTCAACAGCATATATCTTTATGAGATTTTGTCGTCAAAATGTTATTATAATTTGATTAATATAAGGAGATGTAACTATGAATAAAATAATAAAAAGTTTTTTGAATACACATATAAAAGAATATGAGTTGGAAGCGCTTAGTGAAGAAAAGGCATTTGAGCATTTTATAAATAGATGTATAATTAACAAGTATTCAAGTGAAAGATTTGATCCAGATATAATTATGACAGAAGCTGGAGAAAAGGGTCTTGACGGTGTGGCGATTGTTGTTAACGAAAGAATTATATCTGATATAAATCAAATTGAAAGCGTGATGGAAGATGCATCCAATCTCGATGTTTCATTTGTGTTTATTCAATCTAAAACGAGCGAAAAATTCAGTGCTTCTGAAATCGGCGATTTTATATACGGAGTAAAGGCTTTTTTTGAATCAGCAGAAAACAGACCAGAAACAAACGAAAAAATGGAAAGGCTTATTGAGATAAAAGATTATATATATGAAAACAGCGTTAATTTATCAAAAGCTCCAGTGATTGATTTGTATTATGCTTGTTGTGGTACATGGGATGAAGGAAACGGTATTCAGTCAAGAATAGATATTGAACTTAATCCTTTGAAAGCGAATACTAATTTTTCAGATGTAAAGTTCTTTAAATATGATCACGAAAAAATTATCTCAACATATAAAGAATTAAAGAAAAAGATTTCAAGAGAAATCACTATGGAAAAAAGAGCAACTTTTCCAACAATTTTAGGCGTAAAACAGGCATATATTGGTTTTGTGAAATGCAGGGATTATATTAAACTTTTAATTGATAGTGACGGAAAGATAATGAATAATATCTTTGAAGATAATGTGCGAGATTTTCAAGGATATAATACAATCAATTCTGAAATACAGGTTACATTGAAAGACTCAGATGATCAAGCGCGCTTTGCAATTTTGAATAATGGAATTACTATAGTAGCTAATCAAATTAAGATTACAGGTGATATCGTTGAAATGTATGATTATCAAATTGTTAATGGTTGTCAAACAAGTTATGTTTTGTATGATAATCAAAACTCCATAAACGATAATTCTTATCTCGTTATAAAAATAATTGAAGTCAGCAATTCGAGCATTGCTGATAGAATTATTTATACTACTAACCGTCAAACCGAGGTTAAATCCGAAGCATTTGTTTCATCAACTAAATTTCACAAACTTTTACAAGATTTCTATAATTCTATTGAACCAGAATATAGACTATTTTACGAAAGGCGCTCTAAACAATACGATTTGGATGATACAATAAGTAAAAATAGAGTGATTTCCTTAACCGCCCAAATAACTTCGTACTTGGCTATGTTTTTAAATGAGCCCCAAAGTACACATAGATACTACGGAGAGCTTTTAAACGCATATAAGAATCGTATTTTTCTTGATACAGATTCATATGAGGTGTATTATATTGCAGCATACTATTTATTTTATGTTGAACAACAATTTAGAAATCAAATTATATCTCGTGAATTGAAACAATTTAAGTATCATATAATATGTGCGATGAGAGCATATTTGGTGGGAAAATCAGTTAATTGTGGAAAGGCAAGGACTCAAAAAAAGGAGTTTGATACTCTATTTTCTGCTGCAAAATGCAATAAAATAGAAGAGGCACTAAAAGCATCTATTATGTGTATTGAAGCAGTTATAAGCAAGACAAGTGTTTCACCACAAGATCAACATAGAAGTAAGGAATTCACCAATGAACTCTTCGATGAAATTGATAAAGTAAGTTCTGCATGCGCTGATACTGCTTTTTTAAAAATTAATAATGTTGTGCCTTGTACGGTAATAGCTGTTAATGCTTCATTTGTTTCAGTTAAGATTAAAACAGATGATTCAAGAGAACAAGGATATATTCATATTTCTAATGTTGCGCATAAATACATATGTAATTTAAAAGATGAAGTGAAAATAGGAGAGATCTTTCAAGCCAAAATTATTGGTGACTATGATGAAGAAAAGAATTACGGATGGGAGTTGTCTAAAATCTTTTAACAACAGTTGCAAATGTTCTTCTTTTTAAGTGAAAAATGTAAAGGCACAGAAACTATGAAGGATGAAAACGCTATTAAAATCTGCCACCTTTAGTCTAGTTGTCAAAACCTTTAAAATCCGCTTGTTTTGATGTGTACTCCTCTTCCCTCTTGGAGTCTGGTATTGAAGCTTTTTGTGCGACCGTTTGGTATTTAAAAATATAATGTACTTATCCACTGCGTTTCTAAAATTTGTTTCTGAACGATATATTGCACGATGCAGTTCCTCACATTTCATTGAAGAAAAGAATGATTCCGTCACAATACTGTCTTAGGGTACATATGCGTGCAAAAAAAGTTTGTGACGTTTAACGAGATAAGATGATAATGCATCGTTTTGGAACGATAGTTACTGTTACGGTCAGTATGGAAAATCAAATATTAATCCAGCTGATGTGCATTGTATGCTATGCGAAAAGTTAACTTTACATGCTGTGGACCGCAAAAACGACTGAAAATTAATGTCATCTATTTCAGGCAAATATCACGCCAGGGGCTTGCCATTGGACCATATTTACATCTTACGTTGTGTAGGATGTATTCTTGGCCGCTGAGAGAGTTTTGCCGAACGAAAGATATTGATATCTCGCCGTGACGGGCTTGTCCCGCCTCGGTTTTTCTGTATACCAAACAATGCACCGCTGGGGTACATCTATTTCATAGTCGCAACACAAAGTTTAAAGCTCGGAGATAGCACATTGTGCTGTTTCCGAGCTTTTGTTATCTGAAGTTTCATACCTTCCATGTTCTGCCCTACTTTTCCCCGCACACCTCACTCTTGAGTTTTTTCGCCACCTTGAAATACTCATGCATTTTCACGTCCGCAGGGTCTATCTGCAATGCAAAGGATATCCTGCCAAGCAGCGAATTTATGTACTTCTCAGGCGTAATGTCAGCACCTTTGAAAAACAGGCTTTGGGAAACTCCGTATTTCTCACAGTAATATATTTCCTGACGTATCTCCCGACGCTGTTTCGACGAGATCTGCGCCTTTTCGTTGACCACTATCCCCGTTACCTGCTGACGTTGCGATGAGCCGATAAGCGTCGTTTTTTTCATGTTTAGCTTAAACCCCATTTTCCGCAACGCCCTGCTCACAAGTTGCGTTATCTCTTTGGCGTTAAGCTCAGCTTTTCTACCTGAAAATGTCATATCATCACAGTATCTTGTGTAATTTATGCCATGCTCTCCACACCACTTGCCTATCCTCTCATCAAATCTTTTCATCACCAAATTCGATATCTGCGGAGATGTTGGCGCACCCTGTGGCAGTATGCTGTTATGAGTGCATATATTTGTCAGCAGCGTTGTAGCAGGCTTAGAAAATCCAAGCTCGCACATGGCCCCATAGACCTTGCCAAAATCAATGCTGTCAAAAAAGCCTGAAACATCGAGTTTAAGCACTCTCTGTTGACCAATATGCGGCTCTGCATTTTTCAAAAGCGAAGAGTTTTTGCAATATGCAGTAGCATACTCAGATACGGACAGCGTGTAAAGATACCTTTCAAGTATCCTTCTTTGAACGAGCTTGAGATATTCGTTCGGCACTTTTAACACCCTGTTTTTATGCCCTCTGCCACGATGTATTATCACCTTGCGGTAATTTGAATAACACTTTCTCTGATTTCGTTTATGATAGCATATTCGGTTGTTGCTAAGCATATAAAGCTTTTTCAAAGGAACATCAAGTTCCTCTGAGATCCTTATGATATCATTATCAATATCATTCATTTTGTCACCTCAAAAAAATAATAACAAGCGTCAGCACAAGATTCAAATGCTTTGGAGCCGAATTTTATTTAATGGAATTAAATCCGATTCGGTGAAAAAGCTTTTGATAAAGCTACTATTCCCTGAAACTTCCACAGCGACTCGCTGTAGTTATGCGTTTTGCAATATCGCTGCTGACGCTTGTCATATTTTATCAAACCATGTTATGTACTCATGATAAAAGCAGCTTGTTTATTTTATGAGATAATTATATCACGCGAAATGCACAACAATTGGTACATCTCGCAGAGTACAACTAAAAAAATGGCTGTATATAAACACACTGATATCATTTTACCAATTTATGCACGACACGTCAATGGGTTATCCTGACATTTTGTGTCAAACGCCAATATTTTGTATGAATACACAAAAAAACCACACGAAGATAGGAAAAAAAGCCGAGCCTTGCTTTTATCACCTCTCAATTCCCCCACCTCTCGAGCTTTTTCCTTTTTATCACTATCCCCACCGGACTATCCGTTTTTTCGTCAAAATATTCCTCGCAGACCCACCAATGATACTCTTGCCTTGGCAGGGTCGCCCACGTCATATAGCAAAAGCTCCACTGGCGAAGCAATTCCTTCTTCTTGCCGTTTTTCAGACTTTCAGGTAAATAGTCCTCCATAAGCTTCACTATCGTATCATAGCTTATAAATCTCATCTTGTTCTTTCTTTTTATTATGGACAGCCTGTGGGCAAGATAAAAATGCAAAACAACTTTCCATATGCTGCATTTGTATTCTGGGTCAAGTATTGACTCTTTTTTCATTCTCCTGATGATCTTAATACGTTCATCGGGATCATTCAAAAGGTCGCACAGCGCTGAGATATTAGAACAATCGAAACCGTCCTGCCCACTGTCCAGCTTGAAATATCTCCGCCCGTCTAGTTTGTATAAAGGCACTCGTGCTATCTGCCCTTCCTGCGCCTCCACTGCATATGTCCACAACCTCGGGCAGGATCTTATCTCATAGACTTCTCTGCCACTGGTATCCTGACCTCTCTGTACATTAAGAAATCTCTCCCCTATGTTGTCACCGACTTCCTGCGGAGCATTTTCAGTGCCTGCTATAAAGATCCTAAGCCTTTGGAGTTTCTCAACGCTTTCTCTTAGCTTGTCTTTAAGTGCATTTCGTGAAAATCTAATGTCCTCGTTTCCGCTGAGAAGTTCCCATATGGTGTTGAGATAAAAATCCTTTCTGTTATTGTTCCATATAGTGCAAACAGCGTCAAACACACACATATCAAAGTATGTCAGCGGTGCTTTTTCATAAGCCGTGCAGTCTTGATACCATAAGGTACAACAGATATCATTTCTGCGCTGACCTTTCACAAATGCTACTCTGTAGTTATAGTCCTCTTGATCGTTTCTTTTGCCTGACAGCCCGTCATAAAGCCCTTGTATCTCTTTCTCTCCCAAAAGCCTGTTTATTTTCTTGTCTATATATGATACCGCACGCTCGTCCTCTTTTATCTCTGAAAGGTCATCATTTTCCCTTTTATATTTTCTTATGAGCTTATCCGTTTCCCATTTGTCAAAACCAAGCCGGATATCATACTTATTGCCTTGTGTGTAACCTAATACCTGCAAAAAATCCTTGTCGGTGCTGTCCTTATTACTGCTTATAATGCCGTCAAAAATATCCTTATCTATCTTATAAGCCACAGTGATAACAAGATCAAATCTCTGTCTGCCCTTAGAAGCACCTCCCCTGTTCACGTCTGTGTAAAAATACACATATCTCAAAGAATATTCTTCCCTCTGGCTTTTCAGATCGTCCATAAGTATCTTCTGTGCATGATATCTTATTTCAAATTCCTTTTTCCCCGACAATGTTGCAGGTCTTACATATATAAACGCACTGTCATTAAAAACGTGCCTTTCAAGCATGAAATCCCCTTCAAGCTCTTTTTTCCATTCCATTGACCTGTCGTAAAAGCGACAGCCCTCTATATTGCCGACTTCAGCTTCAAGAAAGACCCTTTCTGCTATGACATTTCCTTTATTGCAAACTGTCCCATTTTCATCAGGCTTATAAAACCAATTGAAATTGCGTATCTCGTTGGCAAGAAGAGTATTGTTTATATAAAGCTCGTTTATCTGACCGATAACACGCCTAAGGTCCTTGTTTACTTCATCGGCAGAGGTTATCTTTGAGGTCTGTTTTTTCGGCTTGACCTGTTGGAGCAGTAATTTTTTCTTTGGAACTTCTGCTCTCATGATACTGTTTCGTATATATTCGGTGATGATATTTTCCAGCTCTGTGCCATTGAAATATTCGTCGATAACAGTTTGATCGCATGGTATGAGTGCCATTTTATCATGGCATTTTTGCATTTTGTTGCCAAGACACTCTACCGCCTGTTCTTTTGTTACAGGCTGATGCTCCAGATTTTCCATAACATACCGCTTCATCATGTCAAAGGAATATCTTCTTGACAGTTTAAAAGCGCCCTTTGTGCGGTCATCAAGTCTTGATATAACAGACGATTCCAAGAACACGTTATTTACAGTATACACATACCTTCTCTTCGTTTCAATTCTCACCAAACGTCTTTTCTTGATTTCATTTTGGTCTTGAGCTGTATCGTTTTCCTTTTTCTCCTCCTGGTTCTCTGTTTCTTCTTTTTCATTGCCTTTTTCTATTTTCGAGTTATCTTCATTTTTATACAGCATTATTACGTTGTTATTTCTATCATCAGCAGACCGCCCTGCTCTGCCGATCTCCTGATAATATGTTTCAATGCTTTCAGGGACAGCATAATGTATAACAAGGTCAACGTCGCTGTTATCTATACCCATTCCAAACGCCATTGTTGCAACGATAATGTTATAACCCAGCTCCTTGTTTGCATATTTATATTCCGCACCGAGCCTTTCACTGTGATACATTTTGCCGTGATAGCTTATACTGCCCTTTGACAGCTTCCCGCCCTTTTTCGCAAGATTTTTTGAAATACGCTTACTTATATATTCGACCTGTTTTACAGTGTTGCAGTATACGATGCACTTTTTGAAGCTTATATTATTAAGAAGCACCAAAAGATAATAAAGCTTTGGCAGGTCTTTATCATTATCCAAATTGCTCTTATCGCAGTTTAGGATAAAAACATTCAGGTCGTCACGCTTCACCGACAGCGAGCTTTCTCCCATGTCAGCAGACCTATCAGTGCAAATACCGAACTCCTTTGTTTTTTTCATATCGAGCAAAACTTTGAGCTGTTCTGCATTTGCAGGGGTCAGCGATGCAGAAAAAACACCCATAGGTATCTCCTGATATTTTTTCAAGCGAGCTATGGTACTGCATATCTGAAAATAACTCTCTCTGAAATTAAAGCCCCACTCTGATAAGCAGTGTGCCTCGTCAAATATTATCATGCTTATTTTCAGCTTGCCAGAAGCGGCGGCTTCAATAAGCTCCTGCCTGTATACTGGCTTGTTGAGCATTTCAGGGGAAAGATACAAAAGCTTACATTCTGTGTTATCATCGTTGTTATTTTTGACCAGCTTGCTTACAGACAGGTCAAACTCTGCCTTAGGCATTTTATCAGACAGAAAGCCTGCACACTCAGGGTGAGCCTCCATATACTTTTTATTGAACTCCGTCACAGCCTTAGTGCAGTATTTTTTATTGAAGTTATCCACCTGATCGTTGCAAAGTGCCTGCAATGGAGAGATCACGATAGTCACGCCCTGAGATATGATAGCAGGGGCTTGAAAGCAAAGCGACTTGCCTCCGCCGGTTCTCAGCCTTACAACAGTATCATGCCCATTTAGCAGTGACTCTATTATGCTTTTCTGCTCGTTCCTATAATCCTTGAAATATGTAGTAAGCCTTTTCTCCAAGTCAGCAATATATCTTGTTCTGACATCAAGCTCTGCCTTTTTGAAACGCATTTCCTCAGCCCCCTATATCAACGTATTTACGGCTTTTCCTATATTATACTGCACATTTTCAAAAAAATCAATATCCGCACATCAAATATTTTCACAATATCACTAAAACGGCTATTTTGCGTGATTTACGACAAAATAAACTATCCCTAATTTATTTATATGTCACTTTGTCAAACTTATTCTTTACAGCCAACTCAGGCGTTCCTATCTCGCCTCTGCGGGCGCTTAAGTTCCCGAGTTTAACGCACGGAGTCGGTAAAAACAGCTTGGTGTAAACTATTGGCGTCTCTTGAATTCCGCTTCCTATCCATCTGTCTGAAAAAGAAAAAGAAAGTTGAAGCTTCCAATACTCAGCACCCGAAGAAAAGTGTTGAAAAAATTCTTCCTTTTTTTGATATACAGACGTTCTTATAACCGCCGAATTGCACTTATTATAGGAACGCTACATGGAGCAGCAGGCTACTCCTGTATATTTATTGATAGGTACTCCAACCTATCATCCTCTCCAATTTTTTTGATACATTTCCTTTTTTTAAAGTCATATCTGTGTACGCAGGTATGACTTCTTTTTTCTGTCACATATCCGTTCCTATTTCACACTGTGTAACACTATTATAGGAACGAGGGACTGAGCAGCTCCGCTGCTCCTATGGGTATATTGGTAAGAATGGTGATTACCACATATAGTTTTTTTCTCCTATCTTTTTTGATAAAGTCATATCTGTGCACACAGATATGACTTTACTTTTTATTCTCTTCAAACGTTCCTTTCACACACACTGTGGGGACTGGTTATAGGAACGAGGTGGGGAGCAGCATGGCTGCTCCGGTGGATATAATGGTAGACAGCTAATAAGTCTGCTACTAAATATTTTTCATCTCCTGTACTTATGTACTACGTCAATGTCAAGAAAAGGGACGTTCTCTCTTCAAACGTCCCTGAGTATTGACGCTAATGCTATGCAGGCAGGGTCGAGTGGCAAAGCCACTCCTACTTGTATAATGAAAGGAAATAACACTTTACAAATCCATCACATACCAAAGAAAGGAACGATAACAATGAGATCAGATCTAAACAGAATAATCGAAAGTTCAAGAGGTATCGAACGCATAAATCTTGACGATCACCTGCTAAGTGAAAGAAAGATATTCCTTGAGGGGGATATCGGCTCTGAAAACTGCACTGACATCATCAAGGCTCTTATGCTAATGGACGGTCAGGCAGATAAGGAGATAACACTGTATATAAACTCTCCCGGCGGTGATTGCGAAAGCGGTCTTGCACTGTATGACGCTATAAGAATGACACGCTCAAAGGTCAGAGCCGTATGCGTGGGACTATGTGCGTCAATGGGAGCTGTCATATACCTTGCGGCAGACCGGCGTGAGATACTTCCGCACTCCCGCATAATGATACATGACCCAAGTTTCGGCAAAGCAGATTTCAGTGGTCAGAAATCAAAAGAGATAGAAGAACATCTTGCGGGGCTGAACAAAATGCGAAAGACCCTTGCAACCATAATAGCAGACCGCACAGGAAAAACTCTTGAGGAAATTTACAAGGTCACACAGTATGACTCTTTTTACACCGCAGAAGAGGCCGTGGAATTCGGTCTTGCACACAAGATAATTAACAAATTAATTTAAAGGAGTAACAAATAATGAGTAAACAAAGAATCACAGGCGACAGACCTACTTACACTGCACCAATAGAAAGATACGGTAAAAGAACTCTCGCCAAGGGCGTTGAACTCTTGGAGGACACAAAGGTCACAGGGCTTAATAACAACGTCCTTGTTATAGGCAATTCAGGCTGCGGCAAAACAGGCTCTTACATCTGCTCTGTGCTAAAAAACATCAAATCATCAGTCATATTGCAGGACGTCAAGGGTCTGCTCTATGATATGTTCGCAGGCGAACTGAGGGCTAAAGGCTATAACATTATAAAACTCGATTTTACAGAGCCTGAGAAAAGTCAGGGCTATAACCCATTGGCTGCGGTAAAAAGAAACAAAGACGGCAGTATATACGAGCCTGACGTTAAAGCTATCGCCGACGCAATATCTCCTGTGAACAGTGGCTGTAAAGAGCCATATTGGGATATGAGTGCCGCCTCAATGATAGAGTTCGCGATAGCATACGCTCTTGAGGCCCTGCCAAAAGAGTATCACAACATGACATCAGTGTTGGAGCTTTTCCACACATATATCCAAAACAACGGCGACGCTTATTTCGTCAAATGGATAAAAGACAATCCCAACACATTGTCTACAAGGCTGTTTTCAGAAACACAGGCGACCAGACCCTCCGACAGAACATTCGCTTCCACCGCAGGAATAGCCGCTTCACATCTCAACTGCTTCAACATGAAAGAGCTGAGATACATCTTTAACAACAAGATATCCGTAGATCTTGCGGATATCGGGAGAAGAAAGACCGCAGTATTCATAAAGACAAGTGACACAGAGCATAATCTCGACAATCTTGTGAGCTTGTTCTATACCCAGACCTTGCAGGCACTGTGCAGAGAAGCTGATAACAGCCCTAAAGGCAGGCTTCCAGTGCCTGTGCATATGATACTTGACGACTTTGGTGCTACAAGCGCATATATCAGTAACTTCGACAAGAACATCTCCACCATAAGGTCGAGAGATATCTACGCATCGCTGATAATACAGAGCCTGTCACAGCTTGCCACCATGTATGACGCAAACGCCGCCAAGACTATCATAAACAACTGCGACACACTGCTTTTCATGGGCTGCAACGACCCTGACACTGCAAGAATGATAGCGGACAGAGCGTCAAAGACCATGGACAACATACTCTGTATGCCAAGGGACAAGGTCTATGTGATATTCTCAGGCAGACAGGCTATGCTTGCAGACAAGATAGCACCATACAGTATGCTTCAAAAAGATCATCAGATAAGTATTTAAAAAACGAAAAGGAGCAAAAACAATGATACTAAATATAGATCAATTCTCTGACCTGCACTTTATAAAGCAAGCCGTCAGAGATCTAATGAAACTGCCGCTTGTGAAGCTGGCATCTTACAGCACCCAAACAAGTGAAAAGAAAGGCATTGACATCATCGCAGAGCAGATAGAGAAATATTTCCATATCAATATCCGTGACTGCAAGGATATGACCCTTGGCGAGCTTGTGGCTCTTATGGACGAGCTTGACACATATGCGCAGATAATAAGCGCTGATACTGACAGTGAGGACGAGATAAGATGCTATTCGGCATATGTAAGAAAAATGCTCGTCTTAAATCGTCAGCTTCCGGAAGTGCAGATATACAACGCCATAAACGTCAAAGAATACTTAGGCTATCTGAACACACTCTGCATAGGCTCAAATACTCGGTATCCTGCCAATGACAAACGGCTTGTAGTCAAACTACAGATGAAGCTTGCCAAAGCAATACAGCAAGACCCCACCATAAGCTTAGGCAGTGCATTTGATATCCTTGACAGGAAAGCCTGCGCATTCTGGATACCATGGTGCAATTTTATTGACAACTACGCCGAACAGATACGCGACGCTTATGACATGAGGTGGTGGCTCATAGCCTCAGCTTCTGACATCATCTTGTCATACCCCTATACTGCGGCAGATATAATAGAGCGCTATAAGGGCGACCTGCCGCTTACCACAGCTCCCATTCCCGACGAACAGACCGCCATATCATCGCAGGACATAGAAAAAGGACATTAACATATAACCAACGATCATTAATTTTCTTTACCTTGATTTTTTCAATCACCTGATTCTATGCTCTGCAAAATGATCTGCTCTCTGTTCTGAGGGTGCAAATAGGACAAGTGACATGGCTCACAGCTGTTCGGCACAGCCATGTCAGCATTGTTCTTTACAAATGTTCATCGCCTTACACTGGTGTGAACGCCCCATGCGGCATAGCCGCATCAATTTACACAATGGTAGGCAATAGCCTGCTAAACCAAATTATTTCACAGAAAGGAAATTAAAAAATATGAACAAAACTTTAAATCTCAAGGACATCATTCAGGAGTACGAGAACATGACTCTTGAAAACGCCATTACTGTGATAATGGACACACCTCTGTCAAAGCTTATGAACCTGACGGAGGAGGGCAAAGATATTGTTTTCAGCGAACTTGAATGTAACTATGCCACCGCCCGTGACAAGTTCTCGTTCAGAGACTTCATAGACGTATACCCAAGCTTTCTCAAAGACACAGGTATGACAATGAGGGGCGAAATAAGGTCTGCCGCAGACCGATACACTGAGCTTGCCGACACCATTGAGTATATGTGCAATATGGCAGAGCAAGCTGAGAGGATAGGCAAAATAAGGCTTGTCATGGAGGGCAAAGCGCCGCTTCCAATAAACATCAAGGGCTTCACAGACAATGCCAAGATGATATGCGCTTTGAACGTCCTCTGCTCAATGGAGCTGAAAGACTATTTTGCACAGGTGGGCAGGCTCTACAACATCACCGCTGACGTGTATCCATTTTGCAGTAAGCTTGTGAACAACGTTGGCTGTACAGTGGGCAAAATGCTTATAGCGGCAAGAGACACTATACCGAGCAACTGCGCATACACGATATTCGAGGAGCTGATATTAGCGCCGTTCAGCATTGCCCGTATGCGTGAAAATTTCAAAAGGCGTAGAAGACGTCAACAAAACACCAAGAAAGGAGTGGAATAAAAATGCCACAAACAGAAGATATAGAATACATCAAGAAATATGAGGCGTATGATTGTATCAACGCCTCCGAGGACGATGATTTTGACCCACAGGACGAGCCTTATGAGCCTAGTCCTGAGGAACTTCAAAACATGAGCCAAAATCCATTCTCGGCAAAGATATTTGACCCCAAAACAATGCTTTTCGACCTTGCCGAAACAAGGAAGACAGAAACAAAATTCAGAGAGAATATACTCTCTCTGATGATGTCTGTTCTCATAAGCTCTGACAAGCCCAACGCACTGCTCTGCGGTCCTGCAGGCTGTGGAAAAACCAAGATAGTGGAGGAGCTTGCCTACAGGCTCAAAAACAGCGAGAACATCGTACCACAGCTCAAAGGCTATAGGATATATGCCCTCCAACTCTCTGATATCGTGGCAGATTCAGGTCTTATGGGCGACCTTGAAAACAAGGTCAAAATGCTCATAAACTATATGAGCGACCAGGACGAGAAGCGAATTTTGTTTATCGACGAAATACATATGCTTTTTCAGGAAAAGGCATATCGGATTGTCGCTCAGATCTTGAAGCCTGCTCTGAGCCGTGGAAAAATAAAGCTCATAGGAGCGACAACGACCCAGGAAGCAAATCTCATCGACAGCGACCCTGCCTTTTGCAGACGTATGACAAAGATAATAGTTGACGAAGCAGACCATGAGCAGACAGTGGAGATCCTTCTCAGCATGAACCAGCATTTTGCAAGCCACTATAACATCTCATTCGCTTTGAGCAGAAGCAAGGCAGAGCGCATTGTTGATATTGCAGACGAATTTTGCTACTCAGGCTCACACCGACCTGACAATGCCATAACACTACTTGACCGCTCCATAGCTTCCGCCGTGGTGAAGAACGCTTCTGACAAGAAGATGAAAATTACTCTCACCGACCGCCATATAAAAGAAACGGCTTTCCGCATGACATCAGGTCACAGCACGCCCCACGCCTTTAACGAGAGAGCCTTTCGCCGTGACCTCTCAGCCGTCTGCGGACAGGAAGCTATCATAGACGACCTTGTCAATGTGCTTAAGCTCCATTCTCTCCACATCAGACCGACCAAAAAGCCTTTTACAATGCTTTTTATCGGACCAAGCGGAGTGGGCAAAACAGAGGTTGCAAAGATAATAGCCAAAAACTGTGCAGGCGAGAAACCTATCACACTGAATATGTCGGAATTCTATTATGACGCAGGCATAAACCGCATTATAGGCTCGCCTGCAGGCTATCTCGGCAGCGACAGCAATGTTGAACTGCCCTTTGATAAGCTCAAGTCAAATCCCTATCAGGTGATACTTCTTGACGAGTTTGAAAAGTGCGATAGATCCGTGCAAAGGCTGTTCATGTCTGTCTTTGACGAGGGCATTCTCACCACAAGTCAAGGAAACGTTATAGACTTCTCAAAGTCCATAATAATAGCTACCACCAACGCAGGCTGTACCGCAAAGAGCAGAAGCATTGGATTCAACTCAGACAGCACATCAGAAACACAGCTCATAAGCGACCTTTCCGACTATTTTGACGTCGAGCTTATCAACCGCTTCTCACAGAAATACACTTTCAGCGAGATATCAAGATCGGTTTACAGAAAGATAGTTGAAAAACGGCTTGCGAGCGAAATAAAAGTCATCAAAAGGCTTCACCCTGAGCTGAATATGGACTCCCTGTTCAGTGCAGACGAGCTTGCAAAGGCGGCAGACAAGATAACAGCCGACACCTACAACATCAAATCAGGTGCACGACCTGCCATCACAGCAGTAAGCAAGTTCATTGACAATAAGCTCTTATCATACTGCACTCAAAGGGCAAAAACATATCGACTAAATCAAAACTAATGCTCTACCGCATAAAAATCAATGACCGCACCTTTCACGGGCGCGGTCAATTTTTTATTCTGACAATTTTACTCTTATTAAACAGATATAAAGAAAAGAAAGATAAAAAAGCTCGAATTATGTTATTAGGATATGTCACACCCACAGAATATCACGCTAAACAGCCGATATCAAAATGTGATTTTTGCATTTGATGTGCGGGAATTGGATTTTTTCTATATGATCTTACCGTCAGACACTTCGATAACACGACTGCATTGTTCTGCAACTTTTGGATCGTGAGTAACGATAACGACTGTTTTTCCCTCTTTGTTAAGGCGTTTGAAAAGCTCCATTATCTCGGCCGAGGTCTTTGTGTCCAGCGCTCCTGTAGGCTCGTCCGCAAGTATCATGGCAGGCTCGTTGACAATTGCTCTGGCTATAGCAACACGCTGCTTCTGTCCTCCCGAAAGCTTGTTGCAAGGCTTCTTAGAAAGATCCCCCATACCAACAGCTTTTAATGCTTCAAGAGCTTTTCCTTTTTTATTCTTTATCTTTTTCTTTGCAAAATCCAATGGAATCAATACGTTTTCAAGGGCAGAAAAATCCTCAACAAGTGCAAAGTCCTGCATTACAATGCCTATCTTTTCATTCCTTATCTGTGCATACTGCCCCTCCGATAAATTTTTTACCAAAGTGCCGTCAATTGTGTACTCACCGCTCTGATAGCTGTCTATGCAGGCAAGGATATGCAAAAGTGTGGATTTTCCTGCGCCTGATTTTCCAATTATCGCCACCATTTCACCGTCTGATATCTCGCATGATACCCCATGCAAAGCCTCATATTCATTGGCTTTCTTTGGATTATATATCTTTATTATTTTATCAAGCTTTATCATTATAATGCCTCTCTTATTCATTTATCATCAAGATCTCATTTGGTGTATTTCGTCTCATTATAACGCCCGGTATCAAAAGTGAGATCAGAATGTTCAAGATAACGATACTTACACAGCCAATCAAGTGCAGCCAACCAAAACTTATCACTGTATTTCCCATAAATTTGCTCATAGTAAGAACATTTGAAATACACACTGCAATGGCGGCTGCCATAACTGCGGTCATAAGATCACACACAAGATCTATCTTGATATATGCGTTCCACTTTGCTCCGCAGAGATAATAGATACCATAATCTCCAAGTCGCTTTTTTATGTTCACTGCCGAAGCCGAAACTGAGCTTACAATAACAAGAACTATCACGCATATAAGCATTGGAACAAGCTTGATAAGCTGACCATTAATATAGACAAGCGAATTTTCTCTGAAATCCTCAAAGTCAAAAACCCTGCCATAATCCCTCAGATATAATTCAAGCTCCTTAAAACGCTCATTGCTTACATTATCCTTTAACGTTACTATTTGATTGCCGCAAGGATATATTTTACAGTTTATATCTTTAAGACAGTCTGTCGGAACTATCAGCATCATGTTGCCATGCTTATTGACATTAGCATAAAGATCTCTGAAATCAGGCTTTTCTTTTATACTATCCTCAGTGCCTAAATATGCAGATGAAAACCCCAGCAACTGTGAGCCGTCAGCTATGACACCGACAATTTCCACCTTGTTCTTAACATACTCATACTTATAAGGATCAGCATAGTCAAAATCCTCATCATCAGGTGACATCTCCCCTACTTTCTCTTTGTGCATAATGGTAACTATGTCACCCGTTTTGTAGTTGCTGTTTTCAGTCACAACAGCAGGTATCAAATCTCCGTTAGCCGACACATTAGACAGCCATTTTCCCGAACTCATCTGCGGCGTAAATGACTTTATCATATCTTCAGATAAAGCATTAACGCTCATTCTATCGTCACCAAGTCCATTAGATAGATCTTTTGATGACGGAGAATAATACAAGCTTGTATCATATCCGCTTGTCACCGACTCCACATCATCAATATTTTTAAGCTCACCGTCAAGAGGAGCAGTATCATATATATTACATATATATAGTCCCTTGCCATCAGGAAAGTATTTCTTTACAGGAGTATACATCTCTATTCTTGAAAGAACAGAAGAAACAGCCGCCGTCATTATAATAAATGCAATGGCGAGCTGAACAGCGATAAAAATATTGCTGTAGATATTTCTTGCAAATTCTTTTAAACCATATTTTATCATATTATTTTCCCCTCTCTTTCATCATTTTCACAGGGGATCTTTTATTTGTAAACAATATCACAATGTTAAGGAACAAATAAATAGAAATGATATATATTCCAAATATGGTCATATATACCCTGAAATTATATGCGACCTTGATATACTCAAAAAACAAAGTAAGCTTAGGAAGCAGCGCATAATTGAATACCAATGCAAATATCACATATATCGTCACTGATATCATACCTATCTCGGCTATATACATCCGTCTTATTTTATTTGACGTGCAGCCACACAGCATGAATATAGCAGTCTGTTTAGCACGGGATCTTATTATGTATCTGAAAAGCATTGCAAGATTTATTGCAGAAGCTATCGCAACGGCTACGGACATAAATATAACGGAATTGTAGAATTTTATTTCAGCCATATCGATCGTGTCTATCGGAGGAAAATTAACATTACACGTTAGAACTTCGCTGAAAGCTTTTTTCAGCTTAAAAAAGCTTTCTGTATCTAGAGCATTGTCATCAAGAAAACTTATGCTTGAAATAGTGCAGTTATCACCCAACGTTTTAAATGGCACCTGAAATTCCTCTTGTACAGTATTACCGAATATGCCTATGACCTTATAGCTTTTGCCAAGCAGTTCAACATTCTTGCCGATCATATCGTCTTTTGCGCAGCTAGGCAGCACGACCAGATTTTCGTCTGAAGCATATTCTTCCTTAGTAAAATATCTGCCTTTGCGTATACTCATGTTGTCGACATACGATTCGTATAAACTATAATCATTCAACTCCTCATCATATTGAATGCGCACCGCAGACATAAGATACGGTTGACCGTCGTCAAAACACTCATCAATTTTAAGCTCGTTCTGATCAAAATTTATACTAAAATACATACCCGGCATTGACGCTTTAGAATTATCATCAAGCTTGTCAAGCACCTCCCGAAGCTGAACAGGAGTTATAGAATCTGTTCCAAAATAAGACAAGATCCTGCCATCACTGTCTTCCTGAGTATCTATTATATCGCCAAATGAAAAAGTATAGTTAAATACATACTTCTTTTGCTTTTCAATATCCTTGCTTGCTTTAAAATTCTGAAATGCACCATGTGAAAACAATATTATAAGCACATCAGTAACGGCGCAAACAATAAATAGAATAAAGATAAGCACATTCTTTACGGCAAAATTTTTCAGGTTAATAAAAACGTATTTCATTTAGTCCTCTTAATATTACTTATTTTGATTTATACGATAACATACATTGTCTATAGCAATCTGATTATCATTATCGGTTTTAACTTTTACACGATGGATATAATAAACATATGACTGACCATATACCTCTTTGGTTGCTGACGTAGTTGCTAATGCAGTAGTAACAGCCATAGTGCTTACAATAGCCAATGCAACAATTCCCGTAACAATTTTCTTAATAATCATACTTATTTCCTTTCTCGTTTCGCAATAAATCACGAATTTTTAATTTGTAGACTTAACTGAATTTGCCATACGAATTATGTCACTTTCGCTCGCATTTCCAACGATTGAGTATGAAAAAGATTTATCTGTCCAAACAAGAATAATATCATTTTCAGTTGTTGAAATATATCCGTCATATTTACCTATTTTTATTTGCCTTGCACCTAAATCATCAATATCTATATTCATTCCAGCCGATATATCATTTTGAGTGAATTGAATTTGCTCTGTGCCGTTTGTATAAGTCACAATGTGTGTAAAATCGTCTATAAAATCTTCTGACAATACATAACCGCTAGGAATGAAGTCAGGAGTCATAACATTGTTGGCAACAGACAAACTATTATCTTCAATATCACCATCTGCAAATCTTACACTAGAATGAGATTCCCCTTGTGTCACAAATATTCCAACAAACCATTCACGCAGCGGCGGTACGGCGGCGACTGTCACAGAGCCGACCGCAAGCACCGCAGCTATTATCGCCGCAGCAAATCTTAGAGTGATCCTTATATGTCTGTGACCGCTTTTTCTGTTAGTTTTTATCAGCTCGCCAATTCTCTGCTCATATTTTTCCGAAAAATCATGTGGAATTTTCTCAACAGCCAAATAATCCTTATAGTCTTCATCAATTATGCCTAATTTTATTGCTTGTCTGAACTTATCATTCAAAACGATCACCACCGATCAAATCTAAAATTTGTCTTTTGGCTTTGTTCAGATAATTAAATACCGTCCTCTTAGAAATGCCCATGATCTGTGCAATCTCATCAGCAGTCAGATCATAATAGACCTTATATGCTATCACAGACTTTAGTTTATCATCCAGCTTTCTTACCGCATCTATAAGCAGATCTAAGTCAATATCATCATAAAAATCCTCACTCGGCTCATCTTCCACCTTAAGATCATATATAGACGATGTTGGATTTTGATTTTCCTTATTGTAGATCGCATAACAGGCGTTTCTAATAGTTCTAATAAGATATGCGTCCATATCGTGCAAAGAATAATTGTGAATTTTTTTAAAACATTTTGCGATGCTGAAAAAAGCATTTGCACAAGCCCCTTCTGCCAGCGCAGAATTATTCAAGATCTTGTATGCAAAAGCATAGGCTATCTGACGATTTCTGAAATAAAAATCTTCAAAAAACGTCTGATCCTTATCGTTGTCTATCAAGGTCATACATACAGCTAACATTTGATTCCCCCTGAGTTACTTATGTTACTAAGTATAACACATATTGACATACTTTTCAAGATACCAACAAATAAACTTATAACCCGAAATTATAATACATTTTGCAATTAATACTTGTATAAAACTAACATGATTGAGCCATTCAATTTAGTTAAAGCTACAAAAATTCAAATATAAATCAACAATATGATGCACGAAATGGTGAACTTTTGTCAGATGAAAAACTGGTATCTTTCATTTACTTTTTCAACCATAAGATCTATGGCATTTATCAATTCAAAAAAATTGAGAATAACAAATTAGTTTTGGTCAAAGAAATAAGGAAGTCATACTATGATTCAATAATCGATCAAAAAAAGGTCTTTTCGGAAATTGAAGAAAACTCCAAATGCAAAATTATTCAATAAGATAGGCATTACCTTGAATCTAATAGCCAAACCTGAAAAAGCCAACCGCACCAAAATGGATGCGATCGGCTTTTTTATCTTATTCTATTTTTTCTACCCCAGCTTCAAAACATTCAGCAGGAATATCCAGCTAGTTCCATAGTAAGCCACAACTGCCACCAGATCGTTCAGCGTGGTTATCATAGGGCCTGACGCAACGGCAGGATCTATCTTTATTTTTTTGAAAAAGAGCGGCGTGAGCGTTCCCACTGCACTGGATACTATTATGGCAAGTATAAGTGAAATGCCTATACAGCCCGACATTGCAAAGGAGTATATCAGCCCCTTTCCCTTGAAGAAGAAAATATACAGCCCCACTGCTATGAACGACAGCACGCCTATAAGAGTGCCGTTTAGAAGTCCAACTCGCATTTCTTTTGATACAAGGTGAAGCTTCTGCTTTGCAGTAAGGCTTCCGTCTGTAAGCACACGGATAGTCACTGCAAGGGATTGTGTACCAACATTTCCCGCCATGTCAAGTATCAGCGATTGAAACGCCACAATAAGAGTGAGTTGTGCAACAACTTTCTCAAACGCTCCCACCACTGTGGACACCACCATGCCAAGTCCCAACAGCACAAGCAGCCAAGGCAATCTCTTTTTCACACTCTGCAATACAGGCTCGTTAAGATCCTCCTCTGCGGAAAGACCGCCAAGCTTTGCATAATCCTCGCCCATTTCATCATCTGATGCCTCGATGATGTTTTGCGCTGTGATAACTCCCAGCAGCCTGTTTGAATCGTCAAGCACAGGTATGATATACTCTGAATAATCCTTCAGCTTTTCGATACAATCGGCAGTCTGCTCGTTGGCGTAAACATATGGAAAAGAAGTTGCCGTTATGCTCTCAAGCTCCACCTCGCTATCAGCCGTGATAAGATCCTTCAGATCTATAGCTCCGCTGAAAACCTTATTTTCGTCCACCACGAACAGCGTTGAGATGTTGTCATTTTTTCTCGCCTGACTAACAAGAGCGTTCATTGCCTGCTTTACAGTCATGTCTTCGTCAATGATAATGCAGTTCGTAGTCATTCTGCTTCCTATCTCTTCCTCATCAAATGAAGCGATAAGCTTGAGTTCACTGCGTACATCAGGTGCAACAGCGTCTATAATAAGGCTTCTCCTGTCCTTATCTGTTTCAGACAGAATATTCACCGCTGTATCAGTGTCCAGCTCCGATATAAGCTCCGAAGCCTTGTGGATATCCATTTCTCTCAGATACTCCCCTGCCTGCTTTTCGTCAAGATATTCAAATATCTCTGCCAGCATTTCAAGACTGCACACACGATAGAATTTCCTTCTGTTGAGAACAGAAAACGTACTTATTACCTCTGCAATATCACTGCCATGATAATCGTCAAGCCTGTTCATCATGGCTTTCGGTGAATCATTGCTGTTGATGACAGCGGTTATCTCGTCGCAGTGAATGTTTTTTACTGCGTCCTCGTTTGAAATTACATTTTTGTTCAGTTCATTTTTCTTCATTTGCTTGTCCTCCGTTTCATTTTTTTATGACGTGAGGGACAAACAGGCATAAAAATGCCCGTGCATGACAGGTCACACACGGGCAGATATATCAGATCACAACGAATAAAACGGCAACGCAAAGCGAAGCCCGTCGGCTGTGTTCACATATATACATAATCGCCCGTTAGACCCGCAACTGTCGCTGTTTGCCACTTTATTCACCTCCGTAAAATCTTGTCTGTTTAATATTGTACCACATTTCATAATAATCATCAATGCATAATTCTTATCTTATTATAAAAATATTGTTAAAGCAATGGAGCAAATATCCTTAGCACGCCGTCAATGAGCCGTCCAAAGAAACCACGCTTCGTGTCCTCAAGCGTGCGCTGTTTGCACTTGCTCTGAGTGTCCAGAATGTCCGCCTTGAAAGTCTTTATTATAGACGAATCATAGAATATAGAACTGCACTCAAAATGCAAAAACAGACTTCTATAGTCAAGATTTACCGAACCAAGAACCGCAAGCTTGTCATCGCATATACAGCCCTTTGCGTGAACAAACCCAGGGGTGTATTCATATATCTTCACTCCTGCCTCGATAAGCTGACGATAATAGCTTCTCGAAAGCCTGAAAACCACCTTTTTGTCAGCGATACCGGGCATTATGATGCGCACGTCGACCCCACGTTTAGCCGCCCTTATAAAAGCGTCAAAAAGGCTGTCACCAAGCATAAGATACGGTGTGTAGAACCACACATAATCGCTTGCGGCATAGAGCATCTCAGAAAAAAACGTGTTGCTCACATTTTCGTCCACCATAGGGGAATCATAATAAGGCAAAACATAGCCGTCGCCGCCCTTGCCCTCTTTTTCAAAGCTCTCCCCAAAAAGGTCATGAGGTATCATGTCATTTGAAAAAGCGTTCCAGAACTCCATAAACATATAGGTGTAGCTTTTTACGCCCTCGCCTGTTATCTTAAAGCCGATATCTTTCCAGTGACCATATTTCGAGCCTATGTTTATATACTCGTCCGAAAGATTTATTCCGCCGCTGTATGCAACTCTGCCGTCCACCACCATTATTTTTCTGTGGTCACGGTTGTTGAGCTGTGATTTTATAAAAAGGAACGGATTGAAAGGCACACATTTTATACCTTTCTCACCAAGCTTCAAAGCGTCTGCAAGAGAATATGTTGCGATACTTCCAAGGTCGTCATACATTATCCTGACGTCAACGCCCTGAGCCGCCTTTTTCGCCATTATATCCACCATAGTGTTAAGGAACTTGCCGTTTTGCAAAATAAAATACTCCGCAAAAATATATTTCTCAGCCTTTTCAAGCTCCTTGCACATATCAGCGAACATTTCCTCGCCCACGGAAAAATACTCTGCGCTGTCAAGCTTCACCATAGGAAATCCCGTTGCGTCGCTTATCCTTTTCACCGATTGAGCAAGCCTTTTGTCCTCACGTTCAAGCTCCCCTATGCACTTTTCCCCGTCAGAAAGCTCATAGTCCATGTGAAGCCTTGCCTTTGTGATATTCTTTTCAAGCTTTTTCGCAGTATTGTTATTGCCGAAAATTATATACATAACTGCACCAAGCACAGGAAAAGTAAGTATCACAATAAGCCAAAGGGTCTTGTAGCTGCTCTCCTCACGCTTTGTGTTGATATAAAGCACAAACAGAAATGACAGCACAGTAAGCACGATGCTGAGAAGCCCTGCCGCCTTGCTGAGCCATTTAAGTATGAGAAGATACCACAAAAACTGCATCGCCACAGGAACTATCACCGCCACCACTCTGCCTGCTATTTTCTTTACATTGTTCCACGTCAACTCCGTTTCGCTCCTTTCATTTATCATCTTAGGACAACAAAACACTATCATTATGCGATGTTACCATTATTATAACAATTTTTTTAACATAAGTCAACGCCATTGATTTTATTATTAAAAAGTGTTATATTAAATATGAGATATGTCCTGCTGATAGCTTTGTCTGTAGGCGGACGAACAGTGTTCGCCCCTACAAAAATAATATAATTGATAACGGAGGTAACAAAATGTGTACTGCGGCAACTTATAAAACGAACGATTTTTATTTTGGAAGAACTCTTGACTATGAAAGCTCCTACGGCGAGAAAATAGTCATAATGCCAAGAAACTTTCCCCTTAACTTTGTTAATATGGGCAGGATAGATACCCATTATGCGGTAATAGGCACAGCTCATATTGCTCAGGATTATCCTCTTTTCTATGACGCCGCCAACGAAAAAGGTCTTGCCATGGCAGGCCTTAACTTTGTTGGCAATGCCTTTTACCGTGATGATATAGACGGCAAAGACAATGTTGCACAATTCGAGTTTATCCCGTGGATACTCTGTCAGTGTGCAAGTGTAACAGAAGCAAGGTCGCTTATAGAAAAGATAAACATAACCAAAACTCAGTTCAGCCCGCAAATGCCGTCAGGTCAGCTCCATTGGATAATAGCAGACAAGAACGACTGTATCGTAGTGGAATCTGTAAAAGAAGGCATAAAGGTCTATAACGATCCCGTGGGCGTGCTGACGAACAATCCGCCTTTTGATATGCAGATGTTCAGACTAAACGATTTCCGTGGACTTTCTCCAAAACAGCCTGAAAACACATTCTCTGATAAGCTGGACCTTACTTCCTACAGCCGTGGCATGGGCGCAATGGGACTACCGGGCGACCTGTCATCACAATCAAGATTTATAAGAGCCACATTTGTGAAAATGAACTCACGCTCCGCCCCTGACGAGCAAAGCAGCGTAAGTCAGTTTTTCCACATCTTAAACTCAGTTGACCAGCAAAGGGGCTGCTGCGAGGTGGCAGAGGGCAAGTATGAGATAACCATTTATACAAGCTGCTGCAATACTGACAAGGGCATTTACTATTACACCACCTACAACGGACATCAGATATCCGCTGTTGATATGCACAAAGAAGACCTTTACTCCGCCAAGCTTATTGCCTACCCTATGATAACCAACGAGATAATAAACTTTCAGAACTAGCAAACGCTCCGTACAAAATCTGTACGGAGCGTTTTTATTACTCAAATCTGAAATATTCAAAGTCAAAGTTGCTTCCCGGCAGGAACGCAAATGAAACCTTCTGTTTGCCGCTGATACCTGAGATATCAAAGCTCTTCTGGGCATAATTTTCGCTGTCATCTGTCCTGAACTCGCAGAGTATGCGGCTTTCGCCCTCGCTGCCGTTCAAAATAAGATGTATGCTGTTGAGGGCAAGCGGTGACTTTCCACTTATAACGAGCCTGCTCGGCTGTTTTTCAGAGAAATCGAACTCACCGAAATCAAGCATAACATTGTTGCCTATCTCAGTCACGCACTTTTCGCCCTTTGTGAACTTGTCACCATAAATGTTGTCAGCATCAGCCGCATTGTTCACCGCAAATTCACGGCTCACCTTTTTAAAGTTGAAACCGCCCACTTGGAAGCCGTCCTCAGTAAGGATACATAGGGTCTCAATACCCTTGAGCTTTCTTGAAAGCTTGAAGGTTTCAGGCTTGAAGATCATCCACTCAGGCTCTTTGTGATAACTGAACGTGCCAAGAAGCTTTCCACCCTCGTCCGGTATCCCGTCATAAAAGCTTATCTTAACAGGGTCAAGGGTGTTCGCCCATATCTGCACCGTAACAGTGTCAGAGCCTGCACTGCCGAAGTCAAGATTATCATATGCCGCCCATGATGTTACCCTGCCCATTGCAAAGCCTACGCCCTTCTTCATGCCGCTTGAAACGTTGTCGCTCGCCCTTGTGAATAGTCCGCCGATAACAAACTGATAAGGGTCGGTAAGTGCGCTTCCAAGACCCTGTGCAGTGAATTTGAGCACAGAAATGATGTGATAACGCTCAGTGCCGTTTTTGCACATTGCCCTGAGCCAGAAGCTTCCGTCGCCCTTTGCTTTCACCTTAATGCTGTCTGCTGTTACATCGCATTCTGCAAGATTAGATGTTATACCCTTTTCATTTGTTACCCTGAACTCTATATCCTCAGCATAATCCGAATTGGCAGGGAGCGCCTTATATCTCACTGTTATCTCAGGGTTATCCTTGTCAAGAGTAAGAGTATCAGTATAAAGCTCTATTTTTCTCACCGGTATCTCGTCTGTTCTTCCGCACTCGGCAGGAGCAAAGCCCACGTTTTCAAGTGATGATGTACCGCTGTCATATTCTGCCTTAACAGCATCAAGGGTAACAACACTGTCTGGCAGACCCTTTGATGTAAGCGTTACCCTTATCTCCCCTGTCTTGTCTGTTGAGCCAATAACAGCAAGCATTTTTCCTGAGAAAAGTCTGCGTGATGTGCCTTTATACTGGTCATAGTCTGTGCTGTCGCCGTTGTCAAGACCCATAAGCCTTGCCGCACCCTCAACGCTTACGTTCACACGATTATTGGCATTTGCGCAGAAAGTGCCGTCCTTGTCAAATGCAGATATCTCAATATAAACAAGATCAGAGCCGTCTGCAAGTATCTCTGTCTTGTCAGGGACAGCTTCTATCCTAACAGCGTCCCCGAATGAACGCTTGATATCCTCTGCGATGATATTTCCATTCTCGTCATATGCAACAGCTTTAAGCTCGCCCTTTTCATATGGTATGATATAGTTCGCTGTCAGCTCCTTGCCATGCTTGTGGTCGATATCATATGCACCCATTGAAACGCCGTCCTTGAAAAGCTCAACTCTCAGAGCATTTGAACAAACTCTCACATCACAAGGAAGTCCGTCGCTGAAATCCCAGTATGGGAAAATATGCACAAACGGGTCAACCTTATAGTCTGTCCACTCTGCACGGAAAACATATGCACTGTCCTTTGCAAAGCCTGCTGTGTCGAACTGACCAAAGTATGAGTTTTTTGTGCTGTATGGAGTAGGCTCGCCTATGTAGTCAAAGCCTGTCCAAATGAACTGACCTGCACAGTATTCAGCGTCACGGTCAGGGATAATGCAAGCCTCAGTGTTCTTTGCTCCCCAGCCTGTGCAGCTGTTGCCCAAAGATGAACACTGCTCGTCATCGTCAGTTAGCAAGGTTTCAGACAGCGGAAAATGATATATTCCACGGCTCTGAACAACAGAAGCCGTTTCGCTTCCGTATATCATCCAGTCAGGGTGAGCGGCGTGGTGTTCCTCATAAAGTCTTTCACCGTAGTTATAGCCTGCAAGCTTGAGAATATCAGCGCATTTCTGACCGTTTTCCCACTGCATATAGTTAGAGCCGAATGTGACATAGCCGTTGCCATCAGGGTCATGAAGCCTAACGAGACTTTTGAGCCATGCCGTTACCTCCTGACCTCTCTCGTCAGCGTGTGTGTCAAAAATCTCATTTCCCACGCTCCAGCCTATGATAGAAGGGCGGTTTCTGTCACGGCGCACCCATGAAGCAACGTCCTTTTCTACCCACTCATCAAAAAATCTAGCATAGTCATAGTCGGTCTTTGACCTCTCCCACATATCAAAGCCCTCAGAGAGAATGAGCATACCTGTTTCGTCAGCGATGTCCATAAACTCCTCCGCAGGCATATTGTGAGAGGTTCTGATAGCGTTGATGCCCATTTTGCGAAGCTTTCTAAATCTTCTCCTTATAGCCGCAGGATTGGAAACTGCCCCAAGACAGCCGTTGTCATGGTGTTCACATGAGCCGTGTAGCTTAACGTGTCTGCCGTTGAGGTAAAAACCGCTGTCGCACTTGAATTTGATAGTCCTGAAGCCGAATTTCTGACTTATACGCTGAACACAGCCGCCGTCCACAAGAATTTCCGACACCATAGTGTAAAGCACAGGCGAGGTGATATCCCAAAGCTCAGGGCCTTTCACTGTCATGGTCTGAGCAGTGAGCGAATAGCTCACGCCTTTCACACGCACCGCCTCAGGTATGCAGGAAATATCCGCCCCACAAGCGTCAGACTCATAGCTTGCCGCCTCTCTGCCGTTCTTGTCAAAAATAGTGTTCCTGATGCGGATTCCGCCAAGAGGAGTACCCACAGGACGAAGCATCTCAGCCTTCACAGTCACCTGCCAGCCGTCCTCCTGCTTTGACGTGGTGATATAAATGCCGTCATTGCCGAAACGTATCTCAGGGCTTTCGCAAAGCCAAACCTTTCTGAAAATGCCCGCTCCTGAATACCACCTTGAGTTTGGCGAGTGGTGATCCACACGGACAGTAATAATGTTCTCTCCGTCCTTAACAAGGTCGGTGATATCGAACATAAATGCCGAGTAGCCGTATTTCCACTCCCCTGCCAAAGCACCGTTCACATACACCTTGCTGTCCATGTAAACTCCGTCAAAGCGGATAAAAGTGCGTATGCCCTCTTTCTTTTGGTAAGAGAAATTCTTTCTGTACCAGCCTGTAGAAGTTTCATATAGGTCGTTGGTATCATAAATAAGCCAATCGTGAGGAATGTCCACAGGCTTGAAAGCAAAGTCCTCTGAGTAGTCAGAGCCGAAAGCCGCCTTGTAAAATTCCCAATCGTTGCAAAAAAGCTTTCTGTCTGAGTATGTTTCACAGATATCCATAAAAACTCCTTTATATTTTACTTATCTGAATATGAAAATGTGCGTTTATCAAAGGCTTTTCAAGCTGATATTTCTCCGCAAGCCTTGGTCCGCAGGAGTTTGAGCCGACCCCTGCCATTGCATAGTCAACGCAGATAACATTGCTCTCGCACCTTTCAAGCTCATAGTTATGTGCCTTTGCCGCAAGCTCCTCCTGCGTGAACTGCGACGCATTGAATGAAAAATCCTTGTCAGCGGTAAACTTCACCTCAGTGTCCCCACCGCTCACAGTGAGATATCTGCACCCATAGTGCGATGAGTTTTCCTGCGGTCTGATATAATCCTCGTGCATATCCCCGATATCGGCCGCAAATCTGCCCATATAGCAAGCCTGACGCTTGTCAATGTAGCTTTCTGTAAGACCATATCCGAAATATTCCGCCCTTGAAAAATCTTTTGGCATGAAAAGCCTTATACCGAACCTTGGAAGCATATCTATCTTATTTGAAAACTCCGCTTCGCATTTTATGTCAAGCCCACTGCCGTCAATAACATAAACAGCTTTCAGCCTGCAAAACGGCTGTTGTATGGACCAGCCAAAAGACTGTGTGACGCTTATCTCCGCTCTGTTCTCGCTCGCTGAAAGCTCACAGCCGTAGCTTTTCACATCAAAGTCATTAAGATGCACCTTGTACCAATTGTACTTCATGACATCATTATCCGTAGGCGCACGGAAGAAGTTATACTGCAAAGGTCTGTCAAGAAGCTCTCTGCCGCCGAAATTCACAGAAACAAACGCCGACTTACGCTTGTCAAAGCGGTAAACAACATCTCCCACTGTCACAGTGATACAAAGTGGAGTTTCCTCCGCCTTTACCTTAGCTTTCGCCTTTTCCACAACCGCTTTCCTGCCATCAGCTATTTTCAGTTGGTCAAAGCACACCTCATAGCCATTTTCACAATAGTCAGTGTCCTCCTTTGCAGTGAAAATAAACCTTATGAATGTTTCATTTTCATACTCCGCTGTATCATTGGGAACATTCACCACAGTGCTTCCCATAGGCTCGATGTCAAAATCCACTCTGCCGATATGTATAATACCGTTTTTGTCCGTTATCTCATAGCGACAATCGAGAATATCCCCAGCGTTCACAAACTCAAGTGTGCTTGAAAAAACAAAGCTTCCCTCGCTTTCCCCTTTTGTTACTCGCACAGGTCTGTATACCTGCTTTACCTCAAGAAGTCCCGTGTGTGGCGTTCTGTCAGGATAAACAAGACCGTCCATGCAGAAATTGCTGTCATTGTGCCTTTCCCCAAAATCTCCGCCATAGCCGTATTTTATCTTACCCTCAGCCGTCTTACCAAGCGGTACAGAATGGTCGCACCACTCCCACACAAAGCCGCCGCAGAAACGCTCATTGGAATAGAACACATTGTGATAATCCTCCAGATCACCAGGGCCATTTCCCATGGCGTGGCAGTATTCACACTGCACAAGAGGTCTGTTTTCCTCAGGCTTTTCAAGATAGCCTTTCAGCCCGTTTAGATCCCAGTACATACCCGAAACTACGTCAAGCACGCTGTCGGAAGTTCCGTCAAGGCAGTGCGTGCTTTCATAATGCACAAGCCTTGTATCATCAAGAGCTTTTATGACCTTTGCCTCTTCAAGCATATTTTTGCCATATCCGCTCTCATTACCCAGCGACCAGAACACCACGCAAGGGCGGTTGATGTCACGCTTTACAAGACATTCCCCACGATCTTTTATGGCATTGCCAAACCTCTCATCGCAGGCAAGCATGGCGATGCCACGATAGTCGGAATAGTCCCACTTGTAGTCATAATAGACCTCCACACAGCCATGTGACTCCAGATCCGCTTCATCAATAACATAAAGCCCCAGTCTGTCGCAAAGCTGATAAAACACAGGGGAGTTAGGATAATGCGACGTTCTCACAGCGTTTATGTTGTGCTTCTTCATAAGCACAAGGTCAGCTTTCATCTGCTCATAAGAAGCATAATATCCCGTGTCAGGATAGCTGTCATGACGATTTACACCCTTGAACTTCACCGCCCTGCCGTTTATCTTAACAACGCCCTTATCCACCTTTACATCTCTGAAGCCAACCTCCTCGCCGATAACCTCGTCGCCTGCATTGATAGTAAGCCTGTAAAGATAAGGTGTTTCAGCACTCCAAAGCTTGACATTCTCTAAATTTATCTCAACGCTCTCACCGTCATAAGCCGAAAACTGAGCCATTGTAACACCATCATCATCGCAAAGCTTTGCAAAAACATCACAGCCGAATACCGTAAAGCTAAGCTTTGCTGAGCCGTTTTCACCAAGCACAGTTTTCACAATATAATTTTCAAGACGCATTTTCGGTCTTGACAGCACATAAACATCTCTGAAAATTCCCGAAAGCCTTATCTTGTCCTGATCTTCAAGATAAGTTCCGTCGCACCATTTCAGCACAGCGGCAGTGATGATATTCCTGCCCTCAGCGAGATATGGTGTGATATTAAACTCAGCCGTAGCGTGAGAAACCTGTGAATATCCCACAAACCTGTCGTTCACATATAAATAAACACAGCTATCCACGCCCTCGAACACAAGCACCCTGTCCATGCCGTCAGGAGAATAATCATATTCACGCTGATAAACTCCCACAGGTATATCGTCAGGCACAAAAGGCGGGTCAAATGGTATTGGATAGCACACGTTCGTATACTGCGGCTTGTCATAGCCGTAAAGCTGCCAGTTTGACGGCACTGGGATAGTGTTCTCAAACTTTTCGTGAATAAAATCGTCCTCTAGTTCTATTATGCTGTCATAATAACGAAAACCCCAGTTGCCGTTTAAAAGCTCCATTCGCTGAGAATTTTTACGGTCCTCAAAAGGATCCTGCCCCTTTGCAAACGGCACAAAATAGCAGTGCTTGTCAAGCGTGCCAATGTGCAGCGCCTGAGTATCCTCATGATATATCATTTTTGATCTTGGCGAATTTTCCGCCGCAAGCTTTAAAATATCCATAGCTGTTCTCCTTTACAATTTTATAAATTACTGTAATTATTTTATCAGCTATTGACAGGCAAGTCAATGAATGATATTATTAATTTATAACAATATGAATATGGAGTTGATATTTTTGTTCTTTGCCGATTATCCTATCCTGGGAAACGAAAAGTCCCTGCCACTATATCTGCAAAATATGGGTCATCATCACTGTCAGGATCACCTTATAAGACCCGAGGGCTATCACTATGATCAGATACTCTACTGCACCAAAGGCAGCGGCACGCTTATCTTTGAGAATAAAGCCATTCCCATACCACATGATACCGCCATATTCATACCCGCTGAGACGCCCCATGAATACTATCCAGAAGAGGATATATGGGATATCCACTGGATAGTCCCCTGCGGATATGCCGCCAAGGATATCCTTGCCCAGTTCGGTCTTACGGAGCTTAAAACCTTTCACCTCAGCGACACAAAAATGCTCGAGCATATTTTCCGCAAAATGCACAATGCTCTGCGAACCGACAGTATTTTCGGCAATTACAAAGCCTCTGGCTATTTGTATGATTTTCTTATGGAGTTTTACCGCCTTATCGCCTACAAAGACCCTGCCACGGCAGTGTCCTCCGCCCTTATGAAAGCACTGGACTACATAAACTACAACTATCCTTCCCCCATCACAATGGACGAGCTTTGCAGTGTGTCAGGAGTAACTAAACAGCACCTTTGTCTGCTTTTTCGCAAAAAACTCAGTATGCGTCCAATGGAATACATCGCAAAACGTCGTATCCAAGAAGCCAAAGCCCTGCTAACCGGTACAGAAAAAAGCATCGAGCAGGTAGCCGAGGAAACAGGCTTTTGCTCAGAAAGCTATTTTTGCAAGCTTTTCAAAAGATACGAGGGCATGACCCCCTCCGCTTTCCGCCAGATCAAATAACCACAAACAAAAAAAGAGCCGCCCAAAGGCAGCTCAATTATGCAGAAAATTAGCCCTGCTCCTTCATCTTAGCGAAACACTCGCTGCAGTAAACAGGTCTGTCCTCTCTTGGCTTGAAAGGAATAACAGCCTCGCCGCCGCAAGAAGCACAAGTTGCTGTATAAGTCTGTCTTTCAGACTTTGTAGCAGCCTTTCTTGCATCTCTGCAAGCTTTACATCTCTGTGGCTCGTTTACGAAACCTTTCTCAGCATAGAACTCCTGCTCTCCTGCTGTGAAAACGAACTCGTTTCCGCACTCCTTACATACTAATGTCTTGTCTTCGTACATGGTTCTTACCTCATTACATAAAATTGTGCCTAGTCGGATTTGCACCGACACCTTTGAATAAACAACGCTCTGCTATTAAGCTATACGGCCATATTCCTATCTCAACAGTGATCTCAATTTCCGTCTGACTCTCTGCATTGCATTGTCTACCGCCTTTTCCGACGTGCCCAAGCCTAATGCTATCTGATTGTATGACATTCCTCTCAAAAACGATTGAAATACCTGCCATTCCTGCTCCGAAAGTGCAGAAGTGATCTTATCATAAAGCTCATTCAGCTCCTCACGCTCCACTACGACCTCCTCAGGTACAGTGCCACCGCCGCCAAGAATAGCCTCAAGGTCAGCTTCTTCGCCGCCTGAAAGAAGTGCATTTCTGTGAACAGACGAAATGATCTTATTTTTTATACATTTTGTAGCGTAAGTTGAAAACTTCGCATTTTTGTCTTCACGATAGGTCCTGACCGCACCCAGAAGCCCCATAAGCCCCTCTTGGACAAGATCCTCGTGAACCTCGGCGCCATATTTTTTTGCCAGAAACTCTACCGTACAGATATATCTCGCAATAAGCTCACCGATAGCCGATTTGTCACTTTGTGCATTTAGCACAAGCTGCTCATCTGAAAGCTTTTTCTGCTGATCCTGCCGATCGCCTCTCAAAAAATACCGCCCACCTAATCGTAGAAATTACCGCAAAGCCCCATTCTGACGCCACTGCGTAATGTTATAATACCATTTTAGACCATAAAAGTCAAGAGAATTGACGAAATCCGCCGTCCCTGTGAAAATATTTGTAACATACCACAGTTTTAAGAATGTATTCTTGTGATTTTCAACAAACAAAAAGTCAGCCGTGTCGAAATACACGGCTGACCGCAATTTACGCAACTTTGATGTTATACACAGCAGTATTTTGCTCTGCCATCGCTGAAAATATCCCCTCCGTGGCAATCGTCAGCCACAACAAGAGGAAAATCCTCAACGTAAAGTTTTTTCACAGATTCACAGCCCAGCTCCTCAAAAGCCACTACCTCACAAGACTTTATGCAGTTGCAGGCAAGTGCGCCCGCACCGCCTATAGCACAGAGATAGACCGCACCATTTCTTATCACGGCGTCCCTTACCTCTTGTGATCTCTCGCCCTTGCCGATCATTCCGCCCAATCCAAGATCAAGCAATCTCGGAGCAAACCTGTCCATTCTTCCTGAAGTGGTCGGTCCGCATGAACCGATAGGCTTTCCCTCAGGTGCAGGAGTAGGTCCGGCATAGTAGATAACAGCGTCTTTCAAAGGGATAGGAAGCTCCTTTCCCTGGTCAAGCAAAGCATTGAATCTTTTATGTGCAGCGTCCCTTGCAGTGTACACAACGCCCGAAAGCAATATCTTGTCACCGCATTTAAGCTCTCCGCTCACCGCTTTAAGCTCCTCGGAACGCACCTTTCTTATTTCCGACATGACAAACTATTATTCAGCGTCATCATCGCTTACAAGAGAAAGACCATCGTCAATAAGATCTCTTGCAGTGTTTACAGCACCGATACTATTGCCATACAAATCGTTAAGTGATGTAACGAGCTGCTGAACAGTTTCGCTCAGACTTGTGAACTGTGTCTTAACAGACTCTCTCAGGTCAGCAGACTGTGCTCTGATGTTCTTAGCTTCGTTCTTAGCGTCGCTTACTACCTTTGCAGCCTCAGCATTTGCCTTTGATGTTACGTCAGCGGCTTCTGCGTTAGCCTTAGATGTAACAGCCTCTGCCTCTGCATTAGCCTTAGAAGTTACCTCGGCAGCCTGCTTGTTTGCAGCACTTGTAACAGCTTCAGCCTCCTGCTTAGCGGCAGCTGTCATTGCAGCAGCGCTTGACTTAGCTGTCTGAAGTGTAGTATCAGCCTCTGTCTGAGCATTTGTAACAAGCTTCTGTGCCTGTGCGTTTGCGTCAGCAAGAACCTGATCCTGAAGCTGCTTAGCTTCATCTTCCATCTGCTTAGCTGCCTTCTTAGCTTCCTGAACGACCTTATTAGCTGTGTTCTGAGCTTCCATGAACACGCTTCCAAGATCGAATGCAGGAGTGGCTGTACCGGCATTAGCCTCAGCAGTTTCGAGCTTCTCTTTAAGATCCTCGATCTCCTGCTTCTGCTTTTCAAGCTCAGCGTCCTTTTCAGTTACCTGCTGCTCATAGTCAGCGATACGGACCTTCATTGTATCAGTATTAGCCATAAGCTCGGCTATCTTGTTTTTAGCCTCTTCTACCTTTTTCTCAAGTTCCTTCTTGCCCTCGAAGTCCTGCTTCTGAGCGCCGCCCTGCTTCTCAAGACGTTCGATAGTTTCGTTCTGGTCATTGACCTGAGCCTCAAGAGTATAAATTTTAGAAGTAAGGTCGTCTACATAAGCAAGAACGTCCTGCTTATCAAATCCGCCGACTCTAACCGTTCTTAAATAACCATTACTAGCCATTTCAATCCCTCCACATTAGTGATTATCTCTATTATACAATAAACCACGTTATTTTTCAACTGATTTAAGCCGTTTTCAAAAATTTCATTATTCCATACAAAATAGCAACTGAAATTTATACAAAATGTCTTAAAATCATATTTATCACAGAATAATTATATCAAATTTTCCGTAAGATTTCAAGTGCTTTTGCGAAAAATTTTCAATATCATGATAATTTTCTGAGAATACGAAAATCCCTTTAGCTGTGTAAACGTTTTCTGATTTTGGTTCAAACAAGGCGGACAGCGTAAACGCCGATCCGCCTTTGAAAGCATTATTACTTGTTCTTGAAGATATTGAAGATATCGTCGTAATAATTTGGATTATCAGCAGCCTTAACGCCAGCCTTGTGCATCGCTTCAGCGTCAGCCTTTGCGTCGTCAGCCTTCTGAGTAAAATTTGCAGTATATGTTGTCGCAGCCTTTGGTGCAGCAGCCTCAGGAACGTCATCTCTGTCAACAAAGTCAGCAGCGATAACAGTAACGTCCATAGCGTCCTTGGTATCAGGATTTGTACCGTTACCAAAAATGATCTCAACGTTATCGTCAGCAGCGTCTGCTATAGCAGCAGTAAGCTCGTCCATATCACTGATAAGGAGATCCTCGCTCATTGTAACGTTTACGATAAGTCTTCTCGCACCCTTGATAGAAGTTTCAAGAAGGTCGGAAGAAATGACCTGATTGATGATATCCTGTACCTTATCCTTGCCCTCGCCGTGGCCGATAGCAATATGCGCTCTTCCTGCACCCTTGAGGATAGTAGTAACGTCAGCGAAGTCAACGTTGATCTCATCATGTCTTGTAATGATCTCAGCGATAGCGATAACGTCTGTCTTAAGAACTTCATCAGCGATAGCATAAGACTGCTTCATAGTGAGGCGCATCTCGTTTGTGATAAGGTTCTGGTTAGGGATAACGATAAGAGCGTCAACGTGCTTGATAAGAGCCTCGATACCCTTTTCTGCTCTCTCCATCTTCTTTGCACCCTCAAATTTGAAAGGCTTTGTAACAACTGCGATAGTGAGCTTGTCAAGTGACTGTGCGATCTCAGCAACTACAGGTGCAGCACCGGTACCTGTTCCACCGCCCATACCTGCTGTGATGAATACCATATCAGCGTCCTTGATAGCGTTCTCGATCTCGTCCTTGCTTTCCTGAGCGGAAGCCTCGCCGATCTCAGGCTTTGCACCTGCGCCCAGACCGTGAGTAAGCTTCTCACCTATCTGGATCTGTGTGTGTGCAGCTGACTTATGCAGTGCCTGGATATCAGTATTAACAGCGATATATTCAACATTTCCCTCGATACCGGCCTGTGCGATACAGTTAAGTGCGTTTCCACCGCCGCCACCGACACCGATTACCTTGATCTTTGCGCCTACGACTGGCTCTTCAACATACTCGTAACCCATAATAGAACTCCTCCTAAAAGCGAATTTTCATACTTCTCCGTATTTTTACATATCAATTTATCAAATCAAAAATAAAATGCAAAAAAGCCTATGTGCCGAATATGCACATAAATAGATACAATAGTATATTATCATACTTTTGTCAAAAAGTAAAGAACTTAAATGAAACCATTATAAATTTTTTATTAATTATCAATAAAACGACTGATTTTTCAGTTTCATTTGTGTATACTATACAATTAGTTATCCTGACCCCTACCAATCTGTGTTCGTCTGATCGTCCACATAGCCGTTGTCAGCATATCCATTGTCGGTATAGCCCTGATCGCCGCCGTTATCATATCCCCAGTCGGTGTTTCCGTTCTCGTTTGTCCACTGATCTGTGCCTGCATTGTCAGCATCATCATTGCCGTCCCATGCGTTGGTATCGTCGCTGTAGCCTTGGCTATCGTCCCCTGACCATGAGTTATCACCGTCCCATGTGCTGCCGTCATCAATATTAGTATCAGCCGATACCGCACTGCTGCTGTCATCTGGCTTTGCAGAGCTTGTGTCGTCAGGTTTTGACGACTCGTCCTGCGATTTCGGAATAGCCGAAATGCCGCTGTCAGCACCGTTGTAAATAAGCGTACCCTCGTAATCGTCAGTAATGCTCTTGTCAATTACCGCCTTAAGATATGTAAGCTTGTATTCCATATCCACCGAGCTTCCAAGCTTTATTTCAAGCCTGCCGTCATACATAAGCTTGATATCCGAACGGGTGGTCAGGTCAATAGAGTCTATATTTTTAAATTTCAGGTCATGAAGATCATTCAGAAGCTCTTTAAGGATATCCGCCTTAAATGAATCCTCAGAAGCAAGCTTGTCGCCCTGCTCAAGGCTTTTAAGCTCAAAGCCCTTTACAACAGGTATATCCCCTGTCGGAGCAGGATTTTTCGTTTCAAGTATCTTTCCCGAAGCAGACAGCACATAGTAAGAGTTTTTATACTCGATATCAGCCGCCTTTTCAGCCTCCGTGCAGGTTATAACAAGTGTTGACGGAAATTTCTTTGTGACCTTGACATCATCAAGATACACAAGAGTATCTTTTAAACGCTTTTCAACTATATCCGTATTCGTCCTCACAAGGTTCTGTCCCGTTGAAACGCCCCCCACGCCAAGGATCTGATCCTGCTCGTAAAGGGTAACGCCCTCTATTTTTATCTCCGACACATTAAAAAACAAAAACATACTCAGCACCAGCAGCAGCGCCGCAGCCGCAAAAAATCCGGCAACATACACATTGCGCATATTCACTGTCTGCCGACGTGCCGCAGGCTGCTGTGAGTTCATTCTGTTTTCCTTGTAAGTTCCGTTCATTTTTCTCTTTCCTAACTGCTAGTAATTTACACGTTTTATGTTTCCGCCCAGAAGCGTAAAAGCATTTTCAATGCAGTCATAGCCCCTGTCCATAAGCTTTATATTAGTGAGAGATGTTTCTCCCTCTGCCGAAAGCGCCGCCACAGCCAACGCCGCACCGCCTCTAAGGTCAGGCGCACGGACTTTTGCTCCGTAAAGCTCCTTCACGCCCTCGATGACAGCCACTTTTCCCTCTGTCTTTATATCCGCACCCATTCTCACAAGCTCGTCAACATGGCGGTAGCGGTTTTCAAAAATATTTTCCACCACCACACTGGTGCCTTTTGCCTTAGCAAGTGCCGCCGTGACTATCGCCTGAGCGTCCGTAGGGAATCCCGGATACGGCATAGTCCTCACCGTCCGCACAGCTTTTAGCTGTTTAGGCGCTTTTATAAATATCCTGTCCTCATATAGAAATACCTGACAGCCCATTTGTTCAAATATAGGTATGACCGCACGGATATCCCCTGCCCTTGCCCCAAGCAGACCTATCTCACCGCCTGTTGCTGCCGCCGCGCTCATAAAAGTCGCCGCAACTATCCTGTCGGGCATGACAGAGTATTCACAGCCGTGTAGCTTTTCCACACCGCTTATTGTTATCGTTCCGCCCCCTGCGCCGCTTATCCTTGCACCGCAGCAGTTCAGAAACTCCGCAAGATCGCATATCTCAGGCTCTCTTGCCGCATTGTATATCACCGTGTCGCCCTTTGCCAGAACAGCCGCAAGCATGATGTTCTCAGTCGCTCCCACAGAGGGGAACGAAAGGTCTATCCTAGCCCCTCTAAGCCCTCTCGGGCAGGTGCAGCTAAGCACGCCATACTCCTCGTTTATCCTGACGCCCATTTTTCTAAGTGCGCACAGGTGCATATCTATAGGTCTCGGACCAAGCTCACACCCTCCCGGGAATGACAGCCTGCATTCACCTGTTCTTCCAAGAACAGCTCCCAGAAAAACGATAGACGAACGCATCTCTCTCATAAGCTCATCTGGCACAAAGGTCTTTACAGCACCCCTTGCGTCCACAGTAACACAGCCGTCCTCACGGCTGCACCTTGCCCCAAGCACCGACAGAATGCGGCAAGCCGCAAATACGTCCGAAAGTGCAGGACAATTATGTAGCCTGATCTCTCCGTTTATAAGAACACACCCTGCCAGCAGCGGCAGAGCTGCGTTTTTTGCTCCCTGAACGGTTATCTCTCCGTTCAGCCTGCTTCCTCCCTGAATGATAAGCCGTTGCATAAGCGTCGCTCCTTTTAAGGTTTTGACTTATCTTATGCAGGACCGCCCATATAGGTTAAAGCTATTTGTTGATATATATCTCTATAGCGTTTGAAACAGGCATAAAAGCAGGCAAACAAGGCAAATAGGAGTCCTTGCCTATCTTCTTTTTCATATCCTTAGTTGAAAGTATCATGCCGGTAACGCAATCGTCAAACGTACTATCGTCCATATCAGTGATATTCACAAGTATCCTTACAGTGACCTCCTTGCTGGAAAACGGAGGAACAGTGTCGCCCATGACCTCGCCGTCACTGTTTGTCGTAACGCTGGTCGCATAGCATACCGCGTTGTCATATTCAGAAGAAACATGGCTGATCTCATACTGCGGTATCTTTATCTCAAAAGGAGACGGGTTTTTGATATTGAACACTATATCTGCAAAACGATAGCTTGAACTCAACTCAGAACCAAAAGCTTCTTCGTTGTATACAGAATAATTTGACAGCGCATATGTTTTAAAATCCGTCATACCCATTGTTTTGAACACGTTGTCATCATATCTCACCACGCTCTTGTCTGCGTCGTTGAAAAACAGCGGTGGGAAGAAGAACACCATGAGCACAAGCACGATAATAACAGCCACAACTGTCTTTATTATCTTGCCACGCTTAACATACGAATCTCCCACCTTTACTCCCTTGCTAAGACCTGTCGCCGCCTGCGCAGGCATAGCCGCAGCGTCCTCAAGGAAATCGTCCTCATCGTCCTCTTCCTTGTGCTTGGTAGGGTCATCGTAAGTCTTTGTGGCACGGTCGAACTCCCCTGCCTTGTTGAACTTTTCTCCGTCAAAAATCTCGTCGGCGGTGCGGTTCACTCCGCTGCCCTTGAACTTTTTATCTGACAGCTTTTTTATCTTGTCAACATCAGGCACTTCAATGCTGTCCATTGAAGCCCTCTTGTTATACTGTCTGTAATTCTTATCCATTATTTTATCCCCTTAAATTTTACGTTCCTTATCCCTTAATAAGTGGCTCTAAAGCCTTGAATATCCTGTCCTCAGTATCGGCAACATGAAGCTTTGCAGCGTTTTCCGAGCACTGTCTGAGCTTCTCAGGGTCTTCGATAAATCCCTTTACAGTATCGATAAAAAGCTTTTCCGTCAAGTCTTTTTCTTCGATAACAAAGCCTGCTCCTGCGTTTTGCAATACCATGCCGTTGTAATACTGATGATTTTCAGCCACCATAGGCGACGGGATAAGCACAGAAGCTCTGCCCATTGCTTCAAGCTCCGCCAGCGAAGCTGCTCCGCACCTTGATATAACAAGGTCAGCCGCAGCCATTGCCACAGGCATATTGATATAATCCTTTATGATACGTCTGCTGTTGTTGATATCTATCCCCATAGCCCTGAGCTTTTCAGGATAATCCTTATATCCCTGATAAGTGCCGTAGGAATGTATATGACAGACCTTAACATCATTGTCCTGATACCATTTCAAAAGCTTTGCGATATTCTCATTAAGCACTCTCGCACCCAGACTTCCGCCTGTTGAAAGCACACATATTTCATTTTCATCAAAGCCAAGCTGTTTTTTAGCCTCCGACTTTGACATGGTGTTGAAAGCTCCCCTTACAGGCAGACCTGTCACCACAGTCTTGGCATTTTCGGGCATATACTTTTCTGCCTCTTTCACAGTGAGCATAACAACGTCCGCAGACTTTGCAAGTATCTTGTTTGTCACGCCCGGAAAAGCGTTCTGCTCGTGAATAGCCGTCTTTATGCCCATTTTAGCGGCTTTTCTGACTATAGGTCCTGAAACATAGCCTCCGGTTCCTATAACAAGATCAGGCTTTGCTTCCTTTATTATCTTCTTTGCAGTGCTTCCTGACTTTACAAGACACCCTGCCGCATGGATATTTCTTTTGAGATTTACCCAGTTAGGCTTTCTCTGAAAGCCCTCTATCTTTATAGGATAGAACTTATATCCCGCCGCAGGCACGAGCCTAGCCTCAAGCTTTTCAGGATTTCCCGCAAAGCTTATCTCAGCGTCAGGATAATGTTTTTTTATGATCTCCGCAATGGCAAGAGCAGGATTTACATGACCTGCCGTACCGCCGCCTGCAAGTAAAACTCTGAGCATAGAACTAATACCTCTTTACTTTTTTTTGATGCACTGACGTGAAACGTTGAGCATGATACCCATTTCTGCAAGCTGTATCATCAGTGCAGTACCGCCGTAGCTGAAAAACGGCAGTGAAATACCCGTGTTAGGGAAAGCGTTGCAGGCTACCATAATGTTGAAAAGTGCCTGCGAGCCTATCTGTATTGTTATACCAGCCGCAAGAAGCATACCAAAACGATCCTTGCTTCTTGAAGCGATCATGAAGCCCTCGATTATAAAAAGCACAAACAGCAGTACCACTACCATTGCACCCACGAAGCCAAGCTCCTCGCAGATAATAGCGAAAACGAAGTCGTTTTGTGACTCAGGCAGATAGTATTTTTGCCTTGACTCGCCAAAGCCCAGTCCGAACCAGCCGCCCGAGCCTATAGACAATAGAGATTCATAGGTCTGGAAGGTCTTTCCGCTAGGGTCGGATTCAGGATTTTTCCAGCTCTGTATACGATCTGAAATATAAGAAAAGCCTGAGCCTGACGCCATTTTATATATCAGCAGCAGCACCCCGAAAACAGCACACACACCGATAAATTTCCAGAAGGTCTTTTTTGGCATACCGCTTATGAACATCATAGACACTCCCATGATACCCACCAGCATAACAGCCGACATATGCCTCTGAAAAATAAGCACCAGCGCCACCGCGCCCATTATCACAGTAAACGGTATAATACAGAATTTCCAATCCTTGAACTTAGGATAATTCACCGACATTATGTATGCGAAAATAATAATGAACGTTACCTTCAGAAGCTCCGACGGCTGAAAGCTGATCGGACCTATTTGTATCCAACGCTTTGCACCGGCAACGTCTATTCCGAAAAGAGCTGTATAAAACGTAAGAAGATATGTGGCGATAAACGCAATATATGCTATCTTAGTGTTCTGAAAGAAGTGATAATCAAGATAGCTCGTGGCAAACATCAGAAGAAGACCAAGTCCGGCAGACTTGAGCTGGCTCACCAGATAATAATATCCATCGTTATATTCACTCAGCCCCCACGCATAGCTTGCAGAAAACATCATCAGAAGTCCGAATACAAGCAATACCATTACAAGAATGAAAAACGGCTTGTCTATCTCCGTAAGTATAAATCTGAATCTATGTTTTCTTTTTGCCTGTGCCACAGGTTGTTTAAGAGGAACGTGACTATTATACACTATGCTTCCGTCACGTTCACGTCTAGGACCTCTTATAGCCAAACAAACAACCTCCCAACAAAATCTCTATATGAAAAACTTTCCCGAATATATCAAAAACGCTATCGCCGCCGCAGCCCCTGCCACAGATATCACAGCGAATATCCCGATCACGGCGTGATCTCCGTGACCCTTTTTCTGCAAATGCTCATGAAGCGTGTAACCTTTCATAAGCAGCTTTTTTCTTATCTTAAAAACGATATACTGCAAAAGCCCGCAAGCTCCGTCAACGACCACCGCCGCACCTGCCAGCAGGAAAACGAAATATTCTCCCGAAAGCAGCACCGCCATAGTCATAAGACCCCCAAGTGCCAGCGCACCCGACTCGCCCAAATAAAGCTTCGCAGGACTGCACCCCCAAAAGAGAAAGCCTCCTGCCGCACCCATTGTGCAAACAGCAAAAAGCTGAGCGGCGTCAGAACCTGCCCCTGCCGCAAGACCGCTTGACAGTCCTGCTGAAAATATCAAAGCCGTTACAGCACACAGCCCGTCAGTACCCGTGTTGGTCTTACCGCCTGCGCAATCGTGTATCTTCACCATGTTTATCCCCACTGTCATAAACAGCGGAAAAAGCGGATAAAAAAGCCTGCCGAACTGCACATAGCCCAAATGGAAAGGCATAAGCACAACCGTCTGCACTCCTCCGCAGTATCTAAGCCCCACGCACACTCCAAGACATATAAGATACTCCATACATATCTTGTAAAAAGGCTTCATGCCTATGCCAAGCTTTTTCTCCTTAACATAGTCCTCCGAAAGCCCGATAGCCGTGAGCATCAAAACTCCGCCCAGAGCGATAAACACACGCCTTGAAAACTCTCCGTTCTCAAAACTCAGCACCGCCTGCGAGTCATAAAATATAACTCCCGTAACAATGCCGAATATAACGCAGAGCATTATGACAACTCCGCCGAATTTCGGCTCAGAGCCGTCCTTTGCGAACCTGTCGCCTATATAAAAATCGAATTTGCCTGTTTTTATCCTGCGGAAATATGGTATGAACACTCTGCCGAGAACATATCCCAGCACCATTTCACACCCCAGTATCACCGCCTGCACGCTCCAACTCATTTTGTCAGTGCATTGAACACTTCTTCAAGCTTCATTCCTCTGCTTCCCTTGAAAAGCACAGCGTCGCCCTTTGCAACTACCTCTTTCAAAGCCGACGCAAGGTCATCTCTGCTTTCAAAGTGCCTGCAATTTTCCTTTGCAAAGCCCTTTTTCTCAGCACCCTCTATATAGCACTTTGAGTCCTCGCCAAAGCAGTAAAGCAGGTCAGCCTTTGAAGCCGCAACATACTCTCCCACATTTCTGTGATAGGTCTTTGAGTTCTTGCCAAGCTCCAGCATATCTCCAAGCACGCAAATGCGCTTACCCTCCGCCTGTGCCTGTGAAAGCACCGAAAGGCTCGCTTTCATTGAGTCAGGCGCAGCATTGTAGCAGTCAACTATATATGTAACTCCGTCAATGACGGTAACATTCTGTCTTAAACCCTCCGGTTTGAACTGAGCAATGCCCTTTACAATATCCTCAGGAGGAATATCAAGTGCAAGACCCACGCAGAACGCTGCAAGAGCGTTCTTTACATTATGCTCTCCCAAGCAGTTTATCTGGGCGGCTATCTTTCCGCCTGCATAGTTTATAGTAAATGTTATGCTGTTGTCAACAGTCTTAACACCGCTTGCATAAACATCGCAGTCCTTCTTTGATACAGAATAGTAATAAACCTTTCTGTCAGAATGTAACTGCACACCTGCAAGCAATTTATCATCACGGCAAAGTATCAGCGGAGCGTCATAAGCCGCACCGTCAAGTATCTCAAGCTTCGCCTTGAGAATGTTTTCCTGCGTGCCGAGATTTTCAATATGTGAAATGCCGATGTTTGTTATAACAGCCACGTCAGGCTGACATGACATTGACATTCTCGATATCTCCCCCTGATGCGACATACCCATTTCGATAACAGCCGCCTCATAGCTGCTGTCAAGACCGAAAAGCGTCTGCGGCATACCTATCTCATTGTTGTGGTTGCCCTGAGTTTTCAGCGTCTTGTATTTCTGCGCCACAACAAGGGCTATCATATCCTTAGTGGTGGTCTTTCCCACGCTTCCTGTTACGCCAACTACCTTAACATCGAATTTAGACCTGTAATACCCCGCAATGTCGAGCAATGCCCTTGCAGTGGAGTCAACTATCATACATCTTGCACCCTCCACAGGTCTTTCCGTAACAACAGCCTCCGCACCAAGCTCCATAGCCTTTGCGGCAAAGTTGTGTCCGTCAAAATTCTCACCCTTTAGTGCAATAAAAAGCGAGCCTGGCTTTATTGTTCTCGTATCGGTGGAGATATCGGAAATTTCAACGTCAGCAGGATAGCCGTAGCTTCCGTGAACCGCCGATATTATCTCCTGTAAGCTTAATTTTTCCATTTTAATTCTTATCCGCCAATTTCTCGGCAGTATCTCCTTTCCCTTTTCTTATAAATATATATCTATTTTCATTCATCGCCGAAACGATGTAAACGGGACATCGTATTTCTGCAAAGCAGAAATTGCGCTGCTCCCCTACATAACAAATATGTTATTTTCTATCTCTTATCTGCCCTCAGCTTCAAGCTCTTTAAGAGCGTCCGCAACGACTTCTCTCTCGTCAAAATGTATCTTCACACCGCCTGCAAGTATCTGATAATCCTCATGACCCTTGCCGGCAAGCACGATGATATCGTCCTTTTCCGCATGATGTATAGCCCAGTGGATAGCCTCACGCCTGTCAACGATAGTTATGTAAGGAGTCGTCTTGCCCTCCAGACCAACCAGAACATCGTTTATGATATCCTGCGGATCTTCATTTCTCGGGTTGTCGGAAGTGACGATAAGAAAATCAGCATTGTCCGCCGCAGCTGCAGCCATAAGGCTTCTCTTTGAAGCGTCTCTGTTTCCGCCGCAGCCGAAAAGGCATTTCACCTTTCCGCTTGCACTGTTCTTTATAGCCGAAAGCACATTCACAAGTGCGTCAGGAGTGTGAGCATAGTCGCATATAACAGTGAAATCTCTGCCCGTCGGAACTATCTCCGCTCTTCCTCTTACGCCCTGCATAGTACCCAAAGCTCTGATAGTCTTGTCAACGTCAAATCCAAGGGTCTCACAGCAGGCGATAACAGCCAGTGAGTTTGAAACGTTGAAAAGTCCGGGCATATTGAATGAAACATTGTGCTTTATCTTTCCGTCAGTGAAAACATACTTCACACCGCTTGCTGAAAGCAGTATATCCTCTGCTCTGAAATCAGCCTTTGTACAGCATGAATAAGTTTTCGCAGGACAGCTTATCTCTTTGAGATATCTTCTGCCGTATTCATCGTCTATATTGATGATAGCGTTGTCAGATATGGTGAAAAGTATCTTCTTAGCCTGATAGTAGTTTTCCATAGTGCCGTGAACGTCAAGATGATCCTGCGTCAGGTTAGTGAAAACGCCTACCTTATAATGACAGCCTGAAAGTCTTTTCTGCTCCAAGCCCTGCGAGGAAGCTTCCATAACAACGTAGTCGCACTTCTCGTCAGCCATTTTTCTGAAAAGCTCATAAAGGTCATAAGGCTCAGGAGTCGTTCTTGCAGTAGGATAAACGTCGTCGCCTATCTCGTTCTGACAAGTGCCGATAAGACCAACCTTACAGCCAAATGAAGAAAGCACCTTCTTTATAACAGTTGTGATAGTCGTCTTTCCGTTAGTGCCTGTTACACCAATAAGAGTAAGCTCCTTTTCAGGGTGACCGAAAAATGCCGCACACAGCAGAGGGAAAGCCTCTCTTGTGTTCTCCACGATTATCTGACAGTCAAGCCCCAGATCTCTTTCGCAGACTACAACTGTACAGCCCTTTTCTATCATGTCCTTAGCAGCGTCATGTCCGTCAAAGGTCTTTCCTTTTATGCACACGAACATCGAGCCTGCCTTGACAGCCTTTCTTGTGTCGCTTGTGACATCGCTTATCTCCATATCAGGCAGAGAAGTTTTCGCAACGTCCTTTATGATATCATATAGTTTCATAATTATCATTCCTTATCATGGTTTCTTACTGTGAGCCTACCGAGGTCACTGCAAATGTTACCGACACAGCCGTTCCCATTGGAACGCTCTGTCCTGCTCCCACGCTCTGATCGGACTGTGCAACTGCACCCTCCTCCTCATAGCCTGAGCCTTCTGCCGTCAAGTTAAGACCATACATATCAAGCGTAGCCTTTGCCTGCTCCTTTGTAAGTCCTTTAAGTTCAGGCACCGTAACAGTTTCTTCCTTGGCGTTTGCTTCTGTGTAAAGCACAACCGATCCGCCATGCTCTATCTTTGCGGCAACAGGCGTCTGCTTAACAACAGTGTCGCCCTCGCCCTTGACCTTGACCTCAAGTCCAAGATCTTCAAGTGTCTTTTTGGCTTCCTCAACAGTATAATACTGAACGCTAGGTACTGATACCTGCAAGTCTGCAAGCTCGCTTTCGTCATACTCAGGGAAAATTCCCACATAAGGCAGAACGTCTGAAAGCACGTTCACGCATATAGGCGCTGCCACCTGGCTTCCGTAGAATTTCTCGCCTGTGGGGTGGTCTACCATTACGAGCATTACTATCTCAGGATCGTCAGCAGGAGCGAATGCACAGTATGAAGAAACATACGTCTGACCGGTCGGGTCCTCGTCCATTTTCTGTGAAGTACCCGACTTACCGCCTATCCTGTATCCCTTTATATAGCAGTTAGAGCCGGGCTGACCTTCAACAACGCCCTCGAGTATCTCTCTCATAGAAGCGGAGGTGTCCTCAGAAATGACCTGACGTCTTACAACAGTGTCCATTTTCTTTACAATGTTGCCGTTCTCGTCAGTTATACTGTTCACTACCTGCGGTGTAACAAGATAACCGCCGTTTATAGCCGCCGAGTAAGCTGTTATCATCTGTATCGGCGTTACCTTATTTGTCTGACCGAATGAAGATGAAGCAAGCTGAACAGGACCCATGTTGCTAAGCGGCATACTGATAGAATTTGATTCCGCAGGCAGGTCGATACCTGTCAGCTCGTTGAAGCCGAACGCATTGTAATACTGACAGAACTTTTCAGAACCAAGCTTCATGCCTATCTGAATGAATACAGGGTTACATGAGTTTAGCATTGCCTGAGCAAGATCCTGCGAACCGTGGTCGGTAGTTGACCAGCAGTGGAAAGTCGTGTCCTCCACCTGTATCTGAGTGCCGCAGCCAAAAGTATCATTAAGAGTGATAGCCTTTTCTTCCAAAGCCGAAGCACCTGTTATGACCTTGAATACAGAACCCGGATTGTATGTTTCCGAAACCGCCTTGTTCTTCCACTGAAGGGACCATGCGTCAAGCTGTTTCTGCTTGTAATCGTTTGAATCTTCATCAAGCCCCGCAAGCTCAGCCGCCGTCTTTTCATCAGAGATAGCCGCAGGCTCGTTAGGGTCATAAGGATCAGAGGTCGCCATTGCGTATATCTGACCTGTCTTAGGATTCATTATGATACCGCAGGCTCTGTCAGTAGGCTGATTTTCCTTAACTGCCTTTGCAAGCTCTTTTTCAAGGATATACTGAATGTTGGCGTCGATATTCAGATTAAGATCGTCGCCGTCCTGAGCGTCATAGCTCTGCTTGTATCTGTATGGTATCTCAGTTCCGTCGCTTGCCTTTGCAGTGATTATCCTGCCGTCAATTCCGCTGAGATAATCGTCATAGTAAGCTTCCAGACCATATATGCCGTTGCCCTCATAGTCCGTGTGACCAAGAACAACAGAAGCAAGAGTATTCTGTGGATAAAGCCGTCTTGTGGTAGGGTCGCACCTTACGCCGTCAATGCCAAGCTCCGTGAGCTTATCCTCGATAGCCGTGGAAACGGTCTTTTCCACCTCTTTTTTCAGCACGATGTACTGAGTATCCGTCTTAGTGAGTTTTTCTCTCACAGTGTTAGTGTCTATCTCAAGATTGAGTGCCAAAAACTCCACAAGCTCGTCAAGACATTCGTCCCCTGATTTCGTTGCGTCAAGTCTTTGCTGATATGTAGCCTTTTTGGATGCGTCGTCCTCTTTGGCTATATATCCTTTAAGTTCCTCTATCTTCTTGTCGTTGTCATCAAGCTTTTCTTTGAGCATAAGAGGGTCTGCATAAACAGTATAGACCGTTGCGCTCTGAGAAAGCACCGTTCCGTTTGAATCATAAATAGTGCCTCTTGACGCTGAAACAGCCGTGCTTTTAAGCTGCTGAGCGTTTGCAAGGGACTGCCACCTCTTGCCGTCCTTTATAGACACCGAAAAGATGGTCGCAACCGTATATATAAGTATCGCCGCCACAGGCAGGCTCAGCCAAATATTCAGACGTTGTTTCATTCTGGCACTTGGTCTGTCGGTCATAAATATCTCCTCTCAGGACATCACCGCACATACAAAATCTTCAATAATTTAGCATGATACGGCAAATATCGTATTTTCACACATACAAATTAATAGAACAAGAAAGCTAAGCACAAATATCTTGTCCCTAACTTTCCCCATAATTATTTTATTCACTAAGCCCCGATATATTCCAGAACAGAGCTGAACCAGTGTTTTATCTTAACGAACACATTGTCGTCCTCGGCCTTTACCACCTTTGCCACCGAGTCTGACTCCACAGTTACATACTCTATCTGAGATTTATCCAGCTTTTTAAGTCCCAGCTCATTCTCAGCATACTCCTCGACCTTTGACATATTGGTTTTCTGAGCAAGCTCTGACTGTAAACTTACATTCTCTCCCTGAAGCTGAGCAAGCTGTTCCTCCTGTCTGGTCTGCTCCGAACATAGGCTTGATATTTCGACTCTGCCGTATATCATCGTTCCAAGAACAACAGCCACCAGCAGACAAATGCCTATCACAGTTACTACCGATATGGTTTTCTGCTTCAGTGCAGGGTTTTTCTTATATTTTATGGCTCTCTGAGCCTCCGCCTCCTGAGCGTTGTCATAGGCACTGTAATCAAATGCCAAGTTATGTACCTTTGCCATTGCGGTAAAACACCTCTCACGATCCACGGGCAAGCCCGTTATTTACACATTCCCAATTTCACACAAATTTCACTCAGTCCTTGATCTTCTCGATCACCCTGAGCTTAGCGCTGCGGCTTCTGTTATTCTCCGCAAGCTCCTTTTCATCAGCCTCTATAGGCTTTCTGTTCACAAGCTTTCCCCTAGGCGTTCTTCCGCATATGCACTGTGGAAAATCAGGCGGACATATACAGCCCTTGCAGAAGCTCTGAAATCTCTGCTTTACCAATCTGTCCTCCAGCGAGTGGAAAGTGATTATGCAAAGCCTGCCGCCCACGTTAAGACAATCGAACGCCTTGTCAAGGGCGATATTCAAATGTTCAAGCTCCTTATTTACCTCTATCCTGATAGCCTGAAAAGTCTTTTTGCAAGGGTTTTTCTCACGCCTTGCCTTCTGCGGAACTGCGCTTTTTATTATCTCGGCAAGCTCCATAGTTGTCTCTATCGGTTTTTGTTCTCTATATTTTACTATCTTAGAAGCAATGCTTCTTGAAAACTTTTCTTCGCCGTACTCGAAAATTATCCTCGCAAGGCTCTGATAATCATATCCGTTCACAACGTCCTTGGCGGAAAGCCCCTCCCCTGACATTCTCATGTCAAGAGGCGCGTCATTGTGATAGGAAAAACCTCTCTCCGCATTGTCAAGCTGATAAGAGGAAACGCCCAGATCCATAAGAATGCCGTCAGCACCGCTTATGCCGAGCCTTTCAAATATCTCGTCTATCTCAGAGTAATTCCCTCTCACAACAGTCGCAGGATAGCCTGCCAACCGCTCAGTCGCAGTTTTCACCGCTTCGGGATCTCTGTCTATAGCCACAAGCCTGCCGCCCTTTTCGCCGTCAAGCCTTTTAGCGATCTCTCTCGAATGTCCTGCTCCTCCGGCAGTGCCGTCGCAGTAAATGCCGTCAGGTCGAATGTTCAGACCCTCCAAGCACTCATCAAGCAGTACGGGAATGTGGTTAAATTCCATTAAAAATCAAGCCCCTCCAGAGCTTCCATAAGCTCGTTATCATCAATGCTGCTGTTGAAATCGTCCCAGCGCTTTTTATCCCATATCTCACATCTGTCAGATACTCCGGCAACAACGATCTCCTTTTCAAGCCCTGCCACCTCTCTCAGTGACTGCGGAACAAGTATCCTGCCCTGCTTGTCAGGCTCGACCTCGCATGCCCACGCCATAAAGCTTCGCTGTAAAGCTCTCGCCTTAGCCATAGGCAGACTTCTGATCTTTTCGGCTCTTTTCTCGAAATCCTCAAGGGAATAAACGAACAGACAGCCGTCTATACCTTTAGTTACAATGAACCGCTCGCCGATAAGCTCTCTGAGCTTAGTAGGAAAAGTCATTCTTCCCTTAGCGTCCATAGTCTGATTGTAAGTTCCTTTAAGCAAGCACGCCAGCAAGCCGTTCACCTCCCTTGACCGAGTTAAGCAATGAAATGCCACTTTTGAAGCACTCATCACCACTTTTTTGCACTTTTAACCACCGTACAATAATTATACACTATATTATAGAAAATTGCAACAGTAATATTTCCCAAAGTGAATTTTTGCAAGGGATTTTTCTTGGACACTTGGTCAATTTAAGAGAGATTTTAGGGGGATTTTGTAACTTTCGCCTTTTAATTTGTCACCGTCTTGTAATTTGTAAACTTTTAATTAATTTTACGCCATACAATATCTTGTGGTACTTTAAACATTTACACCTGTATAAAGATAGCAGATATTTCCGCGAAACTCCCATACATTCACATCGTATTGACCTTATAAAGTTATTGTAACACAACATATAGTATACGTCAATAGGTTTTGCGAAAAAAAGCACAATTATTTCTGACGCTGTGACAGAAAAAGCAAGAAGGGTGATGAACGGTAGAATATAGTGTCGCAAAAAGGTTAAAATTCGGTAACAAGGAAATTTGTTTTCTAATTTAATTATTACACTATCCGATTTTGTAAATTTTCATTGCTTAGATAAAGAAAATAAAGTTTGAAGAAGAATGGAGCATGAGAGAGGGTTTTTAACGTTAAAACAGCCAAAAATAATAGTAAAATTGCACAAAACCGCAAAATAAAGTGGCAAAAAAGGCAACTGCAAGGGTAGAAATACAATATGCAGTAAAAAAGCGGACGCACCGGGGTGCGACCGCCAAGCCTCAGTTATTTACTTGCAAAAATTCTCAATGTATCTGTCGATACACTGTGCCACGATCTCAGTAGCGTGTTCACGATCCTTAACATCATCGACCACAGTGTCCTTGTGTTCAAGCGCCTTGTATACCGAGAAGAAATGACACATCTCATCAAAAATGTGCTTAGGCAGTTCTGAAATGTCCTTATATATGTTGTATGTAGGATCATTGAGCGGAATGCAGATTATCTTCTCGTCAGCCGCACCATTGTCAAGCATGGAGATAACGCCTATAGGATAACAGTCAACCAAAGACAAAGGCGCAAGCGTTTCCGAGCAAAGCACAAGTACATCCAACGGGTCGCCGTCCTCTGCATACGTCCTAGGGATAAAACCATAGTTTGCAGGATAGTGGGTCGATGTGTAAAGTATCCTGTCCATTCTCAGAAGACCCGTGGTCTTGTCAAGCTCGTATTTTACCTTTGAGCCTTTTGGTATCTCTATTACCGCCGTGAATTTTTCCTTTGTTATCACCTTTGGTGAAATATCGTGCCAGATGTTCATGTACATTCCTCCTGTATTTTCATTCAGCCTCGTACATACCCTCAGACTTTAGATTTTCAGGTATGTCAAAAACCGTTTCGCCGTCCGCCTCAACGCATGAGATACAACCGGCGTTGTCCTCGTTTATCAAGTCCCACAGTGTTACAACTTCATCTTCGCCCACAACGTCTATCCCAAGCCTGTCAAAAAGCTTCTCAAGCTTCTTTGGATTGCGTGAGTATATCTGAAATTCCTGATAGTCTGTGAAATATATCTCCTCGTCATTCTTGTGCGAGCCAAATCCAAATCTCGATACTCCGTCATTTACAAGCACAGTGCCGTAACGCTTCATTATAGCAAGGGCGACCTCTTTCGTGCAGTTATCAAGATAATAGGTCTTGTATCCATCTCTCTCGCTGTCAGGAAGCTCCAGAAAGAAGAATATAGGCTCAGCGAGCTTCTCTATCACACCGCAGGCGACCTTCTCCATGATGTCACAACTCAGCACACCCCTTATATTATCCCCCTGAATGTGGCAGCAAGACCGCAGCTTTTCCGCTCCGCCCACAGATACGCCCTGACAGAGGGTAAAATTATCTTCCATAATATCCTCCGTAAAATAGTTTTATTAACAATAGTATAAACCATTTTCGCAGATATTTCAAGTATAACCTATGAATTTACATTAAAAGTTTACGGCAGTACAGCCTTTCAGCCATACCGCCGCTAGAAATCACAAAATTCAGAAAAAGAACAGCGTTCTCACGCATATTTCGCAAACAGCCTGTTACTTGCCTCTCTGCTCAATAATGCCGATCATCTCGCCCACATCTTTCATACCCGAAACTTCGCCCATTTTGAACCTCATCTTGAACTCGTCCTCCACCGCACCGATAAGAGTGATATGCTCGATAGAGTCCCAATCCTCGATATCATCAGCCGTGGTGTTCTCGTCCACCTCCAAAGTATCGTCATCAAAAACATCTCTGAAAACATCATCAAGTCTTTCAATTATCTCGTCCTTGCTAAGCATAATGCTCCTCCTTCACCTTTATAACAGTATTTTTATCCTCATACCCCTCAACTAAAAGCCGCCAAGCCGTGTTGCCCTCTTCGTCCTGAGATATCTTCTCAAAGCCAAAGCTTTCATACAGCCCTGCCACCATTTTATTTTTCGCCGTAGGGTAATAATGCCCGTATATCTCCCTTATGCCACGCTTTTTCGCCTGTTTCACAAGACTATCCAGCATAGCAAGCTCCATATCCCTTTTCAGCACACGGCATGACATCAGCCAAAGCTCGATATCAAGCCTGCCCTTGTCCTCGCTGTCTGTCTTTCCGATAGTCACCGCCACAACGCCGTTGTCACCGAATTTGTCATAAAGCTTTCCATACAGCCTTATGTATTCATCAGAGTTATAGACCGCCTCCATTTGCTCCGCAGTGTATCTCTTTGTGGTGAGATTGAACTGATTGCTCTTGTTGGTGAGCTGAGTTATCCTTTGCAGATACAAAGGCGAAAAATCCCCTATCTCCGCCGTCATTTCAAGACTCAAAAGATAATCATGATAATCCGCAAACCTGCTCTGCGCCTTTGCACGCTGAGCGTTCGCCCTGTACATATCATTGCGTTTGAGATCGTCCTCAGAAAGCGTAACAGTTTCAAAATATCCCGAACGGTCAAGCACTCTTATATAGTCCGTGACCTCTCCTATCTCAGGCACAGCCGTTTCCCCAAGCTGTCCCCTGACTATCTCCCTCTCCGCAGGGTTATCGTCCACAAAAACAAACGCCTCAGAAAGAATGTTAAGCTCCTCAGCCGTGTCAACGATATTTTTGTCCTTTGGAAGCCAGTTGGCTTTTATCACCACAAAATCATCAGGCCTTAGCACGCCCTCAGGGTGGGAAAGCCCAGCCAAAGCGTTCTCTTCCTCGTTTTTGGAGCATACCGTCAAAAGCACGCCCAGGTCCTTGTGCGCCTTAACATACTGCTGAAACTCAAAATAAGCCATTGCCTCAGCCGTTTCCTTGCCTATCTCCAGATTTTCCACACCGTCGTCACCAACGATGCCGCCCCAAAGAGTGTTGTCAAGATCAAGAGCCAAAGCCTTTTTGTTCTTGCCAAAGATAGCCTTTATAATATTCGCCACCTGAAAAGCCAGCTCAGGTATAGCCTCGATATTTAGCGCATATTTGTAGAGATACCAATATTTCGGCTCGCTCCACTTTTCAAGCCCATATGCCGCTGACAGCCAGTTTATATCATTGAGATAAACCTCCGGCCTCCGGGCTATCCTGTCATACAAAGCCGAATTGAGCCTTGTGACGAAATTCACCTTTCCACGCCTGTCGGAAGCGTCCATGTTTCCCATAAGGCGGAAAAACGGAAGCTCAAAATTGTTCTGTATCACAGGACAGCCGAAATGCTCTTTCACTCCGTCCCAAGCCTGAGAAAGCCTGTCAAGCTCAGCGTTCAACCCCTGCTCTATCTCCTCTTCAACCGACCTGGGGGTAGGTGAAAAGCTGAGGTTTCTAAGGCTCGTGTGTATATAAACGATATCAGGTTTAAAGCGGTCAAGCTCCTCGTTTGAGAACACAGCGTCCTGCCAGAACTGTCCGTATTCCGATCGATAGAACTCACATTCAAAGCCCATGTCAAGCAAAAACAGCTCCAATACCGACACAATATCGTCCGTAGTCGAGCCGCCCAGCACAGCCACCCTCTTTTTCAGCCGCACCGCTCCGTCGCCCAAAAGCTGCCTTTTCAGCGACCTTTTCTTTTTCATTATAAACCCATTGTCAAATGGATACTCCAACTCTTTCATATTGCCCTCGCTTTTTTATATATGACCTATAGATCCGGTTCTCGTTCCCATATCATTTCATAGTCTTTTTCACCGGTAGCTTCGTCCAGACCCTCGCATTTGATAACAAAGCCCTCTCTCTCGTAAAAACGTATCGCCCGAGTATTTTTCTGATAAACGTTTAAAGACAGTTTAGCTTTTCTATCTTTTGCATAGTTCAGCAACAGTTTTCCTATCCCCTGCGACCGCACTTCTTCTGAAACAAAAATGCCCTCGATATATCCACCATTTATCCCGATAAAGCCTTGTATTTTTCCATTACATTCGTATACATAAACTTCCGCCTGCGGCAGCATATCTTTTACTGGCTCAAAATTATCATTCCAGTATTGAGAGGAAATAAAGTAATGTGCATTCAGATTGGCGTTTAGCCATATATCAGCCACCCTGTCAATGTCCGATTTTTGAAGCTTTCTTATCTGCATGATAATTCACCAAGCGCCCACTACTTCCTAAACATATGAAAATCACAGCAGTCACCGCCGTACCCCAGCGTCTTAGTCCTGGTAAACCCTATCTTTTTAAGTCCGCCGTATGTAACATCATCAACATCACAAAACAGCCTGCAAAGCTCCTCACAGCCGTTTTCAACACAAGCCGTGTGCCAAAGGCACTTTGTTATGGTGACGTTGAAATAATCCTTACCATGCTCCTGAACGCTCTCCTGAAGATCAGTGGTGCGCATTATCTTCAAAAATACCCTGCTGTATATCGCATAAAACCCAGGCACTATCTCCATTTTCACCGTGGAAGAATGTTTCTTCGCCGCCACTATCTCCAGCATATATTTGCGCATATACTTGTATACATCATCATCAGAAAGCCCCGCCGCAATGAAACTCTTGTAAAGGGCTATCCTCGGCAAAATGGTCTGTATAAGCGTTTTCATCTGATTTTCCGTCTTGCCCTTTGTGTTCCCGATGATTTCCCCAAGAGCCTTGTCCTGCATCTCAAACAGCTTTCCGCCCCTGTCATTACCGAAACTCTCTGCCAAAAACGCCTTTATCTGCTTTTGCTGTTTTATTTTCATTTTCACCGCACCTTTCTGCTGTCACTTCTTCCTGCTGTACCTAAAATCGCAGTATGATGCACCCTCAGCAATAGTCCCCGTCCTAACGAGTTTCATGTTCATCATGTCCGCCAGCACAAAATCCATTCTGCATATGTAAGCCGCCAGCTCAGGACACCCCTCGTCCTTACAAAGCTTGCACGCCCCACATTCGTGATAATCATACCCAAGGTCATATTCACCATTGCCCGGCAGAATATCCACCACCCAATCGTTCTCATATAACCTCTTGTGGCTGTCTTCCGACCATTTCAAACGCCCTGGCATCTTCTTAGGGTCAAGATAACTGTCCACATCACCCATGACCTTGTGAAAAAGCTTTGAAGCGCAAAGCCCGTCACGGAATATCTCAAAATTCTCCTGCGCAGACTTCCCTGTTCTCCTGTTCATGGCAATGTAATAGCTCGCCATAATGTACGAACTCAAAAGCTTTGACTTACCAATATCCTTAGCCCTCGCAACTATCTTCCCATGTTCTTCCTCTATCTTCTTAGCCACCTCTTTAGAAAAGCCTCTCCTTTTAAGCTCCGCCTTTACCACACTGTGATAAAAGTGAAATATCATCTTCACACTAAACGTATTTTCCATATTTTCACCTTTCTATCCGTTAAACAACGCCAACTCTATTCCCGATTATCTATATTGTAAATAACGCAAGCAAACCCGGCTATCACCGCAAACAGTATCGCACCGCCCATTTCCTCCTGCAATGCCGCCCCGACAAAATAGCCAGCCATAGCCGCAAAAAACATGATAACAACAGCCGCCACCGTCCTAAATTTTTTCATAACGCTCAACCTCCAGCCTATCACATATTATCCAAAGCCATACGGCAAACCTCGTCCGTTAGCTTCACCTTACCCAAACCTACAGCACGCACACCGCAAACCAGTACAAATAGGGCACCAGTGCCATAATTATATCATACACCGCCAAAATTTTCCCCGACCGAGCATGACCATTCGCCGTACCCTTTTTCCAAACCAACAAACTGTACAGCACGCTCACCGCAATATGTATCAAACCACAAGCAAAAATTATCCAATGAAAAACATCGTCCTGAAACTTCCCCTCACTGCCTGTCAGCTCAAAGCTAATGATTATCACCCAGCCCAAAAGGTCATTTCCCAGACCACTGATAACATGAGCCGCTATAGCCAAAAATTTCTTCATAAGCATACCCCCTATGCCAAAAGCATCTATTTTTTTATTTTCTGATAACTCACATTTTATCATCACCCTGCACAAAATTCGCCCCACAAATTCGTGCAAACAAATGATTTATCTTTTAATTTGGCAATATTTCTGCAATTGTTGCATTTTTTATGCAACAAAAGTGGTGCTTTTCGGGATAAGTAGAAAGCGTTTTGATACTTGCGGGCACGTACAAGCCCTGCGACTTA
>ERZ773133.395-NODE-395-length-62708-cov-23.976553_pt1 | contig 62708 bp, 52 predicted proteins | sample MGYA00580861_ERZ773133 | MGnify/ENA primary metagenome ERZ773133 (study PRJEB29015, sample SAMEA2737844) | human gut metagenome | biome: human gut; feature: human-associated habitat; material: faeces | place: China | collected 2012 ...
TTATTTTTAAAAATAAATCTGGTACATGGTGTCCGTATGCCGAATATGAATGGTTGATTTCAGAGGATTATGCAGACTATCAAAGTTATACAGATACTAAAGCAAAACCTTGTCTGAAATGGACAGAAAAAGGAAGAAAATGGATTATTGAGAATTATAACAATTGGGTTATGAATCTAGCGATCTAAGTTTTAAATGAAGAATATTTTAAAAGAGCAGATAGTAATTTACTACTATTCTGCTCTTTGCTTTGAAAGGAAGTGAGATTATTGGCTGTAAGAGGTCGTATTTATCATAATTTTTATACGCCTGAATTATGGGCGCAAGTAAATAAAGAGAATAAAAGAATAATGGATGATTTTCTTCAAGAATATAAACAAAGAAAAATGAGCAAAGGAACGATCTCGGGATATCATAATGATCTTCGTATTATTATGATTTACATTCTTAAAGAGTTAGATAATCGTTGCGTCCTGGAATTAAAGAAAAAAGATTTTCGTAATTTAAGTTTATATTTTACAGAAGAATGTGAAATGTCTGCTGCAAGAACAAATCGTCTTAAAAGTGCAATCAATAGTCTCTTAACATTTTGTGAAGATGATGATGACTATGATTATGAAATTAATTATGCCAAAAAAGTACATGGCATTCCAAAATCGCGTGTAAAAGACGATGATGATGATTTCTTTTTTACTTTTGATGAATTTATTAAAGTTCGTGACATTTTAGTGTCTCAAGAAAAATGGCAATTAGCTGTTTTATGGAGTATAGGATTTGATTCTGCTGGACGAAAGAATGAATTATTTCAGATACAGAAACATGGATTATTAGACGGGAATAAAACAAATATTGTTGTCGGTAAAAGAGGTAAAAAATTTCCACTTGTATATTTAGACGACACAAAAGAATTAATAAGAAAGTATCTCGAATGGCGAGGAGATGATACTATTGATTCTCTTTGGATTAAGGGTTGCGGAGATAATAAACAGCCATTATCTGATTCGAATGTTTTATATGATAGAATTGTAAGTATTTCAAAAATATTATCAGAAGTACGTGGAGAACCATGTAATATTTTTACACATACAATGCGACATAGCAGACTTGAATGTTTATCTCAGGGAACCGATTTACGTCTTCTTGATAAAAATGGAAATCCTAAAAAGTTTCCTTTGGAACAAGTACAAGTATTTGCACATCACTCTGATCCAAGTACGACACAGGGATATTTAAAGGATCATTCAGAAGATACAATTAATTTTATGTTTGGAATTTAACATTCCATCCGGAGAATAATACAATATAGATCATATATTGACTTATGCGGAAGCTGTTTTATTCTACTACAAATTTGTCATTTGTCAAGACTTGACTTGACATTCCTCAAAAATTAGGGTATATTACATTTGTAAGTAAGACAAAGTAAGTAGAAGTAGAACAATGTAGAGTGATCTAGTAGTCTACATAATTATTTAAATAAATAAAATAACCACTTGCTAATCAAGTGGCTTTCAATAAATTGAATATAGAATGGGATATTCACCCAAGTGGATTTCTCAGAGCCGAAGGGGTATCGGCTGATTTCAACTTACGAAAAGGATCGCTTATTTAGCGGTCTTTTTTCGTTGGGACAATATTCTGTAAAAACATTAGAACTGTCCCGGCAACAATCGTAGATAGTAAATTACTATCATTCACAATTGTGTATGTATCTTTAAAAAATCTTAGAAACGTATCTATATCGCATCACCCTCCTTTCGTAGCAAGGGTATCTATATAACGAAGCATCACTGCTTCGACGCGACTCTGAAAAATCCTTGGCATTGCATCCAGCCGTAAATGAACGCCTGGGTGAACTCCTACGTATAGATTATATGTCAACAGGAAAAATCTGTCAATACAAAGATATGGACAATCTATAGATAGATCGTGTAGCAACACGTAAACTGCAATCTCCGACAGACGTCTAGGAATCGGTATTGGTACAAACCTTAGAAAATGTGCGACGTCAAAAAATACAAAAAATCGCAAAAATATTTATAAAAAGAACGTGCTGTACCTTTACAAAATTTTCCTGTTGTGATAATGTGAAATTATCAAATACAGGAGGTAATTTTGTATGGACTATGTAGTAAAAAGACAGAGCGCAAAGAATTTTACTAAAGATATTGCAAAAGAAAAATACAGTATGAAACACAAGTTTCAACGCCAGGAAAATCAGTGGGGCAATCGTCAGAAAAGTTTACTGATTGACTCTATGCTTCGTCCGTATCCAATCGATCCAATTAGATGCGAAGTCGGATCTGACGATGTAAGAAGAATTTTTGATGGCGTTCAGCGCGCTACCACAGTAAGAGACTTTTTTAAGAAAGATGGTTTTAGATTGGCTAAAAATTTAAAACCAGTTACAGTTGATGGCGAGGTATATGAAATTGCTGGTAAAAAATATGCACAGCTCGATGAAGCCGTACAAGATAAGCTGAATGATTATGAGATGACAATCTATGTGTTTACTGATTGTACTGGAGAAGATATTCGAGAAATGTTTACTCGTCAGAACAATGGTAAACCATTGAACAATACTCAAAAACGTACAGCAATCGAGAGTGAAAAAGTAAGTGATGTTATCTTTAATTTTGCAGATCATGAGTTCTTTGAGAAAGTCCTTACTGATGCACAATATAAGAAAGATGTTCAGCGTGATCTGATCCGCGAAACCCTTATGCTGATTAATACAAATGAAGAAAATGATTTTACATCATTTAGAGCGAAAGATATCGACAGTTTTGTTGTTTGGTATGATGAAAATATCAATGCTACTGATATCAGTATATTAACAGATGTATTAGATACTTTCAATACAGGAGATGAAGTAATCAAGGTAAAATCTACTTCTATTCCAATGATCCTGTATGGCGGTTATAAATGTATTAAAGACGGAAAAGATTTTAGAAAATTCGAAGCTGCAGTAAATGAGTTTGTTGAGAATTATGATTCTAACGAAGCATATAAACAACTTGTACAATCTGGTACTACTGCTTCTGCTGGTGTTAAAGCTCGTCTACAGTATTGGAATAACGTCGTAGATAATTTATAATTTTTTGTGAAATAATTTGATATGATTTTTATTATGGAGAGTGGAGCAATCTACTCTCCATTTTTGTATGGGCAGATGTGCTTAGTGGCGATAGTAGTGGGCCGTAACCCCACCACATTAGAAACACCGTAGGTTCGACTCCTACTCTGCTCATTTTTGTTTTGGAGCTTTACTCAAGTTGGATGAAGAGATCAGTCCTGAAAACTGACAGGTCGTTAACAACGGCGCGTGGGTTCGAATCCTACAGGCTCCGTATATAATTAGCGAATGGAGGCAGTGCCTCCGTATGCCGGTATGGTGGAATTGGTAGACGCATCTGGTTTAAGCCCAGATTGTTATGAACAGTGCGAGTTCGAGTCTCGTTGCCGGTATTATTTTAAAAAGGAGACATACATATGAAAGGTATGACTGGAATTTGCAGGATTAATCCTGCGTTGTTTGGTGGAATCATGGCATTATTCGTAGAATTAACAGTAACAATGATTTTACCTCTGTAGAATATAATCCTAATATATATGATAACGCTGCGATGCTATAGAAATTAGAAAGGTATTTCGCCAATAGTGTCTATTACTATTTTCAAGATTTTTATTTACCGCTTTCAATTCTGCATTTACAGTTCTTAGTTCATTCAATTCTTTCAAATTAGAATCTAACGTTTTATTCTGTATCTCAGTTTGTGCATTCAATTTCATGTTTTCGTACTGGATTTTTCTCATAGCTTCTGTCTGACTTTCAAGCTCAGATTGCATAGAATCCATTTTGTCAGTAAGAAATTTCAATCGTTCTTCTGGAGATTGGAATTTTGGCATGTAATCAAATATATTCATGCTGGCATTATTGTTCAGCATTTGCTGATAGCTTGCATCTGATATTAGTTTTTCAGAAAATTCCTGTAGTTTTTGGAGATTTTTAGATAGAGCTACTGGTTCCAATATTTTTCCATCTGGTGTGGTTATAGTTTTACACATTTAAATCACCTTTCTTTATTTTGTTTCATGTTTTATATTTTTATTCTCTTTAAATTCATTGGAGAATAAGTAATCATAAGCAGTTTGGTGCTTATTGCTCTGTCAGTGGAGCGTGATTAATTTTTTGGAGTAGGAAACCAGAGAAGTCATGAGCTTTGGCATAGTAGACACTCGCACTACTCTCCTACTCTTTTTTAATTGTTATGCGAGTGGAAAGCGAGAAATAAAAATGGGATATACTCATGGAACAAGTATTGAATCAAAAACAAGAATTTGTACAAAATGTGGAAAAGAATTCCCGAATACAAATAAATTCTTTTCTTATGCAAATAAAAAACTTGGACGATTAAATGCTTTATGTAAAGAATGTCAAAAAATAATTAGTAAAGAAAAGCGCCTGAAGATTATTGAGAAAAATAAAAATAAAGATTTATTTTATTCAGGGACACGACATTGTAAAAAATGCAATAGAGATTTACCAAATAATAAATTATATTTTCCTATCGATCTATCTTGTATTGATGGTTTAAGAAATGTATGTAGAGAATGCAGCAAAAAGGAATCTGGTTTTCTTGATCCCAATTATACAGTTTCCGAAAAATGGACGGATGAAGAAAATAATGTATTGTTAGAAAAATATAAAGATTTTACTGGCGAAGAATTGCATAATTTATTTTTGCCAAATAGAACCGTTAGATCTATAGAATGTCATGCAGCGCTTCTTGGTCTGCAAGGCAAGAATTACGATGCACAAGTTAGAGCTAATTTGTCTAGAAGTATAAAAAATAGTGAAAAGTTGAAAGGGCAAGCATTATCTGAAGAATCCAGAAAGAAAATTTCTGAAACAAAAAGAGAATATTTTAAGACTCATAATGGATGGTGGAAAGGTAAAAGACGTAGCCCAGAACAATGCAAAATGATAAGCGAAAGGCAAAAGGGAAAATGGGCTGGAGATAAAAATCCAAGACATTTAAATCCATTAGTTGGCGAAGAAAATGGTCGTTGGAAAGGTGGAATTAATTCTACTTATGTCGAGTTAAGATCTGATACAAAAAGTTGGTTCAATGATTCAATGGGATTTTGTAATTATAAATGTGTTATAACTGGCGGTGAATTTGATAATGTACATCATACAACAGCATTTAGAGATATCGTTGATGAAGTTTTTAAAATAACAGGAATAGAAGTAAAACAGCAAGTATGTGATTATAACAAAGAAGATTTCGATGAATTAAGATTAACATTAAAAGATTTGCATATGTTATATGGGTATGGAGCATGTATAAACAAAGAGGTACATAAATTATTCCATGACAATTATGGATATACAAAATTCTCTCCATTTGACTTTTTGGATTTTTTATACAGAATCGATACTGGAGAATTTGATACTTGGTTCACGGAAAATAATTTGAAAATAAATATAAATTATGAATATGTAGAATATTTAGAAAGCACTTTGTCAGTTCTTGCGGAAAGTGCTTAATTTATTGAAATAAAAGGAGGTGGCTGTTAATTGGCTACAAAAGCAACTGCACCGAAATTAACGGCTGCTCAAGCAAGAGAAAAAGTTGTTGAATTACAAAATAAATTAGATAACTATAACAAAACAGCACAATGTCCGATGTGTAGGAAGCATAAGGATGTAAAAATCGGATTTTATATGGACACAGACCCAATTCTTGGCGGGGATAGTTTTAGTAGAATATGCCGTGACTGTGCAAGGAAAATTGCATTGCGTGTGGATAAAAATGGAATTGAGCATGACCCAACTAAAGAATCCGCACAAAAAGCACTATATTATTTAAATAAACCTTTTATTGAGTCATTGTGGAATTCAAGTATACAAGAGTCTGAAAATTTAGTAACAGGAAAAGGGAAAAGCAACGCCTGGAATGCTTATATTAAAAATATAAGTATGGTTAACTATAACGGGCAAGGTTATATGGATTCTGATATGTTTAAAGAAAAAATTGTTTATGCTGACGAAGAGAAAAAGCAAAATACAAAAGAGGAATTGTCTGAAGATGTTGTTGAAATGTACAAAATAAACAAACGTACAGTTCTTCGTTTTTTAGGTTATGATCCATTTGAAAACGAACCAGAGGAAGAAAAACCTCTTTTATATTCCAAACTTGTAGGATATTTTGATGAATCAGTAAAAGATGATGGGTTAAAACTTGAAGCAGTTATAGAGATAGTGCAAAGTTTTAAAGATGTTAAAACAATTAACGATGCAATTTCACAATATAAAAAGCAGCTAGGTAGCAATCCAGGCGTTATTTCCACAATTAAATCTCTTGCTGACACAAAACAAAAAATGATTAATTCTGCACTTGCTCTAGCAAAAGATAATGGGATCTCAGAGAATAATAATAACAGAAAAAGCAAAGGTGCTGGAACGTTGACAGGTATTATAAAGGAACTTCAGGAAATGAATCTAAATGGTTCAGAAGTTAATACTTTTGATTATGAAACAAATTTGGCAATCGAAGATATCATGACTAGAAATCATCAGAACCAATTAAGACAATTGAATCCAGACGAGAATGATTGGGAAAAAGAAGTAGTTCATCAAAAAGAACTACTTTTTAATTTGCAAAAAGAACGGGATAACGCTGTTGAATTTAGTAGGTTATTAAAAAAAGAAAATAAAGATTTAAAAGATTTTCTTTTAGAAAAAGGATTAATTGATGAAAAGGGACAAGTAGTCGAAAATGAATGAAAATAAAAATATTGTCCTAATGGGGGATAAAATTAACGAATTTACCCCAAAGAATTTTACTTTTTTTACAAAACCTACGTATTATGATATGTCTGAACTAAAATTGGAAGGATTAAAGAAATTTGCTGAAATAATTCAATGGGGGAGGCGCAATCCCGTCAAATTCTGCGAAAGATTCTTTGGGATAGAATTTCTTGATTATCAAAAATACGTATTTATGATGTCATGGATAACCCCAAACGTTGTATGGTGTATGAGTCGTAATGCTGGAAAAACAACATTAGGTAGTCCATTTCTTATGGCGAAGACAATGTTATTGCCTAAATTTGAAGCATATATTTTAAGTTCAACTGGTTCACAAAGTATTGGTATGATGAAAAAGATTGAATCAATTGCCAAAAAAGAAATTGCTTCATTTACGGGTTTAACAGATGTTTTTCTCAATGAACTTGTTAAAAGTGCAAATTCTGAAGGGTTTCGGCATGATCCAGCATCTTATTCGTTCAAGCTTTATTCAGGATCAAGTTTGGCTACAGTAAATTCAAATTTTGATGGATCTCGTGGACGTCGAAGTAGACTAAATTTTTATGATGAAGCATCCTATGTGTCAGAAGATATGTTTGCTGCTACTCTTCCATTTGTCACACAAAATAGTGATTTTGCCCTTGGAGGAGATGTTGACGTAACTTTACTTCCTCCAAATTTCCCGAATCAAGTTATTTGTGCTAGTTCAGCAGGTTCGATGGATGACGTTTTTTATAAAAGATATAAAGAAGCAGCTATGCATTCCATGGCGGGAGACAAAAATTATTTTTGTGCAGATATTGATTGCGAAGTCATTCTTCATGCTACATATAATGGAAAAATTTACCCTGTACCACTTCTTACTCAAGCAAAAATTGATTCTGAGATGAAAATGAATCCAACAAAAGCAACAAGAGAATACATGAATAAGTTCGATTCCGATCTTGGCGATGATATTGCAGTCAAGAAATCACAGGTATTAAGGAACAGTGTAGTAAGACCACCTATGTTGGTTAATGAAGATAATTCATATATGGTAATTTGCTTCGATCCAGCAAAAAAACGCGATAATAGTTTTGTATTAATTGGTAAATTACATAGGGATGATCGGCGCGGATGGTTATTGGATGTTGTAAACGGAATAAACCTCATTGATAAAGAAACGAAAAAACCATTGACAACTCCAGAACAGATAAAAATGTTACAAGATATTATTGTTCGATACAACGGATATGGCGTTCCCGATTATAGAAATATACACGGTATATATATAGATGCTGGTTCTGGTGGGGGAGCTACCCAAATGTGCGATCTTCTTTTTGATAATTTTTATGAATCAGGGCATAAAGGAGAAAAGGATTATGAACATCATGGTTTAATAGATGCAAATTATGATTATGCAGCTCCATATGTGAAAAGATATCCTGATGCTATAGATATTATTCGAATGAGAGAACCGTCAAAATATAAAACAATTATGTATTCACAATTATGTGAGATGATTGATCAAGATTTAATAAGTTTTACCGCAGAATATGATTATCATGGTAATCTCACAATACTATCAGAAGAAAATGGCGAAGTCAAAGAGCAAGTTTATAACCTTACATTGGAAGAGGAAGTCGGATTAAAACAATTGGATGCAATGAAAGAAGAAGTTACCCATATGTATAAATACAAAGCTTCGAATGGTAATGTAAGATATGACTTAGCTCCTGGATTTGAAAGTATTTTGCATGATGATAGAAGTTACTGTCTCGCTCTTATGGCTCATAGTCTATTCGAGTTAAGAAGTAAAGACAAGGTAAGGCAAAAACGCCCACAAGAGTCAACCCAATATCTCCTCTCTAAACTTTCAATCAATCAACCAAAACGTATATCTTCGTTTTCCAAAACAATCTAAATAAAAATCCAAAACACAACTAAATAGAAAAGGAGGTGTTCGCATCAAATATGACACAATCAAAAAAAGAGATGGTGGAAACATCTCCAACACGCAAAAAACAGCCAACAGCTGCAGAACGAAAATTGTATATGCAAAGTCTTGAACGTCAGCAAAAGAGATTTGCAGAAACGCAGAATGCATTTAAACAAGTTCGTGATGTTACAAAAACGACAAGACAAATTCCTATAAGTTCATATAACAAGGGAAATGTAATTAAATATCTTCAAAATATAGACAGTTATGAAGATGAACTGCGTGGTTTATCTCGTTACTTATTTTATCGTTGTCAGATATATTTTAGATTAATTATGTATAATGCAACTATGTTTGATCTAAATGCAAGGTACGTAGTTCCTACATATGATCCAACCGGTGACAACGACAAGGAAAGTATGTTGAAAGATTATTATGACACTTTGGTATGGTTAGATAGAATGTCTTTACAAGGGAACTTCTTGCAGGTATTAATTAATAACTTTATAGAAGATGTATTCTATGGATGCTGTTGGCTGGACGAAACCGGAATGTTTATTTTAAAAATTCCACCAGAATATTGTAGAATTTCTGGAAAATATTTCACAGGAGATTATTCGTTTTCTGTAGATATGAGTAAATATAAGAAATTCGAAGACGTTTTAGAATATCTTGGTGATCCGTTGCTTTCTATGTATAAGGAATATGGTGGTAACAGTCAGAAAAAATGGCAACCAATGCCAGATGAATATGCTTTGTGTACAAAATCAAGAGTTGAGACATGGGAAACTATTGTTCCAATTTATAGTGGGTTATTTATTGATTTAATTGGCCTTTTAAATCTTGGTGACGTACAAGCCGTTGCGGATGAACAACAAATTTATAAACTAATTACAGCTACTATACCAACATTATCTGGTGCTGATGAACCAGATCAATGGGCTGTAAACATTGATTTTGCCGTAGATTATTATAATAAATTGGTTGATAGCCTTCCACCTTATATTGGTTCTGTGATAAGTCCATTGCCACTTAATACAATATCTTTTTCTGATGACCAAACAACAGATACGACGAAGGTACAAAAAGCCACAAAAGAAGTATTGAATACTTCTGGTGGAGCGCAAATACTTAATTCTTCTAGCATTTCTGGTGCTGAAGCATTTCGAGCTGCTACAAAGGCAGATACTGAATTAGCAATTTCTGCACTTTTAGGTCAGATTCAAGGCTGGGTAAATAGAATGCTATCATACCAAGTCAAAAATGCGGCGAAGGTTAAATTTTTTGAGGTGTCTTCTTATACAAAAGATACTCTTAGAGAAGCCATGCAAAAAGATCTGCAATATGATAGTTCTAAAATGATATTAATAAATGCATTAAATGGGATTAGTGAACTTGATACCCTTTCGATGACTTTCTTAGCCAATGATGTATTAGATTTAAAGAATAAATTTGTTCCACTCGTATCTGCAAATACAGTATCCAACGCAAGTGACGAAGGTGGCAGACCAGAGGTTTCTGATTCAGAAATAAGTGACGATGGAGCTAAAACGAGAGACAGAAAATAATGAGGTGGTCATATGAAAGAAAAGTTTTTAAAAACAACAGACACTACTACCTCTGAAAACTTAAAGAAACTTGGATTTCAAGTAGTAAGTGAATTGAATGGAATGTATATATTTTTGAATACTGACAAACTTCAGTTTTCAAATATAGATAAATCAAAAATACAGTATAGCAATATACTTACTTTTTAGCCACTCTTCTATTTCTTGAGTGGTATTTTTTATACCAATTTTTAGATTTTATAAATGAGGTCGAATGGATAATTCGATAAAGAGATTAACGGGACGGTTTACACTCTCCCATCTCTGCCTCCGTTTTTATGGAGGTGATTTATGAGTTTCAATAGAGAAACTGGTATGTACGAAGGATACATATATGTTATAACAAATGATATTTATCCTAATAAATTATATATTGGTCAAACATCACAAGAATTAATAACTAGATGGTATAGTCATGTTGGACAAGTAAAAAAACATTCGTCCACAGACAGATTGCATAATACAATGAATAAATATGGTATTGAACATTTTGCCATGGATGGATTAGAAAAATGCACTGCTACAACAAAAAAAGAATTGATTTCAAAATTAGATGATAGAGAAAAATATTATATTAAATTATTTGATTCTTTTCATAATGGTTTTAATCTTACTAAAGGCGGAAGAGACGGAAGCGAAAATAAAATGAGAGCTGTTAAACAATATGATATTAATGGTAATTATATAAACACATACGAATCTGTTGACAAATTAAAAGAAATATTTGGAAAGACATCTGTTATCTATTCTTGTTGCAATGGTGAATCAAAATATGCGTATGGTCATATTTGGCGTTATGTTGAAAATGAATTAGAAGATTTTCCTTTACCAACGGACAACGAAAAAGAAGAAGCGTTGATAAGGTATTATAGTTTATTACAAATTGATAAATATGATTATCGGGGAAATTTATTACACGTATATAAAAACACAACGGAAGCAGCAAAAGCAGAAAATACAAAAAGGAGTTTTATTGTTGATTGCTGTATCGGTAAACGTGTTTATATAGGAATTAATATTTTTAGATTCCATCATGAACTCTTTTCATCTCATAAAACATATAGAGAAAAGCCTAAACTTGTAGAACAATATGATTTGAATGGAAATTTTATAAACGTTTATGAAAGTGTTCGAGAAGCCGGAAGACAATTAAATATAAACTATCAAGTTATTACACAAGTTTGTAGAAATGAAATAAAAACTGCTTATGGATATATTTGGAAATATGTTGAAAACGCTTTAGTCATTCCAGATTTACAACATAAAGGGAATTGTAAAAAAGTGTTTAAATATGACAGGGATGGAAATTTAATTAAGGTTTATTTAAGTGTTATTGATGCTAGTATCGAAGAGGATGTTTCATACACAACAATAATTAATTCGTGTAATCAACAAACTAATAGTATATTTTCCAATTATACATATTCACATGAAGAATTAACACCTCAAGAAGTTGAAAATAAATTTAGAAATAAAAAATCAAAAAGAATTAATATGTATACAAAAGATGGTTTTTATATTAGAACATTCGATAGTTGCATTAATGCTGGAAAATACATAGGACATAGAAATTCTTCAATACTAATTGGGGCATGTTGTAGAAAAAAGAAAGTATCTGGATATGGCTATAAATGGTATTTTTCAGATGATTTAGATCAGCCAGATAAAACAAAAATAATTACTTAGTAGCCTCGTTCTTTTTTGAATGAGGTATTATTATACCCATTTTTAGGAAAGGAGGAAATAATTAAAGCAGATGTCAAAAATTATAAAAAAGAAAATTTTAACTGAAGATGATTTGCTAAAATTTTGTCAAGACAAAAAATTTGCGAGATTTAATTCCAAAGACATTGGCTATCAGTTAGCCTTAAAAGTGCCAACTACTTTTGAAGTGGATAATATTGTAGATGATAATCATCGTGGAATGATGCGTCTTAAATTTCGAATTTTCCATACAGGACTTAATAGGAATAAAAGTTATGTATCAAAAGAGTCTGCTGAAAAAGCAATGAATACAATTGCTGATAGACCTGTATTGGCTGCAATACATCAGCTAGATGATGGAACTTGGGACTTTGAAGGTCATGAGATGGAAATTATCAAAAATGATAACGGAAATGAAGAACTTAGATACATTGAATCTCAAGTTGGTTCTTTCTCATCTGAGCCAGCATTTTGGGAACATGATGATGGATTAAATAAAGATTATGTATGTGCTTATGCTTATATAAGCGAAGAATATACTAAGGCATGTGAAATTATTCGTTCTAAGCAAGGCACAAAAAATAGCTGCGAGCTTTTTATTGACGATTTATCTTACAACGCAAAAGAAAAATATCTTGAATTAAATGATTTCTATGTGAATGCTTCAACATTATTAGGGAGTCGTGATGATGGCACAGAAATTCAGGAAGGCATGGAAGGTTCTCGTGCTGATATTGTAGATTTCAGTGTAGAGAATAACTCGGTTAAATTTAGCAAAGAAGAAAAATTGATTGAACTTTTAGAAAATCTAAATAAGACACTTTCTAATTTCAATAAAAAAGAACAGATTGCTGTTCAATCACAATCAAAGAAAGGAGGAACCGAATTGAATAAGGAACACTTTGAAGAGGAAGTTACTGAAACTGAGGAAGTAACTGAAACAGAAGAGTCTGAAGAGGAAGTGACTACCACAGAAGAAGAATCTGAGGAAACAGTTGAGGAAACCTCCGAAGAGGAAACTCAGGAGGTTGCCGAAGAGGAAACCGAAGATACAGCTACAACAGAATCTGAAACAGAAAGTTTTTCAAAAGATGAGCTATTCAATAAGTTATTCGACATTTCTTTTGAAGATATCAAATACGCATTAAATGCATTATGTTCTATTTATAGAAATGATTCTGAATGGTGTTATGTGTCTCAGGTGTATGATGAGTATTTTATTATGCAGGATTGGGACAGCGACAAATATTATAAACAATCTTATACAAGAGATGAAGATAATATTGCACTTGCTGGAGAGAGAACAGAAATGTTTGCAATGCTTCTTACTGAGTCAGAGAAGATTTCTATCGAAGAAATGCGTTCAAACTATGCAGAATTAAAAGCATTTAAAGAAGAAATTGAGTTAAACGAACTTCGTGAGCAGAAAAAAGCAATTCTTGATTCTGAAAAATATGAAATTCTTGCACAGAAAGATGAAGAAGGAAAGTTTGTAAATAAGGATTATGAAAAACTTGTTTCTGAAATGGATAACTACTCTCTCACTGATCTTGAGACAGAAATTAAAGTTCTTCATTCAGATTATGTTTCTGAACATGGTAACTTCGCACTTTCTAATAACGAAGAAAAGACAGCTACATCAAAGAAACAATTTGTAAATGTAAATAAAAAAGCTTCGAAACCTAGCAGATATGGAAAACTGTTTGCTGAAGAAGAAAAATAAATAAACAAAATAACTTTTAACTTTAAGGATCGTCATAATGGCGGTCTTTTTATTATGCAAAAAACAGGAGGATAAATACTATGGCAATTCGTATGTCTATTGAGCAGCATCACGTTGCGTTCCCAACTAAAGTCCTTTCAGACAAAGTTGGAAGAGTACTAAATATGGTTATCAAAAAAGATACTGATAACGGAACAGTTTGCGGAAAAGGAGCTTACGTAAGCTTTGATCAGTATGAAGTTGCTGATGCCCCAGCAGGATTTGAGGGAGAAATTCTTGAACAGGCTGCAAACGGAAACTGGTATGTAGAGGTTAAAAAAGTTGATGTGAATGCACCAGCAATTCTTATCTACGAAGTTCCAGAAATCGCTGAAACATACAACAGTGAGTTTACAAAGACATCTAACTTCTTCAACAAAGCAACAGCCGAGAGAACAAAAACAGTTAGAGGACTTGTACTTACAGTAACAGACGTTTATGAGCTTAGTGAAGATGCATTTGACGGAACACCTGTAGCTGGTAAGAAAGTAACTGTTGAAGCTGGAAGTCAGAAACACAAAGTTTCAGAACTATAAAGAAGGGAGGAATAAGCAATGAATAAGATGAATTTTAGCGCACATGTACTTAATGTATTCGATGAAATGAAAACTTCTTATGAAGAAGTAAAGAACTTAATGTTCGATTTATATAAAAATGAACTCGACGATGGAATTTCTAAGAGAGAGGCGGAAGACAAACTTCGTGAAGTATCTCTCAAAATTTTCGGTCTTACCAAAGATTCTTCTCGCAGAGAAAGAGAACGTGCTTACAGAGATTATGGTCGTCAGTATTTCGATGTAATTGAAGAAGTAACCGATTGGACAGTTTCTACAGGACTTAAAGAAAATGAGTGGTTCAATGCACTTGTTAATTACAGAAATCTTAAAGAGGGAGATACTAATCTCTTCGTTAACGAGCATGAGGAAGTAATTCTTTCTATAGCAAGAATGGGCAAGAGACATCACGACACAATGCTTCAGAGATTACCAGAGAACACAACCTATTCTGTAGAGACTGATGTTTACGGTGCTGCTGTGGGTGCTGATATTGATAGATATCTTATTGGACAAGAGGATTGGACAAAACTTGTAGACGCTATCACTAAAGCATTTGTTGTAAAGATTCAAGAGCTTATCTTTGCTGAGATCCTTGAAGCACCAAAGAAACTTCCTGCACAATCTGAGTTCGTACAGACAGGTGCTCTCAACACAACAAACAGAAAGAAATTCAATAAGATTCTTCAAAATGTATCTGTTGCAAATGATAATGCAGATGTAGTGATTATGGGAACAATGGTTGCACTTCAGGAGCTTGAAAACCTTATCGATGTTAAATGGGTTGCTGATTCTCAGAAAGAAGATATTGCAAAGATGGGTCGCCTTGGAAATTACGGACGTTACACGCTTGTTGAAATTCCACAGAGATTTGCAAGAAACGATGTAACTAAGTCTATGTACAAGGATGACACTCTTTTCGTATTTGCAACTGGTGACAACAAACTTGTTGATATGGTTGATGTTGGTGAGACTCTTATCGAGGAAATCACAGATCGTGGAACAGCTAATAGTAACATCGCTGATATCATGAAATATGAAGTTCAGAGAGAGCTTGGAGTATCTACAAGAATTGGTCGTTACTTTGGTTCATGGACCATTACTGACTAATCTAAGTAATAATAAATATATTAGAGGAGTAGTTTAACCGCTACTCTTCTATTTTTTAATGGAGGGAAAGCCATGCCGACAGCACGAGCAAAAAAGGAAACCGCTACTGCAACTAGAAAAGTAGCTACTAAAGTTGAGACAAAAACAACCGTAGAAGAACCGGTTATTGCTGAAAAACCAATTGAAGAAAAAATCGAAAAAGAGAAAAAGGTATTTACCGATTCAGATTATATTCTGTGTCGATCAGTATGTTATGGTGGATTAAACATCACGTCTCAATCTGGAAATGTTTATGAATTCAAAGATTATGGATATGATTGCGAAATCAATTATCGTGACCTTGTTTCTTTGATTAGAAAAGGTTCAGACCATGTATTCTTACCAAGATTTGTTATCCTGGATGACGATTTACTGGAAGATTTTCCTACTGTAAAAAGAGCATATGAAAAAATGTATACAAGAAATGATTTACTTAAAATTCTTGATATGCCTACAAGACAGATGGAAATGGAAATCAAAGAGCTGCCAGAAGCTACAAGAACCATTCTGGAGCAGATGATTGCTACAGAGATTGCTAATGGTCATCTTGACAGTATTGCAAAAGTAAGAAAACTCAGTGAAATCTTTGATTCGGATTTTAATCTTCTAAGTGAATTATTTGTTAAATAAAGGAGGTCAAGATGATACTTCCTTATGAAACTATCTTTTCAAGGGCATTGGGAAAAATTGATGATCCGAAAGAATTAGCATTAAACTCTAATGATTTTTATGAGATTTACACCGAAAGACTACACAATGTACTTGGAGATGCAAGAATCAGAAGACTATTCTCTTCTATTGTATTGGACGATGAATTTCAAGAAGTTTCTTTTAATCTTGTAAATACAATAGATGAAAGTTCTGATATTGAATATGTGTGTAAACTATTTGTTCTAGGGATTACAATTGAATGGCTCAGTCCAAGAGTCGATTCTTTGAATTATACCATTATGATGGTTGGTGGAAAAGAAGAAAAAATGCTAAACAATCCATACAGATTGCTTCAGACAAGATTAGAAAATGTACAGAAGGAATTAAGTAAGACTATTAGAGATCATGGTTATCTTTATAACTCTTATATTAATAATGGTACATAATATGGATTATTTATATGGAACTTTTTCTGACGAACAAATAAAAAACGCAGCATGTTTAATGCACAAAAACATTCATAGATTACTTTTATATAAAGATAAGCTAGTGACAGACAGAATTTTTAATTCAGATGATGATTTCAAAAAATACTTTGAAGATATTCTATTTAAATTCGGTGGACTTAATACATTATTAGGTTATCCAAATGATATGCTGCTTTTAATTTCGACATTACAGGCGGCATACGATCTAATAGATAGTCCAAAATATAGTTATAGAATATTTAGAAAAGCTATTCTAGATTCTCATGGATATATTAAAGCTATGTTAGAGGAGGTAAATAGTCATGCCAAACCTATCAACAGCTAGACGTATATCAAGCATACGATTAAATGATGCAAAAACAATTGGTGAAATAACAAAAGAAAACTCAGATTTTCTTATGGAACAAACATTTGATCATGATATCCAAGCAAAAAAGTGTTATATATATGATTTTTACCATGATGATCAGCCAGATAAAAATCAGAATATGACTTATGACAATACAACCAAAACTCCAATTGATGCAAAGTTTATTATTAATTCTTATCAGTCTATAGATAAGGATCAGGTTCCTTATTATCTACAATTTCGTCCGTCTCAAAAATATTCTTTTTCCGAGAATGATGATTTGTATTATTATGAAACAGATTATCACGAACGGTATCTAGCCGATTTTCCGATTGGGTTATTCGTCGATATCCCAGATGATAATAAAATTTATCATAAATGGTTAATTGTTGGAAGAGAAATTGCAAACCAATTTCGAAAGTATTTAATTCTTCCATGTGATTATAATTTGACATGGATTGAAAAAACTGGTCAAAACAGAATTAAGCGGAAAATGTGGGGTGTGCTTCGAAACCAGAATTCGTAAAGTGTATGCGCTTCATACTGGAAACAGTATGTCGAAAGTCTTTTAATTGCGTGGAACTCTTTAGAGTCAATTATACTACAGCACAGATATGAAATAAAATCAAATGCGAATGTTAAGAAATAATTGAATTAGACAATACGCAGCCAAGACCCGAAAAGGATAAGGTTCGACGGTCATGTACCCAAGTGGGTTAATGGAGACATCCTAAACTTATTATGTTAATAATAAGCATGGATTTGATATGACCTGAACATTATACGAAAGTATAAGAAAATAAATTATAATTTATAATTTATCTTTATTGGATTAACGACCCAATAAAGTAACATATTTGACACAACTGGTAAGTATAGAGATTACAAAAGTAGTCCGTTATTATTAGAAATGATAATAATGTATTTCCTTGAATTGCTGGAAAACCCTAAAGCTATTTATACTACAGCATAGTGATGAAACATACGCAAGTGTGAACGTAAAAAAATAAATAGATAATAATTATTAGATGCTAGTCTACGGACTGTAGCATCTTTTTTAATGGGCGATCAGCAGCCAAGCCTCGAACAGAGGAAGGTTCAACGATCATTCTTGAAATAGAATAGGAGCAAGCGTTCCGAAGTTGGGAACACCTAAACCGTGATTGGCATGGTGAATGATATGATCTGCACATTATGTGAAAGCATAAGAAAATTTATTTACATATGTAGATAGATCTTTGCTAAAAGTAGCGAATTAGCAAAGTAACAAATGGCACTATTTTGCACACCCAGACAATCAGGATAAAATTTGGCTCCCATTAAATCCAATTACTGAAAAATTTTGGTATAACGATGATGTTAGTAAAACAATGCGTCTTATTATTAGCGCACCAACAGAGCATCCTTTGGTATGGTCTGTAACAAAAATAGAAAATACAAAACCTGTCGGAATCCAAAAGCTTACAATTTATCAAGATTTTTGGGATGAACACAGAGATTATATTGAACGTGACGAAAACGGCAAGATTATTGGTATGTATGCTGATTACTATGATTCGTCTGTTATCCCAGTCGAACCATCAACGCCTGGAGAAATTGCCGGTATAAATAAAGAAATTATAGCGTCTTCTACCAATGTAAAAGTTGGTGGCAGTTATAAACTGTTTACTATAAAAATACTAGACGAGGATCACAATGACATATCTGATCAATATAAAGGCGGAGAATTTACTTGGAAATGCTCCGTAGAAAATAATGAATTATCTGATCATGTATCGTGGTCAAAATCTGGTTGTAAATATAATCAAATTAAAATGAAATTTATCAACGATCGAAATTATTTAGGGAAATTATTATTAATATCATGTGATGTTTCTTTAAATAATAACATTATTCGAGTTGCTGAAAATTTTGAAATTACTGTATAGGGGGTGTTCAAATGAATAAAATAAACGAATACTCCTTTCGTACAAAAGATGATATGCTTAATAAATTACGCGCATATACACATAATCCAGATGATGATAATATTCGTATCAAAAACCAAGTATATCAAACATTATTACACTGTCCAGAATTACTGTATGCAATTCATGATGCAGAATTGGAATCTGAATTATTTGATGATGATGGAAATTTAAACGTTGATGAAAATGGCGAACCATTGGGTGAGTGGGATCGTTATTTTGGTGCAAATGCCCATATCCGTCCATACATATTTTTCCCAGAAACAGAAACAGATTCTAGGAATTATGTATGTTATCAAACAAGTTTTAACGATTTAGCAAGATATAATAATTCCGAAAAAACACTTCTTCTTACTTTCACAATATTTATCCATGAAAAAGATGTTATAGATGATCTTACTGGCTTACCAAGACATGATCTAATTGCTGCAATATTGCGAGATAGATTTGCATGGATTGGAACCGAGGTTGAAAATCCGATTCCATCTTTAGATAAAGAATCAACGATGGATAATAACTATCTTGTTCGTACTTTGCAATATCAAATTATTACCCCAAACAATATTACAAAAACAGAGAATGGTAAATCCTTCTATAGTAATAAAAGGTGGTAAATTATGGGGTTTGCGAATAATGATCTTGTACAAAGTGCAATTGAAGCACAGATAGCAAATGAAGAAAATAAAGAAGAAGAACGCTTAGATTTTAATCCTCTTCAACTATATTTTGGAGATGATTATGTAGTAAATGATAAAATCACAATTCATCAGCCATCAATTCAGGACTATATAACATACGGAGAAGAAAACATACAATCCGTTATTTATCCATTTATTTCAAATACAACAAAATGTCGTTTACAACTTTGGAACAATGGAATTGACTGGAATGATATCACAAACCAGCAATTGTTTTCCATTTTAATCAAAAGTATTGATTTGGAATATTCAAAACTGATGTTTGGTGATATTGATTTTCATGGTTTTTCTTTCTTTACTGAAGAAAAAGATGGAAAAGAAAGTGTTATTTTATATAATCCTGTTCAAGATATAAAGATTGATGAACCAACGCGAATTAAAATGTGTAAATATATTCAATATATGTTTCATGCATTTCCGCCAGAAGAAGAATTCACTTCTAGCAAGACTCTTAAAAGAGATCTTATTAATAGAGACAAACAGAATTTGCTGGCGATGAAAAGAGACAATTCTTTAAAACCACCAAGTCTATTATCTATGATTTCTTTCTATCTGAATCACCCTGGATCGAAATATAAAAAGAATGAACTGCGCAATGTTGGAATTGTGGAATTCTATGATAGTGTACAAAGACTTCAAATTTATGAATCAACACATGCTGTCATTAATGGCAGTTATTCTGGATTTGTTGATACATCAAAAATTCCAAAAAATGAATTTAATTTCATGCGAGATCTTAAAGGATCTGCATGATTTTTTTATACAAAAATTTAAGGAGGAAAAACAAATGAGTTTTAAATTAGGTGACAAAATCTATAAAGAGATTCTATACTTTTATGCAGAAGATAAAAGTACTGGTATTCCACAATATGTACTAACTCAATTAAGTGGTGCAAGCATTGAAATCACTGCTGAATCTACAGATGTTACTGATAAAAATGGTAATCTTGTAAAGAAAATTTGGAAATCTAAATCAGGTGCTTTTTCTGCAACAAATGCTTTTGTCAACACCAATATTATTGCTGCATCTTCTGGAGCTCAACCAATTTTTGCTTCTAAGAATGGGAAAGTAAAAATGCCAAGACTAATGCACGTTAAAAATGGTGTTAAAACTGTTACGATTACTGGATATGTAGAAGGTTCCGTAAAAGTAGCTCAGTATTTTGGTGATGGTTCCATTGGAAAAACATATACTATGGATACGACTGCTGCTGCAGACAAATTCTCTATTGCGAAAGAAGGCGCGGTACTGACTCTTCCACTAGATGATGAAGCAGAGATGTTCTTTGTTCGTTATGATCGTGAAGTAGAGACTGGTGCTGTAATTCACAATAACGCAAACAAATTCCCAACATCTGTATACGCAATTATGAAAGCTACATACTACAATCCATGTAAGAAAAATGAGCTAAAAGCAGATTACATTGTAATGCCATCATTCCAGGTATCTCCGGAAACCACTGTTCCAGTTAGTGCTGACACTGCAACCATGGATTTCAAAGGCGATCTAGAGATCGAATATTGTGGAGATGACAAGATTCTGTATAGCGTTTACGATGCTGATGAGGTTGACGAAGACTGATTCTAATCAGAAGGGAGAAACAAATGGCAAATAACAGAGTATGTCTTACTTGTGGTAAGGCTTATGAGTATTGCGGATATTGTCCTACGAGCAAGAATCTCCCGATGTGGATGAATCTGTTTGATACAGAAAATTGCAAAAATGTTTTTGAAACTGTAAGCGATTACGCTCAAGGTGCAATAAATAAAGAAACAGCAGCTATAAATCTATCATTGTATGATTTATCAAAAGTTTCTACCTACAAGGAAAATATCCAAAAACTTGTATCAGAAATTATTGATAATAAGAATGATAAAAAAGTTACTGCGACTAAAAAAAGAGAACAAACTGTAAAGATTGTTCCAAAATCTAAAGTGAATAAAAATAGTGTTGATTGATATATGAGAATTATAGGGGTACGTATATGTCAATTATACGCACCCCTATTTTTTACGCTTATATATCAGGAAGGAATAAAAGGAAAAAATGAAGTTTGACAAAGAATACGCGACTTCTTTTGTTGACGAGTATAAATATCTAAAAGAATACGGTATTCGTTATGAATTCGTAAAGGTCGATGATACCGGAAAAACTGTTTGGAAATATAAAAAGACACCGGAATTATTTGAAGCATTGAAAAATTTTTACATCAACAATGAATATTATGATTAGCAGGTGTGACTATGAAAATTTATTTAGATAATGCTGCCACTACTCCATTAAATCAAGAGACAAAAGATTATATTATATCTATTTTAGACGATTATTATAATCCATCCAGTGCTTATCAGGAAGGAAGAAATATTCGAAACAAGATTAACGAAGCAAGAAAAAATATTGCTGATTTTATTCATGCAGATGAAAGTAATATTTTGTTTACTTCTGGAGGATCGGCTTCTAATACGTTAGCAGTCAAAGGATATAAAGACCAAAATGACTGTGTTATTCTGTACTCTCCTATTGCGCATAAATCAATTTTAAATTATGTAAAAACAGTTAGAAGTGCTATTCCATTAAAAGTCAATGGACAGGGCGAAATTAATTTTGATGATTTGAAATCTCTTCTTTCTATATATAATAGAAGAAGTTTTTTGGTTATGGATTATGCTAATAGTGAAATCGGTACAATACAAGATGTGAAAAAGTTCACTGATTTGATCCATTTTTATAACGGTAAAATTTATGTTGATTGCACTGGATCGATCAGTCAAATTCCACTAGATGTCAAAAAATTGGATATTGATATTGCAGGGTTTTCTGCACATAAATTAGGATCTTTAAAAGGGTGTGGGGTTTTATATAAAAAGGATAATATTCAATTGTCTCCTATTATATATGGTTCACAAGAATATGGACTTTTTGGTGGAACAGAGAATACACTTGGCATCTTAACTCTAGGATACGTTGTAAAGCATTATAATTATGATCAATGTACATCAGAAAAACGAGATTATCTCGTGAAAACATTATCAGGATTAGTTTCAAAATTTTTTGTTGTTGGTTCTTATCATAATAGATTGCCATATAATTTATTCTTGTGTTTTGAAGAAGTATCTGGCGAAGCATTAATGACCTTGCTTCATGAGTATGGTGTAATTGTATCTACTGGATCTGCTTGTAATTCCGGAAGTTTGAAATCATCTGATACCTTACTTGCCATCGGAATGAAAGAAAAATATATTCATAATGGTATCCGTTTAACTTTGTGCGGATCAGAAACAAAAGAAGAATTAGATTACATATGTAACCAAATAAAAAATTGTGTCATGACATTGAGGAACTTAACATAGGTTGCTCATGGTTATGGGCGTAAAAGTGTATTATCACTCTCCTATCATATCAAAATTATGGAGGGCAAAATTATGAGAAATATTAACTGGCTCGTTAGAGTAAAAAATAAAATGTTCTGGATTTCATTAATTCCAGCGGTAATCGTACTTATTCAAACTATTGCTGCAGTATTTGGTTTCACAATTGACTTGAGCGAACTTGGAAACAATTTAGTTAACGTTGTTAATGCAGTGTTCGTAGTATTGGCAATTTTAGGTATTGTAATTGATCCTACGACAGCAGGTGCTGGTGATTCAGAGAATGCTATGACTTACACAGAGCCAAAGGCTTAGAAAGTGTAGGTGTAACGTGGAACCTATACGTGATTTTTTTGGCATAGACTGGAAGGCGTTCGGAATAACAATCTTTGTAGCGTTGTTAGGATTCCAGGCAATTATTCAAGTGCTACATTGGTTTTTATTTGAATTCTTGGGAATTGAAACAAAAGCAATGCGCGAGAAAAAAGAAGAACATGAATTGCTTATAAATACAGCAAAAGAGGTAAAAGAGCTTTCAAAACAACGCGAAGAAGACGTCGGTCAATCAATAAAACATGATAAGAAAATACAAGAAAATCTAGATCAATATCTGGAAGAGATCCGTAAAGCTATCACGGATACGCAAAATATTGTGAATACATATTCTGAGAATAGAATCCATGATAGAAAACAAAGTTTGCAAATCCAGCAAGAATTAAAAGATAACATATCTCAAATTGTTAAGTCAGATGAAGAAGAACAAGAGCAAATAAAAAATTTAATTCAAGCCCAAAAAGAATCTTTAGCGAATCACATTAATCAAAAATATAAATCCTATCTTTCTAATAATGGAATACCAGAAGATGAGGTTGAAGAATTTATTAGCCTTCATGCGACATATAACGCCATAGGCGGAAACCATACGGGAGATGCAAAGTTTAATTATTGTATGGAACATCTTCCTGTTGTACCAGTTGAGGTAAAATTAAGATTTAACGAAAAGAAATAATTTGAAAGATGAATTTCATCGAAAGTAGAAAGTGACCGTGAACTATTAAAATGCTCACGGTCATTAAAAGAAAGAAGGTTTTATATATTTCGAAAATTATACAACAAATTTATAAGTATGATTGTTGAAAGAACAAAACAATCTATGTATGAAGATATGAAAAATGACTATGATAAGTTACGTTTTTAGTCATTAAAATTCTGTAATTCTAAAATGATTTTTTTAATTAGATCTAGTGTTACGGATACATTCACCGCAACAACGTCATCCTCATCCATGCCTTTATCTAAACATTCTTTATAAAGTTTATTAGCAACCTGTTCTAATTCTTCATCTGTAAAATTACGCATAATAAAATACATCCAAGATTTTTGTTTAATTATAACACATCCAAAATGCTTTTACTAGACTAAAGTTCAGTCGCCTGGTAAGAGCATTTTGTTATTTCGTGGAGCAGAAAAGACTGAACACTGCTCTTATATCATATATGGAAGGAAGTGATTTTAATCGCTATTAACGCAGGAAAACAATTTGAAACTGATTGGAAAAACTCTGTTAATAAATTACCAGACGTTTGGTATTATCGCTTGAAAGATAATGCAGCCAGCTTTGCATCTGGTGAAAATACAAGATTTACAAGTCATAACATGTGTGATTGTTTGGTTTTAGATGACAAGTCAAAAACACTCTATTGTTTAGAGCAAAAATCAACTAAGTGTACAAGTATCCCATTAAGCATGATTCGAAAGAATCAAATTGATGAGCTTACGGACGCAAGTGAACATAATTTAATTGCAGGATTTTTATTCAATTTCCGAACCAAAAACAATGATACATATTTTATGAGGATTCAAGAATTTAACAAGATGATTTCAGAAATAGGCAAAAAGTCTTTTAACCAAAAGGATTTAGCAAAATACGATACTGTACGTGTGCAGTCACACATTAAAAAGGTAAATTATGCTTATGATGTTAAGCAGTTTATAAAAGATACATGCGAGGTAAACAATGTACTCCAGTGAAATTGATCATATTGTAAAAGCACAAAATTATTGTTTGCCATCACACTTGTATTTCAAAATAGTAGATAATTCTTCTCAAATTTGTCAGGTGAAGTATGATGCTTATTCTGATAAATATAGTATTCATACAGATGACGGATATCATTGGGAAGTTAAAATTTATCAGGAATAAAAAGGAGAAAATAAATGATTACAAAATATGTAAAAATTAAACCGGTTATTACACTTGCAGATGAGAAAAAAGCAATTGACTTCATTGTAGATTATATGTTTGAAGGCGGTGAGTATACACCGTGGAATAAGGAAGCTGCACTTATTACTGCTATTGCTGTTTATTTTATTGACGGTGTTGAATTTGAAAAAGACGATGTAATCTATGATTGTGTTATGCAAGATCAAAATCTTCATGCGCATGTAAATAAATTTTTCTATAATGTAGATAAATCAGATAAGAAAAATGATATTAATTTTACGTATATCAATACCAAAAACCATGTGATGGAAAGTGTACAAAAGATTGTAGATTTTAAACTACAAAAAATGATTCATTGTACGGATGAAAAACATGAAATGTATACGGAAATTGCAGAAATGGCAAATGCTGTAGCAAATATTGGACGAAATGTTCAGGTTGCTGCAAAACCTGTTCTTGAAAATCCAGAAAGTATTGGAATGATTATGAATATTCTTAAAAAAATGAATGAAAGTAAAATGCTGAACGCAAAAGCAATTCGAGATGTAATGGTTGATACTGTCATGGATGTGCAAAAAAGAATGACAGAAAAGAATAAATAAAAATAAGAATTAATTAAATCTTCTGGCAGTCAAATGCCAGGAGATTTTTTAATTTATCAATATGGAGGTGGTGGTAAAAATGGGTAATATAACAAAGGAACTACAAAAGCTACTGAAAGATTACAATAAAAAAGTATTACAATCTGTTCCTACAATGGCACGTCAAATTGCAACTGATGCAGAACCAGAATATAGAAAAATTATTAATGAATCAATTAATCAATATTATGCAACACACAAAGGAGACTTTAGCGAGGGTAGATTAGAAAACATGACTGGCAATATAAGTGCTGAAGGTTCATCTATAATTTTTGAAGATACAGAAGAAAACGTTCCAAATTATCACGGATTCTGGGGACAAGAACTAACAAACGAAGGTGTGTTTGATTTGATGTATTTAAAGGGTGAACATGGTAATGGTAAGTGGCATCTTGTAGATACTACTCCTCCACCATTTGATTATGTTGAGCAAGAACTGGTCAATGGTAGATTAGATAAAATCATTGATAATTCAGTACATAAAGTGCTTGATAATATAGAATTATAAAGGTGGTGAAAAAATGCCAAAACAACATACAATTAACCTCGAAGCTGTTATAAAAGCTGCACTGGATAAAAATAGCGAAAAAATAATCGATGATTTTGAGAAGAAAATTACTGAACCAAAAGAGATTAATATCAAAACAGATGAAGCATCTAAACAGGTTAAGAAGCTGTCTGATGAGATTGAAAAAGAACAAAAGAAACATACTCAAACGTCTAGAAAAAGAAATAAAACTAAAACAGCTACTGAACAAAGTACTCCAAAAAACGCAGATAAGTATGTACAATCAACAATATATGATAAAAAAGGACGTCCATCTACTTCTCATTCGTATACGTATGCTGATGGAAAACAACAATCTTATAACAAGAATGGTAAGTTAACATCTGAGAAGCAGACCGTCGTTGATCTTCAAAAAGCATATTCTCAGTTAAATAAAGACGTAACAGAATATTATTCATTAAAGACAAAAGAAGCAAAAGGCAAAGTAGCCACAGAGGATAAACAGTATGTTAAAGGTCGGATTTCTGATTTAGTTAATGAAATGTCTGCAAACCGAAAATATATTGCAGATGTAAAAAAGCAAGGTTTTTACAATGATGAATTGGAGCAAAAAGCTTTTAATCATTTTCGTAGAAAAGCTAATGGCTACAACACGTATGTCGATGAGAAAAATGCTACAATCAAAGCTTATGGAAATGATGACAATACTGCTATTCGTCAGGGACAGCGTTCGAAACAACTAAGTAATTATGCTGGACAATCCACAGATGCAATTGAAAGAGCAAGAACGCTTGATACAACTATAACAGGTTTGGAAAAAGAATTATCAAGTCTTGTTACTTCTGGCGCATCAATGGATCAAATTAAGTCAAAATTTGATGAATGCACTTCTGCTGGTAAAGAATTTAAAAATGTCATGACCCTAGTCAATAGCACTATGGAGAAAACATCTAAAAAAGATACCGTTGTTGGAGATTCAAATGCCGCAAAGCTTCAAAATGCCATTGATAAAAAAGTAGCTCAAGCAAAAACACTTGTATCAAATAGTTCTATAAAACAATTTGACGCAAAAGTTGAAAAGCTTAAATCTCAGTACGCTGGACAAGATGGTTCTGCAGACGTTTTATCATCTTTAGAAAAAACAGTGAATACCATACATGACAAACAGGCTAGTATAAAAGCAGAATTAGCAAAAGGATCTTCTGGAAATTTAACACAAATTGCTTCGGATGCTGATATTTTGAATGCAAAGCTTAATGAAGTTGAAACTACCGCGAAAACGCTTGGAACTTCACTTTCAAAAAATCTAGATGGTACAACACTTCAGAGAACTATTGATAAAATTGATAATCTTGTAAAAAATTCCGACGGTTTTGCAAGCAAATCGCAATTAGAAAAATTAAAAACTCTACGAGATTCTTATACTAATAGTGATTCTGGAATTACAAAAGCTGTCAACTATGATAATTCTAAAATTATTTCTGGCATCGAGCAGGAAATTAATGCTCGTAAAAAATTAGCAGAAGCTCAGAAAGAATTGCAAACTGGAACATATTCTGCAACGGAAGCTGGATATAAAAATACTCTTTCTAAGTATGAGGGACAAACTTCTGAGTCACTGACTCGTGCAAGAGAAAGTCTTAAGCAGTTTAAAGAGATTCGTGAAGATTTTCAAAAATCATTAAAAGATACGAATGTTTCTGATCTTAGTGATGAAGAGGTTGAGCGTCTTAGTAAAAATCTTCAAAAGATGACTGAAGAAGAAGAAAAATATAAAACTGCGATAAAACAGGTCAAAGCTGAAGAAACTGCAACACTAGCACCTGGGGTCGCTTTACGTGCGTCAAATGAGATGCAATCTTATATCAATAACAATAGTAAGGCCTGGAAGAAATATAAGGCGCAGCTTGAAGAAGTTCGTGATGCTTATAAAAATGTAACAACGGAAGGGCAAAAGTTAGAGGTTGATGCTAAAGCAAGAGATTTGAAGGCAAAAATTTCTGCTGAAGGATTAACAGGTGCAAGTTTTTGGCAAGATACAAAACGTGCTGTTAATCAAATTGCTCAATTCACTGGAATTTACGGCATGTTACAGAATGTCGTTATGGAAATCCCATCAAAGGTTGTTTCTAATGTAAAGGAAATTAATGATGCTCAAATTGAATTAGCAAAAGTTGCAAGTGATGCATCGGAGAGCCAATTAAGTCAGTACTGGGATAAGGCTGCTGAAAGTGCCAAGAAATATGGTGCTACGGTAAGTGATGTAATTAGTAGTACTGCGGATTGGAAACGTCTCGGAGCTTCTCTTGATGACGCAAAAGAATTGTCTGACATGACTACTCTTCTGCAACGTGTCGGAGATAACATGACCCAGGAAACATCCTCTTCTGGTCTAATTAGTGCATTGAAAGGTTTTCAACTAAAAGCAGATCAAGCACAACATATCGTAGATGTGGCAAATGAGGTAGCCAATACGCAGCCTATTGATACAGCAGGTATTTTTGAAGCAATTGAAAGATCTGCATCATCTCTAAAAGCCGCTGGCAATACGTATGAACAGGGTGTTGCGCTTGCCAGTGCAGCGAATAGTGTAATTCAAAATCCGGAAAAAATCGGGACAGCACTAAAAACGATCTCAATGCGCATAAGAAGCGCCGAAACAGATCTTGAAGAAGCCGGTCTTGACACTGAAGGAATGGTAACTTCTACTGCCAAGCTTCGAAAAGAAATGCTTGCACTTAGTGGCGTAGATATTCTGAAAGACAAAGATACTTTTAAGTCTACTTATCAAATTCTTGATGAGTTAGCAAATAAATGGTCTGATTTAACAGACATCCAGCAGGCAGACTACACTTGCCTGTATGTACAGAAATGTGCATAAGAGAACACATCTAAAACCAGTAAAACCTAATGCTCTATCACTACAATATGGATGAAACATGCTGATATGAATGTAACGAAAGTAAAACAACGATAGAGATTCTATATGGTCAAAAGCCTAAGTAGAAATTTTGCTAATTATTTTAAATTAGAAATGGTAGCTTGGTCGCAAAGTCCCGAATAGGGATGTGTCAAACGAGTACCCCAACGTCAGGGGGGAGAAATCCTTAATGTAGGGCTTAATCGCTAAATGAAGTCTGAAATGGTGTGACTGCTATTATTCTTAAGATGAATAATGTGGTTAAAAAGTACTCTGATCTTATATGCGAGTATAAGAATTATTATCTGACTCAATAATAATTGGTATAGCTTTAAGCGAGGGCTATATTAACAAAAAAAATATGAAGTGTAACTGAGTTGATTGCCGGTGAATTTTATGATCTTGCCGGAATTTATAGAAATATAAATCAAAGAACATACTTAATTGCAAGGGCAGCATAAAGCTCTACACTACAATAATCGGGAAACTAGATTATGAATGTTTAAAAACGTAGAGATATATTGCTTGTTTGCAGCGAAGCACCCTAACGTTATACATAGACCATATGTTAGTTAAGTCGAGGGTGAACGTTCAACGACTATTCCCCATGAGGGAGTTGGGAATATCCAAATGGATTATAAAATAAAGGTGGAAATCCTGAATACTCAACTCTATAGAAGTAGGGCGCAAATCGCAAATGGCGTCCAAAAGAGTATGCCCTTAACACGTAAGGTGAAGGTGAAAACATAGTCTATTCTTATACGATGAGTATAAGACAAATTATATATTAATACATACAAATTGAGGTGAGTTGTTATTTATCAAACAAATAATAAGAGATTAGCAAAATATTTATATTCTCTTGGTTTTGATAGAACATGTAAAATAATTAATGATCGTGAATATTGGATTTTTGACGAATCAAGTACTTTAAAAGAAGCGCTTGATTTTTATTTTTATATGCGAAAAAGAAACAGAGAATAAACTATTATGCTCAAAAATAAAAGGAGATGCTGAATGGCAAAAAGATTTTTTACAAAAGAAGAATTAGACAATATTATTAAAGATTACGATAACGGAAATGGTTTAAGACCATTTGAATTGGCAAAGAAATACGATCGCAATCCATCTTCTATTTCAAACAAATTAAAAGATTTAGGATTGTACAAATACACAACATATAGATTTACGGAAGAAGATGTTCAATTTCTAAAAGATTATTATCCATATGGAGATTGGGATTTTATAATGAAACATTTTCCAAATAGCAACAAACAAACTATCATGACAAAGGCAAGTAAACTTGGAATAAAAATGATTAATGAATCTGCCTGGTCTGAAGAAGAACTAGGCATTATTAGAAAATATTATTCAACAAATATTAAAAAGGTAGCAGCATTACTACCGAACAGATCATACAAAGCAATATTAACAAAAGCGAAACGCTTAGGTATAAAAAGTCGTGAATTTTGGTCTGATGAAGAAAATAATTTATTATCTGATATATATCCAAGAATGTCAGTTGACGATGTACAATTATATTTTCCGAACCGTACAAGAACTTCCATCATTACCCATGCAATACAATTAAATTTACAGTCTTTTGATTATCACCCATGGACCCAGGAAGAAGATAATTATATTTTATTACACTGGAAAACTGAAGCTGATATGATTATGTGTAAGAAATTGGGTCGCACATATAAGGCAACTCAAGCTAGAAGATTATCTTTAGGTCTATTGCATTTTAATAAAGATGGTTCTGGGTATGAAGGTTTAACAAAATATCTTCGAGGACATTTACAAACATGGAAAAATGAATCAATGAAGAATTGTAATTATAAATGCGTCCTAACTGGTAGTAAAGATTTCGTAATACATCATAAATATGGATTTGCCAATATCGTAAATGAAACAATTGAAGAATATAATATTGAAATAAAAGATTACAAGAACTATACGCAAGAAGAACTTGAGGATATATTAGAGAAATTTCAAATTGTACATAGTAGATATCCTCTAGGTGTCTGTATAAGAAAAGATATACATTTGTTATATCATTCCATTTACAGTAAATGCGTAAATACTGAAGATCAATGGAATCAATTTGTTTCCGATTTCGAGAATGGAATGTATAATGATCAAATCAAAATAGCATAAAATTTATGTATTAATATATAATTATCGGAATATCTTGCGAATATTCCGGAATATCAAAGAAAAATCAAGGCAATGTAATGAGCGCCCTTATGAGCCAGTACGATATTGCTCGTCAAGCGCTTAATACTGCTATGAATGATTCCGAAGGCTCCGCCGAAAGGGAATTAACTAATTACCAAAAAGGTATCGATTACAGTCTTGAAAGATTCAAGGCTACATTTCAAGAATTTTCAACTTCTGTTCTATCATCAGACACTTTCAAGGCTGTCATAGATAGCGGAACACAATTCTTAGAAATTCTTACTAAAATTACTGAAACACTTGGGCCACTTGGCACAGCTTTAACAGCACTTGGTGGTTTCAAATTTGTATCAAGCATAGGTTAGCCAAAATCCTGGCTATAGTTTATCGTAAACTGGCTTATCAATGCGGAGAATATCATAGCAATGGAATGATATTTCAACGTAGGGAGATTAGTGCTTGTAAAAAATAAATAGAGGATCAATTCGTCGAATTCGCTATTCTGCAGTAATGCAGTGAAACGGATGAAAATTCCGCGAGAACGCACGAGCCAACCTAACTACGTATAGTAATATGTGAAACGTTAGCAGCAATTATGAAATTAAAAATAAAATCATAATGACGAGCGAAGCATATGAAAGTTAGGAGGAGTAGAGAGAACACCCTTCCTCCAGCGTATATAATGCCATAGTTTATATGCGTTGAATGCATGTTCCACGGTACGCGAAAGTTGTGATGCTTTCTCATCACACGCCAGCTTCTATCCTATTTCTGGCGTTGTTGGAAAATAATAGGAAAATTATATAGATATTTATCGTCAAATTACAGAATATCAATGGAGGATGTGAAAGTATGGGATCTAAATCTAAATTAGTATTTGAAACATTAGAATCTGATCCAGATGGTATTATTGATGCAAGCTAGCAAATATTAAATGTTCAAGGTACGCAGTTTCCATCATTTGCTGTTAAAGAGGCACTAACTGAAAGAAAAATGAATATAGTATACGAAGGAGTTGATACTTCTGATAATAATACCAAAAATTGTAAGTATTATATCTGATCTTTTGTCATTGGATAATTATAAAATTACGATTACATTGGAGAATAAATAGATATTTGACGATGTATCTTGAATTGTGCTATACTTATGATGCAATGATAGTAAACATTAGAATTCATGATCATATTGTCTGGGAGGGATGAAAAATGAGAGATGTATATGATTTTGCTAAATATTTTATCAAAAACGGGGCAGATTCAAAACCAAATACCTATGACGGCAATATGAAACTTCAGAAACTATTAGTGTTATCAGATCTTGCCAATATTGCCGAAAATGGAAAATTACTTTTCTCAGACCCTGTATTGGCATTTCAAAATGGCTGTGTAGTAGAAAAAGTGCGATTACGATATAAAAATGATTATTTTACTTTCAAGCATGATAGTGATTTATACCAACCGGATTTTTCCGAAAGTGAATATGAAATTTTGAAATTAGTTATGGATATATTTGGTCACGCGTCGGCAAGAGAATTGTCAGAAATTAATCATACATTTAGTTTTTGGCAAATTGGTTATCAAAATGGGACGAGTAATAATGGGTATCATACAAAAATGCTTTCTGAAGTAGATATGATGTCTCATAAAGAAGATATTAATAGAATGCAAGAAATTATTTCGGCATACAGAGAAAATTTGAATGATGTATCTGCAAGCGAAATTATCAATGGAGTAACCTTTTACTATGATGGATTTGAATTGACAGATGATATCATTGAAAAATTAGAGGTGTTTTCTTTACAATCAGATGACGATGCGTATACAATTTATTTTGATAATGGGAAGCTGGTGATTTACTAATGAATTTTATCGAAGGACAAGGTGTATTAGGTAAAATACAATTTTTAGATGGTACTATGCCAGCATATGACAGAACATATCTTGTTGTAAAAACTACAAATGAATATATTGAAGTTTTAAATGTTTCCACTACAAAAGGCAAGGAAAGAAAACTTGCTTTTCCTACGAATAGGAGAATAAAGTCTTACAACCCACCATTTCTCAAACCATCATTTGTAAAACTGGATTCACTGACACGGGTTGAAAAATCTTTGTGTGATTCATTAATTATCTTAAATAAAGGACGCGTCTTGGATCAAAATGAATTAAATGTGATCCAACAACTAATTTAAAATAAACAGGAATTATACAGAGAATAAATATATAAGAGAATATACATTTATAGTTGTTTTATCTCTTATATATTTGTTCTATTTTATTATGTTTCCCAGTACTCTCCTCTTCCACTTCTATAACATTTTCAACAAAAATGCAACAAAGAATAACAACGCTATAGCCCACCAGGGCCATGGCTGCATACTTCTTCTGACTCTACCTTTCCATGACATATCTTTTATTTTTTCCTTTGTCTAAAAATAAGTTTTAATGAAAGCAGGTGATTATTATCAATCAAACAGCAAACAAAACAGATCATCAGGAATCTATACAAACAATACACACAATAGAATTAACCACTAATGAGTATAATACAATCAAATATTTTTTTGAAAATATGGAGTCTTTATATAACTATGGACTGATTGATAAGGAAATTGTCCCATATAAAATTTTCTCCAATGCAAAAAATCATTTTATGAAAAAGCCAAAAATTACAATTACTAATTTAAAAATGACAAAAGCTTCAGATACTATTACTCATCTAGTTTGTGGTGATCAAAGTGTTAAATCTGTTTATCAAATAGCTACTTCTCCGTCACAAGAGGATATTGTTCTCTAATAAAATCAAGTATATAAAACGCATATACTTCCTGAGAAAGACCAAGACTTTCTTCATACTTCTTTTCAAATTCGTCTGTAGTAATTTTAAGAGAACGTATTTTAGCAGAATGATGTATGCCAAGTAGTTTGTATTTTTCATTAACTTTGATATAAACTGGGCATCCACTTAAACCTTCTTTGGTATTGGCATAAGTGAAGAATCCGTTTTGAAAGTTGAACTGAATAGATGATGCAGTATTTCCTTTAATAATAAAAGGATACGCTAAGATTGTGTACCCTAATGCTGCTTGATAGCCAACGAGATAGACATCTTCCAAATCATTAAAACTTGATCTGTCATCATTTAAAATAATGTCTGATTCTTCTATAAAATGAAAAATTATATTGTATTTATTCAAGGCCTTGATTATTGTATTTGTTATATCGACATAGGCGATATCAAGAGAAGGATGTTTTATAGGAGAGACAGTTATATTAAAAGTTATACCTGACATTTCTTCGTTTTCGTCTATAGTGGATATAACAAAAGATATATTCATAATATTTTTGTCAAAACAATGACCGCAAGAACAAAGGAAATATGATTCTCCTTGAGATGTTGCTAATTTTATGATAAAACCAGTAAAAGAGTGTCTTGGTTCTTCAGTATTATCAGCAATAAATACTGTTGTATATTTCAAGTCATTTACACTAATCATATCAATTTTCCTCTCTTATGTTTTATGGTTATCTTAAAAATCATATCCACAATTCTTACAGTGAAATTGTTTGCCAATTTTGCTCGATGCAATGTCTACCATAGCAGTTGATACAGCTCTATTTAACGTGCTGATATTCTCTATATCTGTGCTACCACATGCAGGACAATGTGGAATAGCAAGTTTGCTGTTTTGTTTTTATAAAGTATGTCAAGAACACCCGTGACTTTAGTCATGGGATGAATTGACATACATATGTTAAACAGAAATACGCTGTAATATATTGAAAACACTAGATTTTGTAATATACATATGTTATCATAGTCATGAGGTGATAATATATGGAAGTGACTCATGGTCGTGGATATGTATATTCGATACAATATCATATTGTTTGGTGTGTTAAATACAGACACAAAATAATTACAGAAAAAATAGAGAATAGATTAATAGAGATACTTAATAAAATAGCTGATGATAATGGATTTCAAATATTAGAATGTAATACAGATAAAGACCATATTCATCTTCTCGTTAATTGTTCTCCGCAACATTATATCCCAGACATGATAAAAGCATTAAAAGGCGTGTCAGCAAGGTTACTTATGAAAGAATTTGGAGAAGAATTAAAAAGAAAATTATGGGGTGGTCACTTGTGGAATCCATCATATTTCGTGGCAACCGTATCAGAAAATACAGAAGAACAAATTAGAAAATATATTCAAAATCAGAAAAGAAAGTGAGGTGAAGTCAGTGGAAAAAGCTTATAAGTACAGGATTTATCCAAATAAAAAGCAGAAAGAAATAATTGCAAAGACTTTTGGGTGTTGCAGATTTATATATAATAAGTATCTTGCAAAGCGAATTGAAATGTATGAACAGAATAAAGAAACATTTTCATATGTTCAATGTGCAAATGATATGAAGAAACTAAAATCAGAGTTAGAATGGCTTAAAGAAGTCGATTCTACTGCTCTTCAATCTTCACTTAAAGATTTAGATTCAGCTTATCAAAAATTCTTTAAAGAACACACAGGATATCCTAAGTTCAAATCAAAGAAAACACATAGATTTTCTTATAAATCAAAGTGTGTAAATGGCAATATTCAGTATTGTGATAAATATATTAAGTTACCTAAACTTGGAATGGTAAAAACGAAAAACAAGTTAGTACCAAAAGGAATGATTCTTAATGCTACTGTGTCACAAGAACCAAGTGGCAAATATTATGTGTCAATTTGTTGTACTGATATTGATATTCAACCACTAAATAAAACTGGTAATAACATTGGTATTGATTTAGGCATTAAAGAATTTTGTATTACAAGTGATGGAGAATTAATTCCAAATCCACATTACTTAAAGAAGTCTTTAGATAAACTTGCTAAGTTACAAAGAGAATTATCTCGAAAATCAAAAGGTAGTTCTAATCGTAATAAAGCAAGAATAAAGGTTGCAAGACTTCAGGAACATATTGCAAATCAGAGAAAAGATTTCTTGCATAAGTTATCTACTGAAACAATCAGAAGTAATGATATTGTATGTATCGAAGACCTTCAAGTAAAGAATATGATTAAAAATCATAAACTTGCACAGTCTATCGCAGATGTATCATGGTCTGAATTTGTAAGACAACTTGAATATAAAGCAAATTGGTATGGTAAACAAGTTGTGAAAGTAGATAAATTCTATGCAAGTTCTCAAACTTGTAATGTATGTGGGTATATAAATAAGGATACAAAAAATCTTTCAGTAAGAGAATGGGAATGTCCTTGTTGTCATACACATCATGACAGAGATATGAACGCAGCCATCAATATTCTTAATGAAGGATTGAGAATATTAGAAGTGGCATAGACGAATAAAGAACGGTAGGAACTATCGGGATAGCTTGGTAAATATCTTTTCAGTAGAAATGAGTTCCCAAGAATCTCGTGGCTTTAGCCATGAGAGGTTCAATACTATAAAATTTTCTTTTATGTTTTCCGAGGTAACAAAAAATGAATAATAAACCATATGTGTCAAATATTGATCCAAATAAAAAAGAATCATGTGGCGATTATGATATTATTCTATGTGAAACAATTTATGATAAAAACGGCAAACCACTACCTCCACTTTCTGCTGGATCAGACAAAGTTAATATCGAATTAATATTCAAAATGTTTGAACAATTTCCAATGCATCAGGTCTAAGTGTTCCTTGGCTTTTTTCATACGTAGAATAATTTTAAAACTTATAACCACAATTCTTACATTCAAACTGACTCTTAGCGGTTTTACTGAATAATCCGAATAATCCAGCGCCTACAGCTTTCTTAGCTGCTGAGATTTTGATGATGTCGGTAGAACCGCAAGTCGGACAGTGAGGTTGATTAGTAGATGAAGGAGTAGATTGCTGCTGCGAAACTGGTTGGCTCGGTTTTTTACGCTCCTCTTCTGCCCATTCGTGTAATTTGCGGCGGAAATTTTGATGAGCTTCTTCACTATATTCATCTGTTTTACCGCAACGTTCTAGAAGAGAATAAATATAAGCATCTTTTTCTTCATTTGATTTCATATTTAACGTTGCTTTTAGAGTTACATCTCCATCTTCATCTGTTTGAAACATAGGAAGATGGCAGTATTCACACATAATTTCGCCAGCAATGCTATTCATGGCGCTCCAATAACCGCATTTAGGGCATACAAATGTTTTTGAAAAGTCTGTAAGATTGGCGTCTTTTACGTATTTGGCTATTGGGAAACTACAATCAGGACAAGTTTCTGCATATTGACTTAAAATTTTTCCACATTCAGGGCAAAAAACTTTACTCATATAGATATTACCTCCGTAAATATTTCCTAGTTGAGTTGAAGTCTATACGACATCACTTTAGCTTTTTGCAAATGGTATATAGAAAATTAACAATTTCGCCCATACCTGTAATCAGCAAACCACCGATAACAGATACAAAAAGATAAAAGAAAAAGCTAGAATAAGAAAGATAACCATAATCATCTTTTCCTATTAAGAAAGATCCAATAAAACCACCTACTAGAACAATTATTCCCACAATCTTCAATGATTGTCCAACAAGCGTTGTATAAATTTCTTCCGATGTATTGGATGTTGCCGGAGTTTCAATCTTTTTCCCGCAAGATGAACAAGTTCCTTGGCTCTGCTCTTCTGCTGTTAATTCCTTGCCACATTCTGTACATTTCATAACGTTAAATCTCCTTATCATTCATTTGTTGAAAAACTTATCATCATCGTTTTAATACAGGGACGATAAAACAATTCAATTTTCATATTGGATAGTTCATCCCAATCATATACTTTTAAATCATTTTCAATATCGTAATGATAAGTGTTTTTACCATATAATTTATCCATTTTTTCAATTATATGATCTAATTGAGTATTATCTAATTCAACATTTTCCGCACTCCATATTAAAAGTCCTAGTTCATCATCATCTTGGTCGTTAGCTACCAATAATAACTTTCCATCTATATTCCATATTTTAACAGAATTGTTTACCAACATTCCTTTATGGTCAGATGTTGAACTTATTATGTATTTTTTAGATTTATTAACAGTCGAAATATCCTTTCCAAAGTTCGAATAATATTTTTTAAAAGGATCAGCGTCATGAGTAGTGAACGATTCTTTCTTAAGGAAAAGGACTGCAAAGACTAATATTACTATACCTATACCTAATACAATTCTTTTATTTTCATTGTCTTTTTCATGCGACTTGTCATAGTATTCCTTAATATTGTATCCGCATGACGGACACCTTTCAGCAGAATTAGAAACATTTTCACGACCACATTTTGGACATTTGATTAATGCCATGTAGTTTTCCCTCCCCACATTATACTAAATATTGTGAACCAATTTATTTTTCAGAAATGTTTAATGTACAATCATATTGTGGTTTATAATTATTATCCAAACCAAATTCGACTTCTACGGGACTTTTATCATCTGGCAAAACCCAAACCAACTGTGTTTTTAATGTTCCACCATTTTTTACACCAGTAAACGCATTAGAATAATCGAATATTCCTTGTTCCGATGTATTTCCAGGACTATCTAATTCAACACCATTTTGATAAATCTTTACAAGGCATGGTGTGTTATTGATAAAATTTCTAGCTTTATCCAGATTATTTGTGTATTCAAAATCCATTACTAATACGATTCCATATGACGGGGATTTCAAAACAGATGTATTTTTTAATATTGCATACGAATTATCATTTCCAATTTTTTCTGGTACATTGTCATTCAGCCACGATATATTATAATCGGATTCTTTTGTTTCTTGCAATTCATCTTGTTTATCTTCAATGTCTTTGCCGCCAGTTAAAGTTAATGTCTTTGAATATGCAGGATTGTAATTTGAATCTATTCCAAAATCAATTTCAACTGGGTTCATCGTATCTTTAAGAACCCATACAAGTTGCGTATTTATTATTCCTCCATCTTTTACATTTGTAAATGCATCACTATAATCATAAACACCCGCTTCGGATGTTATCCCTGGTCTATCTAATTCTATACCATTTTGATATGGTTTTACATCACAATTGCTATCATTAATAAAATCTGATGCTTGCGCAGTATTGTTGGTATATGTAAAATCCATAATCAGTAATGTGCCATATGAAGAATTAACAATTCTTGTATCTTTAATTAGTGCTTTTGAATTATCATTTCCAACTTCTATTGGTACTTCACTATCTTCCCATGAGCATGTTACATTTGACACTTTATCTGTTGTTAAATTGCTTGATTGATCTGAAACGTCTATAGCTGTGTCAGTCGTTTCATTATCTTCTGAAATAATCTGTTTGATGCTATCAGTATTAACTGCCTCTTTGATTACACTAGAAGCTGATGTTGCAGATGATTGTCCACAACTTGTAATAAAAAAAGAAAAGCATAAAAGACCTGTTATCCGTATTGTGTGTTTTCTTTTCATGTATTTTCCCATCCGCTTATTTATATATTTGATAATTTTAAATTATACCACAATTGTTATATAAATCCAACATTTCTAGAGGTGAATATAAAATGTACGATAGTATTTTAATTGATTATGGGCTTGAAAAATTCCACAAATATGTTATGGCAAATTCAATCATAGATTATCCATTTCCGCAGACTGATTATCCTTCCATATATGCTGATCCATCTACTCTTACTGAAGAGCAGCGTGTGTTACAGGAGAAAATGAAATGTCTTGTGGAACAATTGAAGATAGACAAGGAGTAATCCTAAAAATTATTCCCACAATTTTTACAATGCCACTGTTTCCCTACTTTATCAGATGCAATTCCAAACATGCTGGTAGAAAGCATACGCTTAAACATGCCAATCTTCTCTATATTTGTGGACTGACACACTGGGCAGTGGGGTTGATTGGCAGATGTTGGATTTTGATAGTTGTTCTTTTCTCTATATTGTTTTAACCACTCTTCTTCTTCATGACGTCTTTTGTTATATGCATTCTCATCAAATTGATCTTCCACATTAAGATCTTTTAGGTCATTAAGAATGCTTTCTTTGTCACGCCCGTGATGATTTAACAAATCTACCATTTCATATTTAGTTTGTATAAATGGAACGCGACAATATTCACAGTTAACTCTTCTACAATGACCAGCATAATTAATTTCATGAACCCCACATCTCGGACAGATAAAACCTTTAGTAAAATCATTAATATTATTTTCTTCTAAATATTTTTTGATTGGTCGCCCACAATGAGGACAAGTTTCAGCATAGATGCTAACTTCTCTATCACAATCTGGGCAATATATCAAATTTTGAAATCCCATATTACATCCTCCAATGTACATTAAATTAATTACATTATATCATAATTATTATATAAATCCAACATTATACAATAATTTTATTTGCAGTTAAAAAATTTAGGTGATTTATTTGGTAGTTTTGGAGAATTAAACTTACTGAAAAATAAATATGGAAAAAACTCAACATTTGATACATTAAGCAGTACACTACAACAGTCTTTTAACGAGTCTTTTAAAGTTGGGAAAAATGGAATTAGTGAATTTTCTACAGAGCAAATTAAAACTAAAGCATCTGTAATGGGATTAAATGATGCGTTGACAAAACAAGCATTATCTCTTGCGAATGATGCTGGTTTATATCAAAAAGCTGCGGCAGGTAATCTTACATTTAGTAAGGCTATAGAATTAAATATAAATAATGCAAGTGATTTAGTTGACGCATGGATGAATAGTAATTCTGAAGTCTTAAAAAAATATCAAGATTCCGATATTGTTACGAAGATAGTTAATTCAGGTGAAAAAGGCAGCGCGGCATATAATGAGTTTGTTAAAGATCTCATTGATAAGAATCAAGATTTAGGTGACTCAATTGTTGAATTAGCACCAAAAGTAGAAACCACAAAATCTGCCTTTTCTGGTTTATCAAACTATTTTAAAGGTCTTCTTGCTACATTTACCAACCCAATTTTTCTTTTAACCACAGCCGTTACCGTAGGCGTTGCGGCATGGCAAGGCTATAACCAATCTGTCCAGGAATCCATTCAGCACACGAAAGACTCCATAGCAGAGATAGAGGAACGTAATAAGTCTATTGACGACAATATCAGTAAAGCACAAGAACTAAGGAATTCTCTTGATTCCGGTACTCTTACGGAGCAAGAAGCTTATAACGCGAAAAGTCAGTTACTTGATATTCAGAGTCAATTATCAGATTCTTATGGTGAGCAAGCAGATGGAATTGATCTGGTAAATGGCAAACTCGATGAGCAGATCGAGAAGATGCAGCAGCTCAAAGTTGAAAATGCGAAAAGTTGGCTGAATGATTCGGATAATGAGAAGAATTACGAAAAAGCTAAAAAGAAAATGACCAAAGATGATTATGAGTCATTCTTTGGTAATACACCTACTTTAGCTATGCTCGGCTCGGAACCACAGAAATCTGAATATACAAATTCAGACGTATATAAAGATGCGCTGAAGCGTTACCGGAACAGTAAGTCTCAGATCGAAGAAATCCAGAAAGCGGCAGAGCAAGCAGGACTCAAACAATATAATGGTGTGGCTACAGGTCAATTCCAGCTCGGTTTTGAAAATGAAACAGTAACAGGAGCAGATGAAAAGCTGAACAATTTCCTTGCCACTGTCAAAGAGCTGAAGCGTCAATTTGAGGACGAGGGCAAAAATACTGATTACTTTGACAACATTATCAGTTCCGCGGAAGATGCAGAATCTTCCTATAAAGATATTCTGGATAAGCATCAAGAAATATATCAAGAGTATCTGAAAAATTCCATGCTTGCAGAAGGTTACGGTAACAATAAACCAGCAACTGTATATCAGCAATATGCGGATGCAGTGGACAAATATAACGAAGCTTTGCAAAGTGGAGATACTTCTAAAGTTAAAGAAGCAAAGACTGCATTAGATGGCGTAAAAGATTCCGTAGATAATATTGTCAGTACGGATTCCGGTAAGAAATACAAGGAGTTGTTCGATGAAATTGCAGATGGTATTGATACAGCATCCGAAAAAACTTATGAGTTCAAGGAACGGCTGTCCGGTAGAGGTGCAGATAAATTAAACAATACTGTACTTTCTAAACTCAAAGAGCTGAAGAACTACACTGATATTGACCTCAAGAGTATCAATCTTGATACAAGTGATGTTGTTGCTGGTAAAGATGCTCTACGCATGGCAGTAAACGAAGCAATGGATCTCGGAATTGTTTCCGATGATTCTGCTGAAAGTGTGGCAAAAGTTGTTGATCTCTTAACGGATATGGGAATGACCGCGACCGTATCCATGGATCAAGTGGATGATTCCTTCTCAGAAGTCAATACTACAATTCAGCAAGCGCAAGCAAATTTGGAAACACTCAAGACGATTATGTCCGAATCTGTTTCGGGAGCAGGAATTTCTGCGGATAACGTGAAAGCATTTAGAGAGATGTTCGGAGATGATGCAGAGCGGGCGCTGGAGAAAACGGCAGACGGATATCATATCAACCGTGAAGAACTTGCAAAATTACAGGCACAACAATCACAGATGAACCGAGCTGATTATCTTTCCGGTTTGGCAGATCAGCAGGAAGCTCTGAGACAAATCGAGGAGCAGATCGCCGATGCAATGGTAAAAGGTCAAGATGTCAGCGGCTTACAGGCACAGCGCGAAGGTATTTTGGATAATATTTCCTCTCTGGAGGATTTAGCATATCAGTATCAAACTGCTACTTCTGCTTATCAACAATGGCAGGATGCTATGTCCGGTGGTGAAGAAGGTAATATGTATGATTCCATCCAGGGTAACATGGAATCCATTAAAGATCTCTACGACAAAGGACTTGTAGGAGAAAACAAATTCCGAGAGTTTGTTGATCTTATGTCCAATAAGGATCTGACCAATGCCAGTGTAGATGAAATCGTTGCAGCTTACGAAGAATCCTATCCAAAGATGGAGCGTTACTTTACAGAAGGCCAGGAAGGATGTCAAGCATTCTTACAAGATATCTCTAACCTTAATTCTGAATGGGCGCACATGAATGAAGATGGTTCCTGGGATATTAATTTTGGTGTTGGCAACGATCAAGAAATTGCGGATGCACTGGGAATTGATGTGGAAGCTGTGCAATCAGTACTAAGAAAACTGCATGATTTTGGCTTTGACATCGACCTCGATCAGCCGGTTAAATCTCTGGAACAACTAAAAACTGAAGCTCAGTCTGCAAAAGAAGCTCTTGATGGAATGGGTGAAACTTCTCTTGATAGCATCAATTTGGACACAGATTCATTCAGTGAAATCACAGATGATATTGACAAGGTTAAGGAATATATTCAGCAGATCAATGATGCTGATTTGGAGCCAGAAGTTCGGACAGAGAGACTGGAGCAAGCCAATAATATTCTTGACTATCTGGTACAGAAACAGCAAGAAGCTGGACAAAATAACATTGTAATTGATGCGGATGCAAGTTCTGTCGATCAAAAGATTTCTGATCTGAAGAGCCAATTGGAGCAGTTTAGAAATAATGACGGTACGATTCCTGTTAATGCTGACACACAGGATGCTGTCAACAGTTTACAATCCCTGTACGCTACGAAACAGAATCTTGAAAATACACCAGCTATTCTACAGGTTGATACTTCGCAGGTTGACGGAGAACTAGGCAATGCGATCGGAAAATTACAGGAATATCAGAATGCTGTAGAGATTCTGAATGCACAGAACACGATGAAAACACAGGGCATCGACATTGATACCACAGATGCACAGCAGAAAGTACAACAGTTGGCAGGACAGCTACAGAATCTTGATGCTGATACGACAGCAAAGTTAGGTCTTGACGATACTGATTTTCAGTCGAAACTTTCTAATATTGCTACTCATCCGATTGATGTAGGAATAGGGGTAAATCTTGATCCGAATGCTCTTGCCGACGTCTCTACAAAGATTTCTGGAATTACGCCAGAATTACTTGTAAAAGCTGGTGTAAACGAAGAAGCGATTGTAAATTATACGCCGAAAGATAAGGACGCTACGGTCAAATACAAAGTTGACCATAGTGCGATTGACAGTTATGATCCGAAAGACAAAAATGCTACGGTTACTTACAGTGTGGTTGTTTCTGGACTTGAGAATCTACCAGGCAATAAAACAAGAAATCTGACTTACAATATTAAGACAAATGGTACTGTTCCAAGAGTAAATGGTACGGCACACGCTATAGGAACTGCTCATGCGACAGGTACTGCAAGCCGTAATTGGGGGCTTGCTCACAATGAACCACATGCGCTTGTAAATGAATTGAAACCAGAAGCAATCGTTCGGGATGGCAAGGCGTTTATCTTGAATGGCGGCGATCCTACTTTTGCAAATCTGAAGAAAGATGATGTTGTATTCAATGGTGATCAGACGGAGCAGTTGCTTGAACATGGTTATGTTACCGGCTCTCATGCACAACTTGCAGGTGGTGGTTATTCTTTAGGCAGTGCGTTCTCTGGCGGATCTGGAAGATTTAATGTTGGAAGTTCTGGAACAAAAGCAGATTCTTCCACATGGGAAGACAAAAAGAAACAGAATAATACCAGCCATAACTCATCTTCTGGTGGCAGTAGTCGTAGAAACAGTGGATCATCTTCCGGTGGTTCTTCCGGCGGCTCTTCGTCCTCTTCTGATGCAAAGTCAACAACAGAAGAAGTAGTTGATTTTATCAAAATTATGCTCTCCCGTCTGTCCCGTATGACAGAACTTGCAACTGATACAATCGAACGTGCAGTAGGTCTTGCAAATAAACAAGCAGCCGCGGCAGATGCAATCGGTAAGGCAACGAATGAAATGGTTCATAACCAACGTGCAGCAGATGCTTATCTGGCAAAAGCTAATAGCATTAGTTTGTCCGATGCTTATAAGAACCAGATCATGAACGGTAGTATTAATATAGATACCATCACAGATGAAGATCTGAAAAAGAAAATTAGTGACTTCCAAAGCTATTATGAATCTTACTTATCTGCAAGAGACAATACATTAAAGCTCGAAGATAAAATTACCGAACTTGCCGAAAAACGTCTGGAAATCATTGAAAAAGAATATGATGCGATCGTAGACATCAATGATAAAATCAAAGACGTAGCAAATTCCAAAATATCCTTGAATGATGCACTTGGCGTAGCAATCGACAATCCAGATAATTATGCAAGTATGAATAAGTCCATCAAAGCACAGGAAGATACTTATAATCAGCTGACGAAAAAGCTGTCTGATTATCAGAAAGAAATAGATTCACAGCTTTCCAGCGGTTATCTTAAGAAAGGTTCCGAAGCTTATCAAGCTGCTATGAAAAATATTCAAGATTTCACAGCTAAGATTTACGATGCTTCTACCAGCCTTCTTGAACTACGGGATAAATTGGATCAGATTAAAATTGATACTATCCAGAATGTAATTGACGGAATCAAACGTAATTCGGATATTACGGAGAAATATATTTCTTACCTGCAATCCCAGAATCGTGATGTGCCAGAGAATCTATACACTGACCGTATAGATAATAATAACGCTCAAGTACAGCAGAATCTAAAGCAGATGGAAATATACCGGAAGAAACAGGCGGTTCTTGATGTCAATTCTAAATCGTATCAAGATTATGCAGAAAAGATTCAAACGCTAAAAGAAAATACTCTGGAACTGATTACGGACAATGAATCTCTTCAAGATAGTATCTATGAGCTACGTTTTAAGCCACTTGACGATGCTATCCAGAAGTACAGTGATCTTGAAGATGAGCTAAAAAGTTTCCGCGACCTTCTGAACGATGATGCATTCCTTGATAAGCAAGGACGTATCACTGAAGAGGGATTGGCACAAGTTGCTCTCTTACAGCAGAGTATTGGTACGGCAAAACAAAAAATTGCAGATTATACCACGGGTCTGCAAAAACTAAAAGAGTCTTATGACAATGGGGTTATTTCCTTAACGGAATATAATGACAAGTCAAAAGATTACCGTGAAGGTATTCAAGGTTCGATTGCAGATGTGAAATCATATCAGGACAGTCTGGTTGATCTGTATAAGAACGCTATGAGTACAGAGGTTGATTATCTTGATAAAATAATCAGCAAGAGAAAAGAAGCCCTGACACAGCAGAAGGATATGTACGACTATTCTAAGAAGATTAATTCTCAGAATAATAACATAAATAGCCTTAAAGCCCAAATCATGGCTTTAGAAGGGGTGAAATATTTGCTCCTGTAAAATCTATTTAATTGCGGGAAGTCCCCATAAGGTTTAATTGGCTACAACGTAACCGGAAACGGTAGGCGTGAATGCGGTAGAGTTATAAACTCACAGTCCATTATTGGATAGAAACCATAAAAATAATTAAACTAGGGATAACCGGGTGTGCAAGTCACTCAGACGCAGCGAACTTCCTAAGTCAGAAATGATATGGAAGACGTTCAGAGACTAACCCATATTGGGTGGCGCAATGCCTTAATGTAAGACCGCAAGCGATTGGCGGTTTGAAAAATATAGACTATTTGAATATTAAGTGATATTATAAATTTGAGGCGTTCTGTTTTATGTCTACTGATGAACAGGCAGAACACAGTGCGCATACAGATAAAGAATAGAATGGCATCTAACAACAAAAATTTGAACACATTTATTAAAATTTACAGACAATAAAGTGGTATTTTTGTTGATACTGCGAATAGATTTTTCCTTTAGAATTGCATATAATAAATATAAGAAAGGGGAACCTTTCTCAATAAATCTGGTGTGATGCAGCGAAATGCGACTGCTAGAAATACAACCGTAGAAGCACATACCGGGCTAGGAACTGGTGTGTGTGGAGGTTTACAAAGGTAAGGGGTTTACCATAGCCTAGCTAGGTGAAAACCGAAAGAAAATCCCACAATGAAGTAAGAGAGTTAGCACCAGTGACTCTCTTATTTTTATGCACAAGGAGATAAAATGGATGCAATATCAACAGCGTTGACATCTTTTAAAGATTTATCTTTATATGAATATAAATTTAGAATTGCGTATAAAAAACAATTATATGATCTTGAACTGAATTTTGACAATGAAGATTTTTATCATTGCGCCGGATTGCAGTATTTAAAAGACATAGATATTCCCAAAAACGCTTCAAAGTTGTTTCGTGAAATTGTAAACGGCAAAATTACAGACGACTATTTGGAGAAAAGTAAGAAGTACCCATTTCCAAAACCAGGAATAGATGTCCAAAAAAGAATTTTGCACCTAGGTGTTTTAAGAAAATATATAGAAGCAGATAACGCAATTTGGAAATACGTGAAAGAGCAGAATGTCGGAAGTCAGATAAATGCTGATTATATGATAGTTTCTACAGTTGATAATGTGGAAGCATACATATTTCTAAGAAAAAGATCGTCTGACCCAAACGATTTAAAATACTGTATCTGCTCATTTTTTGTTAATCCGATCAGAACATATAATGGAGCAAAAGCATATTGGTTTTATAAATCAAAAGTCAATTTAGAAACAAATGAAGAACAAATATATTATCAGAAACAACCACAGGAGCAGTAAACCTACTGCTCTTTTCTTATACCTCAAATCTTAATTACAATCCCTCAAATAAAATTCAAATAGAAGATATAGTCCCATGCCATACGAAAGTATGGAGAGCAGTTATGCTCTTGTCCACGTAGCGAGTGGATGAAAAGAAAAATGAAATAATCTCGATGCTCAATCTCAAGTTAAGAAATTGAAGCAGCAGCTCAAAGAAGCGCAAGAAGATCTCGATGATACGAAGCGTGACCATGCTTATGATATGCAGTCTCAAGGTTTCGATAAGCTCAGTGAAGATCTGAAAACTTCTCTTGATGATACCGAGTATGAAATCAGCCATAATGCTGATAAACAGCTTGAGATCATCAATTCTATGCTTGACAAAGCCGTGTCCTCTTACCAAGAAGCATACGGTAAAATCAATTCTATCATCAAAAATACTGGCTGGGTAGGTAGTACGGATTTTAACAATACCCAGTCTGATCTAAGCACAGAGACAGGTGTTAAGAATCAAAATTCCAACGCATCACAGTCTCAGTCCAATGCAAATAAAAATCCATCCAGTACCGCATCTGGTACAAAAACTGATCCAATCAACAGTAATTCAAAAGTAAACAGTGATCTTGCGGATCAATTAGTCAAGCCGGAAGATACAACGAATCGTAAGGTTGCGGAACTAAAGGTGTCTCCTACTTCTACTACACTGGAAGAGGGTAAATCCACAAGTATTACTGCTACAATCAGACCGAACGATGCAGCTAATAAGACTCTTGCTTGGAAATCAAGTAATGAATCAATTGCTACTGTATCCAATGGTACGGTAAAAGCAAAGAAACCTGGCTCTTGTACGATTACTGCTACCACTACCGATGGAAGTGGACTGTCTGCAAAGGTATCAATTAAGGTCAATGCGAAACCAAAACCACCAAAGCCACAGCCGAAACCACAACCAGCAAAAACTGGTGGCGATGGAATTCCTCGTGTTGGCGATGTCGTAACATTCACAGGATCTTACTACAATGACTCTTGGGGTATGTCTCCAAGAGGTAGTAGATTTTCCGGTCAGCCTGGTGCCGTTGTCATTGACTCTTATACAGCTAGGGAATATGGCGGAAATGGACGTACTACTGGTGATTTTAAGATCCATATCAAGAGTGCGCATGATCCTAATTATAGTGATCTTGGATGGGTGCGTCTCAGTCAGATTAGTGGATATGAAAAAGGTACGGATCGTATCCATGGCGATCAGCTTGTATGGACAAACGAAAACAAAGATACCAAACATCATGGCGTTTCAGAATTAATCTATCGCAAGAAAGATGGTGCTGTCCTTACACCTGTTCAAGATGGAGATTCTATTCTACCAGCAAATTTCGTTAGTAATTTAGCTGCATTAAGTGCAATTGATCCTAAAGAATTCGGTATGAATGTAAGTACTACGCCAAATCTGGTGCAGACAAATATTCCTCAGAACATCAGCAATGTCGGAAATGTAACGGTAACAAATCATTATGATTCATTACTCACAGTTGAAGGTAATGTTGACAGGGATGCTCTGCCTGGATTGCAGAAAATACTGGAAAAATCATATACGTATACAACGAAAAAGTTGGCTGACGAATACGGAAGACTTGGACACAAGATAATTATGTAACTTTTATGGGAGGGTACTGTCAAAGGTACTCTCCTATTTCTATAACTATAACAAATTTTTTGGAGGTGATGCAAAATGGCAAAAGAATTTAAAAATTTTACGTTCATGGGACAACGATTAAGTGATTTAAGTGTGAAATATGTATCCGTGGATTTTGAAGGTGGATCAGATGTGAATATGGCGATGGAGAGGGATATGGAGACAGGTGATTCTAATCGTTATAAGGTAGAACCAAATTATTTTTATGACAAATGGAATGACACTTTAGAATTTGAGTTAGATATTATCAAAGACCCATGCACATATTTAAACCAAAGTGATTCTATTATCACAAAGTCTGAGCGTCGAGAAATTACCAAATGGCTCACTTCTTCTCATTTTCCAGAATGGCTGACATTTTCCGGAACCGATGATTCTGCAGATGATACAATTCGTTATTTTGGATGGTTTAACAATATTGAATCATATTCTGTAAATTCTCAAACCTTTGGATTAAAATTATATTTTAAATGCACAACCCCGTTTGGTTATACTGACGATATTACAACTAACGTATCATGTTCAACATATAAAAATATTTTAATCGCAAATAACAGTGATGAATTAAATAGTTATGTGTATCCAACGATTGATATTTTTCCAAAAGCAAATGGGGATATTGTAATTTGTAATATGTCTGATTGTACGATTCGCGAAACAGGAACACTATCTTCCTCTAATACAAATTATATGGGACAATTAATTTCTTATGTTGAATTATATGCAAAATCAAATGCATGTACTGCACAATTTGACATTTCAGAAGAAACCAAAGATATTAATTGGAGATGCGATAATACATTGACTCAATTTAAATTAATTGATGTATATGGAAATGAAACAGCATGTACGGTTTTTTATAGGACAGATTCAAAAGTATATTATATCATCGAAAATGGCATTATGGTTTTGTCTGTTTCAAAAGATTTAAATATATCTATGGATTGCCAGAAGTTAACAATTAATGATGAGCTTGGACGGATGGTAAGATATGATAAATTAGGCATCAATGATGTCGCTCATATGTATTGGATACAATTAGTTCATGGGAATAATTCCTTCTTATTCTATGGTAATTGCGATTTTCGCATAAAACATATTGAGGCACGAAAGGTTGGTGAATAATTTTGAACATTGTTTATGATCGTTATAACCAACCAATACAAAGCCATGTGTATTTAGGTACACCAAACAATAAGATTCTATGTGCTATCAACGGAATCGAAGAAAGTACATTTCAGCTTACTCCCAAATTCATTAATACATATGAATTAACATTTGATATTAATGAAAATATTTTAATCGAAGATGAACATGGTTTATCGAAATTAGTACATTCCAACGTATATGATTTAGTTGCTTGGCTTATGCGAGTATACGTCGATAATGTTGGATGGTTTATCATGGATGCACCTAAAATATCACATGATGGAATTAAAGAGACTAAAACTATTACCTGCCACTCAGCAGAGATAGAAATGGAGCAACATGATTTAAAAAATTTTAAAATTAATCAAGGGACAACAGATTCGTATGAAATGCTTGCGGATAACAATGTCGAGAAAATAGGTGACGTAGAATTCGCGAAAGAGCAAATCAAGTTTTATAATCCGAATAATCCACAATTAAGTCTGTTAGATCTTGTTCTTAAAGCTGGTGGTGTCTATGGTTGGTCAATAGGGGAAATAGATACTATTCCAAAAATATATCGTACATATAAAGATGGTAAATATGTTGAGACTTCTACTCTATTATCTGATGAAATAGGCTCATTTGATATTGAGAGTCAGGACGTTTATTCTTTTTTCACACAGGATATGGCACAGTATTTTCAATGTGTTTTTGTTTTTGATTTTTTACACATGAAAATTAATGCTTATCATCCTGAAAATTATGGGAAAAATACAAATGTAAATATTAACTTTAAAAACTTGCAGCAATCCCAAGATATATCTGTTGACGATGGCAAGATGTTTACACGTTATTATGTACAAGGATCAGATGATCTTGGTATTACTTATGTAAATTTTGGCTCGAATTATATTGAAAATATTGATTATTATTTAAACGAAAAGTACTTCTCTTCTGCTTTTATTCAAAAATATAATCTTTGGAAACAGGATATGGAAAACTGTAGGATTGATTATATTGAAGCGACCAGAAAGTATAATCAACAGATGAAAGTTATCACAGAATTGTATGATCGTGTTCCTTTGGATGATTGCTCTACAGATTGGAGTACATTTACAGATGATGAATTAAAAGAAGCACAAGCAAATTACCAGGCCCAACTCAAGGGTTATGAGCAATTCTATGTAGATAGTGATGGTAACTTTGATGAGGATGCTTTGAAAAAGTCTTCGGATGCTAATGATTATTACCAAATTCGAGATGTAATTCTTCCATCTATTCAAATCGAAATGGATAATCGTCAATTACCTACAGACGATGACAATGCAGATTACGTAGACTCTTATAAAACCGATTGGAAGTTATACGGATTAGACGAATTAAAAGTAAAGCTGCAAGAGTATAAAAACACAATTGAAACCTGTAAAAAGGGCGGTTACGATAAACCATATTCTGAAGATTCTTCTCACACTAAAGATATTCATGATAAGATGTATGCAAAATATCTGGACGCTCAAAATCAACTAGATTCTAATTATGTAGGTGGATGCCAGGAAGCATATGATAAGAGACAATCTGAAATTGATGCGGCCAATGATGTTTTAAATGGATATAATAAAACAAGAGTTCAATTAACTCAACAAGTAAACAAAGAAACTTGGGTTCATAAAAATAATGTTTCTATTACTGATGAAAATGCAAATTATATCACTGATGAATCCAATCGGAATATCTCATCGCTATCTGATACAATTTCATTTTCGGCAAAAGATTTATTAGAACTATCTAAGGTTTATTATGATGGAACATATTCGAATGATAATATGTTTCTCACAGATTCTGATGATCAAGTTTCTGCAATTGATGAGCAATTAAAATTACTGGACGCTGCATCTGAGGATTTATACATATCTTCTCACCCACAATATCAATATACAACATCATTAGATAACTTTTTAGCGAAAAGTGAATATAAAGATTATACAAAAAACATCAACCGTGGGGATTATTTGTATTTAACGATTGGAAATAATAATGTTGTAAAACTGCGTTTAATTGAAATGACATACAATCCATTAACAATGGACAACAATATCGAATTAACATTTTCCAATATGACTCGAACAAAAAATGGATTTTCTGATATTTCTTATCTTCTGGATAATTCATCTGGTGGTAGTAAATCTTCCGCATCTGGTTCGTCTAATAATTTCTTAAACAATGAAGGCATCACTCTTACATCTGGGCTAATCCAAAAGCTTTTATCTTCTGGTGCATTCAGCAATAAAGTTTCTTCCATTATAAATAATGAATTCGCAGGTATGCTTGGTAGTGGTTCTATATCATTACAAGAATTAAATGCCAAGTTGATTAAAGTTACTGATCTATATGGTGAGAATGGATATTTCGAATATCTACAGTCAAAATTAATTTCTGCTGATAAAATTGTCGCAGGTAGTGGTAATTTTAAGGAATTATCCGCAGTTGTTGCTGCGATTGATAGTTTATTGGCTGGAAATATATCTGCAGAACTTGGACATCTTATTCATCTTACTGCTAGTAATGTTGTTGTTGACGATGCAGTAATTCGTGATTTAATCGCGGCAAATATTACTGTAGCAATGCTAAAAGCAAGTACTATTTCTGCTGATAAATTTAATATTGCTTCCGATGATGGTGGACTTACTATCGTTGGTAACACGATGCAATTTAAAGACAAAAACAATAATGTACGTATCCAAATCGGTCGTGATGCAAAGGATAATTTTACGTTTACTTTGTATGATGAGACAGGTAAAGGTGTATTAATTGATTCTAAAGGCATTAAAGAATCTGCTATCGCTGATGGATTGATTAAAAACGATATGGTTGCGGATGGAACTCTTTCTAAAGATAAACTGAATTTCAATGTTATTGAAGCGGATAAGAATGGAAATGTTGACGCGGCGAAAGTCATCGTTAATGGTCATGGAGTTGATGCAGAGTTCACTTCAATTAAGCAACAAATTACTGATCAGATTGAAAATGTAGAGGGTAAAATTGGTACACTAGACTTATATGGTGAACAGATATTTCGAAAAATAGATGGTGTTATATCTCCAAACAATATAACTATAACGGCAAAATATAGAAATGATGTTAAAATCGGTAAATGGTATATAGATAATGTAGAAAATACAAGATATGTATCTACGGATAAAACTTCAATCACAATACCATCTTCTTATATTGCAACATTACCATCAACAAAAAAATCTTTAGTTATTAAAGTCGAAGATTCCACAAAAAAATTATACGATGTATTAACTGTACATATTTTGGATAGTTTAAATGGAATCGATGGACAACCTTCTATTTCTGTAATTATCACCAGTGAAAAAGGAGTAGTGTTTGATGATGATACAACAATTACGAGTACTATATGTACATGTCAAGTATATAAAGGTGCTACGCCTATGGAACCGATATCTTACAAATGGCAAATTATAAATAACGAGTCAGGTGATTGGAAAACGGTTGGAAATAATAAAACATTGACAATTAATGTTGATAAATCAATTATACGTAAGAGAATTCGTTGTCTAGTTGATATTGGAGACGTAGCACAAGTGTCAATTACGGACGAGCAATCAAATACATTACAAGATGAAAATGGAACTAGTCTATATTCCGTTGAAGCAGCATCAGATACTTCTGCTTCGAGTAAAAATATTATTGATGTAAATACAACTGAAGTGCTTGATTCTTCTGATAGCGTATTTGTCAATAGTGGAAAATCTCTTAAGCAGATAAATTATGATTTATTAGCAGATGCAATTTTAAATAAATTACTCAGCAAATCTTATGAAAAGATTGGAACAAATGTTATCGATGCAATCAAGGAAAATGCGAATACGTTAACAGATAAAGATATCGATACATTAATTGAAAAAATGTAACACATAAAAAAGGAGGTGAGCAATGTTACTATCAAGCAACGAATTAGACATGTTGATTTTGCAACATGGAAAAGATGGAACATCCGCAGATTCTAAATATATCTGGGTGAAGTATGCACAAGATAAAAATGGAACTGGCTTGACGGACGATCCAACCAATGCAGTTTATATAGGCATTGCTTATAACAAAACTGAAAAACATGAATCAGATAATCCTAACGATTATACATGGACAAGAATCAAAGGTAACGATGGAGAATCGGCATATACTGTTATTCTTCAAAATGAAAATATAACATTCTCTGTTTCTAATCAAAATAATATTGCTTTAATGGATCAATCTTTTGATACTTCTGTTGTGGTATTCAAAGGTACAGATGCAGTTAGTAATTTCACTATTGGAACAGTTGAAAGTAAAAATGGAATTTCGGTAACACAAAAAAATAATACAATCACATTTTCTGTCGATGCTGGAAATAAAATTGAAGCAGATTACGGAAAATTCTCCATACCAATTTCTGTAAATGGATTAGTATTTAAGAAAGAAGTTTCTTGGTCGCTTGCAAAAGCGGGTGCGGTTGGTGGTCAAGGAAATCCTGGCGAACCTGCTTTAAGTATATCTCTTGGAAACGAATCACAAAATATTCCATGTACATATGATGGGCATGTCATTAATGATATGTTAATAGAGATATCATTTGTAGGATATCGAGGTTTAACAAGAACACCATGTAACGTAGCAGTCGGCACTCTTCCATCTGGAATGACTCTTGGGTCAACTGAGAATTGTACAATATCTAATGATGGATCGATAATTTTGAATATCGTAAAAAATGCTACACTTGGCACTGAATCAACATTAACTGGAAATATAGTCTTAACATTTAGTATAAATGGAAAAACATTAGTTAAAAACTTTACCTGGGCAAAATCTAAAGATGGTGGGTTGTCCTATATCTACTCCATAGAACCATCATCATATGTAATAAACAAAACATATGATGGAACACTCTCTCCTGCTTCTATTACATTTAATGCTTATTATCAGAAAGATGGAAGCGATAGAATTCCGTATCATGGTCTTTTTACAATAGAAGAATCGACAACAGGAAGTGATTTCAAATCCACATATCTTTCTTCAAAAAATGAATCATCTTTAACTTATACCCCAACGTCAAATAACATTAAAAGTGTACGATGTACATTAAGTCAAACTGACAAAGTATCTGTTGTGCTAGACAGACAGACGGTTATCGTATTATCTGATGACAAAATGAAGGATGCCTTGACTACTGTAACTACCAGAGTTAATGGTGTATCTAGCAAAGTGGATGGTATCGACAAGAAAATTACAAACAAGGTTTGGCAGACAGATATTACAACCGCAGTAAATAATTATGATGGCACAACCGTTAAATCTCTTCGGGATCAAGTGAGTTCGCAAGAAACTAAGATTGGCGAAATAACCTCGGAAGTATCCGATGTTAAAACCACAGTCAAAAACAATCAAACAAGTGTCCAAAAAGACATTGCTTCTATAAAACAAGATGCTACAGGATTCAAACAAACAGTTGCATCTACATATGAAACTAAAAATGACGCAACGAGCAAATATTCAAGTTTTGACCAACGTGCTGGAAAAATCGAAACCAATGTCAAAACACTTCAAGGAAACGTTACTACCTTATCTCAAACAGATACAGAAATTAAAGCAGAACTTAAAACTGCTAAGGGTGATATCACGACTTTAAAATCTGACGCGTCTGGTCTTTCGACAAAAATCACGAACGCCCAGGGAGATGTTAACATTTTAAAAGCAGATGCAAAGACAATGAAATCAGATATTTCGGATGCAAAAGGCAATATTTCTGAATTACAAAGGACGTCAACAAATCTTCAGTCGCAAATAACAAATAATAATACTAATATTAATATTCTTAGCCGCGATCCAATGAATTATTCACAATTAAAAGAAGACACTGCAGATTATTTTGGTTTTATATATGATAATACGGCAGATGGTAAATGGTATACAGTAAAAACTTTGTCAAGGGATAAATTTATTTCTGGATATTATGAATGCATGGGTGGAGAATCATTTAATATAGAGTTTGAAATCTCTACTTCTGTAAAAGGCAACTCAACGAATGAAGGAACAGATAGTACTTATAAAGGTACTGCGATCGGCTTATATGGATTTAATGCTCAAAAACAAAGCGTTGGTATTAATTATAGCACAAGAACAACTGCTACTGCCGCAGCAACAGCTACAAAAATTAGTTCTGTAGTTAGCGTTCCAGTAAATTCAAGATATTTTCGAGTATTCCTTCAAACTGAAAGTTGGGGAAATTTTTCAGGAACATTAAAAATTCGCAATGTGATTGTATCTCGTATTAAGGCGATGGAAACAAGAATATCTTCTGCCGAAACAGCAATTCAGCAAAATACAAATGATATTTCTTTACGTGCTACCAATGTGCAGTTAGATCAAGTAAAAAAAGAGATTAATGGTAATTTTGCCAATTATTCTACAACAACAGAAATGAATAGTGCTATTAAAGTGAAAGCAGATAGCATCACACAAGAAGTATCTAAAACATATACAAAACAAACAGATTTCAATTCTCTTTATATTGGAGGCAGAAATCTTGCTCGAAATACATCCAGTTCTTATTCTTCTGAGTTTTCTGATTTTAGTGGTACAGCAAATATCTGCCCATCAGTTGCAACCGTTTTAACAGATGGTCTTGCTGCAGGTGATGAAATTACGATTCATTTATATTATAATTATTCAAATATTGTTGCTGCTACTGGGCAAACTGCCAAAGTATGGATACAAGGTAGTGGAAATGTAACGGGATGGAGTTCTGGAGCATTTACATCAAGTCCAAGCATTGCTATTTCTGGAAGCGGAACGAAAGAATTTTTATATACGACAACCGTTTCTGCAGACCAGATAAAAAATTCATATTGGCTTGTTAATCTAAGACATGATTATGTCCAAAGTGGAACTGTTCGATGGAAAATGTTCAAAGTCGAAAAGGGAAATCGACATTCCGAATGGTCTCCTGCACCAGAAGATACAAGTACCGCTATCACAAAAGTAGAGCAAACAGCAACAAGCATTCGAGCGGATTTAAGCAATACACAAGGAGACGTAAGTTCATTACAAGCGACAGCTTCTGGGCTACAAAAGAGTATTTCTAATGCACAAGGCGATATTAATACTATGAAATCAGATGCTACAACAATGAAAACACGGATTTCTAATGCTGAAGGAGATATCACGACTTTAAAATCTACCGCGTCTGGTCTTTCGACAAAAATCACGAACACCCAGGGAGATATTAACACTTTAAAATCAGATGCAAAGACAATGAAAACACGGATTTCTAATGCCGAAGGAGATATATCGACTCTACAACAAACAGCGAATGGTTTTCAAGTACAACTTAGTAAGAAAGCAGATCAAGTTGATAGTTTTAATGCAGCAAAAACAGCCACCAACTTTATGCAGTTTACTGATGGGACCGGATTGGAAGTTGGTAATAAAACCAGCGGATCTTGGTCTGGTTATCGGACTAAGATTTCAGCATCAGCATTTGAGATTCTCAACCGGGCAGGAACGACACTCGCATATTATGGTGATAAGTTGATCCAGCTTGGAAAGAACGCAAAAGATGCGGTTATTGAGTTATGTGGCGGTGTCGGTAAGATTTTGGTTGAAACAAAATCCGGCAATGCGGCTCTGTCAATCCAGAGCGAATATGTAGATATTAAAGGTGTCCACGAATCTGTATTGGAGACATCAAGTTCTTCTGGAAGCTGTATAGCCGGGGCTGTTGACGATTCTTTCGTTGTAAATACTTACTCGGATGCCAACAACAAAGCAAACTTCGATATTGGTAACGGTAGCATTATTCTTGAATCAAAGAAGAAAGGTTATCAGGCAGAGGTCGAATTTTATGGCTGTGGCTGGTCTGGAGGAGTGTATACTGGAGCGTTCGCACCGACCAAGGCGTACTCCGAAAAGATTATGTTGGGAGATAGTGGAAGAGTATGGGAGCGTTTGATTGTTAAAAACTCCCCACAGGTCACATCCGATCGCCGCGCCAAAACAAACATATTTCCACTCGGTGAGAGCAAGATCAATAAGACGGATATTCATTCAGAGCTGTTCGATCGCTTAAAACCAGTTCAGTATCGGATGATTGACGGTGATGGGCGCATTTGTTATGGATTCGTCGCACAGGATGTCGTAGAAGCCATGCGAGAACTCGGAATCCGAGAAGACGAGCTGGATCTGGTACACCACGACAGGAAGAACACTGAGGATGGCTATACTGATACCTATAGTATGGTATATACCAATTTGATTGCGGTAATAACACACGAACTTCAGCTCGAAAAGCAAAGAAGATCGAATCTTGAGTTAGAGGTCGCAGATCTAAGAAGTGAACTTGAAACCATGAGGGATAATCTCTCTGGGAATACAAATTAATTTTAGGAGGACAGAACTATGGCAGAAGTAAAAGCAACTTACACAAAGGATATTCATTATTCGGGTATTATTACTGTAGATGGCGAAACAGTAATATCTATGGACGCAAACATGGACGCAAAACATCCAGATGTACCGATCATTAACCGATACATCAATAATGGCAGAAAATATAGAGCAAATAAGTCTGCTATTGATGATATTGTTGATAAATTTGAAAATGATATTTGGACTGAATATGATGAATATATTGCAAAGCTAGAAGCAGAAAACACAAACACTGTATCGAAATAATTTAATACATATTCTTTACATACCATTTCCGCTCGCCCCATTCATATATTAAATATATTTGGTGCATTTGATAATCTATCTCGCATTCACAAGTAAATTGAATATATGTTATATACTTTACTTGTGTCTTCATTGTTACAGGAATAGAGCCATGTTCTTTATATCTAAAATACAAAGGCATGACTCTTCCTTCTGTATCGAAAGACGCAATTACTGGCACTGGTATTATATTTTGTTTATTATACATACAATCATCTCCCTTACTATTAATTTATCATATTATCAATTATTGTCAAGGGATGATATAAAATAGAAAGGAGGGAGTAATGAGCAAAAAGTTAAATGAACAAGGTTTATCTCATTTATTGTTAAAATTGAAGTCAATATTTGCTACAAAACAACATTCTCATACAAAATCAGAAGTCGGTCTTTCAAAAGTAGATAATACGTCAGATGCAGAAAAATCTGTAAAATATGCTGCTACTGCTGCATTTGATTCAAGTGGACAACAAATTAACAGTACTTATATTAAAAATATATCTGTTGATGAAAATATTATAACCGTCACAAAAGGAAACAATGAAAAACAAATCATCCATAAAACAAATTCCGCTAATTCTCAAGAATTTGGACTTGCTTGGATTTATTGGACAAACAATCTCGTGATTGGAGATGGGTTTGAAAATGATGCTATTACTTATTCTAAACATGATATTATTGCTACACAATGTTTACATTTGGATAAATTGGCATCGTCTAAACCAACGTTGACTTCGGATAGCATTATCATTTTAAAACGAGCAAAAGAATTAAATCCAAAATTAAGACATTTTGAATATATACAATCAGATAGTGGTAGAATAGATTTCTCTTATAATGGGGATCATGCACATTTAAATTCAGATGGTTCATGGGAAGGATCAACTGCTGATCTATCTGGAAGTTCGAGGATTTATACGTTTGCTCAGTTTTGTGACTGGTTTGATTGGTTTAAAAAACAAGGCGCAGATGGTATCTTTTTTGATGATTGGGGATATGACTTTGCAAAAGAAGATATTTGTTATCAGTTCGGATGGAATCCGGATAATTATGAAAATTTAAATGCAGCAAAAAATGAAAAATGGAAAAAGCTAATTGATGCGTGTCACGAAAGAGGATTATCTGTAATTACTAATGGAGGCACACCTTTTGCAATAGGTGATTGGTACACACATCTTGATGAAAACGATATTATTGCTTTAGAATCTTGTATGATATCGTCAGCAGGAAATACATGGAATAACGGTCATAAATCAATATATAATTATTATACAAATTGGTATAGTACTGGAAAATGCAAAGCAAAACTGTGGTCTTTAGACTATGTTCCAAGTGGATCTAAGGAATTTAAAAACCAAGTCCTTACATATTTATGTGCAATGGGATTAGCCTGTGGGGTGAATTATATATCGATGGGTGTAGCAGGTCGTATTGAAAAACCATTTTTTGTTGAAATTTTCACACGGGGTACTCAGAAAAAAATAGTTAAAATTGACGATAATACATATTCATTAAGTGTTGGAAGGCATCAGTTAGAAGTACATAGATGGTCTGGGCTTTCAGGTATAGTAAGCCAGAGTAATATATCAAAAAATTATTATATTTATGATGGAGAAACTTTTAATAATGGTTTCAAACTGGCTTCTACTTCAAATTATGAGTTATCTGAGCAGATGAACAAGGTAACAAAGACAATAGGAGGTCTAACTGAAGATACACGTAAAAACGCTTCATCATATTGGAGAATGGCTATTGACGATTGGCAAGAAAGTTTAAGCTATTTAGATTATAACAATTTAATTTTACAAAATGCATCGAATTTTGTTTATAATTATCCAGAGCAAGCGTTGGCAAAAATTGTTAAAAATAATGATGGGACTGTCGATCTAATAATCAAATATACTAATTGTAATAGTATGCATGTCTCTTTTGACGTTATTACCTCGTCGAATTATGAAAATTTTAAACTTACAGGAGAATCATTAGAATTTGGATTTTCTGATGTTATTTTTGATATGGAGGAAGGTAGTTGGACATTACCAAATGGAACAGCATATTATGGGTCAAGTCTCTGGGCAATCCCATCTTTTAGACCTCATCTTGCATATACCGTAAATGGGACATCTAAAGATATAGAATATATAAAAGGCGTATCAAGTGAAGTAGGAGAAACTAATGGGCATTACGAGAGAACACAACGTGGAGAAATCACCACTGCAAAGGTTTATGTCTGGATTCGTTCACCAGGAGAATCAAGTTTAATAAATGGTACTGTAACTCTAAAAAATCTGTATTTGATAGATACTGGAGAACATACTGATGAAATTTCAAAACGATGGTATACGAATATTTTTCCAGCATCATTTAATTATATTTCTGCTTTGAACGTGGTACAAAAGAGAAGTTCAAAAAATGGATGGCCTGTTGTAGATATAACTGCAACATCTACTGACCCATGGGGATGGGCTTGTTATAAATTATCTGGTGATGAAATTATACAATTAAGAGGGCATACGATTGAATTAGGATGTTCTACGATGATTTTTTCAAATGGTTATACCGGACATCAACTTTCCAATTACTCAAATTATGCATTTGGAATAGGGGTTAATACCGATACTCCAAATTCGTATAGATTATATTCGGATACAATAATGAAATCGAGTGTATGGGATGAAAAACTTGTTTGTCTTACTTGTACCATCCCAGAAGATGCAACAAGCATATGTGTTGGATTTAGAAGCTATGGCTATCCATCTGGAATAATTGTATCTTTAAAGAATGTATATATGTATGACTTACAAGAAGAAGTGTCTATTCGAGGAAAAGATAGCACAAACGTGTCATTACGTTTGTGTAGAGTTAAAGAAGAACAAGAAAATTTAACTCCATCAAAGATTAAAAACTCTCTTTATGTTACGGAAAAAGGTAGAATATATTCATACGACCTTAAAGGGAACAAAGTAGACATTGCCGGAAGTATATACGCTGGAGCCGTAGAAGCAGGTTATAATGGAAATCCGA
>ERZ773133.401-NODE-401-length-62393-cov-8.894976_pt1 | contig 62393 bp, 33 predicted proteins | sample MGYA00580861_ERZ773133 | MGnify/ENA primary metagenome ERZ773133 (study PRJEB29015, sample SAMEA2737844) | human gut metagenome | biome: human gut; feature: human-associated habitat; material: faeces | place: China | collected 2012 ...
TCGCTTGCGACATGTTTCTTCTTCGCGCGAGTGCGCATCCCGCGGAGCGTTTTTTTGTCATAGGACGAAGCTTCCTATGACAAAAAGAGGCAGTTCCCCTCTCCGGGTTTCCTGCCTCTTCCATTCATTTTACCAGCAAATCCAGCTTATTCGGTTTTCTCCCCGTCATCAGCCTTTTCCTCGTCCCCGCCATCTTCTTCCACGAAAATGTCGTCCGGATCTGCTTTTTTCTGTTCCTCCACTGCATCCAGCTTTCTCAGATCATCGTTCTCCAGCACATCCTCTTCTGGCGCTTCTTCCGCTTCGTTTTCTACCGGTGCGCCGCACTTTGCACAGAAAGCATCATTCTTTCCAACGGAAGCCCCGCATACCGGACAGGTTCCTGCTTTTTCCAGTTTTTTTACCCGCTCCTCCAGTTCTGCGATGTGGGCCAGGGTTTTCTCGATCTCCGGGAAGAACATCTGGTATTCATCATTCTCGTCGTCACGGTGCTTTTTGAAATACAGCACACCGATGGACGCGTACAGCTCCTTGGTCTTGCTTTTCTCCGTACTGATCTGTGCCTTTAACTGCAGGATCTCAGCCACATCCTTTGCTTTCTTTGCTGCTTCCCGGCTTTTATCAGCCAGAGTTTTTCCAATCTCATCAAAAAATGCCATATGAACATTCCTCCTTTGAACCTATCTTATCTTTTCTCAAAAGGAATGTCAATGCCGTTCTATTCCTGCAGATATTTCATTCTCTGCTCCTTGCTCAGCTTAGACGGATCGATGTAAAATGGATACCAGTTTTCTGTGTCCTCTGCTTCAGACACCACAGTCTGCTGATCCTCTGTATCATGACCCACAAACAGAACACTGGCACTTGCTTCGGTAATGGTCTGCTCATAATACATGTCATTCATCCAGACATAATCCTGATAATTTAATGCCGGAATCAATGCCTCCAGATCCTTAGCATCACGATACAGGACCGTCCTGCTTCGATTTCCGTCGCCTTCCGGATAGGAGGTGATCTGGATACCGGAAACATTCTCTGTATTTAATTCTGTAAAGTCTACTCCCGCTTCTTTTAACAGGGCAATCGTTCCCGTAAAGGACGGATATACCGGATAATAACACCGTTCACTGATATACTTTGCAGAATACCAGTAATCTGACAGTCCTCTCAGGCTTTCTATACGACTGATTCCATCACACTGGTTCTTTGTACGGAACTGGATCGTTGCCATCGGATATTCCTTCTTCCTGGTTTCTATGGTCAGGGCCTTTAACTCGCTCTGGTACACCGCCAGAAGATGCTCCTGCATCTGGTGGTCGGTCTCCACCTTCTGTACCTGGTTATACTGCTGGAAATAGATCTCTTCGGTGTCCTGGGAGTTCTGGCTTAAAATCGGGTATTTTCCCATTTTAAATTCCACGCTGTCATAAATCTGGGTCCAGCATTCCTCTACTTCTGCATTCATACGGATCGTATAGGTTCTGTTGACCTTTTTCCCACTGTTCAGATGGTACTGCACCGTGATCGTCTTCCAGGTATCATCCTGTCTTTCCACATCCCAGATGCTTCCGATCCGTCCATTCGCCTTACGCAGCTCTTTCTGCACCTGGATTCCATTTTTTACCAGCTCCATTACCGGATAACAATCAGTCAGTTCCATATGTTCCAGCAGATATACATTTTCATCCCCATAATCCCAATTCGGCTGCTTTGACTCATCTTCCGGAATCTCCACCTGTCCGTAAGTCACCCAGGTATCATCGTCTTCCATATTGATGGCCATGCTCTGAATCTTCCCGGTATCCGGCATCCAGGTGTCATAACCAAACCAGTCCTTAAAGCCTGCCATGGAAAGTCCCAGAGTCACCAGCAGACAGCCCGCAAGATAGATTTTCCGGTCAAACAGCCGCCGGAAATCCATCCGGTAAATGATCTCGATGATGCAGTGTGTCAGTACCGTACCAACTACCGCTCCCACTAACAGCCAGATCACCGTAGCTCTCAGCGCAAAAAAGAACATACCAAACACCACGCCCACCGGGATCACGATCAGAACCCGGATCACATTTTCTGTCTTCGGAAATGCCATAGCCTTTCCTGCTGCCTCAGAGGGACGCAGCCAGTACAGGCAATAGGTAGCGACAGCAAGGACCACTGTCACCAGAAGCGCCGTCACCACCGCTCCGGTCACATTCCGTCCTTCACCAAAATTCCCCAGGGCGTACACATATGCCGTAAATGGCGACGTCCTTTCCAGCAGCTTCTCAAACAGATCACTGATGACCGCTGTCTCCCGGTAAGTTTTAAACCATGTGTCCATATACGCCATGGAAAGTCCCACCACCGCCGGTCCGTAGGAGAAAAATACCACAGTTCCCAGCAGCGCTACCACGATATTGCCCGTCAGCATCATAGCCGCAGATACCGTCGTGTAAAGCAGGCTGTAAAATACCACGTTGATCAGCGCTCCCATCCAGATTCTTCCTGTATGAATGCCGCCACTGATTCCACATCTTCCGGCTAAAAGAATGGTCACTGCCGTAAATACCAGATAAACCGCCGCTGTCACCCAGATTCCATTGAAATAATTGGCGATATAGAGTACATGGCGTTTCACCGGAATGCTGTGATAAAAATCCACCTTTTTACTGTTATGCAGATAACAGAAGCTGGTCACTGCCCACAAAACTGCCGCCCCGATCAGAACTGCCGCAGCCATGGGATTTACCTTCAGCAGGGACAGAATATTCGCCTCCATGTATTCTCTGGTGGATTCATTCCATTTTCCTACCTGCTCTGCGTATTCACTGCACTTGACCGCAATCGGGAAAATCTGTGCAAAGATCAGAGCCAGGACTGTCAGCGCAATGGCCCAGACACGCCGTTTTAAATCCTCTGCCATTAATTTAAAGGATAAGTTTTTTGATGTCATAACCAGCCACCTCCGTTTCACTGATAAAGATCTCCTCCAGAGACAATGGAATGATCTCCGCAAAGATCGGGTGATACTGCTCCATCCGCGCCTCGATCTCTTCCCTGGTTCCACGCACCGTCAAGGTACACAGACTTCCTCTGGCATCTGCATGGATAATGTCCAGAGTCTTCAGATCTGCCACATTCATTCCAGGAACCAGCACACACTGGAGCTTATGGATATTTAACTTCATATCCTCCAGATCCTTGGAAAGAAGGATTCCTCCTTTATGCAGCAGCCCTACATGGTCGCAGATATCCTCCAGCTCCCGCAGGTTGTGGGAAGCGATGATCGGCGTCAGGTTTCTCTCCTCCATGTCACCTATAAAAATACTTTTCACTGTCTGCCGCATCACCGGGTCCAGTCCGTCAAATGTCTCGTCACAGAACAGATAATCTGTCCCGGCGCACACACCGCAGATCACGGAAACCTGTTTTTTCATACCTTTGGAAAATGTATTAATCTTCCGTTTCCGGTCCAGTTCAAAGCTGTCCATCAGGTGGATGAACCGGTTTTTATTGAATTTCGGGTAAACGCCCATATAAAACTTCATCAGCTGCTCCGGAGTGGAATTGCTGAAGAAATACTGGTCATCGGAAATATAGAAAAACCGTGACTTCACCTCCACATTCTCATATACTTCCTTCCCGTCGATGGTCACGGAGCCCTCATCCGGCTTCAAAACACCGCTGAGCATCCGCAAAAAGGTACTTTTGCCTGCTCCGTTGGTGCCGATCAGTCCAAATACACTGCCATCCAGGATCTGGGCATTTATATGGTCCACTGCCATCAGGCTTCCAAACCGTTTGGTCAGATTTTTCGCCTCTATCATACGCTTTACGCCTCCCTTTCTGTCTCATTTTCCTCATAGATCCTGACGATCTGCTCCCACAGCTGCTCCTTGGTCACCCCCAGGGCACAGGCTTCCTTAGCCAGATCCACCTGCCGCTGCAGCACTTCCTGTCTCCCGGCTTCCTTCACATGGCCGTTGTCCGCCACAAAGCTTCCTTTTCCCTTGATGGAATAGATGTACCCCTGCCGTTCCAGCTCCGCATAAGCCTTCTGGATCGTATTCGGATTGATGGACAATTCCATGGCCAGGCTCCGCACCGATGGCAGCTGGCTGTCTTTCTCCAACGCCCCTGTCAGCATCAGCTCCTGGAACCGGGAAATCACCTGCTCATAGATCGGACGCCGGTCCCGATAATCCAGTATGATCATAAAGTCCCTCCTTTTTTGAATCCAACACCGCAACCGTTCTCCATGTTTTCTGTATGAACTGTATGATGTGTTTTAACTGTATTAATCATCTTAATACAGTTATAGTACAGATTCATACAGTTGTCAAGATGGAATTGGAAAATCAAAAAAACAGGCGATATTTCATAAAAAATGTGATAAAATAATTTCATAGAATTCCTCTGTATCACGGAGGAGTTGTATGAAACAAACCAGAAAATTTCAGGATCTAACCATTGGTGATAACTACATGTTCGGTTCGGTGATGATGGAAAATGATAATTGCCGTCAGTTACTGGAACGTGTGTTGGAAATGCCGATCAGCCGGGTGGAGGTCATTAAAGAGAAAAGTATGATCTACCATCCAAAATGTAAGGGAGTACGTCTGGATGTATATGCAAAAGACGAGAATAATACACATTATGATGTGGAGATGCAGTTGTTGAAACGAGATGCGCTTCCAAAACGTAGCAGATATTATCACAGCCAGATGGATATGGAGCTTTTGACTAGCGGAGCAAAATATGAAAACCTACCAAATACTTATGTGATTTTTATCTGCGATTTTGATCCATTTTCAGACGGAAAGTATCGTTACCGTTTTCGGAATGTATGTAAGGAAACGGGAAAAATATTGGAAGATGGTGCTGAAACTATCTTTTTAAACACCAGAGGAAAGAATCCAGATGAAGTTTCTGAAGAGTTGGTATCTTTTTTGGAGTTTGTACGAGCAGGACAAGATGGAAATTTTGAAGATTTTGGAGATACATATGTGACCAGGCTTCAGAATACGATTCGACAAATTAAGGAAAATCGTGGAAAGGAGAGGCAATATATGATGTGGCAGGATATAATTGACGATGCTAAAGAAGAAGGTCGCCAGGTTATGATTAAGCTGCTAAGGGATATGTTAAGTCCTCTTGGTACATTGCCTGATGAAATTATTCAGCAGATTGATCAGGAAAAGGATTTGGATAAGCTCAGTGCATGGGTGAAGCTTGCGGCGAAGGCAGAAAGTCTGAAGGATTTTATCAGCCGGATGTAAGGAAAAGAATAAAATTTTCTATAACAAAAGATAACATTTCTAAAATTCAAATGTCTCTGTGTATTATAGGAAACAATATAAGTTACAGAGACAATCAGTAATCTATTGGCATCAAAGTTGATTCAACAAAAAATTCAAGAAAAAGATACAGAGGAATTCTATATTTTCCATCAAACGAAAAAAGCATCTCCGCTATGGGAAATGCTTTCTTCCTAAATATTTATCTCAGTCGAGAAGACTCCCACCTCTTCAGGTGGTGAGTAATAACAAATTAGTCTCAGTGGAAGGTGGGTCTCCGACTGAGATAAACGCTCCGCGAAGATGCGCAGTGATTCTGTAAAGAATATGTCAGCTTACGCTGACCAGAATCACACGCCAAGTCTCACGGACGTTCGACTTGAATTTATCTTCCGGCCCCTTCGTCCCAGCTGCCGTCCTCTTTCACATACCAGCCATCCGGTGTCCGGCGCTTTGTATACATAATACCGGCGGTGCCGTCGGAGTTGGGATTCAGATAGTACCATTTTCCGTTGATGAACTGCCATCCGGTCAGCATACCCTGGTTTTCGTCCATATAGAACCAGCCCTGGTAAATGGTATCATAGATCCAGCCGCTGCTTATATAACCGTCAGAGCCAAATGCCCACCATCTGCCGTTGATCTTCTCCCAATGATATGCGCCTGCGCGGCCCATTGGCCAGGTGCCGTCGCTGTAGCGGAGCCACCAGCCTTTGGCGTCTTTCATCCAGTGACTGTAGCCATCGTTCACTGCCTGGTTGTTTGCGCCGGTGATCACGCCCTGTTCCTCGTTCCGGTATCCCTTCTGGCTGTCTTTGGTTACTTTGCCGGACTGGCCTGGGCTTACTTTTACAACACTTGCATTGGAATCGTCACGGTCGGAACGGTCCCGGTCAGAACTGGAACTGCCATTACCGGAATTTCCGCTGCCAGAGTTTCCGTTATTGGAACTGCTGCCTCCGGAAGTGCTGGTTCCAGAGTTATTTCCAGAATTACTTCCGGAATTGTTTCCAGAATCATTTCCGGAATTACCGCCGGATGAACTTTCCTTCGGAGTCACCGTCACTGCAACGGTTTTGACCGCGTCATTGAAATTCGCCATGGACGCTTTCACATATACCAGATATGTTCCCGCCTCTGTAAAGCCCGGAATCTCATTCTGGTAATTAACGCCGTCCTTGGAGTAGGTAAATACCGCATCCGGGCTTACCTTTTCAAGTCCGGTTTCCACAGAAGCATTGATCTTTGGCTGCTGCTCGGTACCGTTGTAGGTGAGCGGGGCTGCGGATACGGTCATGGATGCGAAATCACGAGGCTTGATAACGCCCTTCAGTGATGAAGTCGCATTTGTCAGCTCATAATTATCCAACTGATCACCTGCTAAAGTAATAATTGTCGCATCTATATAGTGTTCTCCAACATCTGCGCTCTGATATGCATATTTGACCTGGTCCACATGAATATCCTGGAAAGCAGGCACACCAGAATCGCTGGAAAGCGTAACAAGTACCTTCTGCTCTTCTGTAACATTCGTAGTTCCATCGTAAACTTTATCTAGCGGGCCTCCTTCCATTTGTGATTTTAATTTACACTTATTGATTGTAAATGAAGCGTCCATCACATTTTCCCAGTAATTTCTTTTAGCTCCCATCAGTCGAACGATATATGTTCCAGCATCCTTTAACTCTTCAACTGGATTTCCATCCTGATCTGTCCAACCCAATATTGTATAATCCGTGCTGTCAACTTTATTTCCAGAAAAACCTGACCAATTTTCAAACACTTCTACTTTTATTTCCGAATTCCTGACTTTTCCATTATAAACGACCGTTTGTGGATTGACCGTTACAGCCACATTGTCCTTCGTAAACTCACGTCGTTCAATATTTATTGGATCGTTGGAACGAAATACTTTCGACTCGTAATTATCCGTTATCACTTTTACAAATACATACTGATCAAACGTTGCATTTATAATCTTTGGGCACTCTGACTTCCATTGATCTTCTAGTAACGTACTGCTATCCTTTGTTGCAGCCAGTTGATATTCGTACCTTGCATCCGCTGGGATATCAGGCGATTTATATTCAATTGCAGCTGCTGGATATCCCTCAGCACCATTATATACACCCTTAGCAGCATCTAAATTCACTGTCCATGTATTAGGAAAGGCTGCTTTATCAACAGTCAATGTTATCGTAACCGGCGTACCTTCTTTATATAGTCCACTCGCCAGTGTTTTCACCTGTATATTAAAAACTCCAGCCTTTTTTACCGTCAGCAAACCTTTTGACTCGTCAATCGTTCCTTCACCCTTAGATTCACTTCCTGTATAACCAACGAGTTTATATTGCAGAGCTCCGGCGTTAGCCGGTTTCTGAATATTGGCAAGCTGTTGTACATCGATCGATGTGTTTTCGCTATATACGGCACGTATATTCGCTGTAAAACCTGCTATTTCTGTCGGTTCCTGCTTTGCAGAATCTGGTATACTTCCATTTCCACTAATTGTGCCATTGTTTTCTAATGTTCCACCCTCGCTAGCATCCACTTCCCGATTTACAGTTAAATTTCCATTATTTATCAGCGTACTTCCCTCTTCAAGCTTTACTCCATCCACAGTCAGAGTTGCGTTTTTCTCTACCGTCATCGTTTTTCCAGAAGCAACATCAAGAATATCCACCGTTAACTTTCCTGAATTCTTAATCACTGTGGAATCTCCACCAGCAACAAACCCTAAGAGATTAGCTTCTGAAGAAACAGCCATCTCGCCTCCGGATAATTCAAACTTACCTATTGTATACAATCCCTGGCAATCGTTTCCTATTACTTTCATCTTACCACCAGTCATGCTAAACCGGCCTTTTACATACATGCCATACCTAATCTTTCCCCCAGCCTTGGTTCCGCTTGCAGTAATATCTCCACCCTTAACCAGTAACGTTCCTGTCGACCCAATCAGAATTCCCGATACTTTTCCATCATCACGCCCTCCAAGCCACTTTGATGCACTTGCATTAATAGTACCACTCTCAATGGTTAAAGTTCCTCCAAGATTGATACCAGATCCCGTATTCCTTCCACGCGCATTTAAAGTACCATCACCTTTAATGGTTACCGTCGCTTCATCATTAATGTAGAACGCATCAGTGCCATTAGTTTTTAAAGTTGTTACATCTAATGTATTTGTTCCAACTAGCGTAATTGTCCAGTTTGACCAACTGCTCAAATACAAACTATTCATGTTTACATTCTGCAAAGTTAAATAATGAGATCCGTTTGCGTAACTAAGACGGATTCCCATACCCGCTAGTTCATTATACGAACCTGAGTAGTTATTTCCATCCCAATAAATAGATTTTTCAGTTCCATCTTTCATTACTGACATTAACGGCGTTGTTACAGGCATTACTGCCTGGTCTCCCACCACAGACACTTCCACCACCAGCGCATTCACGCCTTCTGCCAGCTCATATCCCTCTTCCAGTTCTGCCTTGAACTCATAGGTGCCTTCCAGTGGCCAACGTCCTTCTTCGTCCTGCACATACTCCGTGCAAACCCAGTTGGTGATCTGCAGATTCTTTTCTTCCCAGTCTTCACCCTCTCCCACCTGGGCGATGATAGCCTGTGGTAAATACTCGATGACTTCTGTAAAGGATGGCTGGGCTTCCTCAGTGATTCCGGTCAGCTCCAGCCTGCCATCGAGCAGATTTTCCTCCGGATCAAACCAGGACCAGGACAGGATCTTCGTCTGCACAGCAGGTGTCACCGTTCCACCTGGATTGATTGTAGTGTCTTCCGCATTGGATGGAGTTCCCACTTTCCATGCGTCAGCATCGTTATTTTCCAGATCTTCTGTATCCAGTATACAGCCGCTCTCTACGCTGCAGACATGGGTACATTCCGTTGGTTCCAGTTCCCCGGTCTGGGACATGGTGGCTGTCTCATCTGCATCTCCATAGCACTCTGCCGTATGCACATGAACGCACCTATTTTTTCCTGTCTCCTGCAGCACATCTCCCTTTTCTGCTCTTTATTCTGAAAAGCCATTTTCGGCTAATTTGCTAATTTTATTATCGAAAAACCAGACCGATATGTCAAGTAAATGTACACAAGATGTCATTTTTCTGCACAAGATGTCAAAAATCGGAAGATTGGCGTGATTTCAACCGGAAGATTGGCAAAAAAGGGGAGCCCCACCTCTCCCGCGAATCTCACGGAACAGATGGGGCTCCCCACACCGTTTGGACACAAATAACTATATTCATATTTGAAAGTCAACTGCTCCGTGCTATTGCACTCCCGCAGTTGACAACGACATTCGCAATCCGGGCTACCGCCCTACTTGCTCATGCCGTTTAGCTCGTCCAATAGTTATGAATTCGTTCATGCAAGCATGACTCATCCATAACTACTGTCCGAGACTTTCATCGCTAAATTAGTCGTTTCCGTACAGAGTAACCAGCTTGGACAGATACTCGTATCTCTCCTTAGCCTCTGCCTCGTTCTTAGCGAACAGTTTTGCAGCTCTCTCAGGGTTCTTCATAGCTAAGGATGCGTAACGAACCTCACCCTTTAAGAAGTCCTGATAGCCTTCCATCTTAGGAGCCTTGCTGTCTAAGGAGAACTTCTTCTCAGCAGCTGGGTTGAAGCGGAAGTTGTTCCAGTAACCTGTCTCAACTGCCAGTTTCTCCTCAGTCTGAGCTTTTGCCATACCCTTCTTGATACCATGGTTGATACATGGAGCGTAAGCAAGGATTAAGGATGGTCCTGGATATGCCTCAGCCTCAGCCAGAGCCTTAGCGGTCTGTGCCGGGTCAGCACCCATGGAGATCTGTGCTACATATACATAACCGTAGGACATTGCAATGCTTGCAAGGTCTTTCTTCTTGGTCTCTTTACCACCAGCAGCGAACTGAGCAACCGCACCAGTCTTGGTAGCCTTGGAAGCCTGTCCACCTGTGTTGGAGTAAACCTCGGTATCGAATACCATGACGTTGATATCTTTACCGGAAGCCAGAACGTGGTCTACGCCGCCGAAGCCGATATCATAAGCCCATCCGTCACCACCGAAGATCCACTGGGACTTCTTAGCCAGATAGTTCTTATTCTTAACGATGTATTTGCAGGTATCGCACTCGCAGCCATCTAATGCAGCTACCAGCTTGTCAGTTGCAGTACCGTTCAGAGCGCCGATACCAAATGTATCTAAGTACTCCTGGCAGGCAGCTTTCACTTCATCAGAAGCTTTATCGCTTGCAGCAACCTTCTCTACCTTCTCTTTTAACTCGTCACGGATTGCGTTCTGAGCCAGTAACATACCGTAACCGAACTCTGCTGCATCCTCGAACAGGGAGTTATCCCATGCAGGACCCTGTCCCTTCGCATTTACAGTATATGGTGTGGATGGTGAGGAGTTACCCCAGATAGAAGAACATCCAGTTGCGTTCGCAATGTACATTCTGTCACCAAATAACTGTGTGATCAATTTTGCGTAAGGTGTCTCACCACAACCTGCACAAGCTCCGGAGAACTCTAACAGAGGCTGTTTGAACTGAGAACCTTTTACAGTAGCCTCTTTGAACTTGTCAACAACTTCTGTCTTGATCGGCAGAGTTACTGCATAGTCAAATGCTGGCTGCTCATCTAAATGTTTCTCTAATTTATCCATGGTCAGAGTCTCTGCTCTGTTGTTTCCTGGACATACGTTAGCACAGGAACCACATCCGGTACAGTCAAGTACGGAGATAGCCATGGTGAACTTGTATCCTGGCATACCCTTTAAGTCAACAACCTGTGTTCCTGCTGGAACGTTAGCTGCTTCCTCTTCGGTCATAGCTACTGGACGGATAACTGCGTGTGGACATACATAAGAACACTGGTTACACTGAACACAGTTCTCTGCGTGCCATACTGGTACGTTAACTGCGATACCACGTTTCTCGTATGCTGCAGAACCGGATGGTGTGTTACCATCTACATAATCCTTGAATGCAGATACTGGTAATGTGTTACCTTCCTGAGCGCTTACCTTGGACTGGATGTTGTTTACGAAATCAACAACGTCTTTTCTTGCGCCAGAAACGGTCTTGTAATCCAGACCTTCGTCTCCACAGTTCTTCCAGCTTTCTGGAACCTCAACCTTCACAACGCCGTTAGCGCCTGCGTCGATTGCTGCCCAGTTCTTCTTAACAACGTCCTCACCCTTACGGCCATAGGTCTTCTGAGCTGCTTCCTTCATTAACTGGATAGCCTTCTCCTCTGGGATGATGCCAGTCAGTTTGAAGAATGCGGACTGTAAAATGGTGTTGATACGGGTTGGTCCCATACCAGTCTCGATACCGATCTTCACACCGTCGATGGTGTAGAAGTTGATGTTGTGATCAGCGATGTACTTCTTCATCTGTCCTGGCAGATGTTTCTCCAGTTCCTCTGCATTCCAAGCGCAGTTCAGTAAGAATGTACCGCCGTCAACTAACTCCTGAACCATATTGTACTTACGAACGTAAGCTGGGTTGTGGCAAGCTACGAAGTTTGCTCTGTGAATCAGGTAGGTAGATTTGATCTTCTTATGACCGAAACGTAAGTGGGACATAGTCACACCGCCGGATTTCTTGGAGTCATAATCGAAGTATGCCTGAGCATACATATCTGTGTTATCACCAATGATCTTAATGGAGTTCTTGTTTGCACCTACAGTACCATCAGCGCCCAGACCCCAGAACTTACAGTTGGTAGTTCCTTCTGGTGTGGTAACTAATGGAGCGCCCAGTTCCAGAGACAGACCAGTTACATCATCGTTGATACCGATGGTGAATCTCTTCTTCTCATTATTGCCATAAACAGCAACGATCTGAGCTGGAGTTGTATCCTTGGAACCTAAACCGTAACGTCCGGAGAAGATCTCGCACTGGTCGAACTTGCTGCCCTTTAATGCTGCAACAACGTCCAGATACAGAGGCTCGCCTAAGGAACCTGGCTCTTTGGTTCTGTCTAATACAGTGATCTTCTTAACAGTTGCCGGGATTGCGTCGATCAGGGCCTGTGCACAGAATGGTCTGTACAGACGAACCTTTACAACACCAACCTTAGCGCCGGATGTCTTAACCATGTAGTCGATGGTCTCTTCGATGGTATCGTTAACAGATCCCATAGCGATGATAACCTGCTCAGCATCCTCAGCACCATAGTAGTTAAACAGCTTGTAATCTGTTCCGATCTTTGCGTTAACCTTGTCCATATACTCCTGAACCAGAGCTGGCAGTGCATCATAATATGGGTTGCAAGCCTCTCTTGCCTGGAAGAAGATATCTGGGTTCTGAGCGGAACCTTTCTGAGATGGGTTGTTTGGATTCAGTGCTCTTGCACGATACTCTGCGATCGCATCCCAATCAGCCATATCAGCTAAATCGTCATAATCCCACTCCTCGATCTTCTGGATCTCATGAGAAGTACGGAAACCATCAAAGAAGTTGATGAATGGAACTTTGCCCTTGATTGCTGCTAAATGAGCAACTGGAGTTAAGTCCATAACTTCCTGTACACTGGACTCGCACAGCATCGCGCAGCCAGTCTGACGGCAAGCGTATACGTCGGAATGATCACCGAAAATAGAAAGTGCATGGCTGGCGATTGCACGGGCGGATACGTTGAATACGCCTGGTAACTGCTCACCTGCAATTTTATATAAGTTTGGAATCATCAGAAGCAAACCCTGGGAAGCGGTATAAGTAGTTGTCAGGGCACCTGCTGTCAGGGAACCATGTACTGCACCAGCAGCACCTGCCTCAGACTGCATCTCTGTGATCTGAACGGTACGACCAAAGATATTCTTTCTTCCCTCAGTTGCCCACTCATCCGTATGCTCTGGCATAACGGAAGATGGTGTGATCGGGTACATAGCTGCTACTTCGGTAAACGCATAAGAAGCATGAGCTGCGGCCTGATTACCATCCATGGTTTTCATTTTTCTTGCCATTTGATTTTCCTCCTACAAATGTGAATATTGCATACAGTTAAGTGTGTGTTAGACCTGAAACACACACTGACCTGACTATATTATAACAACATTTTCTCAAAATGAAAAGAAAAAAACTATAAAATATCGTATTTAATTAGATACAATCAATAAAAAAAGAGCCATCCGTCCTGTTAACTTTGTAACAGATAACTGATTGCTCTTTTTTTCATACGTTATCCACTGCTTCCTGTTTAGTCTGCCGGTTTTGGCGCTACAATTCCATCAGCAGCAGACTGACGATCCGGGTTTACTGCCGGTTCAGAAACGGGAGTCTCTGCCGCTGTCGTGGCTGGTGCTGCTGGTGCTGCTGGCGCTGTTGGCGGTGCCACGCCTGGTCCTACCTCTCCCTCGGTCGTCTCGGCTGCTGCCGTAGTCTCCGTCGTCTGTGATGTACTCTCAGCGGCGCTCTCGGTCTCTCCTCCAATCACCACACCGGAAGTATTTCTCCGGATCACCGGATTATGACCTTTATATGTGGCGGTATGATCGACTTCACTGCTGATCACCTGGCCATCCTTTTTAACCACCAGTTTTACCTGCCAGCGGCTTCCCTGGGTTCCTTTGCTCTTTACTACTTCCTGACCCGGCTGCAGTGTCTGGTCTTCCTCGTACTGAGGCTCCGGAAGATCAAAGGTCTCTGTCTTGGTAGCTTCCAGAGAATAGGTCACGCCATCCTCCAGAACCGGAACTCCGTAAATGGATACGGTAACTGTCTGATTGGAATAGCTTGCCTTGATGCCGATAGCAGAACTGGAGGTATTGATAAACCGGAAATCCGGTCCGCCCCAGCTGACGGTCGCATCCATACCAGGAGTCACATAAGACGGCTCAAAGGTATGGGAACGGCGCATGGAAATCTTCATACCGGCTTTTAATGCCGCATTATACAACGTTGTGGATACCTGGCAGACACCTCCGCCAATCTCCTGCACCACTTCTCCATTATTATAAGCTGCAGCGCCCTGATAACCCTTAGCCTCGGTACGCTGCCCTACCGTATCATTAAAAGAAACTTCCTGTCCCGGTCCCACGATCGTGCCGTTTAAAGCCGCGGCTGCCAGACGGATGTTGGTGTTTCTCTTGCTGTTGGAGGTGGTGTTGGTGGTATAAGTTCCAATCGTCTTATATTTCTGTTTCGCTGCCGCCGTGGAATATTCCGGCTGGACCTCACTGGCGGACACGGTGATCACCTTGTCAAACTGCTTGGCTGACAGCGCCGACTGGATATCGGATTTCAGCTGTTCTTCATTGATCGCAATTCCTGTCTGTTCTCCCGCAAAGGTGAAGCTGTCACTGGACGCATCATAAGAGGAAATAGAACCATTTTTCGCTGCCTTATTCCAACGGGCCTTCATGGATTCAATCTCCTGGTCAACGGCAGTGTCCAGACCGGAAGTATCCAATGTATAAATGTTCTTTGGCTCACTGCTGTAGATCTCATCTAACAGGCCATCGATCTTCACGGTCATCAGATTCGTGATCTCATAAGTATCATCCTGATACTGGGCTTTCATAGCCCATGGATAATGGTCGATCAGGGTCTGTCTTGCCTCTTCCCTGGACATTCCGGTGATGGAAATGCCATCCACAGACACTTCCTTCTCCAGCTCAGTCTCCGGTACTTCTGTAACTGTTTCCGTCTCTGTCTCCTGCTGGATCGGCTTATGTCTGCCGCTGCTCTGCATACCGTAGACCACAGAAACGATCACGATCATCAAAATCACGCCCACAATGGCGATCACCCCATAATTAGGGTCTCTTCTGCGTCGTCTCGGACTTCTATAAGAAGAGGTATTTCTGGAAGCTGAAACGCGGCCTGATGATGTCTGACGTCTGGCTGCACTTCCTGTGGAAGTCTGACGTCTGGCTGCGGAGCTGCCTCCGCCTGATGCCTGACGCGCTGTTGAAGATGCCCGTGCTGATGATGTCCTGGATGATGCAGCGCGTCCAGATGCACTTCCCGCACCTGTCTGTCTGCGTGTGCCGGTTCCTGTGGTTCCGGCTGCGTCCCGGCTCCTTCCTGTTCCGCTGGAACGATTAACTGTGCTCATATTGTCTCCCTTGCTCTATTCAATCGATCTTCATAGTGTTATTCTTGATTCATCCTGTTATGCTGGATTTCGGATTTCAATTATAGCATACTTTTTTAAAAAAGAAATGGCTTTTTTCCCATTTTACATATTTTCCAAAACGTGTTACTATAACTATTACCGAAGGGTTTCCAAACCATTTCAAAAGCGTTTCAAAACATTTCAAATCTATTACACGGAGGAGAAAGACATGAATTATGTAGATCTGCATGTACATTCCAACGCCTCGGACGGTACGCTCAGTCCCGAAGAAGTAGTCCGGTATGCAGCATCGAAACAGTTAAAAGCCATGGCTTTAACCGACCATGACACCATTGCCGGGATCACCCAGGCTGAAACGGCTGCAGCGGAGTGCGGGATCGAGCTGATCCCCGGTATTGAACTTTCCTGCTTTTACCAGGCGACAGAGATCCATATTCTGGGATTTTTTATTGATGAACATTCGGAAGTGTTAAATGAAGGACTGAAACATCTGGTGGATATCCGCACCAGGCGGAATGAGGTGATGTTAAAGCGGTTCCAGGATGACGGATTCCAGTTTACGCTGGAGGATCTGACCGGCGGCAATCCGGATACGGTCATTACCAGGGCGCATTTTGCCAGAGTTTTAGTGGATAAGGGATATGCTCCGAATATGGGTAAGGCCTTTGACAAGTATCTGCAATATGGAGGCAAATACTGCATGCGAAAGGAAGTGGTCACTCCGGAGCAGGCCATGAAACTGTTGACCTCGTCCGGCGCATGGCCATGTCTGGCACACCCGATGCAGTACCATCTGGGCTATGACCAGATCCGGGTGTTAGTTGGCTCTTTAAAAGAGCAGGGACTGCGTGGACTGGAAGTCTACCATTCATCCCAGAATCCGTACCAGAGCTCCAAGCTGCGGGAGATTGCGCGGGAATTCGGTCTGCTTCCATCCGGTGGTTCCGATTTCCATGGCAGCAATAAGCCGGATATCGACATCGGCGTCGGACGCGGAGGACTACGGATCTCTTATGCATTATTGAAAGATATTAAGGAGGATTATGATGGAAGAACTGTATCGAATGATTGAGGAGACCATTAAAGCCACAGGATATCACGGAGATATCGATGGACAGGATATCTATGAAGATATCTGCGACCAGATTGAAGACAAAGAACCGGGTTCTTATCTGCTGATGTCCAAGAAAACGGACGATGTATTTTTTGAATATCAGGTCGATGTGATGGAAGATCAGTTTAATCTTGGATATGTGGATATTCACGAGGGCGACAAAGTTTATCACGCTGATTTTGACTAAGTGAATTCTGACTGCGTGAATTCATTGGCTAACGTTCCGGCCGAACATGCACTAACCCAGGAGACATGGGCATGCAGACCGCAGATGTGCGTCCGCATGCCCATGCATGTCCACTGACTCCGGACCTTTAACCCGGTTGGGTCAACTCCATTCTATGTCTCTACACGATGCTTCTGCAATCTCTTCCCAGGCTTTCTCTATCTCACCTTCCGTCGCATGGAATGTTCCCTGCGCCATCAGATTACTTCCGCCGCCTCGACCATTCAGCACCGCATTTAATTTCTTACTAAGCTCCCTCATATCCACATCCGCTGATCCCAGCGCATATTTCCACTCTTCATTCTCACCAGAATACACCAGCACAACTTTTCCCTTTTTCTGCTCATACAGCATCGTACAATACTGTCTCAGCTGAACCGGAGTCAGATTATCTTCTTTCACTAAGAGCCAGTCTTCGCTGTCTGGTCGTGCCTGCACCAGTGTCTGGAAAAGTCTCTGATAGAGCTGATTAATAGCAGCATCTTTGGCCTGGCTGTCATTTTTTAATTTCTCGACACTTTCTACTAAACGATCTGGCTTTGCGGAAAGAAGGACGGAAATGGCAGTTGTGGTCTTCTGCTTCCTCTCGTAATCCAGCATAGCTTTTCTTCCGCAGAGCATGGAGATGCGGACGCCGCCTTTGTAGTTGATCATGCCTAAGATCTTGATCAGACCGATCTCTCCAGCCTGTTTCACATGAGTTCCACAGCAGGCGCAGACATCAGCCCCACAGACCTCCACGATCCGCACCTGACCGGTCAGTTCCTTTTTGCTTCGGTATTCCAGTTTTTCTAACTCTTCAGAAGTCGGATAGGTGATCCGGATCGGGCCGTTAGCATAAACTACCTCATTGGCTTCCCTCTCTAACGACTCCACCTGCTCCATGGTCAGAGGACCATTGAAATCTACGGTGATCTCGTCCTCGCCCATGTGGAAGCCTACGTTGTCATAACCATAATGACGATGAAGAAGGCCGGAGAAAAGATGTTCCCCGGAATGATTCTGCATATGGTCGTACCGTCTCTGCCAGTCGATCTCACCAGCCACAGTTCCGCCTACGGTCAGCGGTGCCTCTGTCTCATGCACCACATGACCATCCTTCTCATGCACCTCCAGGACCTTCACCCCGCCTAACATACCGGTGTCATACGGCTGACCGCCGCCTTCCGGATAAAATGCAGTCTGATCCAGGATCACCTGATAGCGGCCCTTTTTGCCCGGCTCGCAGGAAAGTACCTGGGCAGTAAATGTTTTCTGATAGGGATCTTCATAATATAATTTTTCCATGATTGCTGTTTTCTCCATTCCATGCTGCTTTTTTAACTTACGATCCGAAATATTTTGGGATTATATGTATCAGAATCAACTACAGACACCCTGCAGTTAATCCATTGTAATTTTTTATTCATGCTATCCTGCAGCTCTTTCATTATCATTTTTTTAGATCTTGTCCTGCTTCCAAAATCGCCTTCCAAAAACAAAATCACATATTTCTTTTTCGAATCATCCGAAAAACGATCACTTGACAGAAACTGAATGTATTCCTTTAATTCCTCCAAACAGTCCTTTGTATCTCCAAAAGATTTCGCTCCGGTCAAAGCTGCCACCGTCATTGCAGTTTTCTGTGCCACCTCAATATCCAGACTGTCTCGACCTTCCACATTGACAACTGTGTGCGTTGTATTTTTTTTCTGATTATTCGGCGCAATTCTCCAACGGCAATTGCTTTCATCTCCAGTGCAGTTCTTTACTTCTATAAAAGCAATCTTATCTTTATCAACAGAAATAAAATCAACACCTTTTGCTTCTGGCAATTTATTGAAATAATCTCGATAAAATTTTGTATCATCGAATTTAACTACTGTATCATTTTGGGGAAAAAGAAATTTTAGTCCACTTTCTTCCTTGATTTTATTCTCCATAAATAATCCTCTGTTCTCTATCATACATGGCGTCAAATTCCTGCATAATTGCATTATGTTCCAAATCAGATGCTGAATTTTTCATCTCATACTGAACATCATGTGTCTTCTCATCTCGAAATAACGAAATAAACCGAATATCCATTTTTTTAGGGTTTAATTCTGGATAAACCGCAATCATATTAAATTCCTGCTGAATAAAATAATCATGTGTTGAAACAAAAATCTGTACACCCATCTGAGCTAACGCGATCATGGCCTGCACAATCGGGCGAATCATTTTAGGATTCATATTCGTTTCTGGTTCATCCCAGAATAAAATCGTATTCTTATTCAGACTTCCAGAAAGAATCATATAAATAATCATCGACAGTTTTCTATATCCATCAGAAAGTAAGCCCATTTCAAATTCGCCTTCGCCTTTTATTTTGAAATAAAACTTCTTATTTTTCTGTACAATCTGTCCTTTCATAATCTCTTCCAGATTACTTAATACCTGATTTTGTTCTGTTGTATTAGGACCTTTGGAAAGCGGACGGTCTAAAAGCTTTGCCAGATCATAATACATCTCTTCAAAATCAATATGATACTCATCATACAAAGAAACAAAATGTTCTACTGTAGAAATCATTTCTTTCGTTGGAATGTAAATCACATCGTATTTTCCGTTTTTCTCACCACGCTCAACAGAAACATCTGCATGATTCTCCTGCCGATTACCAAATCCAACAGAAATTCTTTGTTCTTTCTCTAAATCAATCGAAAAATCCGTGCGATTGCTTCCTTGTCTACGACTCACAAGTCTGCCAATTTTCATTTCATCTGGACGAAAAATCCCCTGAATCTTTCTTACAAATAGCTGCTCTTCCATCTCTTTTGTTAATGTTTCTCGATTTTCGTTGCTAAGCGGTTTTATCAAAGAATACATTACTTTTAACAGCGTTGTTTTTCCGGTGCTATTTTCTCCACAAATAATGTTAATATTATCCGACCAATCAATCTGTGCATTTCCAAAAGCCATAAAGTTATCTAAAGTCAATTTTTTAATTTTCATATACCTGCCACCTCACTTCTTCGATTTCATTGTTGCCAGCAAGTTCTTTTTTAATCCATATTATTGTATCATACTGTATATGTTTCTTCAATGACAAGCACCAATAGCAAAGGCCAATGTATAAGAAAGAATGTGCCTTGGCACATTCTCGCGCCGAGCGCGGTCGCTTGCGACATATTTCTTCTTCGCGCGAGTGCACATCCCGCGGAGCGTTTTTGTGTCATAGGACGAAGTTTCCTATGACACTAGAAAAAAGAGGCGTCTCCGCCCCGGTTCCCCGGTTTGAAAACGCCTCTTCTCTTTGTTTGATCGAATCAGAGCCATATGGCTTTATTCTATCTCTTTATGCAGTTTTCTGTCCCAGATATCTTGGAATGGAAGGAATCCAGGCTCCGTCCGCTCCTACGAAATATCCGTCTGGTGTATACTCGTTGCAGTACATGGAACCCTGTGGTCTGCCTTCCTGGTATACAGGATTCAGATAGTACCAGATTCCATTGATCAAGATCCAGCCCATATGCATGGAGCCTTCACCCGGAATCAGGTAGTACCACTGGTTGTTGTACAGCAGCCAGCCGGTATGCATATAACCTTCTTCATTCATGTACCACCACTTCTGACCAACCTTCACCCACATACTCTTTGCGAATCCATCATCCATCTTGAACATCCAGTTTCCGTCCGCAGTCTGAATCCATCTGCCCTTCAAACCGGCCTCCGGATCATGCTTGCGATCCTTCTCCTCCCGTTCTACCGGGAATCCGATGTAAGTGTTGTAACCACCCTTATCGGTGATGTGATAATGATTGGTTGCAAAATAGCCTATATTGCCATCCCGGTCTTCATAAGTGAAGCCGTGACGGATGTAGGTATCGTCGCCCATACCGCCTTCGAGATAGAAATCGGTTCCGCTCATCCATAAATGCCAGGTGTTGGTTCCGCTTTCGGTAGAGATTCTCAGTTCATGCTGGTTGCCAGCTCCTAAGTATCCCTCTTCTTCTCCGGTGATTCCATTTTCATGGAACTTGTATGCTGCGTCTTTTTCATCTTCCACCGGGCCGCCAAGAATGAATGTGTCATCTCCGCTGCCTGTGGTGATGGTAGTCGGCGCCATGGTTGTTACGATGTCGATCAGGTTATTGCCGCCCGGAACGATGGCTTCGACAGTACCAGGAGCCAGGTTGAACCAGATCTCAGCGTCATTGGTTCCGCCCTGAAGTCTGATCCGGTCTCCGAAGAAACGGATGATCTCGTCAGCTTCTGTAGTCGTCATCTTAAAGCTTCCAGATGTTGTTACGTGGATCTGCTGGTTATCCTTTGAAGACTCCATGGTCAGATCAACCGATGGCTGATCCAGAGTCTCATCGGTATCCTCTTCACCGGTCTCCTTCTTTTCTGTAGTTTCCACATCCAGTTCTCCGATCTTATCCGTTACACGGACAATGATATGGTCCGCACCCTTTAAGATGGTTTTTGGAGAAGCGATGATTCCACTTACTTCGATGGTTCCACCCGGTGTCTCAATCGATACTTCCTTACCAGCAGTCAGCTGCTCGGTTACTTTCATGCCCTTCTGATTTCTGATGGCGATGCTCTCAGCCACTTCACCGGCGATCTCATCTACATCCGTTGTCAGATCTGCATGTTCTGCCTTCACATGAAGCTTCTCTGCTTTCAGAACTGCGTCTTCATTGGTCAGATCACCATTCACGGTCAGATCCGCATCTTTTCCGATGTCCGTGTTCTCCAGTTTCAGAGAACCGTCATTGTCCAGATACAGGTTTTCTGCCTTGAATCCGCCATTTTCTGCCTTGGTTCTTACAGATTTCTCAGCAGAACCAATATTGCCGGAGGTATTCATGCGGACAGTTTCTGCAGTTGCGTTGCATGCAGTTGCCACATTCAGGCCGCTTAAGATGTCATACTGGGAAGTGATCTCGATCAGCTGGTCTGCAGTCCAGGTACCCAGATAAAGGATACTTTCTGCGATCACCTTGATGAAATCATCTGTCTTCATATTGACAATGCCTGCTGCTGCCAGAGACTCAACAACAATGTTTCCTGCCTGTGTCAGGTCGATTCCGCCGGTTCTGGATACCAGTCTGCCAAATACGGACTGGGCGTCATTGTTGATGACGATATCCTTCTCCGCTTCCATATAGAGTCTGCCATTCTCGGCTGCTTCTATGTTCTTCGCCTCTAACCTACCGCCTGTGGTCACATTCACATTCTGACCCTGGGTATCTTCCAGAACCAGATCACGATTGGTTTCCACTGTTACATCGTCTTTATCACTCTTGGCAGTGATCGTGGTCTTGCCAGGCTCAGTGCTGGTCTCCTGAATATTGATCAGGCCGCCAGCTTCTGCCTCTACGCGGTCACCAGTTTTCAGCATCAATGCCTCTTCCCTGGTTCCAAGATCACCTGCTGCTTTCAGGCGGATATTGGCCGCCTCAATAGTTCCTGCACTCAGATCACCACTGGTTGTCACATCTGCGTTTCTACCAGCTGTCAGTTTTGCGTGACCGGTAAGAAGCTCATCGATCACCATCTCACCTGCAGCCTCTGCCTCTACACGCTCTGCCTGTAACAGTTTTGCATGGAGGTCTTTGCTGGTTGCCACTTTCAGAAGCTCTCCAGCCGCTGCCTTTAAGCTGTCAGCAATGATTTCTGCGATTTCCAGGGTTGCCGTTGCTGTAATGTCTGCCGTCTTCGCTGTCAGTTCTTTGATTGTAAGGTTTCCAACAGTCTCAGCCATTCCTGCGCCGTTTTCTGCCTTCATGCTTCCAATCTCAGTATCCTGTGCCGTCTTTAAGGAAATGTTTCCGTTTGCACTGGACAGGCTGTCAATCACTGTCAATCCACTTTCCTGATTGATCTCATTTGCATAAATATCATGTTCTGCAGAAATGGTGATCTTCTTACCGCCTGCATCGATATCCAGGTACTGATCCTTGGAACCTTCCTCAGACTCATCTGCTTTCGCTCCGATGGAATCTGCTTTCAGGTTCAGGCCCTTGGACTTAATGGTACCATTTAAGGAACCACTGCTCGTCACATCAGCCATTCCGTCAATATCCAGATCGATCATTCCGGCGATCAGTTCATCGATTGCAGTATCTCTTGCAGATTTCAGATGGATCTCTCCAGCCTTAGATCCGCTTACCAGATGTCCTACCTTCCAGGTTCCTTCTTCCGGTTTCTGTAGCCGGATATCCTTTAACCACATGTTACCTGCTGTATCAGCCTTAAGCTGACCTTCTGTTTCCAGAACCAGCCATTTGCCTGCGGTTCCTAAGTTTCCTGTGCCATCAGCTGTCTTGCCAGTTGCGTTTAAGGTGATGTCTTTACCAGTCAGATTGGTCTGATCTGTTTCTGTGCTTTCCAGTCCGCTTAAGAGGTTTCCGTTGTTGATCGTAAGTGTGATGTCCTTGCGGTCACCTACACTTCCAGCTTCCACATGACCGATGGTTAAATTGCCATCTACGTTACCGGTAATCTTACCAGTTGCATAGATATTCACCATCTTGCCAGCCTTTAAGTTGTTCATGGAGTAATCTCCATTTACCCGGCTGGTAATGCTTCCGTTTTCTGCCTTGATGGTCTCAATAGCAGTGCTACGCTCCGCACGGAAGGAAATATCGCCGTTTGTGGAACTCATCTCGGTGATCGGGAGAATTCCTTCGGTTCCGATGTCGTGAAGATTGATGTTACCTTTGGCCTTTACGATCAGCGCATTATTTTCTGAAGGTAAGCTCTTGTCTACGATCAGATTGGTTGTCAACGCCTTTTCGTCTGTTCCAACCGTATCTGCTTCCAGAACAATGTTCTTGGCAGTTACATTGGCAGTTGTGTCATCCAGACCATTTACCATAGCTCCGGTCGTCTTGATCTTCACATCATTGCTATCAGAAGAAACTTTCTTCAGTTTCAGAGTCTTGCTGTTGTCCTGGATATATACGCCTGTCTTGGCTTTCGCCTGCAGCTCCAGTTCAGCGTCGCTTCCGTATCCTTTTACTTTCAGGTAATTGGTGTCTTCCGCGATCTGTTTTGCTGTGATATCCAGTTTCTTGGTTGTTACATGTACTTCGTTCGCTGCGATTGCTCCTGCGGTCATCTTATCAGTTGCCGTAAACTGAATGCTTTCCGGAGCGGTCAGATGGTTCACTGTTGTGCTGCCAATGGACTTCATCCAGATATTTTTTGCTGCATCTGCATCCAGTGTATCTGCCTTCACCTTCAATGCACGTTCTGCGGTTCCGATATCGCCATTCACTGCAGTCAATTTCAGATTTCTGCCTGTCACTTCCGGCTCATCTCCAGCTGCGGTTCCAGTCAGACTGTTTGCCTTGATCTGGATATCTTCTTTTGCTTTGATATCCACGAGAGCTAAATAGCCGCTCTTTTCCGTGTTGTCTAAGAAAATGCTTCCCTTTGCTGCAGATGCAGTCATAGAAGATACCTTCGTCTTCAACGGCTGAACTTTCATTCCGATGTTGCCATTGATGCTAGTGATTTCTGCATTTGCTGCAGTCACAGCAGCCATTCCTGCTGCACTGGTCTTTCCACTGATGCTTCCGGCTGCCTTAAAGACGATCTTATCAACTGCCTGCAGCTGTCCTAACATCACATTTCCGGTGAGATCTGTCAGATACAGACTTCCGCGATCCGCTACTGCATTCAGTGTACCGCTTCCAACCTCCACATCCATCGCTTTTGCAGAACTTCCGATACTTCCTGCAGTTGCATGAAGGGTAATATTGTCTGCAGTGATCGCCGCACTGCCGCCCTCTGCACAGTTTACCATACCGGCTGCTGTCAGAGAAACCTTTCCTTCGTTCTTGGTGCTTCTGATATTCTTCACATTAGCTGTACCCAGCTCTGTTGCGTAGATATCACCGGCAGAGATCATCTCCATGTTACCGGAAATCTCTGTTCTCAGGTTCTGCTCCTTCGTTCCGATCGCACTGCTCTTTAAGATTCGAAGAGCGGCTGCCTTGATGTTCGTCTCGAAGGTAACTGCCTTCACTACATGATCTGCACGGATCTCTACGACACTGTCAGAAATGATAGAGCCAATACCCAGATCTCGTTCCTTCGCTGCCAGATAGATTGATCCAGTGTTTAGATCTGTTGTAGATAACCCTCTTTCTCCGACGGATACACGAATCGGTGTTGCAGCTGTTCCAAAGCTTTTGGTTACCTGGAGTTTCATGCCAGCTGCTTTCAGATCAATATTCTGAGAACCTTCTCTTGTCACGGTATCTGCTGTCAAAGTCAGATCAGTGCCCGCCATGATTGTTCCTGTCAGGTTAACCTCGGTTCCAGGTGCAAGGATCTTGACATCATTTTCAGCAGTGATCGTATTCAGATTGTAAGTTCCAAGATTGTCGTATTCAAACTCAACTGTCTTACCCTCTGTCATTCCAGTAACATCCTGCTCTTTTTCAACGGTTGTAACCGTTACACCTACATACTGACTGGATGTCTCATCGTAAGAAATATAATCATACTGCTTAAGCACCTGACCCGCCTTCACAACTTCATATTTCTTCGTATTCTTGTTATAACGGATCTCATCGTACTGATTCTCATCTGTGCTTCCTGGTGCCGGTTTGTAAAGCAGAGTTACCTCATCATCTACAAGCCAGTAGTTCTTTGAAATCTCCTCTGTGTAGGTGCCATCTTCTAACTTCTTCAGATACTGGATTCCATTCGTGCTTCCCAGAGTGATCGTCTGCTCTGTGCCGCCGATCTTCACTTTCACCTGACCGGTTGGGTTTCCATCTGCATCCTTCAGATACTCTGCAGGCTGATCCAGTTTTTGATAGGTTACCTGATCATCCGCAACGGTTGTTACCAGATAGTACTCAAAGCCTTCCGTATCATAACGCTCTTCTACGTGTTTTCCGGCTGCGACCTGATACTGGTTCATACATGCAGAATCCGTATAATACCGGGTCTTCCACTCACCACTTGCTGCATCCAGTTCTGTTTTCTCATATAAGGTATCAGTGATTTGTGTTTCTGTCTTACTGCTGGTTACCACAATATTTAATGCGGTAGAAACAGATTCTGTCGTTGTATACTTATATGCTCCAGTCACCGGATCTTCAACCAGTACGCCTACTACCAATTTTGGCAGATCAAGTATCAGGTGGATCTTTTTGCCCTTGATGGACTGGATCAGAGCCCGGTCCACATTGCTGATCTTCGCTGCCTCTGCATCTGCCAGTGCCTTCGCCTGTGCAGAGGTCGTTCCCTGAACCTCCACATAACGCTTCAGTCCCGCCTGAAGATAGACATTACCAGCTGCATCTATGATCAGTTCCGGACGTTTCAGGTTGTTGTTGTTATCTTTTGCCACAAACAGATTGACATGAAGCGGGTTGCCGTCCATTCCTACATTATCTGCATTCTGGATATTTAACTTCGATACATCCAGCTTCGCATTTTCTCCAAAGTATACGTTTCCCTTCGTTCCGTTGAACAAAACATTTAAAATCGCCGTATAGTAAGAGAACAGACCATCAAAGGTAACATTCTTTCCAGTATTCGTTGTAATGGTAACTTCCGGCTGAGCCATGTTATCAACCACATCCTCCATCACAAATCCCGAATAATCACTGCAAAGAATGGTATATGCGCAGCTTTCAGGATCATACTCTGCTAAAAGATCAATGTTCTTTAAGATCAAATTCTTAGCCGAGTTGTTGGTAATATTCAATTTGGTGATCACGTTGTTACTGTGAACCTTCACATTTCCACTTACCTTGCCATATGCGGATTCGATTTTTAAGCTTCCGTTGGCCTTAGAGCTGAAGGTTTTGATCTTGACATCATTATCGGTTGTCTCATAGGTCACATCTTTATTGGCGATGTTTCCCTGTTCATCAATGATAATGTCCACAGCTGCGTTGCTTCCATAATAAATATCACCGTTTAAGATTACATTGTTTGTCGAACTGTAAGAACCATTTTCATATTTCTCTGTCTCACTCTGAAGGATCTTTTCTACTACAATCTCCTCTACCCAGGTGATCACCTTTACGATCGTCTTTGTGATCCATTTCACGATCTTATTCAGTGGCCATGGAAGTTTCTTACAGATCTTTGCAGAAACTTTTTCGATTACATTCTTTGTCTTTGTAACCGTCTTTTTTATAAATTCGGTTACTGTGACTGCCTTATACTCTGCTTTCTTTGTATAGGATACTTCTCTCTCGCTCTTCGTTGCTGCTCCAATCGCGATGTCTCTTGCGTTCATTGAAGAGCTGCTGTCCTTGATCTCTACATTGCCATAGATTCCGGTGTTGTTGGTTGCTGTTGAAATAACAGAACCGGTTCCACCTGCAGTATATCCATAGCTGTAAGCATTTGTATAAATATCATTGGTTGAAATCGCGTACAGGGTTAATCTTTCACCTGCATGCAGCTTCACGCCAGTTCCTGTAACCGTTGCATATGCAGTGACATCGACGGTTGCATTTGGCTTAGACTGGGTATTGATCACAGATCCAGTCTCCGAATATGCAGAAGCATATGCGTAGATTCTCTTGATCAGTGCCTGGATATCCAGATTCTTCGCCGCTGACACTTCTGTGTACGATCCAAGATCGATCTTGGAATTGATCCTCATCGTATTCTTAACATCTGTGGAAATTGAACTGAGACCGTCTACGGTGAACTTGATTTTTCCATAAACTCTTGCTTCCGTATCGGTTTCTGTTCCAATCGTTGTGTCTCCGGTCTTTGCATTAACTGACGCATGATTGCCAGAAGATCCGTCGATGAATTCCACAATTGCGTTAGCATTTGTAACTGCCTCTGCCTTAACATTTGTTCCTGCTGCCACTCCACCTGCACCGCCGTATGCGGTTAAGTTGGAGGTAATGTCTTTCGCTGATGCGTGGATGACGATATTACCCTGCTGTGCAATGATCGTAGATGGAGATATTCTCACTCGTACATCATCAGTCACTGTCTGAATCGCGCTGGCAACACCTTTGGCAATGATCGCTCCGGCGATCGCAGTTGCATAACCCTTATAAGAGTTATCAGATTCTGCGATGATCACGATTGCATTATCATCCAGATTGTTGTCCGTCGCTGTCAGTTTACTTCCGCTTCCTACCTCTGCATAAGTCTGATTAGATACAGTCGTATTATCGCTGACATCATTTGCTGATCCACCAAGGGCTCCTGAGGATGCCGTTGCGGTCGTGTCCTTCTTGATCGCTGTTCCTGCTTTGATCAGAATGTTCTGTGCCGTAACAGTACTTCCATTCACGCCTGCAGTCGTCTTGTTGATAATCTTCGTTGTGATCTTTGTCAGACCACCAGATGCAAAACCTGCTACGCTATATCCTGTTGCTTTTCCGACAACCTGATGCTCATCCTGTGCCAATACAGAAACGGTTCCCGTTGCGTCTATCTTGCTGTTGCCTGCAATATTGGCTGTTGTGGTAATGTTCTCTGTCATGGACAGGCTCTGTGCGGTTCCAGCTACCAGAAGTCCGCCTGCGGTTCCTTTGGCTGTTCCGTTTACGGTTCCGTCATAATCTGCCAGAACGGTAACGTTTCTTGCTGCTGTGATGATTGTTCTGGTGATTCGTGCGATGGTTTCGAAGGTGTTGCTGATCTTCACCACTACCCCACCAACTGCCGCGCCACCAGCTGCCGCTAAGCCTGCTCCGTTGCCGGTTAAGCTTCCATTGACTTTGCTGAGTACCAGGGCATCCTCTGCTAATGTCAGAGTTGCATTAGTTACTTCTGCGGTTGCACTGCCATCTACGGTGATTTCCGAAGATGCACCGGAACCACTTACCAGGCCACCGGCTGCTCCTGCATATGCATTGGATTCCAGATTACCAGCCTTGTTATAAGAGTTATTATCATTGACATTGAACAATGCACGCACTCTTATATTTTTAGCCTGAATCTGGCCGCCTGTAACAGATGCTAACACAACCGGTTTTACTGTCAGTCTGGCAATCGCCGCCTGAACAGATCCGCCTAATGCTGCTGACAAACCATACGCATTTGCTGTTGCAGTTAAAATACTGTGGGCCAGAATATCGTAAGTACCATTTGATGCTGTCACATTGGCTCCACTTGCTACTTTTGTTGTACTTCCTACCTCTACAAGTGCAAGAGTCACAGATCCTGTTGCTCCATAACCTACATTTGCTGCTTTGGTGGTTGCTGTAGAAGTAATATTCTGATATGCATTCAGTTTCACATTGCCATTGGCAGATGCCAAACCGCTGCCACTAAGTGCTTCTACGATGGTTGTTCCAGTTACTTTTAATCTGGCTGCTGCCATTCCTGCAGATGCCCAGCCTACACCATAACCGTCTGCTGTTGGATTTGTATTGATGATTAACCGTGCTGATACGTTAACTCCGGACGTTCCATTTCCATTTACAGAACCGGTGCTTCCGATCAGAACTTTCGTCGTTCCAGTCACATCCATGTAAGCCACGGCTGCGCCCAGTCCGATGACTCCTCCGGAACCTACTACCGCCTTAAAGGCATTGCTGGTAATCTGGTTCTCTGCGTTGATGGTTACGGTGCCACTTGCATTAATAGTTCCGTTGATTTCTGCCTGAACCGTGCCATTTAAGATTGCGATAGCCACCGCACCGCCTGCTACCAAAGCACCTACAGATACAGAACCTACATATGCGGTTACTGTGGTTGTTTCTGCTGCGTTGATCTTGGCGTCGCCTGTTAAGGTGAGCACAGTTCCAGAACCGATTCTTGCCGTTGTTGCATTAGCAGTTTCCCCTGTGAAGTAACCTTTGATATCCAGTTTCAGGTTTTCGCCAGTTAAACCATTGGCATTATTCAGAGCCTCGTTAATACTCTTCTGGCTATTGGAACTTACATCATTCGTGTCATCCCGCTTCATTGCCGTCTTTGCATCATCACTCTGCTTGCTGCCAACCAGAATTACCAGTACACTGCCGGATACAGCGCCGACACCACCGGAACCTGCCGCTACATAAGACGTAATGTTCCGTTTAGAGTTTGCTGTCAGATTCAGGTTCGCTGCTGTAATCTTGCCATTTGTTCCAATCTCTGCCAAAACGGTATTCTTGAAGATCAGAACTGCTGCTGCTCCGCCCACGGCTGCTCCGCCGCCGGATACGGTACCTGCCGTCATGTCAATGGTTACAATATCTTCTGCCTGAACGGTTAAATCACCGCTCAGATTGATGGTTACGTTGTTGCCGATTCTTGCGGTTGTATCTGCATTGGCAATGATCAGGATCAGAGATCCGCCCACTGCGGTGCTTCCACCAGTTGCTGCTGCCACCACGCCGGTGATGGTTTCTTTGGACTGTGCAGTCACATTCAGAGAACCTGCGGTAATCGTTGTACCATTCAGTACCTCCGCCTTGGTATGGCTCTTGAAGATGATGCTTGCTCCTGCTCCGCCCACTGCGGTAATTCCCGCTGCGACAGATGCCGCTCCAGAAGTAATGTACTGCCGGTTGATGGCTTTTACATTGACTGCTGCTGTACCTGTCTCAATGGTTCCGCCAAGCTGGCTGGTTATGGTATTCTCTGTGTAGAGAACGGATGCACTTCCCGCGCCGCCTGCCAGACCGCCTGCCAAGCTGGTTGTCAACAGGAATACATTGTTATCGCTGATTGCCAGAACGTCAACTCCGCCTGGTGCATAAACCGTACCATTTAAGATGGCCTCTACGGTCTTCTTTAAATGAGTTACTACGATGGTTCCAGTTGCCCCTGCGATACCGACTGCCGCGCCACCGGCTGCCGTGTCAACCTCCGTGGAGTCCATGGCGATGACTTTCACGCTGGATGCGGATGTCTTCTGTTCCCGGTTTGCTTTTACCTTCTGGTTGATCTGCGCGCCCTGTTCTGCTTTTGCCCGTACTTCAGTTTTAGAAACCACTGTTGTAGAAGCAACCGCTCCTGCTGCTCCAGTACCTGCAGAACCAGAAGCAGTGATTGCCATCAGATTGTTGGTATTAAATGCTCCGATGAGAACACCGCACCGAACCGCTTTCTGGCGGTTTCTCTTCCGGTTGCCATCCTTGCCATCTAACTCGCCGGTATAGAAACTAATACCTGTCGTTCCATAAGCATCTAACTGAGCCAGTCTTCCAACCAATGCCTGAACCTTGTTGCTTGCTTTCACAACTGCTACGCCTGCCGCAGCGCTGCCAGATATTAAAGTTGCGCTGATTGCGGTATTTGCAGCTCCTGCAATCACATACAGATTCTGGTTATCTTCTGCCCAGATTGCGATACTTCCGTTTGCCGTCAGATTGGTAGCTACAGTATTGGCCTTCACCTCTGCGGTTGTCTCATTCTTTATGATAATCGTAGAAACTGCTCCGTTCACAGCGCCTGTTGGTGTTGCACCAACTGCTGCACCGGCACTGACTACAACCACCACATAGGCTTCGTCGCTGATTGCCTTGATGACGATATTTCTTCCACTGGTTAATACTGCGCCTTCATCTACATAGGCGTTGGTCACCTTCTGGAAGGTAATGGTGTCGTTGGAAATGCCTGCGCTGACTGTGCCGCTGGCAGCTATATTACCTACCACATCCTGAATGGAAGTGGTATCCACTGCGATCACCAGAATATCGCCATTGTTCTTTGTTGTAACTGTTGCCTTCTTTCCGATCCATGCTTTAGTCTCGCTGCCAAATGTCAGTACATTGACAGAACCAACCACCGATACGGCTCCGCTTGCTGCTCCACTGACTACCCAGCTTCGGATCTTCTGAGAAGATTTCGCACCGACTAATACGCCGGACTGAGCAGATTCGTTGGATTTGGAAGATACATAATCGGTCGTCGTATTCTTATCATTTAACTTCTTATAATTACTATCTACATTAGAAGTTGTTGTGCCGTCTACAAATTGTACGTTTCCTCTGTTTGCATTGGCAGTAACGGTTGCACCATCGCCAACGTAAGCATGTGTCTTGTTAGAGAAAATGATCACGTTGGTTGCCACACCAACTCCTGCTACGCCACCACCGCTTACGCTTCCGTTGATCACCCGGATGTCCTGAGCACTTTCTGCCAAAACGATTACATTGCCATCTGCGTATACGTTTGCCTTCGGTGCAATATAAGCAGTTGCTTTCTCACCGACTTTAATGACGGTGATGGTTCCTGCCACAGATGCAGAACCAGATACGCTTCCGCCACTGGAAATGAAGTTCGGAATATTTAAAATGTTCTGTGCGTGAACTTTGACATTTCCCTTATCGGCTTTTACCGTACCGCCAAGTCTTGCCTCTGCAGTGCCATTGATAATCGCCAGATTCATGGAAATACCAACAGATGCTGCACCGCTTCCGCTTGCTGCTCCTGCAATCGCGTCTAACTTTGTCTTTTCTGTCGCTTCTACGGTAACGTCGCCGTCTTTTGCAGTTGTGGAACCGTTATCACCGATACCTGCATATGTCTTATCATCTACAGAAGTACTGGTGAAGTATCCATTGATCAGGGACTTATTATCATTTGCTAATCCATTGATGATACTATTGGCCTCATCCACATACTGATTGCCCTGATTGCCAGCGCCAACCGTCTGGCCGTAACCATGATCCACTGCCGCCTGGCCACGCTTTGATGCTTCATCACTTGCATTACTGGAAGAATTGCCGCTTCCATTCGCATTATTGGCATCGCTGTCTGTAGTTGCCGCGCCAATGGAAAGTACCAGAATACTTCCGTTGACACTTGCAGTTCCGCCTGCGCCCGCCATAACAGCTTTCGCTGTAATACCACGGTCTGATGTTGCCTGGACTAAGATTGCTTTTGCAGTAACCGTACAATTGTCGCCAATCATTGCAGTTACGGTATTGCGGTAAATCGCAGCTTCGATCGCTGCTCCGATTGCTGCAGTTCCGCCAACTGTTACATTACCTGTCTTCAGATTCAGACTGGTTGTATCTTCTGCTTTTCCTGTGATAGTTCCATTCGCTGCGTTGAGAATACATCCGTTTCCAACAATCGCCTGTGTAGTCACATTCATGACTAACACTGCAAAGGAACCATTCACTGCTGCTGTTCCGCCTACGCCTGCGCCAAGAACCGTCATATCTACCGTTTCTTTGGATACTGCATAGATCAGGATATTGCCATTTGTTGCGATTAATGTTGTATCTGGACGAACCTCTGCAAGAGTATAGCCCTTGAATACGATAGTTCCCACAGATGCGCCTGCTGCCGCTGTTCCGCCGCCCTGAATGGATGTTGCGGAAAGCGGTAAGTACTGGTTGGACTCCGCCTGAATGATGATAGAACCAGCTTCTAAGGTTCCGCCAACACTTGCAGTTGTCGTATCCTGCAGTACGATAACGGATACCGTTGCACCTACACCGGCTGTTCCGCCTACTGCTGCACCAACAACATTTGCATAAATCTGATTGTCAGAGTGTGCCAGAACCACGATTGCATTCTCTGCTTTTACCTGTGCTCCATCGCCAATTCTTGCGGTTGTTTCTTTGATTCCCGTGTAGACTACAACTGCACCGGAGACACCGGCTGTTCCACCGCCTGAAGCCGCACCACCCGAGACACTCTCTACGGTGTCGTTGGATGCGATGACATGAACGCTGGACTGTCCAGTTGCACCTTCTCTGCTTCCCTGATTGATCTTGGCACCAGAATTGATGATCGCCTGGGATTTTGCCTTTTCTACTACGGTTACGGTTGCAATACCGACGCCTGCGGTTGAACCGCCAGAACCGGTGACTGCGATTGTGTGAAGGTTGGTCGTATTGAATGCGCCAATGATCACACCATTGATCGTCATCTGGTCATGCTTACCATTCTTATAAGTTACATTGCCGCTGGTTCCAGAGGTAACTGCCAGTTTTCCGAAATTGCCGGTCACTGCCTTTTTACCAAGCGCATTGATTTCTGCGCCTTTGCCAGCCTCTGCCCATGCTCTGTGGGTATCGGTCACTACGATGATACCTGCGCCCACGCCTGCGGTTCCAAGGCTGATTGCTGCAGAGCCTGCTCCGGAGAGGATCAGCTGCTCTGCCTCTGCGGTTACCTGAACGCTGCCGTCTGCCTGAATCTTGGTTCCTGTTGCGTCTGCATAATCGTTGTTGCTGTCTGGTGTGCCGATCAGTGCAAATACGTTCTGCTTTGCCACGATGACTGCTACAGAACCATTGACTGCTGCGCTGCCGCTGGATACGCCAACACCGATCACCAGATCGATCAGCTTGTCATTACTCTTTGCAGACACGATCACATTGCCGCTATTGCTGGTTGTGATCTGAGTTCCTTTACCGATTCCTGCGTATACCGTTCCCTGATATACGATGGTATCGATGGAGGCACCGACTGCCACACTGCCGCCACTGATTCCCAGGTTTCCGACGATATCGATGATATCGGTACTTCCCAGGGCGATGACATTCACGTCACCGCTGGCATTGATGACTGCGTTATCACCAATAGCTGCTTTTACGGTATCTCCAACCACAACGACTGCTGCAGAACCGGTTACTGCTGCGCTTCCATCGGTTACGCCGCCACTGATCACAACATTGATAAACTTCTTATCGGATGTTGCTGTTACTGTTACGTTATTTCCATAGACGGTTACATGGTTACCAATCTGTGCTTTCGTGCTTCCACTGGCGATCACATCGGCATTGGCAAGGCCAACAGCCGGTCCGCTGGTAGAAGCTGCTGCTCCACCTGCTAATACGACTGTAACCATATCGTCTTTTGCGGAGACTGTCACATCACCACGGCTGTTTTCACTACCAACCTTAGCGTAATTGCCAATCTTCGCCTCTACTTCATTATCAATTACTACAACTGCGATAGAGCCGGATACTGCTGCGCTCCTTCCACCGCCTAAACCGATCACGAACAGATAAGAGTCTTCTTTCGAATTTGCGCTTACTGTCAGACCGCCTGGTGCGAAGATAACTGCGTGTGTACCTTCTGTTCCATCTGCAATGAGTGCTCTTACTTTCTTTAAGAATACATCAACCTGTACAGAACCGCCAACACCGGCTTTACCTGCACTGACTGCTGCTCCGCCGGACAGGATCACGATCTTCGTCGTGCTGTCTGCGGTCACATCCATGGAGTTTGCTGTGTAAGTACCGGTTCCTGCGATCGCCTGGGTGCTTCCCTTGATCACATTGACTGATGGGCTCACTGCCACAGCCACACCGCTGTTTGCTTCGGTAGCTGCTGCTCCATTTACAACAACTGCTACGATGGTTTCTTTGCTATCTGCATCTACGTGGATCTTCTGGCCTGCGGTGATGGTCACACCATTGCCGATCTGCGCCAGGATCTCGTTATTGACAACCAGAACGCTGACGGATGCGCCGATTCCATGTCCACCGGATTTTGCCAGTCCGCCTACGATGCCTGTGTAACCGATCTTGGATGCTGCCTTAACCGTTACATTGCCTCTTGGCGCATAGATAACGACTGCGTCACCTGCTTTTGCGATTGCTTTGTTGTCATTGATGAAGATATTGACAACGCCTTCACCTGCTGCCTGTGTTCCACCGGTGCTTCCTGTCTTTGTTGAAGATACGGAAGCTGCTACTAAAACGGATACCAGGTTTAAATCACCATCTGCGCTGATGCGTACATCTCCGTTATTCACAGTAACGTTCGTGTTATCTCCAAGTTCTGCACGGACAGCGGTATCATTCACAATTGTATTGACACCAATGCCAACACTCTTAGAACCGCCATATGCCACAGAACCTGCGATGGTTACTGCATTGACCTTGGATGCTGCGGTTACGGTCAGACCATCGGTCAGAACCAGAACTACATTCTTTCCAACCAGGGCTTCTACGGTATCCTGTGCTACTAATACGGTAAAGGAGCCTGCACCTGTGAAGGTTGTTGCGGTATCTGCTGCGGAACCGCCGACTGCTTCCAGATAGTAGTTCTTATTAGCCAGCAGATTCCATAAGTTCAATGCCACATCTGCCAGATCGCTGACCGTGATCTCTTTCTCATTCTGAGGATTGCTGGTCGTGTTGATCTTGATCTTGCCATCTTTGATCTGTGTTGCACCTGTGGTGATCACACCGTTGATCTCGATGTTCTTGATTCCATCTACTGCATTAATCTTTACTTCCTGTTTCTGTGCATTGACAGTCAGACTCTTAGCTTCAATACGAGCGTTATTACCGATCTCTGCCTTTGTCTGGTCATATGCGTAGATCATGGCAAATGCTGCACCAACGCCTGCGCCGCTGGAGCTTCCTGCTGCTCCGGAAGCTGCTCCACCTGCTGTCGTTCCTGCTGTCGTTCCTGCTGTCTGGCCTGCACCGGTTCCTGCCGCATTGTTCTGCTCATCGAACTTGCTGCTGGTCAGTGTTGCGCCCCATGCTCGTGCCGCTAATTTGCTCTGTTCCGTTGCTTCAACCGTTACATCACCGTTCGCATAAATCTGTACATTCTGTCCAACCTTTGCATTGGTCTGCGCGTTTGACACGATCAGTGCCACTGCTCCAGCCACTGCTGCGCCGCCTTTTTCAGAACCATTTGCTGCTCCGGCGATCGCCTGTGCTCCAAGCTTAGTCAGATACTCCGGATCTGTGTTATGCTTTGTAACTGCCTGAATGGTCACGTTACCAACCTTGTTCGTCGTAGTTCCAAGATTGTTCATCACTGCCGCATAGGTCTTACTGTTGTTCACTACAACTGCAACGCCCAGTGCGATGGAGGTCTTCTTAGAAACGGCTGCTCCGGTTGCTAAGGTTTCAAAATTGTCAAGGTTCTCTGCCTTAATGGTTACATTGTTCGCTTTGGTTACCTGACCAGTTACTTCTGCACTTACCTTATGGGACACGATAGAAGTTCCAACTGCAGCCGCTACGGATACATTGGTCTGCTTCTCAGTCTTTGTGCCAGTCGGGTTCGTACCAGCAGTTGCCTCTTTCTTTGCCTGATCTGCGCTGGCTGCTCCATTACCGGTGGTGCCGGTAGAGCCGGTGTTGGCAGAATTTTCAGAAGTCTTAACATCTGCTGCATTCAGAACCTTGGAAGAAAGGCTGGTGCCTTCTTTGGTTGCTTCTGGCTTGGTATTCGTATGATTGGTGTTGTCAGTGGTATTGCTCTTATCCAGCTGTTCATCAACCTTCTGATTTACCTGGCTGGTTGTACCTTCGGAAGAACCGGTAGAACCGCTTCCGCTCGTTCCGGTCGTATCCTTCTTAAATGCTTTGCCACTGAGAATATCGCTGATCGTCGTATTATACTTATCTTTGTATCTCTGGAGATCCAGTCCGGATGCAGTTGCGTAAGCGCTTGCCAGATCCTTCGGCTGTGCCTTCGCAGTGACTGAGAAATCACCGCCTACAGAAGCGGTTCCTGCCATCAGGGCTTTCACTTCTTCTGCTACCAGGTTCACTGCTACAGACGCGCCCACTGCCACGTTGCTGGCTTCTGCTTCACCCTCAGAGATCACATTGGTAACGGATGTGCTTTCCGCATGGAGTCTGAAGTCCTTACCTGTTGTTACATGAGAAGTCTTAGACGCCTCTGCGTGTGCCCGGTTGGTGATCAGGGCAGCTGCCACTGCTGCATCTAAGGATGCGTACTTGTCCTTCTCATCCTGATTCTTCTTAACCAGAACAAAGGTCTTGGCGTAACCTGTATCATCCGCTGTTAAGGTAAAGGTCACTTTATCATTATCATTACCAGGTATCTTATATTCTGTTGGTACTTTTGTAATGGTGATAGTGTATTCCTTATCCTTTGTTACAGACTCAAGGATCACCTGACCCTTATCGTCCGTTTTCTTTGTTTCTGTCTTTCCGTCTACTATAATGGTGACGGTTGCATCCTTCACTGCCTCGCCGTCAGAATTCTTGACTGTGATCTTGATCTTGCCATCTTCTGCCGGTTCCTCGTATGCGTCATTACCTGCAACTGCCTTGGTCTCTACATCACTGATCACGATACCTTCAATCTGAAGGTTTCCAGCTGTCTGAATGGTTCCGTTGACAACTGCATCTGCCTTTGCATCTGCGATGGTCAGTGCGAAGGAAGCTCCTACTCCTACGCTCTTCTTGGAGCTGCCGCTGGTTCCTGTACCGGAAGTACCGGTTCCTGCAGAGGTTCCTGTTCCTGTGGAGGTACTGCTTCCGGCGCCTGCCAGATCTGCGCTTGCACCTGCTCTGGTTACTACCTTCTGGTTCACATTTGCAGTTACTTCGCTGGTCTGATCTGCATTCGTTGCAGTTAAGGTTCCATCCTGTGTCGCTGCATATTCCGTGTCAAAGATATTGATCGCTACGGCGCCTGCCACACCAACGTTGGATGCGCCTGCACCGGAGATGCTGATGACCTGGATATCATTGACTCTGTCGTTCTCCCCATCTTTTCCCATTCCTGCTTTTACCAGGAAATATCCGGTCTTATGGGTTCCGCTCAGCTCTGCCTTGTTGATCAGATCGCCAACCAGGATCGCCACGCTGACACCGACACCGGTGGTACTTAAAGTGGAAGATGCGTTAGCGGTTACTTTCGCTGTATTTGCTGCATTTGCTAATACTTCCAGTTTTCCACTGGATGTGGTATTGCCGGTCACGACTGCTTTCGTCTCATCGCCCCAGATATCCACTGCGATGGCTGCCGCTACCGTAACCTTACCTTCTGTCGTCTCTGCCTTCTGCGGGGACTTGGAAGGAGTCTCACCGATACCGTCCGTACCGGAACCAACCTTCTTGCCACTTGCTAATGCCTTGTTGACAAGTGCGTCCGGACTGGACTTGGACGACTGCGAGTCACTGTCTTCGCTGCTTCCAGAACTGTCTTCATCGTCCTTCGGCGCCGCTGCACCATTTGCTCCTGCGATGCTGACGGTCTCTGTGGAGTTGCCGCTTTCTGCCTTGACGCTGATGTTGCGTGATTTGGAAATTCCACGCTCCATGTATGCGTACTGATGAAGGTTACCTGCTGCTACGGTGATCGCTCCACCGACTGCAACCTTGCTTCCAGCTGCACTTGCATTGGCAGTGGTTCTTCTCTTTCTGTCAGATCTTGCATAAACCGTCATATCGCCGGTCAGTGCAAGCATGTTACTTGTGTTCGCTGCTGCCTTTGCTCTTGTCGTTCCATTTACGATATTGACTGCGATCACCGGTGCAACTGCCTTGCCGCCTGCTACACCTGCGATGGCTTCCACGTTAACCTCGCCCTTGGATGTTGCCTTGATCGTAACAGAACCGATCTCCTGATTTGTAGTTCCGATGATTGTTACATCACTTCCCAGATCTGCGGTGGTGGTATAATTTCCGACACCAACTGCAATTCCGGAGCCTACACCAACATTTGAAGAATATGTATTGTTCTCATCCTTTTCTTTTCCTGCTGTTGTATGGCTGTCATTTTTACTAGTTGCTTCTATATTAATGTTGTTTGTACCACCATTGCCTTTGATCGTGATCTTCGCTCCATCAATATAAGCTGTCGTTACATCATTGACTACGTTCACAGAAATCGCTCCGCCAAATCCGAACTCACCGGAGTTAAAGCCTGCTGCTGAGCTGACGTCTGATGCGTTGTCATACTTCGTTGTAGCTTTTTTTGTTTCTCCACCTTCTGTGGTCGTTGTCGTTACTTCATATCCACCGGTCGTAGCCTTCACATCAACTCCGCTGGCTTCGATCGTTGCGTTTTTGATATACGCGGTATTTTCGTTCTTGATCACATTGACGCCGATACCGACACCGGCTGAAACCTTAGTACCTGTCGCACCTGTATCCGTTGTGTTTGCCTTCATCAGGATCAGCTGCTTCAGACCCTCTAAGTCCTCACTGCCTGCCTTCTTGGATAAGGTAATGTACATGGTGTACACATAATAATTGGTAGAATCAATGGTTTCCGTTTTTTTCGTTTTTACGACTGTTTCATCCTTCGGTGTAAATCCCAGACTTACCGGAACCTTAAACACCAGTTTATAACGGCCTTCGGATAAACTCTGATTTCCATTTGACTGACCCTTATCATTCTGTGTAGCGCCATTCTGGAAAGAGATCATTCCACTCTTATCCTTCAGATAATTCTGGTCATATTTATGAATGCCATCAACTACTACATTGGAATCTCCATATAATTTCGTTAAGGAAACCTTTGCCGGAAGTGTTGTGGTCTTATCTTCTGTTACGATTGCTACCACTACTTCGTTATCATTTGCTTCCCGATCTAAATCTGCAGGGATCGTAGATGCGTCCGCTACAGTTGTATTATTGGAAACTGCATTTGCCAGAACCTGAACTTTTCCATTTGTACTAATTGTTCCTGTTGTTGTAATAGAAGCTTCATTTCTGGAATTTACAACCATGACTGCAAATGCTCCAACGAACTGATTTTTCGTTCTGTTGGTTTTAGATAAGGTCACCGTTCCTGTATAGCCTTTTCCATTCACCACTTTGATCACCTGAGAATCCGGAGCCGCATATCCTGCTGGAACAAGAATGGATAAGGTGTAAGAGCCTTCTGCAAACTCTCCACTGGTATAAGTATCGCTTGTTAATGTTGCTGCGCGGTCAACTCCGCTGGTTCCTTCATTCGGTGTGATCTTAACGGTTACTTTGTTAAGATCTGAATTATCAATACCTGTAAATGTTAATTTGATCTTGTTGGCAATCCCTGCTTCTGCGCTTTCAAACAGATCACCGATTCCTGATGTCTCTTCGCTGTCATCTGCTGATTCCAGAGAACTGTCTACCTTCTGCTCCACCTCGTCTCTCTTAAATAAATCTTTGACCTTGGTTTTCACACTGTCTGTCAGCTTGGACTTTAATTCCAGCTGTTCGATGGACTGGCTTACGGTATCAAGGATACTGCTGATACTGCTGCTCTTATCACCGGAGCTGCTATCATCGTCTGACTTCTTCATCGATTTCACGGTTGTTCCATTGATTCCATACTGCTGGGATTTTACTGTCACATCTTCGTTTGCCTGAACAGAAACGGTTCCACCAATATTTGCTTTGGTATCATAGTTTACAATAGATACACCTGCAAATGCTCCGCTTCGATTGTCATTGGCTGCTTTGCCAATGGCATTTGTGGTCGCCTGTGCATTGCTCTCTGCAGAAACCAGGAGTCCTTTTTTGGAATTGATGGTTCCGCTTCCCGTAATGGAGGCTTCGGTACTTCCACTGATTACGGAGACACCAACTGCCACGTTACCTGCCTTCGCCTGAGCATCTGCCTTGGACTCGATCACTGATTTTGCTAACAGTTTGATTCCATTTTTTGTAGATGTCAGGTTGCTGTCCTTCACCAGAACCATGGAGGAGGCGTTGGCCACGTTCACTGCCACACCGATTCCTACGCCCTGGGTGCTCATCTTCAGTTCATTGACTGACTCCAGATCGATGGTATCTGCCGTAAGGGTACTTGCATCGATCTCGATGATCGTCTCGATATTCTTAACGCTTGCAATATAGCTTCCTAAATCGCCGACTTTACTATCAACCTTAGCCCAGATACCTGTCTCTGAAGTATCTGCTGCTGTTGTACCGTCTGTTGTTGTCGCTGCGTCCGTGTTGGATGTCACTGCATTAGTCGCCTTGATGACGATCTGCGAATCACCGTCATCATCCTTCTCTGCCGTGATCGTCATATTTTTGATGCCAACATAATTGCAATCCGACTCATAAACCTTCTTGACCACATTCAGGAACACATCTCCTGCTGTTGTCGATCCGGTATCCTGTGCTGTGATCTGCAGCTCCTTGACCTTCAGGGTCACGTTGGTATTTGGCTGAAGGACTACCTGCTTTGCTAAAAGCTCCACGATTGCCTTCGCCAGATTCAGCACATAATTCTTTGTTGGATCCAGCTGGTCATTAAAACTGATCTTATCCTTTGCCTGGATTTTAACCTTTGTGATACCGGCATTGGTATATGTCTTTTTGAATTGGCTATTGTTTACATACACCTCTAACTGCTTGTCGTCATTAACCGATATCTTGACATTCTCCACATTCGAAATATCAATTTCGGTTGTCGTGCTGTCCGTTTCATCTGCAGTCAACCCTGTCGATGTTACAACCGGGGCTGCCGCCGGCGCTGCCACTGGTGCTGCTGCCACTGCTTGCAGAACCGGTACTGCTGTTGCAGCTCCTGTTGCTCCTTCTGCTGTCGTACTGTTTTCTCCGGTCTTGTCCGATCCTGTCTCTGCTTTACCGGCTTCACCTGTTGCTCCGGTCTGACCCGTTTCTGCAGTAGTGTCCGACTTCTGTGAAATTCCAGTAGTTTCTGTTGTTCCAGAAGTCTCTGTATTTCCTGTACTTCCCGATGTTTCTGTACTTCCCAGTGTTTCCGTACTTCCTGTATTTCCCGTACTTCCCGGTGTTTCCGTACTTCCTGTATTTCCCGTACTTCCCGGTGTTTCCGTACTTCCTATATTTCCCGTACTTCCCGGTGTTTCCGTACTTCCTGGAGTCTCCGTACTTCCCGGTGTTTCTGTACTTCCTGTGTTTCCCGTATTTCCTGTGTTTTCCGTATTCCCCGGTGTTTCCGTACTTCCCGGTGTCTCTGTAGCTCCCGATGTCTCCGTACTTCCTGGAGTCTCCGTACCTCCCGGTGTCTCTGTACTTCCTGGAGTTTCCGTATTCCCCGGTGTCTCTGTACTTCCTGGAGTTTCCGTATTTCCTGATGTCTCTGTACTTCCCGATGTTTCCGTGTTTCCTGTGTTTTCCGTATTCTCCAGTGTTCCTGTACTTCCTGATCCCTGCGTGTTTCCCGGATTCTCTGATGTTCCCGAAGTCACTGCACTACTCGTGTTCTCCGTATTTCCCGGTGTTTCTGTCCCGGAATTCTGGTCTTTCTTTTCCTCGCCGCCCCCGGAATCATCTTCTTTTTCCGTGTCTTTGCCGGTATCTTCCGAGTCCTGGCTCTGATCCTGTCCTTCTTCCTGGTACGCTCCGGGTGGACTCGCAGCTTCTTCTGCGTAAACCACGGAGGTTCCGACCATGGACAGGCACAATGCCAGAATCAGCAGGATACCTCTTGCCCTTGTCTTCACAAGCCCTTCCTCCTTTCTTTCCCGACTGTTTTTCCTTTGTTTTCTCTTCATGTCCATTCCTCCCAAACCTGAAAGTCAATTATGAAATCAAACGTCTTACGTCAAATGTCGCTATTGGCATAATTTTATTATACTTTCCCTTTTATTTTTCGACAATAGTCTTGGAACGAATTACCTGCTAAGAGGAACGAATAATCATTTTTCCGTTTTTACACCATGCATCTCTGTCAGACAATCCTTTATCTCTTTGTATTTCTTTACCGGAATCGGGATTTTACTGCCATCCAGCATCACCACTTCATACCGTTGGATCAGGGAAATGTAATTCCGGTTGATCACATAACTGCGGTGCACCGGCACCAGCTCCTTCCCACAGATCTGCTGAAATTCCGTCATATTAAGCCTGCCGCAGATTTCCGAACCATCCACCGTGTAGATCCTGCAATTTCGTCCCTCTGCTGCCGCGTACACAATATCCTCGTTATGTAAAAAATGCACCACGTCTTTTTCATCGATCACCGTAAGTTGCCTGGTATCCTCCAGCGCATGAATATGGTTCATCAGATACCTCTGTGCCATTTCCCCTATGGTATTCACGAACTTTTCACCCTTTTTTACTTTTAGTTCTCCAATGGGGTTGGACACATGAAGCTGCTTGATCTTTAGGTCTCCTTCCACCATTTCCCAGGTAAATGTACACCTCTGCTGGGCCTGAAGAAAGTATTCCACGGTTTCGTCCGTAGTCACCAGATATCTTCCGGCAATGGTACAGACAGTCCCTGCATTCTGTGCCACCACATACTCCTGCGAAACAAGATGACATGGTTTTAACTCTTTTTTTACAGCGGTCAGATCCTCGATAAAGGCATCCTTTCCCATGGTAAACTCACTCTGCAGGGCCCCTATCCATACGACATCATCATCACACAAGCTGATGATATAGTCGATATCCAGCTGCCAGTATCTTGTCAGACATTCCTGCGTCAGGCGTATTACCTCGTCAATATTTTTTTTCGTCATGCGATTAATCCCCCTTGTTTTCTCTCTGCAACCATCATATTTCTTATGTTCTGAGATCTGCTGCTTGACTTTTTTACAATTTTACCAAATACAAATTCAAATGTACACTACTCACTCGGGTAGTTTTTTTAATATTTTTCGTGTTTTTCTTTTATTTTCTTAAGTTGATGATTCTTTTAATAAATTTATTGAATTTTCCGATTATTTGTGTTAACCTTTCTTTAAAGGATACAATTTATAATATGATCCGCTTTTTAAGAAAGGAACCGGCCTATGAAACATCCATTTGATACCTCTAAGAATTTTTTCACGAAAATAGCTGCCCATAAAAAGAAAATCGCGGTTTTATTGATCGCAGTCATGATATTGCCATATCTGACGCAGACATTTCTGGAACGCCAGGAACAAAAGCGTGAAGAAAAGGCAGTCGAGGAAGCGGCCCAAAAGGTCGTCGATCTCCAAAATGAAGCTTTGGACCGTTTTTCTGATTATGTGACCCAGAGCGATTATGACAACGGGCTGAAGGAAATCAATGGCCTTATCCAGATGGACGGTTCCAATCCGCAGTATTTTTTAAAAAGAGCCGGTCTGTATGTGCTTCTGGATCAGAGAGACCTTGCGTTAGATGATCTTAATACAACGCTTGCCCTGTCCCCTGACCTTTATGATGCACTTCAGCTCCGCTCCCAGATCTATGATGAAAAGGGTGAATATGAATCTGCCATTGCTGATTACCAGAAGATGTATGAGCTGGACTCTACCCAGAAGGATGTGCTGATGTATATCGCAGACTGCTACCAGCAGCTGCCAGATTATGAGAAAGCCATCGAGGCTTATGACACCGCAGCCAGGGAATTGCCGGAGTACGCCAGCGCGATCGCCTACGCAAGAGGAGTGTGTTACTACTCAACTGAGGAGTTTGATAAGGCTGTGACAGATTTTCTGAACTACTATTCCACCGATCCGGATGACAGAGAACTGAATTTCCTCATCGGCTCCTGCTACATGAACTTAGAAAAAGAGGCAGATGCCAAGCCTTATCTCTTAAAGGCGCTTAACGGAACCTCCTATCTCCCGGAAACGAATTTCTATCTGGGCAGTATTTCCATGGACGAGGAGGACTATGAAGCAGCCATTCCTTACTTCACTGCCGCCATTGAAGGAGATTGCTTTACCGATTTTTCCTCCTATAACCGGGGAGTCTGCTATCTCCACACCGATCAGGCGGAAGAAGCTGTCTCTGACTTTCAATATGCTGTAGAACACACCACAGATCCACAGCTTTTATCGGACTCACAGAATATTTTAGATCAGATTACACCAAAATCCTGATTTTCCTGGAAACTCTGGCAAGCCGGCCTACATAAGATGGAGTGTAAACAAAATCTTCCTGGAGGTTTTACCATGAGTGATGTAGCAGCAACAAACTGTGGTTGCGGATGTGAATGTTCTAACGGAAATGGAAACGGCTGCGGATGCAACCTGATCTTCCTGATCCTGATCCTCTGCTGCTGTGGAGGCGGCAATGGATTTGGATGTTGTGAACATAATAGCTGCGGATGCGGCAACGGATACAATGATATCATCTGGATCATTCTTCTGTTATGCTGCTGTAACAACGGCAACGGCTTCTGCTGCTAGACAGCAGAAGCACCCACGGGGAGTCCTCATGAAGAGGGCTCCCTTTGTTTTCTCTGTTCGTCCCGTTTTATCTGTTCGTCCCGTTTTCCCCGGTTTTCTTCCCCACACCGGTAACAACCGCCATCGCCCGGTTCTGCTTTTCTCCCGCACCGGCGCTCTTTAGTCCCACACTTCTCACAATCCTCATCAATCTCATAAACCGCATTTCCATCTATCACAAGGCGAAATGACATACGCTTTCTCCCATTATTTTCTTATACCTTATCTTATGAATCTGCCTCGTGGGAGTGCAAAGTGCTGCTGCCCTCCGCTTCCATCCCCGCGTCCTCGCCCCTTATTTTCCCGCATAATTTTTTCTCTTTTCTCATACTGTTAAGCAAAGTATTGTAAGAAGGTATCCCATGTCAGAAGATCCCACCATCAAATTAACGGATTTTGACTGTATCGTAGGCGACCACCATCTCCAGATGCTGAAAGCCGCCCTTCCCTATCTCCAGGTTTCCCAACAGAGATTTCTTTCCTTTAGCATCAAATTCCAGGAGCTGCAGCATACCATGTCCCTGCTGCACAATGAGGACAACGCCGCCCTGGGGATCTGCTCTCTTCCAGAGGAGGCTCCTCATTCTACGTTAGATATGCTGGAAGCCATCAAGCCTTATGGAAGCACCGATGAGCAGAGCTTCATTGACCTGATCTGCAACTTTATCCGGGGCAGCCGCATCGGAGCGCAATATCAGGAAATGACTGCCATCCCCCAGCCGCAGACAACCACCTCCAGCCGCCAGCCAGCCTTTTCCCGTATTCCCTGGGAACAACTAAAAAATCTGCTGTCCAAAGAACAGCAGAACCAGTTAGAGAACGCCATGTTAATGATGCAGGCAATTCACGAATTTTCCTGATTTTATAATTTTCCGTAATTTTATATATTTTCCCATTTATTTGCCAAAAAACATCCATTTCATTTTTGCACAGAAGGAGGCTTCCAATGAATCCAAATCAACCAAAAAACTGGAAAGACGATCCCAGGCTCCGCACCATGAACCCGGAGAAGGTGGCATTTCTCGACCACCTGGCCTGTGAGATCCAGAAAACCCCCAAAGACCAGCTGATGAACCGTTTTCTCTCCCTGACTCTGGAAGCGAAAGAGGCCGGAATGGTCTTTACTGACCAGGAGACGGATCTGATGGCAGGAATTCTGGTGGGTTATATGTCTCCCACTGACCGGGGAAAGCTGAAATTATTCCGCATGATGTCAAAAAAACTGGCTTCCAGCCGGGGTTTTTAATCCCCCGGCATGAAAGCCAGCCAGTTACTTCTTTATTTCTTTTACTTCTGTACAATATTGATGATCTTACCTGGAACGTAGATCTCTTTTACGATGGTTCCGGTCAGCTTATCAGCGATTGCTTCCTTACCTGCTGCAATGGCGCTGTCTTTGTCGATATCAGCAGCAACGCATACAACGGCTTTTGTCTTACCGTTGATCTGGACTGCGATCTCGATCTCGTCCTCTTTCATTGCTTCCTCATCGCACTCTGGCCACTGGGAATGGAATACGCTGTCTGTTCCGCCTAACTCCTGCCATAATTCTTCACCGATATGTGGTGCAAATGGCGCTAACAGGATGGTGAAGGTACGCAGGGTCTCTTTGTCGATTCCGCCCTCTTTCTTCGCCAGATCGATCAGCTTGTTGTTGTACTCCATAAAGCCGGAAATAACGGTATTTAAGCTGAACTGGTTGAAACGCTGCTCGATGTCATATACCAGTTTATGACGCAGACGGATCATTTCCTTGGTTGGCTCAATCTCTTTGTCCTTGCTGTCCTGAACCAGGTTCCAGAAACGGTTCAGGAAACGGCTGACGCCCTCGATGCCTCTGTCATCCCACTCCGCGTCTAACTCTGGCGGTCCAACAAACAGCTCGTACATTCTTAAGGAATCACAGCCGTAGTCACGTACCAGATCATCCGGAGAAACAACATTACCCTTGGACTTACTCATCTTGATACCGTTCTTACCAGTGATCATGCCCTGGTTGAACAGCTTCTTAAATGGCTCATCGAAATCGATTGCTCCAATGTCATATAAGAATTTGGTGTAGAAACGGGAATACAGCAGATGCAGTACCGCATGCTCTACGCCGCCGATATACATATCAACCGGCAGATATTTGTCTGCTTTCTCTTTGGAAACCAGTTCTTTGTCGTTGTGGCTGTCCACGTAACGTAAGAAGTACCAGGAAGAACCTGCCCACTGTGGCATGGTATTGGTCTCACGTTTTGCAGGGCCGCCGCACTGAGGACATTTGCAGTTAACCCACTCGTCGATGGCAGCCAGTGGGGACTCACCGGTACCGGTTGGCTGATAGCTCTCTACCTCTGGCAGCTTTAACGGAAGTTCTTCTTCCGGAACCGCTACGTTGCCGCATTTTGGACAATGAACGATCGGGATCGGCTCGCCCCAGTAACGCTGTCTGGAGAATACCCAGTCACGCAGCTTGTAGTTGACAGTCTTCTTACCGATGCCTCTGGCCTCGATCATCGCTGGAGCCTCTTTCTTCAGCACTGCGGACTCCATACCATTCCACTCGCCGGAGTTGATCATGGTTCCGCTTGCCTCGGTATAAGCCTCGGTCATGTTCTCGATCTCTTTGCCGTCTTTTGCGATAACTTGGATGATCGGGATGTTGAACTTGGTCGCAAATTCGAAGTCACGGTCATCATGAGCAGGTACGCACATGATCGCGCCAGTACCATAATCCGCCAGTACATAATCGGACAGCCAGATCGGAACCTTTGCGCCGTTGATCGGGTTGATGGCATAGCTTCCGGTAAATACGCCGGTCTTCTCTTTGTCCTGCATACGATCTACATTGGAACGCATGGAGGAATCTAAGATATATTTCTCAACTGCCTCTCTGGTCTCGTCGGTCGCCAGGCTCTTCGCCAGCTTGTGCTCCGGAGCCAGAACCATGAAGGTTGCGCCGTATAAGGTATCCGGTCTTGTCGTGTAAACGGTGATCTTCTCGTCTCTGCCGTCTACCTGGAAATCAACCTCAGCGCCGTAGGATTTGCCGATCCACTCGCTCTGCATCTTTTTAACCTTCTCCGGCCAGTCCAGCTTGTCCAGATCATTTAACAGACGGTCAGCGTATGCGGTGATCTTTAACATCCACTGTCTTAAGTTTTTCTTGGTTACAGTTGTACCACAGCGCTCACAGCATCCGTTGACAACCTCTTCATTCGCCAGACCTGTCTTACAGGATGGACACCAGTTGATCGGGAATTCCTTCTCGTATGCCAGGCCCTTCTTGAACATCTGAACGAAGATCCACTGGGTCCATTTATAAAATCCAGGATCGGTAGTATTAACCTCCATATCCCAGTCATAGATCGATGCGATCTCATTGATCTGTCTCTTGATATTCTTGATATTTGCCTCTGTAGAAATCGCCGGATGAACACCCATCTTGATCGCGTAGTTCTCAGCCGGAAGACCGAATGCATCCCATCCCATCGGGTGGATTACATAGTGACCCTTTAAGATCTGATAACGGCTCCACACATCAGAAATTACATAGCCTCTCCAGTGGCCTACATGGAGACCACTTCCGGACGGATATGGGAACATATCCAGACAGTAGTATTTCGGCTTCTTGCCGTCGTTGACGTTGATCGGGTTCTTCTCCCAATTCTCTCTCCATTTTTTCTCAATGGCAGTATGATTATAGCCAGCCATGATTTTCCTCCTTTTGAATCCTAAAAATTCACATTGCCGCAGTGCGATCCCGCGGAGTGTTTTTTGTGTCATAGGGCGAAGTTTCCTATAATACAAAAAAACACCTGCGCCCTATCTCTCGATAGAGGCGCAGATGTTAAAATTCTGCGTGGTACCACTCTACTTCATGCATCATGCATGCACTCTGCGGAAAATTTTCATTCCACTTCCTGTAACGGCGGACACCGGCTCACCTACTGAGATCATGCGTTCATGGACACTTCCACTCCGGTGATCCTTTCAGACTGCTACTCCAAGGCCAGTTCACGCACCTTCCGCTGCCATCTCACACCTGCCGATGGCTCTCTGGATGCTTCCGATCCGCTACTCTTCCTTTTCATCGTATTTCTTATGAAATCACCTATAAATTTATCATAGATCAGGTTTCATGTCAACCTTTTATACGCCTGAAAAACCTGAAAAATCGTTTTCACACGCAGACAATCATCCAGCTACTAAACCAGCCGAAAATCCGGGTGAATCTGCCTTACAAAAAGAACAGCACAACACAGCAGACATATAACAGAATCATGCCGGGACTGGTGATGAGACATCTTCTCCAGCCACGCACCGTATTTCCATGTACATATGTCTTGATCTCTTTCCATTTACAGATGAAAAGAATCAGTCCTCCGAGCATAAATACACCCATGAAGGTCAGCTGGGTCACAGACGCTAAAATAGCTGCCACTTCATTTTCATCTGCCACCCGCATAATCAGGATCGGGATCACGCTTCCGCAGAAGTTGACCATCATATGAAGCATCATGCTATAACGGACTTTTCCGGTACGCAGGTAAATATAGGCAAATATCAATCCCAGTAAAAATGCGTAGAAAAACTGGTAAAAATTGCCGTGGGCAAGACCAAAGACCAGCGCGGACACAGACATCGCCACCGCCGGGCCATATCCAGCCAGCCGGTCCAGAACCAATTTGCGAAAAATCAGTTCTTCCATGATCGGCGCCAGGATCACAGCGGACACAATCACCGCCCACAGACTCATATCCATGATCATTTCTTCCACCTGATTGACCATGGTCTCTCCAGTTATCACACTGACAATCGTCATCAGGAATTGCCCGATCAGACTGCCGAAATACACGCCGCCCATACAGATCACAAACCAGCCTAAGAAATGTCCTGTACCCATAGGACAGGTCCATGTCTGTCTCGCCTTCGGCACCGTCTGCAAGATCAGCCAGTACAGGAAAAATGCCAGCGGATACATGAAAATAATGCAAAGTACCATCCAGGCGTCCTGTCCGATCCACGGAATCAGCCAGCTGGTGATCATGGCTGTTCCGGTCTGGCTTAATGCCGAAACCACCAGATATGCCACATAGGCCAGTCCGATCCAGGTCAGATCTCTTCGTAAATTTCTCATTGGTCAAATTCTCCTAATTATCATAAAATCCTAGTCGTGAATGATTATATCATAATCTTCCCAGAAAAAACAGAAAATCCAAGAAACGGAGGACGAAGCTTCCTATGACATAAAAAAGAAACAGGTCACACATCTCTGCATGGCCTGTTTCTACACTTATGTATCTGACTTGTCCTCACATGTTACTGCGTTTTCATAGCTCATGCAACACATGAACGATAACATTTCATCCCCCTGCTGCTAAGATCAGCCTTCAGCTGCCTTTACTTTATCCGCTCTGGCTTCTACTTCTTTCTTCTGAACATCGCCAGGAGCCTGCTCATAACGGCTGAATTCATATTCGTAAACACCGATGCCACCGGTCATGGAACGAAGGTCGGTATTGTAACCGAATAACTCAGACATCGGAATATCTGCCTCAATGACCTGTTTGCCGTGATGATCGGAGGTCATACCCAGAACGCGTCCTCTTCTTCTGTTTAAGTCACCCATGATATCACCGGTATATTTATCCGGTACAGTCACCTTCAGAGAAGCGATCGGCTCTAAGAGCACTGGATTTGCTTCCATAAATGCTTTCTTAAATGCCAGTGTAGCGGCCATCTTGAACGCCAGCTCGGAGGAGTCTACCGGATGATAAGAACCATCTAACAGAACCGCCTTGATGCCGACTACCGGATAAGCAGCCAACGGACCTTTCAGTACACATTCCTGGATACCTTTTTCTACTGCCGGGAAGTAGTTTCTCGGAACCGCGCCGCCAAATACCTGCTCCTCAAAAATGTAAGGAGTCTCTAAGTCACCGGACGGCTCGAAGGACATCTTCACATCGCCATACTGTCCATGTCCACCACTCTGTTTCTTATATTTACCCTGGGCCTCCACTTTCTTGCGGATGGTCTCGCGGAACGCGAATTTCGGTTTGCTCAGCTCGATCTCTACTTTATAGCGATTGAGGAGCTTGCTGACTACTACCTCTAACTGCTGATCGCCGATACCGTAAAGCAGCAACTGGCGGTTTTCCTTATCGTTGACAGCCTTTAAGGTCAGATCCTCTTCCATCAGCTTCGCCAGTGCGCTAGAAACCTTATCCTCATCACCCTTGGTCACGGTCTTATATCTCATGTAGGTATAAGGAACGGAGGTCTGCGGTTTATGATATACGATCGGAGCAGTGCGTACTGCCATGGTATCACCGGTCTGGGTCACGCTGAGCTTGGAAACTGCACCGATATCACCGGCCTTCAGCTCAGCAACCTCGATGGCATCCTTACCTCTCAAGACATACAGCTTGCCGATCTTTTCTTCTGCATCTTTGTTCACGTTATAAACGGTAGAATCTGGTTTTAAGGTACCGGTACAGATCTTCATCAGCGAGTACTTACCAATAAACGGATCTACGATCGTCTTAAATACTCTTGCAGACAGAGATACGTCATCATTATACTTTGCAGTGAAGCGCTCGCCTGTGGAAACGTCCACACCTACGCACTCGAACTTATCCGGTGTCGGCAGGTAACGGTCGATCACCTGTAATAAGGTCTTAAAGCCCTGGCAGTTGATGCCGGAACCCATCAGCACCGGAACAATGGAGCCATCTATCACATGTTCACGGAGCGCACCCTGGATCTCATCTAAAGTAAATTCTTCACCGGAGAAGTAACGTTCCATATACTCCTCGCTGGTCTCTGCCACAGCCTCTAACAAAGCATCTCTGGCAATACCCAGGTTCTTTTTCGAATACTCCGGAATCTCACATTCTTCGTAATCACTTAAATTGGTAAAACGGCGTCCGCCCATCTTTACCACGTTTACATAACCAACAAACTTTTCATTTTCACGGATCGGTAACTGGAACGGAGCAACGCTTCTTCCAAATCTTCTCTCTAATTTCAGAACCAGTTCACGGAAGCTTGCGTGATCATCATCCATGTTGGTCACAAAAATCAACTTCGGCAGACGGTACTTCTCGCATAACTCCCATGCTTTCTCTGTACCAACCTCGATACCTGCCTTGCAGTTTACTACGATGATCGCTGCGTCTGCAACGCTGATGGCCTCTTCTACTTCACCTACGAAATCAAAATATCCAGGTGTATCCAGAATGTTGATCTTCATCGGGCCATCATCACCCTCGTATTCCAATGGAATCAGGGATGTGGAAATGGAGAACTGGCGTTTAATCTCTTCTTTGTCATAATCACTGATGGTGTTGCCATCTGCTACCTTGCCCATACGTTTTGTGACTCCGGTCACAAGCGCCAGTGCCTCAGCGACCGTCGTCTTGCCGGCCCCGCCGTGTCCCAGAAGCACGACGTTTCGGATCTGTTTTGTTCCATAAACGTTCATAGTAATGCCCTCCTGTTGTCCGAATTAATATCTTGATGGTATTGTACTAAAATTTCCGTATTTTTTCAAGTGATTTGTGCGAATTTACAATAAAATTCCAATTAATTTTCCATTCGTCTTAGACAATCTGAATGAATCCCCCTATTTTTCTCCCACTTATATAGAAAATATCTACATTTCAAGAAGATTTTGAATTCTTATATGCTTTAAAGTGTCGAACTTTAAAGCAATGGAGTATTGACAAGAATGTAGGGATGGCTTACAATGATGAACAAGAGCTTCGATCCGTCATGATACGACGCCAACGGTTTCGATCATAGCGTCGGACGAACGAAATACCAAGCGGTGAACAGAACACCAATATACGAATATGGGGGATTACCAATATGATCATTATTATGAAACCAAACGCTTCTGAGGAAGCCATTGAAAAAGTAAAGCACCTGATCGAGTCAAAAGGTCTGCAGGCTCATTTATCCAAGGGGGATGAGGTCACCATCGTCGGTGTGGTAGGCGATAAGACAAGACTTCATGACTCCAACATCGAGATTTCCGAGGGCGTTGACAAGATCGTCAATGTCACCGAATCCTATAAACTGGTCAATAAAAAGTTCCATCCGGAAGACTCCGTGATCACTGTGGGCAACACCACCATCGGGCCTGGCACTTTCACGGTTATGGCAGGTCCATGTGCCATTGAGAATCACGACCAGCTGTTAAAATCCGCTTATGCTGTAAAAGCAGCGGGAGCTACCTTCCTCCGTGGCGGCGCCTATAAACCAAGAACCTCCCCTTACTCTTTCCAGGGTCTGGAGGAAGAGGGCCTGAAATATATGAAGGAAGCTCATGAAGCGACTGGTCTGAACACCATCTGCGAGGTTACCAGCCTTCGTGCCTTAGAGACAGCAGTCAAATATGTCGATATGCTCCAGATCGGCGCCCGCAATATGCAGAACTTCGAATTATTAAAGGAAGTAGGTAAATCCGGTGTTCCGGTCATGTTAAAGCGTGGCCTCTCTGCTACCATTGACGAGTGGTTAAATGCCGCTGAGTATATCATTTCCGAAGGCAATCCAAACATCGTTCTCTGTGAACGCGGCATCCGCACCTACGAGACAGCCACCAGAAATACTTTGGATATCAGCGCTGTCCCGGTGATCCGCTCCAAGAGTCATCTGCCAGTGATCATTGATCCCAGCCACGCTACCGGTGTACGGGCTTATATCGCCCCATTGTCCAGAGCTGCTGTTGCAGTGGGAGCAGACGGAATCATGGTGGAAGTTCATCCATGTCCGGAATGTGCCCTGTCTGACGGTCCGCAGTCTCTGACCTTTGACCAGTTTGATGCACTGATGAACGAATTAAAACCATACAAACAATTAGCAGGAAGGAATTAATGAATCCATGATGACAGACTCTACTATTGCCTTTATCGGGCTTGGTCTCATCGGCGGCTCCATCGCCCGTGGGATCAAGCGCGCCAATCCGGATACCACCATTATGGCTTATATGCGGACCCGTTCCAGACTGGAGCAGGCCAAAGCCGATGGCATCGTTGATGTGATCTTAGACGGCATCGGAGAAGAGCTTCGGCAGTGCGATCTTATTTTCCTGTGTACACCCGTGGAATACAATGCCCAGTATCTCTCCTCCATCCGCCCTTACCTGAAGCCCGGCGCCCTTCTCACTGACGTTGGCAGCACGAAAACGGACATTCATGAGGCGGTAACCCGTCTTGGCATGGAACAGGTTTTCGTTGGCGGTCATCCCATGGCTGGTTCCGAAAAAACCGGATATGAAAACTCCACAGACCATCTGTTAGAGAATGCCTACTATATTATTACTCCAACTGCCGCCTCATCCGACCAGGATGTAGAGCGGCTTGTGGACGTTGCCAATACCATTGGCTCGATCCCCATTGTCTTAGACTATCACTATCACGACCAGGTGACCGCTGCCATCAGCCACCTGCCCCATATCGTGGCGTCCAGTCTGGTCAATCTGGTAAAAGATTCCGATGGAAAAGATGGGATGATGAAACGGCTGGCTGCGGGAGGATTTAAGGACATTACCCGTATCGCTTCTTCTTCCCCTGAGATGTGGGAGCAGATCTGCATGACAAACCGCCAGAATCTGGCGGAAATGCTGCGTCGCTACATTGCATCCTTATCCGAAACCTTAGCGCAGATCGAGCATGCCAACGGACAGGCCATCTATCAGTTATTTGACAGCTCCCGCACCTATCGGAGCTCTTTCTCCGAGAAATCCAAGGGTGCACTGGCTCCGGACTACTCCTTTACCGTGGATATCGTGGACGAGGTCGGTTCCATTTCCACCCTTTCTGTCATTCTGGCGTCCAAGGGCATCAGCATCCGAAACATCGGCATCAACCACAACCGGGAACATGGCGAGGGAGCATTGCGTATCTCCTTCTATGATAAGGACTCCATGGAAGCCGCATGGGCCCAGCTGGCCAAATATCATTATGAATTAATCAAAAATAGTTGATCGTGAGGATTATATCATGAAATTTTCCAGAATCAATGGCTTAAAAGGCCAGATCCAGGTGCCGGGAGACAAATCGATCTCCCACCGCAGCGTCATGTTCGGCTCCATCGCCCAGGGAACCACAGAGATCCACGGATATCTGCAGGGTGCGGACTGTTTATCCACCATTTCCTGTTTCCAGAAAATGGGCATTTCTATTGAAAATAAAGGCGAAACCGTGCTGGTGCATGGCCGTGGACTTCACGGACTTACCAGACCAGACTCCGTTTTAGACTGTGGCAACAGCGGTACCACCACCCGCCTGATCAGCGGCATCTTAAGCGCCCAAAGCTTTGATGTCACGCTGACCGGAGATGCTTCGATCCAGAAACGCCCCATGAAACGGATCATGGAGCCGCTTTCCCAGATGGGCGCCCGCATCACCAGTGTCCACGACAATGGCTGCGCACCGCTTTTCATCCAGGGAAGTCCTTTGCACGGCATCCACTATACTTCCAAAGTAGCTTCCGCCCAGGTAAAATCCTCGATTCTATTAGCTGGTCTTTACGCAGAGGGCGAAACCAGGGTCACAGAGCCTTACATTTCCCGCAACCACAGCGAGATCATGCTCCGCTCCTTTGGCGCTGACATCCGAACTGAGGGCACCACCGCCATCATTCAGCCTGCGAAAGAGCTGTTCGCCAACAAGATCCAGGTGCCGGGGGATATTTCTTCTGCTGCTTTCTTTCTCTGTGCAGGTCTGATGATCCCAAACTCTGAGCTCCTGATCCGGCACGTAGGCATCAATCCCACCAGAGACGGGATCCTGCGGGTCTGCAGGGACATGGGCGCTGATTTAACCATTGTCAATGCGTCCACAGGTGACGGTGAACCGACTGCTGACCTTCTGGTGCGCTCCTCAGATTTACATGGAACGGTCATCGGCGGAGCCATCATCCCAACGCTCATCGACGAGCTGCCTATGATCGCCGCCATGGCCTGCTTTGCAGAAGGCGAAACTGTGATCAAGGATGCGGCTGAACTGAAAGTCAAGGAGTCCAACCGGATCGATGTGATGGTCCGCAATCTGACCGCCATGGGCGCCGATGTGACAGAAACTGAGGACGGCATGATCATCCGCGGCGGCAGACCACTTCATGGCGCCGTCATCGACAGCAAGCTGGATCACCGTATCGCTATGACATTTGCTGTCACTGCCCTTTGCAGTGAAGAGGAGACCGAAATTCTTGGAGCAGAATGTGTGAATATCTCTTATCCGCAATTTTATGAGGATCTGAAACGGCTGATGGTCTAAAAAAGGTGTGATTCTTCTTGACTGAGATAAAAATATCCTCGCTGCTGAAATTAATCAGTAACGAGGATATTTTTATTTAATCATCTTCCCATTTTGGATATTCGTTGCAGAGCAGGCGATAAGGCGGCTCGTCTTCTTCGATCTCCGGGAATCTTCCGATCGGCTCATAGAACCGGTTGTCATGCTCATCATCATTGCACATGGAAACTTCTCCCAACAGCACCGGACCAGTTCCTGGTTCCAGTTCAAAATCATGGTACATATTCTGGAAAACGGTGATGCTCTGTCCTGGAGTCAGCCGCACCTGGGTTCCTGCTGGTACCGTATGAGCCCGTCCATCGCAATGCACTGTCACAGGCGTATCCGCAAATTCACCCTCTGGTGTGGAATTGTATACACGGATCAGCACATTGCCGCCACCCCGGTTAATGATATCTTCCATCTTATACCAGTGAAAATGCATGGGAGCCATCTGACCTTCTTTGATATATAGAAGCTTCTCCGCATAAGGCTTCGGATACTGGTCTTTCTTCTTCGGATTTCCATTTCTCAATGTGATCAAAGAAAATCCCACTTCGTCAAACCGTCCCAGACCATAATCTGTGATATCCCATCCCAGCATATTGTCCCGGATCTCATCATACTCATGGTTCATGCCCTGCCATTCCTGCGGTGTCAGATTGCAAAATGGCGGCAGCGCGATCCGGTACTCCCGGATCATGGCTTCCATCTCTTTTAATGCCTGATTGATTTCTGAACGTTTCATGTTAACCCCTCCTCGTGTTGTTTACTAGCTTTTACTTCGTTTTCTGATATGCCAGACGCTCTGCTCCGTCCTGGATATGGATGATTCCACAGGATTGAAAACCATTTTTCTTCAGCATATTCTGCATCACCACATTGTCCCGGTGCGTATCAATCTTCAGATTGCCGCACTGCCCAAAGGCCCATGTAAGGCATGCGGATGCCGCTCCCTTCACGGTTCCATCGGAGGTGATCCGATGTACCACACCATAAGGCTCTTCGTTCAGCCATGCCCCCTCAATCACCTGATAATCCGGATCTTCCATCGGGCTGTAAAAGAACGTTGCCACAATTCTTTCATCTGCCACCCCCACATACTGGTTCCCATTCCGGATATCTCCTTCAACCAGCTCCTCAGGCGGGTAGTTTTTTCCCCACTGGACCGGATTGCCATGTTCTGCCATAAATATCCGTGCATGGTCATATAATGCCAAAAGCTGTGGAAGATCCTCTATGTTTGCCTGTCTGATCTGCATTGTTTGCATAAATAACAATTCCTTTCTGCTTCCTTATGGACAATTATACCACACTCCGCTATACTTAAACCAGAAGATTTCTCACACATTTTTTGAACCTTTTTGAAAGGAGAACCATATGCCAGATAAAATTCCAGACAGATCCACCTTAAATGAAGAAGATTTCAAAGCTATGATGGAGCGGATCGAAGCTTCGAATGCCGGTCAGGAAAAATACGCCAAAAAGCAGTACCGCATGTCCCAGATCACTGCGCTTTGCAGTATCCTGGTTCTGATCATCGTGATCTATGCAGCGGTCACCCTGATTCCGAAGGCCAATACCACATTCCAGAATCTGAACCTGATCATGGAGGATTTAGACACCATCACCTCCGACCTGGCAGAAGCTGACTTGGGCGGTATGATCTCCGACATCGACCACCTGGTTTCTTCCAGCGAAGATTCTGTCCAGAACGCCTTAAATCAGCTGAATTCCATCGATATCGATACACTGAATCAGGCGATCAACCATTTGAACGATACCGTAACGCCATTTGCAAATTTTTTCAATAAATTCCGTTGATAGAACAGGGCGGCAGACCCCATCTACAGGAGCTGCCGCCTTATCTGTTCTTCATGTTTTTCCATTTCTTCCCATTTTCCGCAACCGTTCAGCACCATCACGGCTCACCGCTGACGTTTAGTTTCCGCACTCAATGCTAATGGCATTAAATTTCTCCAGAATATCATCAATCTGGATCTCTTTTTTCTCTTTGCCTGCCTTATCCATGATCGCCTGTCCCTGATGCATCATCAGAAGGCGGTCTCCATATTCCACGGCGTAACGCAGATTGTGGGTTACCATAATGGTAGTCAGCTTTTTCTCCTTTACCACCTTATCCGTCAGCTCCATGATCACCTCTGCAGTTTTCGGATCCAGAGCCGCCGTGTGCTCATCCAGAATCAAAAACTCAATCGGAGTCATGGTAGACATCAGAAGCGCCATGGCCTGTCTCTGGCCACCGGATAACACCCCCACCTTTACATTCATCTTATCTTCCAATCCAAGTCCCAGAGATTTTAAGCTTTCCCGGTAATCATCTACCCGCTGGCGGTTCGTTCCCGGAAGAAGGTTAAATGGTTTACCCTTGTTATCTGCCAGTGACATATTTTCCAGAATGGTCATATGCGGACAGGTTCCTCTGGCCGGGTCCTGGTACACACGGCCGATCCGCCGCTGACGCTTGTACTCCGGCATATTGGTGATGTCCACGCCGCCGATCTCAATGATCCCCTGATCGACTGGAATGCTTCCGCAGATGATATTCAGCATGGAAGTCTTACCGGAGCCATTGCTTCCGACCACCGACACGAACTGTCCGTCCTCGATGGACAGATTGAAATCCCGGAACAGGCACATCTCATTGACCGTACCCGCATTGTAATATTTGTTGATATGGTTTAATTTAAGCATGTTCCTTCACCTTCTTTCTCCGCTCCGTGCTGACAACCAGAATGATCAAGAATAATACTGCTGTGATCAGCTTTAAGTCATTGGCCTCCAGTCCAAAGGTCATTCCTTTGGAAATGGCAAAGGAAACGCAGGCCTTATAGACGATGGAACCGACGATGACAGCTGTAGTCGATTTGATAAATGAAAACCGCTTCAATAACTGGGTTCCGATGATGACATTGGCAAGGCCGATGACCATGGTACCGGTTCCTACGGAAATCTCGAAAAACCCTTTGTGCTGGCAGTAGATACAGCCAGCCAGCGCCGCAAAGCCATTGGCGATAGCCAGACCAACGATCTTGACCATTCCTTTGTCCTTTGCTAAGGAAGTGACCAGAGTCTCATTGTCACCAACAGCCCGTAACAGGTAGCCGGATCTGGTTTTCAGATACAGATCCAGAAGCACCTTGCACACCAGGGTGATCACCGCTAAAATGACTACCGCCGTGTATGGGGTCAGATTCTGTGGAACCACCGACTCCAGAAAACCATTTTCAAAAATGGTCTCCTGGCTGAAGATCGGCACATTGGCGCGGCCTCCAGCCATCCGTAAGTTTAAAGAATACAGTCCTGTCATGACAATGATACCGGAGAGCAGGTCTCTGACCTTTAATTTGACATGGATCAGACCCGTCACGCAGCCTGCCAGTGCCCCTGCTCCAAAGGCAAGAAATAAGGTCAGAACCGGGTTGATGCCTGCTAATATGGCAGAGGCCGTCAACGCCGCGCCCATTGGAAAGGTACTGTCCACCGACAGATCCGGGAAATCCAGTATTTTATAAGTAATATAGACTCCCAATGCCATGATCGCATAGATCAGTCCTTCTTCTAAAATTCCGATAAACAGTGTCATGATATCCTCCTAACTACTACTTATATACTCCTGGAATCTTCCCCACCGTCTGAGAAATGGAAAACTCCAGGAGTACATCTTAAATTCTGATTATTCTGTAATCTCTGTGAAAAGCTCTTTTGCAGAAGATGTAAGGTCTTCTGGGAAAGTGATACCTAAGTTCTCTGCTACTTTCTCATTTCCATAGAATGCAGCCTCTTCAATCACCTCAAAATCCATCTCACTTGCTTTCTTCTCGCCCTTTAAAACAGCTGCAGCCATCTTACCTGTCTGCTTGCCAAGATCGATGTAATCAAGTCCCATCGCTGCCAGACAACCGATCTTCACCTGCTCGATCTCGCTTCCAAATACCGGAACATTTAACTTATTTGCCTTGTCTAAGATCACCGGAAGGGATGCTACTACGGTGTTGTCCGTTAAATTAGTCACGCAGTCAACCTTGGAAAGAAGAGAATCTGCTGCTAACGGAACATCTGCTGTGGTGGAAATACCAGTCTCTACAATCTCAAATCCGTATTCTGGAGCAGCGATCTTATACTCTTCGATCGCAGATAAGGAGTTTACCTCACTGGTTGTATACATAATACCGATGGTCTTGGCATCTGGAAGGATCTCACGGATCATCGCTAACTGCTCGGTAACCGGAAGCTTATCGCTGGTACCAGTTACTTCACCAACTGGAGTTCCATCTGTGTTTGCCAGTTCTGCGGCGATCGGGTCCGTCACTGCAGTATAGATCACCGGAATATCATTCTTCTTACCAACACCATATGCGCTCTGAGCCATTGGCGTTGCAATTCCACAGATCAGGTCTACCTTCTGGGAAACAAAGTTGGTTACGATCTGGCTGGCGATTCCGCCGTCCGCCTGGGCATTCTCATAAAGAACGGTTAAGTTCTGTCCCTCTACGATGCCTTCCTCTGCAAGTCCCTGTAAAAATCCCTCACGGCAATTATCCAGAGAACCGTGTGCTGCGAACTGTCCGATGCCGATGGTGTAAGAAGCGCCGTTCTCTGCCTTTGCTTCCCCACTGCTCTCTGCTGCAGTAGTATCTGCTGCTCCAGCTGCGGTAGTTTCTGCAGCGGTCTCTGCAGTCTTCGTTGTTTCTGCTGTCTGATTGCCAGAGCATCCAACTAATGCTGCAGCGGTAAAAGTAGCCAGTAACAGGGATTTGATTGATTTTTTCATAATATTTTCCTCCACAAAGTGTTTTTTTGATTTTGAGTGTTGGTCGGCTGCCGGAGACTTTTCTTGTTTCAAGTATAAAAAAAGTCCCAAGCCTGCAAAACTTGCAAGCTTGAGACGAATTCACTTAATCCGCGGTGCCACTCAAATTGACAAATAGTCCACTTTTCGTATACCAACATATACGCCGCACTGGTAACGGTAGCGGAAGCCGTCAGACCATACTTGGTACTTAAAAGTTCCGGTTCAGGTCTGCCCTCAAAAGTCCATTCAGTAATTCCATCCATATCGCAATCCCACCACCTGCGACTCTCTGTGATTTCAAAGAAAAACTTACTCCTCTTTTTCATCGGTTTCACTTGTTAAAGTGTACTATACTCTTTGTTTGGGATTTTGTCAATACATTTTTTAACAGTGCGATCCCGCGGAGCGTTTTTTGTGTCATGGGACGAAGTTTCCTATGACACAAAAAAGACCAGCTCTCGCCAGTCTCCATCTAAATCCTGTTAATCTAAATCACATACCCTCAAAACCACACACTGAAAATCTATTCATCCGTTTTTACAACTTACAATCACGGCGTCACTCATAGGCTTTCAGCCTATTTCGTGACATTGGCTTCGCCAATGTCTGAAGCCCGTCAAGTCCCAGCCTCCAGATGCAAGCATCTTCCGTCTGTTCCTTTCCATTCTTCCGCCGCTCCCTAAACCTTTTGGTCAAGCCCTCGACCTATTAGTGACAGTCAGCTCCACGCGTTACCGCGCTTCCACCTCTGCCCTATCTACCTCGTCGTCTTCAAGGGGTCTTACTACTTGCGTATGGGATATCTCATCTTGAGGGGGGCTTCACGCTTAGATGCCTTCAGCGTTT